>Ga0256406_1000384_pt1 | contig 83073 bp, 64 predicted proteins | sample RumenRJG_03DNA_FD_185986 | JGI IMG/M metagenome (GOLD analysis project Ga0256406, IMG submission 185986) | Bovine rumen microbial communities from Lethbridge, Alberta, Canada - RJG_03 | ecosystem: Host-associated > Mammals > Digestive system > Stomach > Rumen | place: Canada: Alberta | collected... | reverse complement strand
GGTTGCGGATCATGGAATCGCCCATGTCGGCAGCCTGCTTTTCGAGGCCGTGGTGCATCATGGCGCACATGATGCTGTACTGGATGCCGATCCACACGTCGTGAGCCTGGAAGTTGAATTCATCGAGCGGAGAGCCGTCCTTACGTACAAGGTTTGCGGCACCGATGAGCGGGCTGTTGGCCTTGTAGTTCGTGTTGAAAATGCGCAGCAGGTTGGCCTTCGCCTTCTTCTCGTCGCTGATGGGCTTGAGGCCGAGCAGGCGGAGGTAAGTGTCGGCGAGCATCGTGTCGGCGAATACGTCGTCGCAGTCGTTTGCAATCTTTGCGTTCCAGCTGGCGGTGAATGCGTCCTTGCACTGGGCGGTGAGCCATGCCTTTTTGAGGCCGCGGAGTTCGTTCTTCGAAAGTTCCACGTCGCTCGGGATTTCGCCGGAGTTGAGCCATTCGTTGATGGTCTTGAGGGCGGCCTTCACATTGTTACCGTCAATGGCGAGCGTGTCCTTGATGGCGTCGGCGAGCTGCGGGAGCTTGTCTGCAACCACATCCTTCGCTTCCATCGGGGTTACGAAGAAGTGGTAGTAGCCTTCGGCTTCGTCCCACAGAGCTTCGTCGAATTCCTTGTTGGCGGCGTCGGCCTTGGCGTTCCAGGTGTCGGCCTGCTGCTTATCGCCGAGGATTTCGGCAATCTTTGCCGCAGCGCGGAGGCCTGCAATCCAGAGGCTTCCGCAGTACACGGAAATGCCGTGGCTGGAGAGGTTGTCGAATGTGTCGTCGGTACCGTGGGTGAGCGGGAAGTTTTCACCTTCGTTCACCATCTTTTCGAGGTACTGCATGGCGGCGTAAACGGCTTCCTTGCAATCCTTCAGGTTTTCGATATCCTGCGTCTTCACGTAGTGACGGAGAACCATCAGCACGTACTTCGGAGCGAGATCCTTCCATTCCTTCACGTTGTGCCAGTCGTAGGCATCGGGTTCTGCATCGAAGGGGCTTCCGAGGTCATGAATCACGGCACCACGAACGGCGCGCGGGCCTTCAAGTTTCGGGTCCGGGAGGTCTGCAAACGGGTGGTTCACGTATTCGTGGTGGCGGCGACGGTTGTCGTTCACGGCGAGAATCGCGTCACCGAAGCGCTTCATCACCACGCCGTCGAGGCGCGGCATCAGGGCCATCAGGCTGAAGCTGCCGTAGAAGTAAACGTCCAGCGAGTTGAAGAACGGATAGTCGGCGCATTCGCGGACCAAGAAGCGGTCATCCTTGTCCCACACGGTGGCTTCGGCGAGGAAGCTGAGGGTGTTGAGGGCGAGGCTCTTGAATTCGTCCTGCTTGGCAGCCGTCTTGTAGAGCTTGGCCACGGCTTTCTTCGGCACGAGAGCTTCGAATGCCTTGAGGCGAGCGTCCATGTTCTTGTCGGCGGCGAGGGCTTCTTCGAGGATGGCGCCCACGCGGCCATAAGCTTCGGGGAAGAACGCGGTGTACTTCTTGGCGGAAGAGAGCTTGTTTAGCTTGATTTCGGGGAAGTCGAGCACCAGGTTGAACTGGAAGCTGACCTTCTGCTTCGGCTTCAAAACGGCGGTAACGGCAACAGCACCAGCCATTGTTTCGCGGCCGCTGTAAACGTTCTTGACCCAGGCTTCGCAAACGCGACCGCTGCGGAGAGCTCCTTTCAGCACGGAGGCTGCGTCATCCTGATAGAACATCGGCTTCACGGAAACGTTCAGGTTATCCTTCTTGTTCCAAGCGACGGACACGCCCATGCAGCCGTTGAAGTCGCTTTCGACGAGCGGCTTTTCGTTGTAGAATTCGAGACCGCGGACTTCGCGGCCATCCTTGGCCTGCTTGCTGAACTTGACACCCTTCGGGAAACGTGCAGACGGCACGAGCACGAAGCTGGAGTCCTGAACGCCCTGGCGGTCCTTCTTGGCCATGTAACCGGCGATGCAGTCCTGCACCTGCACGATCGTAATTTCGCGGGTTTCCTTGGTGGTGTTTTCGAGAGTGAACACGGTCGCGTTCACCGGGAGGCTGGAGAGGCGTTCGTCACCCGGAGTCACGTAGCTGGACTGGGTCTTGGTAATCTGCACGCCCTTGCCTTCGTACTTGGTTTCGCTCACCGGATAGAGGGCGGCGTACTGCATCTTGGCGGCATCGTAACCGGCCTGGCCCAAGAATTCGTTGTCATTTGCCCAAGCGGCGGTGAGAGCTCCCTGACGCACAACCTTTTCGCCGACGACACCGTTGAAGAAATCGATGACGGCGCTGCGGTTGAGTTCGGCTCCGGCCTTGTTCAGAAGGGCGGCGGTGCGGTCACTCCATTCGATGTGCCAGCGTTCAAACGCGGCGGCGTTGTTCTTGAAGAAATCCTTTTCGGCAATAGCCTTGTTGAGCTTGGCTTCGGCCTTCTTCTGGTTGGAAAGTTCAGCGGCGCTGAAGAGGGCTTCGCCCTTGGCGTCTACGAGCGGGTACTTGGCGAGCATCTGCGTAAAGCCCGCGAAGTCGACAATTTCGAGAGCGGCCTTTGCGTCAATCACGGATTCGCGGAAGAAGAAGTTGTTGAAGCGGAGGTCAGCGGGCTTTTCGGTGCGGACCTGCACGCCCGGCATTACGTTCATCACGGGGGTGGTGCCAGCAGGCGTTGCGGTGAAAGTCGAACCGATACCGCCGACAGCAATACCCGTGGTAGAAGGAGTCGTAGAAAGCGGAGTGTACCAGGGCTGGATAAATTCTACGGCGAGGCCCGGGGTCATCAGCTTCTGGACGGAACCGGCCTGTTTTGCGCCGGCGAGGTAATCTTTGATGCTCATAGTTATTTCCATGAATTGGGGTTAAATTTTTACGAGTATAAAATTACAAATTCTAGTGGCTCACGAATAGCGAATCCTTGCGAAAAGTGTTTACAAAATGGAGCTTTTGTAAATCGAAGCGGGGCGTTATGGGGCCGGCGTCTGAGGCCCCGTTTGAAGGGGTGACGGAAGACCCGGTTAGACCTATTCGACTTCGGCGCTTTGTGCCTTCGCTCAGGGTGACACGTTCGGGCCACGTCAAATGACTTAGTCGGGGCTGAAGGCAGGGGGAGACTTCCCCCTTTGCCATATTTTTGTATATTTGGCCAGGATTTTTAACAAATGGTTAGGAATATGAACAAAAGAATTTTTTCTGTCTTACTGCTGTCACTGGCAGCGTTTGCTAGCGCACAATCCGCTCCCACTCTGGGGGCTCCCGCTCCACAGGAACACCGCGGTTTCTACAACAGCGTTTCGTTCGGGGCTGCCTACAACTGGTATGAAAACAGCAAATATGAAGTAGACGAATACAATAATGGACAATCGAATGTCACGGGTCGTGAAATTAACACCTTCGATTTTAGTGGTGGCACGTTCCCGATGTTTGAATTCAAGTTCGGCGTTGCGCTCGCCAATTTACTTGCCGTTCATACGGTTTTCAACCTGGGTTTCTTTTCGGGGACGATGGAAGAGGGATACACTGAGTATCGCAAGGAATGTGGCGACAATAAAATCTGCATAGATGAGGAACTGAAAAACAAGAGAGTCAAGGGACGGTCTTCGGACGCCTACGGTTTCAGGACATACGTTGGTTTCGGTACGACCATTTATCCGATTCAGTCCAAGACCTCTCCGATGAACGGTCTCTTTGTCGGTGGCTCCGTTGGTTATACGTGCTTTGCGACAATGATCGTGGACGGCCTTCAGGATGCTTCGTTGAATGCAGGGGCTGCTTTCCAAGTGGAACTCGGCAAGGACTGGTGGGTGAACGATCACCTGTCTCTCGGTGTGGGGCTTGGCTATGCGCGTAGTGGCCTGGTCTGGAATACGGTCGAGTCTCATGATACAGACAACGTAATTTCTCTTTCGCTCAGGCTCACTCGAGGATAGACTATGAAGATGAGTAAAAGTCTATTCATCGCGATGGCGGTGGCTGTCGCTGCGTGGTCCCAGGACGAGGTGGCTCCGCAAGTTTCAAGTCCTGTTCCCGAGGCAGAACCTGTCGCTCCGGCGAAAACGGTTCGTGCAAAGAAGGTGCGCCCGCCCCACGAACATCGCGGATTCTTTTTCAGTATGGGTATGGGTGTCTCGTACTTGTCTTCATCCGTGGACGAATCGAACGTGTCGTATAGTACGGGCGGCGGTTACTTGGATACAGACGGAAGCTTTATCCCTCAAAGCAAGTATGAGCACGAAAGGGTTCTCCATGAAGAATTTTCTGGTTGGGGTGCGCCGGTTATAGAATTCCGCTTTGGAAAATCTATCTGTAATATGGTGGCTATGTATACCATCTTCTCGACGGGAATCTATCAGGGGGAGGGGTCTTATCGAAAAACGAATAGGGGACTTCAATCCCATTATGACCACTCGGGTAACCTGACTTTGGTTGATACGATTCCAGAAGGAACTAAAAAGAAAAAGGACGATGCTCTTGCCTTTATGGAAGCCTTTGGTCTTGGCCTTTCTATTTATCCGTTCCGAAATCCCGAATCGATGTTGAATGGCTTGTATATCGGCGCTTCGGGGGGTGTCGAGGCTTTTGACTCTCATCTGGATGACTCCTTCTCTATCATTTCGAATGGCGGTGTCTATACGCGCTTTGAATTGGGCAAGGATTGGTGGGTGAGTGATACCTGGTCGCTCGGCGTGGGCATTGCATATGTCAATGTCACCGTCTTTGAAGACGGTAACGATAAGGAAGAACATGAGCGCAATTCCATTAGCTTCTTTATAAGGCTGACTCACGGATAAAAAGGTTTCTGCGAAATCCCTGTGAATATGCAAACGCCCCGAAAAATCGGGGCGTTTTGACGTAGGAAAATTGGTCGCGAGCTGCGTTTTATTAAAACGTGAAACCAGCGAAGATATTGTCGCTTAGGAACGGCAGTACGCCAAGCACGATCACTGCCACGGTCAGGAGGACGATGACGTTGCGTTGACGCTTGGTCATGCGGAGCGGATTCAGGTGTTCGTCCGTGTCGTCTATCCATGCGCTTTTAATCAGCTGCAAGTAGTAGTAGAGGGCGAGTACGTTATTGAGGACAGCAAAGGCAACGATGCCGTAATGACCGGTCGATGCGCCACTGAAGAAAAGGTGGAACTTTCCGAAGAAACCTGCAAGCGGCGGAATACCTGCGAGGCTGAACATAGCGACGGCAAGCGCAATCGCGAGTGTCGGCTTCTGCTTGGAAAGTCCGCGCAGGGAATCGAAGGTTTCTTCGCGGTGGTGGCCGATGATGCCGAAAATGAAGAACGCGAGGTAGTTCGAAATGGCATACACGAACAGGTAGTAGATAATGGCTGTCTTTCCCATGACGGCATCACCGAGGAGAGCAACCATGATATAGCCCGCCTGCGCAATGGAACTGTAGGCCATGAAGCGACGGAGCCTGCTCTGCTTGAGGGCGCCGAGGTTACCGACGAACAGGGTCGTGCCTGCAAGAAGGGCGATGAACGGGGCTACCTGTTCCTTGATGGGGGAGAGCGGACCGTAGACCAGAACGACGAGGAATGCAATCGCGGTCGCCTTGGAGGTCACCGAGAGAATGGCGGTCACGGGCGTAGGCGCACCTTCGTAAACGTCGGGGGCCCAGGTGTAGAATGGGAATAAGGTCAGCTTGAAACCGATTCCTGCAAACAGGAACAGCACGGCAATCCACAGCAACGGAGAGGTTCCGCTTGCAACTGCCTGCTGGATGGAATCAAAGTGGATGGATCCTGAGAAACCATAAAGGTAGCTGAAACCGAACAGCTCGAAGGCGGTTGCGACCGAGCCCATCAGGATGTACTTGGTGGCTGCTTCTGAACCGTATTGGTCGCGCTTGTTCCATGCGGCAAGGGCGTACATCGGGATGGTTGCTATTTCGAGGCCCAGGAAGAACGTGAGCAGGTCGCAGGCCGAAACGACGGTGAATCCGCCGAAGGTGGCGAATGCCACGGTGCCGATAAATTCCGCAATCTGGTGCATGGCGGGCTTGCCGTCGCCGCCGTGCTCGAAGTAGTCCTTCGCAAGCCAGATGCCGAGAATGGCCGAAACCATCAGCACTTCGCGCATAAGCACGCCGAAATCGTCGATATGCCAGTTGGTAATGAAGAACCTTCCCACTCCGCCCGAAAGCGGAATGAAGTTCAACAGGACGAAGATGGCGATGAACCCGATGTTCGCAATGCGCCAAGGCACCTTGGAGCGGTCGGTGCAGAAAAGTCTACTTCCGATCACGATGAACGGAAAAAGCAGAAGCAGTAAATCTGGGATGATAAAATTGGGAATATACATATTAAACTACCACCTCATCATGGGTGCGATACTTTGGTCGAGCATGTCGGCAATCCATCCGGGGAACACGCCTATCAAAAGGAGACAGAGCACCAGAACCACGACCACGAGTTTTTCGCGGAAAGTCGCGTCGGTAAGCGTCTCGTACTTGGCGGGCATATTGCCGTGCAGCATGCGGTTGGCCGTCTGCAGAATGTAAACGGCGGTCGTCGTAATCGAGAGAATTGCAAGCACGGTCACGATGCGCGTAAGCGTAGAATCCTGCTGGAAGGCGCCGATAAAGATGTTGCTTTCGGCGATGAATCCGCTAAAGCCGGGAAGTCCGAGGCCTGCAAAGCCCGCAATCACGAAGCCGACTCCGAGGAACGGGAGCTTGCGCATGATGCCGCCCATCTCGGTGATGTCACGGGTATGCGTGCGTTCGTAGATCATGCCGATGGTCGCAAAGAAAAGTCCCGTCAGGAATCCGTGCGAAATCATCTGGAGAGATGCTCCGCGAAGTCCCACCGGAGTCAGTGCTGCGAGACCGAGGAAAATCAGGCCCAAGTGGCTAATGGAACTGTAAGCGGTAATGTACTTGAGGTCCTTGTGGCGCAGTGCAATGAAGGGGCCGAGAACCACGTTGAAAATCAGGAGCGCCACCACGTACGGGAGCCAGATCTTGGCGGCTTCCGGCATCAGGAACATCGCGACGCGAAGACAACCGTAAGCGCCCATCTTCATCATCACGCCGGCGGCAAGCATCGAGACTGCCGTCGGAGCGGCGGAGTGACCGTCCGGACTCCAGAAGTGGAACGGAAACAGGGAACTCGAAACGGCAAATCCCATGAACATGAGCGGGAATGCCCACATCTGGAAATCCATCGGGAGCGTCACCTTGGAAAGTTCGACAAGGCTGAAACTGTAGATTCCGCTTTCGAAGTAGAGTCCGAACAGCGTCGCCAAAATCATCGAGGAACCGAATGCAAGGGTCAAGGTCAGCTTCTTACCACCGTAGTCCTTGCGGCCCGAACCGTAGCCCGCGATCATCAGGTACATGCAGAGCGCTTCCATTTCGTAGAACACGAAGAACAGCACCAGGTCCATGCTCATGAACACGCCGTAGACGCTTGTTGCCAGGAGCTGGATGAGGGCAAAGAAGACTTTCTGGTTTCCCTTGATGTTCCAGCTGACGAGAATGCCTGCCCAGACGATGACCGCCGTAAGGAACAGGAGGAACATGTTGAGGCCGTCCGCGCCGACAATGTAGTGGGCGTTGAACATGTGAAGCCAGGGGATGTCCATGTAGTAGTGCAACAGGAGCGGGGCCGATTCCTTGGCTGCGCTGTCCACACCAAGCGTGTAGAGCCTGTAAGTAAGATAACCGACAAGCAGAAGGACAATCGTTCCCGATGTAGCGTGGATGGTCTTGAGGAGCGTTTCCTTTTGAGCGGAAATCGGAGCGCAGGCCAAAACCGTAATCAGCGGGAGGATCCAGATAAGGTTAAAAAGCAAAGTATCCATAGTTAAACCTTTCGCCTAGAAGGGGAGTTGTCCCAGGAAACGCCACAGCAATACGCCGATAATCAGCGTGCCCAGATAAAAACTCAGGTTGCCGCCCTGCGCGTAACGCACGAGGTCGCCCAACTTGTGGATGAACCAGATGCAGAATGCGAGGATCCCTTCGATGATATAGTCCTGGATGAAACGGGCCACACGGGCGATGCCGCCAATTACGAACTGGCGAACCACGGCGTAGTACATTTCGTCGAAGTAGAACTTGTGGTAAACGACCTTGTAGAGTGCACTGCGGTTGGATTCGTCGAGGGCGCGTTCCACTTTAGCCTTCGGGCTTGCGTAGAAGTACCAGGCGATTAAAAGAGCGACAGCGGCAACGGCAACAGCCACGTACGGAATCCATTCGGCGTGGGGGAGCAACACCAGTTGCGGCACGCGGAGTCTACCTGGTACAAAGTAGTGTTCGAAGATGCCCTTGCCGAGAAGACCGCTCAACAGGGCCGGTACGGCAAGAATCACGATCGGGAGCGTCATGAAGAAGTCTTCGTGCACATGCCCTTGCTTCACCGATTCGGAACGCGGAGCGCCGTGGAACGCGAGGAAGAACAGACGGAACATGTAGAAGGTGGTGAGGCCGCTCGTGAGAATCGCGAGGCCGAAAACCACATAATGATGCCCCTGGAAGGCTGCCAAGATGATTTCGTCCTTGGAGAAGAATCCGGAGAACGGCGGAATGCCTGCGATGGCGAGCACGCAGATAAGGCAACTCCAGTAGGTAAGCGGCATTTTCTTGCGGAGCCCGCCCATGGCGTCCAAATCATTCGTATGTACCTGGTGAATCAGGCTGCCGGCGATGAGGAACAAGGCGCACTTGAAGAAGGCGTGCGTAAAGATGTGGAAGGTGGAGGCTGTCCAGCCGGTGGCAATGACGGCATCGCCGGTTTTGCAGGCGCCAAGAGCAAACATCATGTAGCCGAGCTGCGAAAGCGTCGAGTAGGCGAGAATGCGTTTGATGTCTTTTTGCGTGCAAGCGATGACTGCTGCAAAAATCATGGTGAAGGCGCCGACCCACATAATGAGCGTGAGCGAGTTGCCGCACACGGCGAAGAACGGGAAGAGTCTTGCGACCAGATAAACGCCCGCGACCACCATGGTGGCACTGTGGATAATGGAAGAAACCGGTGTCGGACCTTCCATTGCGTTCGGAAGCCAGATATGCATCGGGAACATGGCGGACTTGCCCCAGCCACCCGTAAAGATAAGGATGGATCCGATGATGAGCGCGTCAGCCTTGCTTACGACCATAAGGCCGAGGTCTATCGTTTCTTTCTTGAAGGCGGCGAGCGTAAGGCCGTTCAGGGTAAAGAAGTCAAAACTTTGCACCACGTAGCTCACGATCACGATGCCGAGCAGGAAGAAGCTGTCGGCGAAGCGCGTAAGGATAAACGCCTGCTTGGACGCACTCACCGCAGACGGCTTGTGGTACCAGAAACCGATGAGAAGGTAGCTGGATACACCCACGAGTTCCCAGAAGATGAACATCTGGAAAAGGTTCGTGGCGGCCACGAGACCGAGCATGCTGAAGCTGAACAGCGAGAGAATTGAGAAGAAACGGCCGGCGCTGCGGTCGCCCCTCATGTAACCGATGCTGTAAATGTTCACGAGGAAGGATATCACCGTGACCACCACGAGCATCATCACCGAAAGCGGATCGATGAGGAGGCCAATCCTTGCGGCGAAATTTTCCGCAAAATTCAGGAACGGGAAGTCGAACAGGACCGCTTTCTGCGGGGCAAAAGTGGAGCTGAAGTAGTGTACCGCGACAATCAGCGCGGAAATCATGGCAATGCCGTTTCCTGCAACGGCGAATGCGGCAGCAGCCTTGTCGGATTTTCGTCCGAGGAAAAGTCCGTTGACCGCAAACACAAGGAGCGGCATCAAGAAGATGAGATAGCTGATGGAAACGTCGTTAATCATGGAGGTCCCTCAACTGTTCTACGTCCAGGCTCTTGTAGCGGCGGTACATCGACACGATGATGGCAAGGGCAATGGCCATTTCGCAGGCGGTTACCGCAATCACGAAGATGCTGAAGAGTGCTCCTGCCGTGGAGTCGCTAGCGCTGAAGTATGCAAAAGAAATAAAGTTGATGTTCGCTGCGTTCAGCATGAGTTCGATCGAAATCAGCATGCCAATCAGGTGACGGCGGCGCATCAGGCCCCACACGCCAATGCCGAAAAGCAGGAATGCGAGAATGAGACAATTCATCAGGGTCATTTTTCTTCTTCCTCCTTGCCTTTGCGGGCGATGGTGATGGCGCAAATCAGCGTCATCAGGAGAAGGATACTCACGACTTCGAACGGAATCACGAATCCGTCTTCGCCGTAGCCCAGCAGTCTAAGAGCGAATGCCTTAAGCGAAGCGTAACCTTCGGGAGCGGCAACGACGCCGTTTGAAAGTCCTTCGATAGGAAGCAGGCACTTGACCATCACGAGCACAAAGATAATCGAGAGCGCGAATGCGGCAAAGATTCTCGGAATCTTCACCGAAAAAGCGTCTTCGCCGAGGCGGCTTGTCAAGAGAATCGTGAACACCACGAAAATCACGACGCCGCCCACATAGACCATCACCTGGGCGAGTGCGGTAAATTCCGCGTGCAGGAGCAGATAAAGAATCGCTGTCGCGACGAAGCTGAAAATCAGGAACACGGCGCTCTGCAAGATGTTCTTGACGGCGACCGTGCAGACGGCGGTTACAAGGATAATAAAGGCTACCAGATAGAACGCCAAGTCCATTCCACCCATCGGGAAGGCGACATTCTGCGGAATAAGCCCTGCTAACAGATTCTGGATCATTAGCCTTGGCCCTCCTTTTTGTTAAGAATCATTTCGAGCGTGTTCGGGTCGGTCGTGGCGACTTCGAACGCCTGGCTCATACGGATGGCACCGAACGGGCAGGCTTCCACGCAGAGTCCGCATTGGGTGCAGCTCGCGAAGTGGTAGACATAGCGACCGAGTACCTTCTTGCCTGCAATATTCTTGGTCGAAAGCACGTTAATCGAGGCGTTCGGGCAAGCGCGTTCGCACATGCCGCAAGCGGTGCAGTGGTTGTTCCCGTCGGCGTCTTCGATCATTTCGAGGCGGCCGCGATAACGTTCGTGCATCTTGAGCGTCTTCCTATTTTCAGGATACTGCTCGGTCACGATGCGTCTGGGGTCAAAGAAATACTTGAGCGAAACGGACAAGCCGCAAATTAGGCTCCACGGGCCCGTAATGCAGCGCTTCAGGTAACGCTTGATGTACTTGCGTGTTGAAAGTCTTTCTTGCATATTATCCTACAAAAATCATCCACACGGCGCCGGCGGCGAGGAGCACCAGGTTCACCGGCAAAAGGAATTTCCATTCAAAGTCCATGAGCTGGTCCACACGCGGGCGCACAAAAGTCCAGCGCACCATCATGTAGCACCAAATCATAAAGTAAATCTTCGCGAAGAGCCACACGACTCCGGGCACCATCTGCAGAACGCCATCGATAGCGGCAACGCCGATGCAGGGGGCATGGAACCCGCCCAAGAAACAGGTGGCGGCAAGTGCCGAGTTCGTGACCAAGGCGATATATTCGGCCAGGTAGAACATGGCAAACGGAGTGCCGTTGTATTCCGTGTGGTAACCACCGGTCAATTCCTGTTCTGCTTCGGCTATGTCGAAGGGAGCGCGGTTCATTTCGGCGGTACTGGAAATAAAGAAGAGAATAAAGGCGATAAAGCCGAGCACCGGAATCTTGAAGATAAACCAGTCTAGCACCGTGCCGTCCTGGGCCTGGGCGATATCCATCAGGCTCGTGGAACCCGAAATCATCACGACGAACAGAAGAATCATCGCGAAAGAGATTTCGTAGCTGATCATCTGGGCGCCGCTACGGAGAGCACCGAGCAAGGAATACTTGTTGTTGCTGCTCCAGCCGCCAAGCAAAATGCCCAGCACGCCAAAGCCGTTCACCGCGATAATCATCGGAATGCCCATGTCGATATCGGCGACAATCAGGTTGTGGTCGAACGGAATGAGCGCTGCGATAATGAACGGGGCAATCAGCACAATCATCGGTGCCACGTAGAACATCAGCTTGTCGGCGCCGCTCGGGGAATAGACTTCCTTGAAGAGCATCTTGATCACATCGGCGATGGTCTGAAGCGTACCGTGCCAGCCCAAGCGCATGGGGCCCAGGCGGCATTGCACGTGGGCGCAGACCTTACGTTCCATGTAAATCAGAATCGGGGCAGAACCGATGTTCACTGCGCAGACTGCGATAACGCAGAGGAGCGCATTAATCAAGAAGGCGGCAATGCTGTCGAGCGTCTGGGACTGTAGCTGTTCAGGCAAGTAAGCCGAAAGCTTCGGAACCCATTCGCGAATAAAGTCGCCTACAGGATGTGTAATAGAAGGTACAAACATATATTACCTGTCAATCTCTGGAATCACCGGGTCAAGCGTTGCCATAATGGTCACAAGGTCCGAAATCTTGTGGCCCTGCGCCATCTTGTTAAGGGCGGCAATGTGCGGGAAACTGGGCCCTCGCGTGTGGATGCGGTAGGGTTTTTCGCCGGTCGTGGCGGCCACCACGTAAGTGGCGTACAGTCCCTTGGCCGTTTCGATTTCGCTGTAGTAGCGACCGACCGGAAGGCGCACGGGCTTTTCCTTGGCGCGCCACGGGCCTTCTTTAGGGAACTTTTCGATGCACTGGTACAGGATTCGCATGGATTCGTGGATTTCGGCAATGCGTACCGTGTAACGGTCGTAGCAGTCACCGGTGTAGGTCACGGGTACATCGAACTGCAGCTGGTCATAGATGCTGTAGGGGTTTGCCTTGCGGACGTCGAAGTCGACGCCGCTTGCGCGGAGCACCGGGCCGGAGCATCCGTAAGCGATGGCGTCTTCGGCGGAAAGAATGCCGATTCCCTTGCTACGTTCGAGTACGATGATGTTCTTCGAAAGGAACCTTTCGTAGTCCTTCATCGCACCTTCCAAGTGCTTGAGGAATGCCTTCACGCGGTCGATAAAGTTTTCGGGAACGTCAAAGCGGCTGCCACCCGGTCTAAAGAAGTTGGTGGTGAGGCGCGACCCGGTGACTTCTTCAAGGATGTCGTGGATCATTTCGCGTTCCTTGAAACCGAACAGCAAGCAGGTCTGGCCGCCCAAATCGCCGCCGAAGCAGCCGAAGAACACCAGGTGGCTCGCGATACGTCCCAGCTCCGAAAGCATCACGCGGATGTATTCGGCCTTTTCGGTAACGCCGATGTTCATGCCTTTTTCAAGGGCAATCACGACCCCCAGGTTGTTCTGGATGGCCGTCAGGTAATCCTGGCGGTCGGACATCGCGATGTACTGCAGGTAGCTCATGGATTCCGCCTGCTTTTCCATGCCACGGTGGATGTAGCCGAAATGCGGTACGATTTCTACAATCGTTTCGCCGTCCATGCGCAGCGCAAGGCGGAGGGCGCCGTGGGTACTCGGGTGCTGCGGACCCATGTTGATGAAAAATTCTTCGGTATTGGTATCGCGGGTAATCTTGAATCCCGGCGGGAGTCTTGTCATACTCATACGGGCCTCTTGATCATTTGCGGGTGGGTAAAGTCCTTGCGCAAGGGGTAACCTACAAAGTCCTTGTCCAGGAAAATGCGGCGCAGGTCGGGGTGACCTTCAAAGTTGATGCCGAACATGTCGTAGACTTCGCGTTCCTTGACTTCGGCGCCCGGGTACAGGTGGCTGATGGTCGGAACGCTTCCGAGCAGCGCTGTGGGGCGTTCTTCTTCGGGGATGTCGAAGTTCTTCTTGATTTGCACGCAGAAGAAGACCTTGTGGCCCTTTTCGATACTGCGGAGCTGCGTCACCATGTCAAAGTGGTCGTCGTAGTCGATTGCCGTGACGTCGATCAGGTAATTCATCTTGAATTCGGGATCGTTCTTGACGTATTCCACGGCGGGCACGTAGTCTTCGACGCTGATCATCACTTCGAGGGGACGGTCGGCGGGCATGGCGGCCACCACATCTTCGATGGGGTCTTCGCTGTGTGTATGCACGGTGATGTTCGGGAACTTCGCCTTGAGCTTCTTGTAGATATCAAGCTGGCTCATACCAAAGCGCTTGCAGGCTACGCGGGGCACTTCGGGGAAGTCTTCCTTTTTCACGCGCACAGGCTTGAAGCTGCTCTTGTAATCGGAATTTTCTTCCTTGAACTTCGCGCGGGCCTCGGCCATTTCCTCGTCCTTGATGCGTTCAAGGGCGGCCCAGGTCTTTGCGGCTTCGCGGTAGCGGTCCATGGTGGACACATCCTTCGGTTCGCCTTCGTGCCAGGGATCGCGGCAGGTTTCTTTCAAAATCTTTTCGCGGAGCGTGAGTAGACCGTGGAACAGTGCTTCTGGGCGAGGAGGGCAGCCGGGAACGAATACATCCACCGGAATCAGGTTCTGCGCCCCGCGCACCACAGCGTAGTTGTCGTAAATGAAGGGGCCACCGCTGATGGTGCAGGCGCCCATCGCAAGAACGTACTTGGGACCCGGCATCTGTTCCCAGAGCATCTGGAGAGCGGGCGCCATACGGCGGGTAATGGTTCCTGCGATAATGAAAAGGTCCGCCTGGCGGGGCGAAGCGCGGAACACTTCGGAGCCAAAGCGGGCGATATCATAGCGGGCCATGGAGCTACTCATCATTTCGATGGCGCAGCAGCTGGTGCCGTAGGTGAGGGGCCAAATGGAGTTTGCACGAGCCCAGTTGACAACGTAGTCAATCGCGTTGACGACGTACTTTCCACCGGGTATCGGATCTAAAATCTTAGGAGCTAGGTTTATAATTCCCATAGGGTTATTCCCACTTAAGGATTCCTTTCTTCCAGGCGTAGGCAAGTCCCGAAACGAGAATTGCCATGAAAATGACTAGGTCGATAATGACAATGGAGGGGTTGAGAATCGTGCCTCCAGCCATGATTTCCTTGAAGTTCGCCATTACGGGAAACAGGAAAAGCGCTTCGATGTCGAAAACGAGGAACAGCAGTGCGAACAGGTAGTAACCTACCTTGAACTGAATTCGCGCGTTGCCTATGGTTTCCATGCCGCATTCGTACGGCGCCATCTTGTTTTTGGTGTTCTTGGTGCGGTAACCGAGCAGAAGCCCCGTAACGGTAGCCGCTGCCGCGATAAACGCACCCAGGAATAGGAAGATTGAAAGGATGATGTATTCTGACATTTTTTGTGTCTCTTGTCTTTCGTCTCTCGTTTAGTAAAAGTTCTGTAGCTCCTGTACGGTTCCAAATATCGTGTTGCCAATCTGGAATCGGTCAAGGACGTGCCGTAACAGGTCCTTGAATTCATCCATGGTCGCTGCGTTCATTTCGTTCAGTTTTTCTTGAATGGCGTTCACGTAGCCCGAGGCGACTGGTTTGGTCTTGAGGTCCTGCATTTCGCCAGCCCACCGTTGCAGCATCTGGTCGGTGTCAATTCGAGCGATGACATAGTGTGTGGTCGAAAGCATCTCCTGCAAAAAATGGACCAGGAAGATTTCTTCTTGCAAAATACCCCAGCGTTTGTCCTTGGAATACATCGCCTTGTTTTCGTTTTTGCCGTAAAAGATTGCCGCCTGGGCATATTCGAGGCAGGTCATGATCAGCCTTTCGTAGCGCTTGATTTCCTTGCTCAGGCTCTGGAACCAGATGGTGTCAGCCACCGGATTCGGTTCCTTGCGGTCTGCGATTTCGTTCGGAAAAATCGCCCTGAACGCGTAGTAGACTTCTTCGTAATAGCGGTTGCGCATACGGCAGTTGAAGGCGCGGTTCTTTAAGGTATAGTCGCTATGGTGGAGTTTGCTTATCATGATTTGACCACCTGTTTTACGCCGTTAATGTTCTTGATGGCGGTGATAATGGAATCGACCTGTTCCTTGCGGAAAGCTTTGAACACGAGCCTAATGCGGCCTGAATAATGTTTGCTTGCCGAGGAGACTCTTTCAAGGAACACGTTCGCGCGCTTGAGTTCTTGCAGCACGTCGAAGGTGATGTTCTTGCGGTTCTCGGTCTCGATGGTCAGGTGCGCCTCGAAAGAATGCTTGATGTCTTCGCTCCATTCGACGGCGATGCGCTGTTCCATGGGCAGGTTCTTGAGTTGCGGACAGTCCGTATTGTGGACTTCGATGCCGATTTTCGGGCGCAACACGCCGACAATCGGGTCGCCGGGGACGGGGCTGCAGCACTTGGCGAAATGCACCACCAAACTAGTTTCCTGGCCAATCTGCAGGGGCATCTCGTCGCGGTGTTCGACCTTTGCGTCCTTGTTGAACATGGGGAAGAACCGGAGCGAGTTTGACTCCTTGGTCGTGGTTTCGCCACCGTTCAAGAAACGCTGGATGTCCGCCAGGGGCAGTTCGCCCTGGCCAAGTCTTTCGTAGAAGTCGTCGATGGTGGGCGTCCCGAAATACTTGCAGATGCTTTCTTCGGTGGGGCGCTTGACCTTTTCGATCTTCTGCAGGCGGAGTTCACGGTCCCAGATTTCCTTGCCGAGGTCGAGCGCCTGTTTCATGATGCTGTTTTTCATCCAGCGGCGCAGTTCCTGCTTGGCCTTGACGGTTTTCACCATGTCGAGCCATTCGGGACTCGGCTCCTGGTTCGGACTCTTGAGTACCTGGATAGTCGCGCCGTGTTCGACGACTGTATCGAGGTTCACCACCTCGTCGTTGATCTTGGCACCGATGCAGTGCAGGCCGAGCTCGGTGTGGACCGCAAAGGCGAAGTCCAAAACGATGGACCCCTGCGGGAGTTCAATCGAGGTGCCCTTGGGGGTAAACACGGTCATGCCGGTGGGCTTCAGGTCCACCTTCAAGAAGTCGAGGTATTCCTTGGAGTCCGAAATTTCGGACTGGAGCTTTACCATGTGGTTCAGCCATTCCAGTTCTTCGCCCTCGTGCTGGGTTTCCATCTTGTAGGCCCAGTGGGCGGCGAATCCCTTTTCGGCGGTCAGGTCCATGTCCTTGGTACGGATCTGGACTTCGACCATCTTGTTTTCGGGGCCGATTACGGTGGTGTGGATGCTCTGGTAAAGGTTCGGTTTCGGGGTCGCGATGTAGTCCTTGAAGCGACTCTGCAGCGGGGTCCACAGGTTGTGGACGTAGCCCAAGGCCAGGTAGCATTCGGGAATGGTTTCTACAATGATGCGGATGGCGAAAATGTCGAAAATGTCTTCGAACTGGCACCCTCGGCTAATCATCTTGTTGTAGATGCTGTAAATGTTCTTGGTGCGCCCCTGGATGGTGCAGTCGAAGTCCTCGAGAGCCATCTTGATCTGCAACGGGCCGATGACCGACTGGATATACTTTTCGCGGGATTCCTTGTTCTCGATGAGCAAGTCCACCAGTTTCTGGTATTCGTCGGGATTGACATATTTGAAACTTAGGTCTTCCAGCTCGTTTTTCAGCTTGTAGAGGCCGAAACGGTGGGTGAGCGGAATGTAGATGTCGAGAGTTTCCTGCGCAATGGCTTGCCGTTTTTCGGGCTTCATGTAGCGCATGGTGCGCATGTTGTGGATGCGGTCCGCAATCTTGATCATGATGACCCGGGGGTCTTTCGCCATGGCGATGATCAGCTTACGGTAGGTTTCCGCTTTCTGGGCGGTCTTGCTCGATTCCTGGGCGGCCGTGATCTTGGTAACGGCATCGACCATGAAGGCGGTGTCGTTTCCGAATTTTTCAGCAATTTCTGCAAGGGAGTGGTTGGTATCTTCAACCACGTCGTGGAGTAGCCCTGCGAGGACCGTTGACTGGTCTTGTTTTAGGTCTGCAAGAATTTTGGCTACTTCGTAGGGGTGCTCGGTGTAGGGCATTCCGCTCTTGCGGTACTGCCCCTCGTGAGCCTCTGCAATAAAGGCAACAGCTTTTTCTAGAATCCCACGATCCAGATTAGGATTCTTCTTTAGAAGCACATCGATAATGTGCGTTTGATTTGATGTCAGGCTCGTTTGATCCATCACCCTAAATAATATCTAAAATTCGGTGCGTTGATGTATGCAAATTTGCGAAATAAGCGAAAAATAAGGGTTTTTTGAGTATCGATTCTTTCTTTTGCGAATGAATAAACTGTTGTAATGGCGAACAACACTTTGTCTTTACGAAGTATTTGATATAGGATGCTAAAAACCTATTTTATTTACAGGCCATAACGCCCAATAGCTAGGGAGTGGTTTGGAAAATAGATGACCGTTGGGGATTGTTTGGGGGTTAAGAACAATACTGCGGTCATGCCCTAGCCCCGACTGGTTTATCCGTCGGGAAAAGCCGCGCCCGACACTTGCGGGGTGCGGCTTTTTTGTGTGTTATTTTCTCGTACGCGTGATTGCCTATGCGCCGGCGTCCTCGAGACGCTTGACATGGCAGTAAGCCAGTTCCTTAGTTTTCTCATCACGTAAATGTAGGCTGGAGCCTTCGCAGTAGCGCCAGTACTTGCAGGTCTTGCAGTTGCCGATTTTAGCCCAGCTGCGGTCGCGCATCACCTGGTAGCGGTTCTGCCATACGTCCCAGAGGTCGTCCTTGTAGATGTTGCCCTGGATGTAATCGCCGCGGAGGCTCGGACATGCCGAGATGCTCCCGTCACAAAGCACAGAGGATACGTTCACGCCGGCACGGCAGAAGAACGGATAGCTGCGTGCATCCTTCTCGTAGCTGCCGAGGAATCCTTCGCAGCCGTAGTTCACGTTGATTACGTGCATATTCTTGACTTCGCGGATAAAGTCGAATACCTGGCGGAATTCCTGGTTTGTAAGCTGGAACAGCGGATTGTCCTTCGCGCGGCCTTTCGGGAATACTGTCGCGATTCTCCAGCGTTTCACGCCGATTTTTAGGAGAATGTCGAGAATTTTCGGGAGTTCCTTGAGGTTCTGGCGGTTCACGCAGGTCATCACGTCGAAGGTCAGGCCTTCGGTGTGGGCGGCCATGTCAATGGCACGCAACGCTCGCTCAAAGCTATGCGGGTCGCCGCGGAAATGGTTGTGGCTTTCTTGCAGACCGTCGAGACTGATGGTGAGTGAGCGGAGGCCTGCATTCAGCAGCTTGGTGTAGCGTTCGGGGGTCATCGCAAGGCCGTTGCTGACCATGCCCCAGGGGTAGCCGCGCTTCATAATTTCCTTGCCGCATTCTTCGAGGTCTGCGCGCATCAGGGGCTCGCCGCCGGTAATCACCACGATAAAGTGCTTTGGGTCAATGTGCGGAGCCAGCTTGTCGAGTACCCCCATAAAGTCTTCGCGCGGCATGTCCGGGATAGCTTCCTTCACGCAATCGCTTCCGCAGTGCAGACAATGCAAGTTACAACGCAGGGTGCATTCCCAGAAAAAATAGGTAAGCGGGTGAGCCTTGATTTCGTTGTGGCGGTAAAGGCGATAAGCTTCGAGAGCGAGCTTCTTTTTAAGGGAGATTTTCATGGGTTTTATTCAACCTTAATGTAGGTTATATCTGTTTTTTCAGGGCAGTCGATGATGGGGTGGCATCCTGCAAGCGAATCCTGCTCAATTGGCTTGGACGGGTCACGTTCAATGCAGATATCTTGCTCGCTTGTGCAGTTCGGGGCTTTATCGCTACCGGCTTTTGGGGCGAAAACCTGGACTCCTTCGGGGAGCTCGACGCCTTCCGCACCCGCAGCAGAGGGGTCCCTCAGGTATTTGTTTCCGTCAATGCAGTCGATAATCTTGAACACCCTGCCTTCGACATTCTGCGCACTATCGTTAAAACAGAGAGTCTTGTATGTGAGAACAGTGTCCCTGTCGTCAGGGGTGTAGGGAACACCATAGTCAAGAGCTATTTGCATAAGTTCGCTGCTAGAGGAGCCCTTTGGCATGATGACTCCATAAAGGGTGTCGTCGGGGATGAATTCGCTGGAACTGGATTCTTCGCGGATTGTTTCTCCAGAACTTGAATCGGGGGCTTTGTATTCTTCGCAACCGTTCGATTCGCAGGGCGCCACTCCGTATAGGGGCGCTTCGGTCGATGTGCTGTCACAACCCGCCCAGAAGAAAGCGGTCAGTGCGAGTGCAATTTTTTTCCAATGCTTGTAGAACATGAATCCTCCAACTTGTCAGAATCGGCTCCATTTTGGATCAAATATATACAAAATAAAACCCGATTGCAATCATCGGGCGAAAAAGTGTGATAGCAGCTTTTTTTATTTCTTAAACTTTACAGCGGTGCCGTAGACGATGATTTCTGCGGAACCTGCCATCACCGAGGCGGTCGCGAAGCGCACATTCACGATGGCGTCTGCGCCAATCATCCCGGCCTGATTTTCCATACGTTCAATGGCGATATTGCGGGCGTCGTTCAGCATCTCGGTGTAGCCGGCGATTTCGCCGCCCACAAGTGTCTTGAGTCCTGCAAATACGTCGCGCACCACGTTCTTGCTAAAGACAACGCTCCCGCGTACCATCTGAAGTGTTTCGATTTCTTTGCCGGTAATAAAGTCTGTTGTATAGAGCTTCATAAGTCCTCCTTTTTTGCGATAATATACAAAACAAAATCCCTGAATAAATTAAATTTGCCGTGAAAAAACATTTTTAGGGATAACGGAGAATTTATGAAACAGAGTGTCATCCTGAGTGTAACGAAGTTGGTAAAGCTTGTCCTGAGCTTGCCGAAGGAAAGGATCTCCATTTATTTTGCCTTGCTCCTTGTCGCCTGCAGCGGCGACGGTTCCTCAACAGCTGCAAACGGAAATTTGGGTAATTCTGACAACGGTGCTAGCAGCGAATTCGATGCTTCCTCGAATACCCTCAAGGACTTGCGCGACGGCAAGGCTTACAAGACTGTGAAAATCGGCAATCAAGTCTGGATGGCCGAAAACCTTGACTATGAAACGGGAAACGCAGTCTGCGGTGAAAAGGAATTCCTTACCTTGTTCGGTTGCCTTTATTCCTGGGATGAGGCGAAGACCGCATGCCCCGGTGGTTGGCATTTGCCGCGTCAGGCCGAATGGAATACGCTGATTGAATTTGTCGGAGATTCCTCGACGGCAGGGAAGATTCTCAAGGCCACGACTACCTGGAGCGATAAGGGGCATTACAAAGACGGCACCGACGATTACGGCTTTACCGCATTGCCGGGCGGCGTGCGCCTCCCGCAAAAGGGCAAGACACATCAGTCATTCGTCAATTCGGGAGCCTTTTTCTGGAGCGCCTCCGAAGTCGATGATGACGAGTCTATCACCTTGGTTTTGCGTTACGAAAACGATGCAGCGACATTGTTCGAAAACTACAAGGACGCCGGTGTCAGTGTCCGCTGCGTGAAGAATTGAGTTAGAAAAATACCCTATAGGGAACGGCTTTGGGGTGCTTCCGCCCCTTGCTGTCAAAGTAGAAGTCGCGGCGGAGTCTGTTCATTTTTGCGGCAGGTCGCTTTGTGATGGATGTTGTTGTCTCATCGGAATAAATCATGAAGTATTGGTTCGTTCCGTTGTGTCGGATTTCTTCTATCATGAACCCGTTTTTATTTTCTGTAATGGTGTGGTCGTATGACTGTACAATGTCTCCATCTTTTATCGGATTCCCGTTGCTATCTGTGCAACCATCTTCGCAATCATGAACTCGGTAGAATTCGTGGCAAATATGGCTGTCATTTGGGTCGGTAACATAGATTTCAAAACTGGCAGTATCCATCGGTGCGCCGTCTTCTGATCCAAGATGCAGATTGAACAAGGTGTCGTTTTTTAATGATACTTCAATGTGACCTAGGTAAAAGTTATCTTCACCCTCTTTTTGTGAGAATTCTGAATAATTAAGAACAACACCGTCTTTATAAATTTTTGAAGAATCCCTAGTTGTTCTTGATCCTACTATAGAGGATTCCTTGGTTAGAGTTCCACTTATGAGTGTTTCGATAAATACCGTGTCGCCTAAATTTTTTTTAGAGGCAATGCTGCGGTCGGAGAGAGTAGTTAAATCGTCTACTAGATAAAACTGAATCGTCGTATCGGTCTGGGTTATTCCGTCTTCATTCGATTTAACTACTGATCTTACGTAATCTTTTTCTCTTAGAATTTTCTCGGAACGAAAAAATTCTCCGTCGTAAGTGAAAAAAGTACTATCAAGGATGGCGTCCGTTCCTCCTAAATAAAGCCCATACCAATCTTTATAATACATCAGCAGTCCTTCCGTGCAGGTAATGGCATGGACTGTTGGGACAAGGAACAAAAGGAAAAGAAGATAGCGCATTATTTGAAATCTGTTTTTTTGTAGCCTAATATAAAAAAAGAATACACTTGTCAATGAAAGTGAAATTGCTTTTTTTGCAGAAACCTTTGATGCTCGGTCGTAGCCAAGCTCGCATAGCTGCTACTTTCGCTTAGGGGGCGGAGCCCCACCTTGGTGGCCATGCGCACTAAGCAACAAGTTGCTAAGTGCTGTCCGCCATTAGGCGTGGGGGTGGAGAGCAACGGAGTGCGAACCAGGGGGACAACAGCTTCAAGGCGAGTGTTGTGGCAAACGGAGTTTGACATAACCGAGCCGATCTGTTGGGGCTTGAGCGTAGCGAAAGACCAACCTTCCCCCCTTGAAAAAAAAGCCCGCTTACGCGGGCGTGACAACCTTGTTGTTGATTGTGCTCAAAGCGACCCTGTAAGGGGTGCGACCTCATACCTCGAAGGACCGAAGGTCCGTGCTCATCGCTCTTACAGCGTTGCTTGGAACTGGTGGAATTTTTCCAGGAGTTCGGCGTAGGTCTTGGTGGCTTCAAGCTGCGGGAACTGGGCGACGATGGAGTCCGGGGCGCAGAAGAAGCAGCCCTTGTCGGCCTGCTTGAGCATGCCCGTGTCGTTGAAGGAATCGCCGCTGGCGAACACCTTGAAGTTGAGGTCCTGCAGGTGCTTCACGACTTTTGTCTTCTGGTCGGTGAGTCGCAGGTGGTAGCCCTTGATCATGTCGTTTTCGACTTCCAGGTTGTGGCAGAAGATGGTCGGGAATCCGAGATTCTTCATGATGGGGTAGGCGAATTCCTGGAACGTGTCCGAAAGAATAATCACCTGGGCTTCGTCGCGGAGTTTGTCCATAAAGTCGCGGGCGCCGTCGAGAAGTCCGAGGTTTGCAATCACGTTCTGGATGTCCGAAAGCTTGATGTTTTCGCGTTCGAGAATCTTGATGCGGCCCTTCATGAGCACGTCGTAGTCGGGGATGTCGCGTGTAGTCAGGCGCAGGTCCTTGATGCCGGTCTTTTCGGCGACGGCAATCCAGATTTCAGGGGCGAGGACACCTTCAAGGTCCAGGGTAACGACACATTGCTTCGTAAACATAGTTAGTTGCTTTTGTTTGTGTTTAAAGTCCTAGAGGAATGTCATGCCCGACTTGTTCGGGCATCTCCTTTTCTACTTAAGTAAGAAATGCTTATGACTTAAATAGAGGAGAGGAGATTCCCGCCTTCGCGGGAATGACAAACGCTTGTTTATTTTCTCTCGTCTTTCGTCTTTCGTCTCTCGTCTATGATGCTTTGCAAATCCGCAAGCGTAATCTGGTACGGGGTGCGGCAGAAGTCGCAAATCACTTCGAGGTCCTTGCCTTCTTTTTCGAGGTCCTGCAAGTCCTTGAGCGGGAGCGTTGCAAGCGTTGCCACGGTGCGTTCGCGGCTGCAGGGGCAGTAAGCCTTGGGGTCGATTTCTTTGACGATGTCGATTTCGTAGGGGCCGCGCAGCTGGTCCAACAGTTCGTCGAGGTCAAAGCCTTCGGGCGTGTTCATGTCGCAGAACTTCGGCAGATTCTGCACGATGACTTCGATCAGGTTGATGTCCTTGTCTTCGAGGTCGGGGAAGGCTTCGATGTAGAAACCGGCGGCGTAGTCGAGCTTGCTCGGGTCTTCTTTATTGAAGGCGGCTTCAATACCTACGGCCGAGCGGATCTGTTCGGACTGCAAAAGGTAGGTGGCGAGGTTCTGGCCCATCGATACGGCAGGTGCCTCGATAATGCTTTCGTGGACGCGCTTGCCCTGTTCGTTCAGCTTGATGACGCGGACACTCTGCGGAATCAGGGCGGGTTCGTTACCGCCAACAGCCTGGAGTTCCGGCTGCGGAATCATGGCGCGCACCAGGCCTTGCGGCGTGGAATCCGACTGCACCAGCGTGATTTCGCCCGAGAATCGGGTGGTAAAGCTCACGGTGCCCGGGAACTTAAGCGAGGCGCTCAAGAAAATGCTTGCGATGGAGTTCTCGGCCAAGAGCTTGAGGGCGAAACCCTGTGCGTTATGCTTCTTGCCGATTTCGTTCATCGTCGCGGTCAAGTCGACGACAATCAGGCGGAAGGGCGTCTTCTTGCCCGTAGCGCGGATAATGCGGTCCTTGAAATTCATGGCCCAAATTTAGTAATTAATGCACGCCGTCTTCGTTAGCAGATTTCTTTTCGCTGTACCAGAGCTGGATTTTTTCGCGGGCATCCTCGTCGAAGGCGTCTTTGTCGTTCAAGATGTTTTCCGCCATCTGCAGGGTTTCGGCGATAAGTTCTTGGTCATGTATCCAGTCAAACCAGCGGAACACCCAACTGCCACTCTGCTCGTTGCCTTCGAGGTTGCCCGCTCCGCGAGTCTGTAAGTCAAGTTCGGCGATTTCAAAGCCGTCGTCGGTGTGGCTGAACTGGGTAAGGCGATCGAGCGTGTTGTCCGCGGAAGCATCTTCCGGAAGCATCAGGAAACACCACGCCTGTACGTCGCCGCGACCAACACGCCCGCGCAGCTGGTGCAGCTGCGCCAGCCCGAATCGATCGGGCTGGTCGATCGCCATGATGTTTGCCTCGGGAACATTAACGCCAACTTCAATTACCGTCGTCGCCACTAAGATATGGACTTTCCCTGCAGCGAATCGCTTTAAAATTCCGTCGCGTTCTTCTTCGTCCATCTGCCCGTGAATGCCTTCTACGACAACCGACGGGTCGAATGCTCGCAGTTCCTGCACCACGTCCTCGACGCTTCGCGCGTTTCCTTCGTCGTCGCTTCCGACTCGGCTTACAATCCAGTAACAGAGGTTTCCACCTTTCGCCTCGTTACAGATAAACTTCTTCATGTCGTTTCGTTTGTCTGGACTCACGAGTCGTGTCTTGACGGGTTTTCTTCCGGCAGGCTTTTCCTTGATCGAAATCACCTGCAAGTCACCATAGAGAGTCATGGCGAGGCTTCGCGGAATGGGCGTCGCGCTCATCACGAGCATGTCGGGGTATTCGCCTTTAGAGAGTAATGCTTCGCGCTGGTTCACGCCAAAGCGGTGCTGTTCGTCGATAATCACGAATCCGAGCTTGGCGAAAGTCACGTCTTTTGAAAACAGGGCATGTGTTCCGATGACGGCTTGGCAAAGCCCCATCTGCAATTCGCCCAGAATCTGACGCTTTTCGGCGGCGGGAGTTGCCCCGACCAACAGTTGAATGCGCATTCCAGCCGCTTCGAAGAACGGCTTCATCTGCTTAAAATGCTGTCGAGCCAGAATATCGGTCGGCACCATCAGGGCGCATTGCTCGCCGGCACTGCACACGGCTAGCATCGAAAGCATCGCAACAACCGTCTTGCCGCACCCCACGTCTCCTTGCAACAAGGCGTGGAACTGTTTTTTCCCGTTCAAACCGTCGATGATTCGGTTGAGTGCGGCATCTTGTCCGCCTGTCAGGCTAAATGGCAAGCGGGACTTGGCGAGCATCACCTGTCCCAGGTCAATTTGCCTTTCGTGTCCGCGAATTTTCTGGTTCTCGCGACGCTTGATCATGCGCAGACAGAAAGGGAGGAGTTCCAGAATTTTGAGTTCAAATTTCGACTTGCGAATGGATTCAAAATCGGCGGGCTTGTGCAAGACGGCGAGATTCTTCAGGACCGGATTGAAATGCAGATAGTCCGTCAGTTCCCTGGGACAGATTCCAGATAAAGTAAGGGACGGAAAATGGAAGATGACACTGTACCAGTTGCGTAGGGATTTCTGCGTGATGCGCGCCTTGGTCATTGCCTCGGTCATGGAATACACCGGCAGTATCTGCCCGTTGAATTGCTCGTCTGAATCCATCGGTTGCATGTCGGGGTGCGTCATCTGCAATCCGCGATATTCGCCTACGACGCCCGTTGCAAGCCATCGTGTACCGGGTTGAAGCCGCCTGCTCTGGTACGAGGCTCCCTTAAAAAAGGTCAGCGTGATTTCTCCGGTGCCGTCGGTAAGCGTCGCTACAAAGCGACTAGAACGCCCCCGCAGGATTCCTCCTCTTTGGATGGTTCCTATAACGACGGCTCGTTCTCCTACGTGCAGGTTGCCGATGGGCGTTACCTTGGTCTGGTCCAGGTAAGTACGCGGGATATTGTATAGAAAATCGGCGAGCGATACGATGCCTGCCGCCTTGAAGGCTTCCAGGCTCTTCGGTCCCATCTTGGGTAGGTTACTCAGGTCCATCTTTATTCGGGGAGGGCTTCGCCCTTTTCGCTGCGTTCGCGCGCTTTTTCGCGAGCGGTCTTACCGATGATGTTCAGGTTCTTCCAGGTGAAAGGCTTGATCGGATTGCCGTTTTCGTCCAGCATCTTGATGCCCTTGGTATCGATGGCACGCACAAGTTCGTTGAGCTTGAATACGAGCTCGTTTACCTTGTCCACTGTTTCGGAGGAGTATAGAACCTTGCTATACAGGGAGTGTGTCTCGATTTGGGCAATAAGGTCGTTTGTCTTTTGCGCTCCGTCCGAAATGGTCTTTAAGGCGCTTTCGGCAAGTTGCATTTTTGCATTAACGGCTTCGGTGATGCTGCGGATGGCGGAGTCCGCCTGCAAAGAAGCTTCGGTGATATTCGCACTCGCCGAATTGATTTGCAAGAAGAGGCTGTTGAGAGTGGGCTGCAGCGTTCTTAGAGTCTGTTCGGTGTTTTGCAGGGCCGATTCAATGTTGGTTAGCATTTCTTCGAATATCTGACTTGCCGGTTGATGCGTCGAGTCTCCCTTGATGACCAAGAGGACTAATTCTCGGATAGAGGTAATCTGCTCGTTGACCATTTCGATCTGGCGTAAAGCTTCGGCAAGGCCCGGCTCAAAATGCCCCTGGTGGATATAGTCATCGGGGAGGACTTTGCCTGTTTTTGAGGGAATCACCTCGATGCCGCGCTGTCCCATAATGGCGTAGTTAATGTTGTTGAACTGGGTGCCTTCGCGGATGACTATAGGCTGGTTGAACTTGATCTGGACGCGGGCCCGGTCGCCGAGCCATTGGACCTTTCCAATTGTGCCGACTGTGTAGCCACGGATGGTTACCTGGTCTTCGGGTTGCAGTGAACCTAAGTCGTCGAAATCGACCTGGATGATGGTCTTGGCTTCGTGATGAGCATCCCACATGCAGTAGGCGATAAACGCAAAAAGGCCGATAAGCGCCACGAGCGAAATATAGCCCAATGTCCGGTCGGAAATTTTCATAGGTCAGAATATAGAAAAAAGTCCCGGCATACTGCCGGGACTTGTTTCTCTCTCTATTGTCTAAAGGCTATTCCTTGCTACGACGCTTGGCGATAATCTTGTTCGCCTTGCTCTTTACCTTGCTTGTAATGGCGTTCGGGAGCCAGAAGAAGGTCGGCACCAGGTACATAGTCAAGATGGCGGACACAATCAAGCCACCCACAGAGGCGATACCCATCGGCTGGGTCATGGCGGCCACGTTACCACCGAGAGCGAATGCGAGCGGAAGCTGGGCCACCACAGAGGCGAATGTTGCAAGCACAATCGGCTGGAACTTTGTCTTGCCTGCAGTCATGATGGCAGAACGACGTCCCATAGCGCCACTTCGGAGCAGTCGGTTTGCTTCGTCAAGAAGTAGAATGGCGTTGTTCACCACCACACCGATAAGCATCACGATAGCCATGAGGGCGATCATCGAAAGAGCCTTGCCGGTAAAGATAAGCGAAAGCACCACGCCGATAGCACCCATCGGGATAGTCGTCATGATGATGAACGGCTGGGCGAAGCTTTCGAGGAGGGCAATCAGCAAAATGTAGGTGAGGATGATAGCCATCAGGATGGCGGTCTTGAATTCGTCCACCATGTCGTTCTGCATGTCGGCGTTACCGCCGAAGCCAAACGAAATTCCTTCGGGAACCTGGTCCTTCATTTCTGCAGTGAGCTTTCCGATCTTGCCCATGATTTCACCGGTGGTGTGGCCGGGGAGCAGGTTCATCGAAACGTCAACGCGTCTCATCTTGCGCTTGCGGTCAATACGGGTCGGGCCTGCGCCGTCTTCGATATAGAAGAGCTCGCTTGCGTTCACGTAGCCCTTCGGAGTCATAATCGGCAAAGCTTCGATGTCGCCGTGGCTCTGACGGTCTTTTTCTTGCATGCGAACATAGACATCGTATTCTTCGCCGTCATCGGTGAACTGTCCCGCTTCGTAGCCACTTACTGCGATATAGTTATAGGTAGCAACGGTCTTGAGGGTCACGCCGTAGTCGGCGAGTGCCTGACGATTCGGAATAAGGCGAATTTCGGGCTTACCCGCTTCGTAGCTCATCTTCACGTCGACGACACCTTCGATGGTTTCCTTGATTTTATCCATCACGATTTCGGAAGCCTTCACCACGGAGTCTGCATGCAGACCGCTCACTTCGAGCACCACGTCGCCGGCGGAGTTGTTGCTCATTTCGGAGGCGGAGGTGGACTTGATAGAAATGAAGGCGTCAGGAATGTCGGCTAGGTAAGGGCGCAATGAGTCGACGATGTCGTCGGTGCTACGGGTACGGCCTTCCCAGTCCTTCAGGAGCTTTACGCGCATGGTAGCTTGGTTTACGGTCGTAAAACCGTTGGAACCGCCCACGTTCATGCTGTAGTGCACAATTTCAGGAACGTCCTTGATGCGGCTTTCGATGATGTGAGCGACGCTGTCGGTGGTTTCGATGTTGGTACCCACGGGCATTTCAAGCTTCACCGAAATCATACCCTGGTCCTGTTTCGGCATCACTTCGACTGTGAGGAAGTTCTTGGCGAGAATTCCCACGAAGATGATTCCTGCGACAAGGGCGACTACCTGGAAAAGCACGCCGGGAATCGAAAGGCAGAACGAAAGGGTCTTGAGGTACACAAAGCGAATTCCATTCAAGGCCTTGGGGAAGAGCCCCAGAATGCGCGAAATGATGCCCGGCTTTTCTTCGATGATGTTGCCGTTTTCGTCCTTTTTCTTGCCCTTGAACAGGTAGGCGGCCATGAGCGGTGTCAAGGTGAAGGTCACCAGGAGTGACACGAACGTGGCGAACACCATGGTAAGGCCGAAGGTTCTAAAGAAGATACCTGCAATGGACTTCATGAAGGCAATCGGCACGAACACGCAGACGTTTGTGAGCGTGGATGCCATGATGGCGACCATGATTTCGGAGGTGCCCCTGTAGGCAGCTTCTTTCGGGTCCAGCCCGAGCTTCAGCTTTTCGTTGATGTTTTCAAGCACCACGATGGAGTTCGTCACCAATAGACCCACGGAACTGGAGAGTGCCATGAGCGACATCATGTTGATGCCGAATCCTGCAAAATACATCAGGGTGAATGCGCCAATCACGGAAATCGGCATCGTGATGGCGGCGATAATCATCGTCGAGAACTTGCCCAGGAACAGGAGCAGCAAGATAGAAGTAAGACCGATAGCGATGATGATGTTCTGGATCACGTTGTCGATAGCTTCGTTCACCGCTTCGGACTTGTCGTACACCAGGTGAAGTTCGAATCCTTTGGGGAGCGTCTTCTGGATTTCGTTCATGCGCTTGATAACGCCCTTGGAAACTTCCACCACGTTAGCGTCGGAACGCTTCTTGATGTCGAGCGATACGGAGTTTGTTCCGTTGAAGCGGGAAGCGGATGTAATCGTTTCGACGGTGTCCTTGACTTCGGCGATTTCAGAAAGCTTGATGACACCCTTTGCGGTCGGGATATCCATGTCGCGCATTTCGTCGAGGCTCGTGAATTTACCGGCGGTACGAACGGTCGTATTCTTGTGTTTGCCGATGACTTCACCCACGGGGTTGTTCACGTTCGCTTGTCCGAAAATTCCCATGATGGTCGCAATATCCACATTGCGGTCAATCATCTTGTCCTTGTCGAGTTCAATCGAAATCTGGCGCGTGGTACCACCGAAAATGTCTACGCTTGCCACGCCGGGAACAGAGGTGAATAGCGGTTCGATTTCGTCTTCGACTTTCTGGCGGAGCTCGGTAGAGTTCAGCGGTCCGGTAAACGAAATAGCCATGATGGCGGCACCGTTGATGTCCACCTTCGAGATAATCGGGGCTTCAACGGCATCGGGGAAATCGGCTGCCGCAAGTTCAATCTTGGAACGCACGTCGTTTGCTGCAACGTCTACGTTGATGCCCATGTTGAACATGGCGACCACGATACCGTAGTTTTCAAGGCATATCGACTGCACGTAGTCGATACCGTCCACCAATTCCACCTGTTCTTCGATGGGCTTGATGATGGTTGTTTCGATTTCTTCGGGGTTTGCGCCCGGGTAGATGATGGTACCGGTGACCACGGGGACGTCGAATTTCGGCATCAGGTCGACCACCATCATGCTGTAGGTATAGAGACCGAAAACCACCACGGTCAAGATGACCATGAGCATGGTAATCGGTTTATAGATACTGGCCTTAATCATTCAGCAAAACTCCTATTCGACGATCAGAACCTTGTCGCCGTCGTTCATCTTGGACTGGCCTTCGACAATGATGGTTTCGTCTCCTTCGAGACCTTCAATAATCTGCACGTCGTCCTTGGTCTGTACACCCAGTTTCACTATCTTGCGGAGTGCCTTGCCTTCGGCATCGACGGTCCAGATGGCATTCAGGCCGTTACGGTAGACGATAGCTTCGGCGGGAACCACGATGCCTTCAACCTGGCGAGCATCGAGTTCGGCGGAAACAAACATGCCGGGCAGGAGCTTTTTACCCTTGTTGTCGAAGGTCACTTCGACGGGGAAGAAACGGGTGATAGGGTCTGCGGCAAGAGGAATGAGCGTGACTTTTCCCTTGAGTGTTTCTCCGGCAACGGTCACGGTTGCAGAAGCTCCCTTCTTGAAGTAGCCGATATCCTGGCTTGTAACGTTCAGCTTGAGGATGACCTTGTTCAGCTTGGCGATCGTTGCGAACTTGGCGCCGACTCCGGGAGTCTGGCCGACCTGGAACTTGAGCTCGGTCACCACACCTGCTTCGGGGGCGAGAATCAAGGTGGCGCGGCGGGCTGCTTCGAGGTTCATCTTGGCGACCTTGAGCTGCATTTCCTGGGAATCCATATCCTGCTGGCTGATGCCGCCCTTCTGGTAGACTTCGCGCATGCGTTCCGTTGCCTTTTCAAGCACCGCGATTTGTTCCTGGGCCTGCTGGTACTGGGTGTTGTCGCCGGTGTAGAGGTATTCGGCGAGAACCTGGTCCTTTTGTACGGAGGAACCGACCTGGACGTTAATCTTTGCGATGGGGTCGCCCATCTTGCAGATGGCGCTGTTCTGGTTCATCCCTTCGATGGTGCCGCTGTATTTGCGCACATCGGTAAGCTTTGCTTTAGCGGCCTTTACCACGCGGGCCGGCTTGCCTTTTTCCTTCTGGATTTCTTCGATGGTTGAGGCTTTCTTGGGTTCGTTGTTCTTGGCCTCGTCCTTTTGGTTACAGGCAACGAGGAGCATAGATGCTGTGGCGAGGGTCAGGAGGGTTTTGAGTGTCTTATTCATTCTTTCCTCTTCTTATTAATATTCACCGGTGGCCTGGAGAAGCGCGTTGTAGGCCTTGTTCCATTCGACGATAGCCGACATATAGTCGAGCTTTGCTGTGCGGAGGCTATTCTCTGCAGTGAGAAGGTTCAGCTGCGTTTCGCGTCCAATTTTGTAGGCCGCATTCGTCAGGTCATAATTCTTTTGTGCAAGATCGATTTGGCGCTTTGCAATTTCGATTTGCGAGTTAGCGTCTTCGAGCGTGTTGGCGCAGGATTCAATCTGTACGCGGAATCCGCGTTCGGCGGTTTCCTTCTTGATTTGGGTGCTGCGCAGGTTCGACTTGGCCTGTACCACGGCTTCCTTGGTCTTCATACCGTTAAACAGGTTCATCTTGAGGTTAAGGGCGATATACTTATTGATGTTTTCGTCCCAGTCCGGAGTGTCCCACTGGTAGAAGTGGTTCTTGTTGTTGCTGTACTTAAGACCGCCAACGAGAACGATTGTGGGCTTGTATCCGCCCTCTTCGATAGAAATGTTCTTGACGAGCATTTCTTCGCTCGCTTCGAGCATCACCAGTTCCTTGCGGCGCTTTTTCACGTTCGCCATGGAGGTGTCGGGATAGGAGTAGCCCTGCAACGGGTCGCGAAGGTCTCCCTTGAATTGTACTTCGGATTCCCATTCCATGCCCATGGTGTTGAGAAGGGCGTTGCGGGCGAGGACTCTGCTTTTTTCCATGCTGTTAATCTTGGAATTCAGCTGGTCCATCGAAAGCTGCACACGGATCAGGTCAAGCTCGGTGGCAAGTCCGCTCTTGAGCGACTGTTCCACGAAGTTCAGGTTTTCCTGGAGCATGTTCTTGGATTCGTAGAGAATCGTGACTGCGGAATCCAGGTAGATGAGCTGGTCGAAAGCGTTTTCAACATCGTAGCGGACGCTTGCCTTGGTATTGTCCAGGTTTACTTCTTTCAAGTGCTTGTAGACCTTCGCAATTTCGATTCCGGTTCCCACCTTACCTTGGGCGTAAAGAATCTGGGTCGCGGTGAGTCCGACGCTGGACTGCCAGCGGTATCCCTGGGACTTCATGCCGTAAATGAGCCCGTCCATGGCTGGGGCAAGAGCGTTTGCCGCAAAAGGTTCATTATCACCTGCATCCATAGCGGATGCGGCCTTGCTTAAACTCTTGCTGTTTTCCACATCGTCCAGCCCAAAAATGCGGGTGACGGTTGCGTCGAGGTCAATGGAGGGTAGGGCGCTTCCGTACCCGGCGTCAACCTGCGAATTCGCCGAAACGAGTTCTTCTTCGGCGGTTTTGACGTCTGAGGACTTTTCGAGGGCGATTTTGACGGCTTCTTCGCGCGTATAAGTTGTTGCGCCCGCCCATTGCGGGGTTGCGAGGCACAGCGCCATGGCCGATAATGCTGCTAAATGCCTGGGCATTCTTTCTCCTATAGTTTTTTTTTTGCGCTCCAAATGTAAAAAAATATTGCACTATATAAAAGGGCGAATTGGGCTTTTGGGGGATGAAATGACCAAATAGGGGTATGAACGGAGGGGATGTTAAATGAAAAATGGAAACTGATGCGTGGGTTGGGAGCTTGAAAAAAAAGAGCGAAATACGGTTCTTGGTTGTGTTAAAAAACTTATATTTATGCTATAAAACTGGTGTGTCCATCCTTTTTAGGTATTGAGGTGTTTATGATTTCCAAAAGAATCACGAAACAATTGCTGTCCGTTTCTGCGGTGGCATTCTTGCTTGCCGCCTGTAGCAACAGTTCCGGTGTCCCTGGCGAAGATTCGAATCCTTTGGCAAAACAGGTCAAGGGGATGTGGTGGGGCGTTATTGATAGTACAGGCTCCGTTGCATCGGGAAGCGGTTCCCGGAAGTTTACGCAAGTCGGTCACGCATTTGAGCTCAACGAAGACGGCTCGGGCTATGCAGTTTCCTTATTTTTTGACGGCGAAAACAACGAACTGACTTATATTGTCGGTGGTAAGAACTTTGCTCAGCTCACTTATACATCGCTCTCTAATGGTGAAATCAATGTGTCTTTCGATAATACTGGTTCGTATTACGCCGACTACTATAAGGCTTGGACTCTGAATTATGCGGACAGCTGCATCTATGTGAACGACGGAATGCACAAGTTCCGGTTAGAACGTGCTAGCGGTGCAATGACCGGCATGATCAAGGATTGGGATTATACTGCCAATGGTGGTGCTTCTCTCCCCACGAACTACAACATAAACGATGCGGACTTCACGCGCGACAATTGGCGCAATCAGGAGGCTATCTACATTTGGGACGGTCAAACGAAGATTAATGACGACAATCGAAAAGATCCCAACTCCTATACGCTTGTAACCTTGCCTTGGCACGAAGGCGAAAAACAGACCAACCTGCCCAATCTATTTACAGACGGACTGACCCCCGAAAACGGCTGGGAATGGGTGCTTAACCGTTGCGGAAGTACGGTAATGCCCAATAACAATTTCTTTGCCGTTTACAATAAGTACACGGGAATCCTTCGTTTCTTCTACTATTTGCCGAACGGAGTGACGACGGGTAATGACCACGTGTGGCAGATTTCCATGACCGATAATATTGCGTTGCATTCCCTGTTTGGCTACGGATTGCCGTCTACGGCGAATGTCATGGACAGGAGCTTGCTTGGACCGACCGGGAATGGCACAATGGTGAATTATGTGGCGCCCTGGGTGGAAATGAGGAGCGATGATGGTCTTATTGTACCCAAGGATGGATGGTGGGCCTTCGATGTGGACCTTTCGCTGTACCGTCCGAATTCAGAAATTCTCAAGAACGACAACATCTATCTGCTGATGCGTTCATGGAATGCGCAACATGTTTCGCTTCACAGCACCATAACGGCATCCATCGATGGCTCTCTGAAGGAGAAAGTCAAGGAATCAAAAACGTCTGGTAGCGATATTGCAAAGGGAGCTCTGATGTTAGGATCTGCCGCCATCAATATTGCTGCCGGTATCGGATTTTTCCAGTCAACTGGCAGCGATAATATTGCCAAAGGTTTGGGCTCGCTCGCTAGTGTTTTAGGATGTGGCAAGGAATTCGCGGGACTCTTCGGTGAAAAGTCCGGACCCTTCGAGGCCGAAATCAGTTTGGGTCTCGACGGAACCATTGACACGGAGGGTTTCATTAAGGGCTCTGCCACCAACATCGGCGTGGCGTCTCCTACGCTTTTTCTGAAGGACTTTATCCTTGAAAACTCTCCTTCGCTTGGGCATGGGGCGTGGAACATCAAGAAGTATCCCGTGGTACATGTGTTCAAAGACATCAAGTATTACGGAACAGATAATGAAAAAGCGCCTGCATATACGTTTGTTGACTTCCCTTATTTCTTTGATCCGAGCAGTATCGAGGTGGAGCTGAACCCCGACGTGTTCCCGGAAAAAGATATTGAGTGGATCCAGGTCGATGCCACTTGCGTGGGGACGAAGCGTTCGGGGGTGAACGGCACGGATAGATACCGTTTAGCTTATGGTCTTACTCCGACATATAGGGGAAAGTCTGCTGCGAAGATTATGTCTATGTCCTATGGCAGTTTGAGATACCATATTGCCACTATCGGTCCCGTGCATGATTTCTTCAGCTGGTATGGTGCAGCTTATGAAAGCGGTATGGAACATCTGGCGCTTGTTTACGATGGTGTTAAAGATGGTAAGGGGCAGAAGATTTATGGCCGTGGCTACGAGAATGGCTACGCGATTGAACCGATGCTGTTGAATGGAGTTGGTTCTGGCATTCTTGCCGATGCAGATGCTTTGTTGCCGGCAGACATCTATGTCCCTGCGCTCGAAGTGAATGTTATTGTCAGTGTAAAGTTGAAGAACCGTGCGGAACCGATTGCGTTCAGTCGCAACTACCTGCCGGAATTTAACGACATTTCCTTGAGCGAGGCCGAAGGCATCTACCAGAAAATCAAGGAACACGAACTGAATCCCAAGCAGAAAGGCCACAGGGAAAGTTACGATTATCAGGTGAAACGCTTGGGGAGTATGCTCGATTGGTTGCAGAGTACATTTAAGAAGGACCGCTGCAATCCTCTGTGCGAAAAATCAACTTAAAAAATATACGAACAACGAGAAGAGAGAACTCCAAAAGGGTTAGTTAGTAAACATACGAACAACGAAAACTCCAAAAGGGTTAGCTAGTAAACATACGAACAACGAAAAAAGACTCGCCAAAGGCGAGCCTTTTTATATAAATGAATAAGGGAAAGTATTACATCAGGCCGGGAATTTTCATGCCGCCGGTAATGCCGCTGATGCTTTCCTGGGTGGCGTCGTCCTTCTTCTTGACGGCGGAGTTGATGGCAGCCATGAGCAGGTCTTCGAGGGCTTCCACGTCGTCCTTGTCCACTGCGTCGGGATTAATCTTGATCATCGTGACGACGCCCTTACCGTTGATGGCGACCTTCACCATTCCGCCACCAGCTTCGGCTTCGAAGCTCTGGGCCTTGAGATCGCTTTGCGCCTTGATCATCTTGCTCTGCATCTTCTGAAGGTCGCGTAACATTTTGCTCATGTCCATAATGAAATCCTCATGGTTGTTTTTTAAAAGTGTAGTTCCCGCGGTAAATATAATATTTTATCGCGATTTTATTTTGCAATGTCTTCCGTGGCAGTTTTTGCGGCGTCTTTTGCTGTTTCGGCAGCATCCTTGGCGGTTTCGGTGGCCTTGTCAGAGATGTCAGATGCCTTCTCTGTCGCCTTGTCGAGAGCTTCCTTGGCAGCGTCCTTTGCAGATTCAGCGGCTTTGTCGGTAGCTTCCTTGATGGCGTCCTTTGCGGCTTCGGTGGCTTTTTCGGTCGCTTCCTTGGCGACTTCGTTTGCCTTCTCGGCGGCCCTGTCCGTCAGGGACTTGGTAAATTCGCTTGCCTTGCGTTCGGCGACGCCGACGAGGTCAACCGGTTCCGTGGAGTATCCGAATAACTTGAGCGCGCACTTGTAGGTGGAGTAGGCCAGGGCGTTGTCACGCTTTTCGTGGAGAACACCGCCGAAGGGCAGGATGTGCAGGATTGTCAGGATGACAAAGCAGATAAGGATTGCCTTGATGGCTCCAAAAAAGCCCCCCAGGATACGGTCCGCCTTGCCCGCAGCGGTTCCTGAAATGGACTTGTTGATGACGTGGCTGATAAAGAGAAATCCCAAGAAGGGAACCAAGAATCCGATGCAGATGCAGACCAGTGTTGCCGAGAAACTGTTTGTTTCGAGAAATTCGGCTACGTATTCCGAAAGAAAGCTGTTTGCAAAGTAGGCGCCTGCGATTGCTGCGGCCCAGGCGAGCAGACGGAAAATGCCTCGCAGGAGCCCGTGCCAAAGGCCGAGCAGCGTAAACAAGAGAATGATAACCAGACAGATGATGTCAATAGCGTTCATGTTGTTTTTACAGGTTGGTTAGTGAGCGGATCAAAAAGAAAATGAATGAAGCGACTGCTGCCCCGGAGATGGCCCCTTCGATAAAGAGTCGCTTGCGGTGAGTGGGGTAGACGGGCGGGTTCATGTAGAGCGTTTCGTCGAGATCGTCGGTTTTCTGCTTGATGGAATCCTTGATGGCATAAATCCAGTTTGCCATGTAGGGAACCATGTCGCGGGGGAGGTTCCGCATGACGATGGAGACTTGTTCTGCAGCGTCGAATGCAGTTAGCGGGCGCTTGTGCGGATCCTTGTTTAGCAACTTCACGATAAGCTTGACTAGGCGCGTGGGAATGTCCTTGGAAAAGGCTTTCTCGGTAACCTTGAGCTTTTGGATTCGCTGGATTGTATCGCTGAAGCTTGTTCCGCGGAACAGGTTTTGCCCTAATAGCATTTCGCAGGCGATGATGCCGACTGCAAACAGGTCCGAGGCGGGGCTCGCTTCTTCGCCAATAGTTTGCTCGGGGCTCATGTAGGTGACGGTACCGAGAATGGCCCCGGTCTGCGTCAGGCGTTCTCCGTCGTCATCCTTGCTGAACTTGAGCGGAGATTCGGTGTGGGCGATTCCAAAATCGAGCAGGTGGATTCGACCGTCGTTGTCGACCATGATGTTTGCCGGTTTCAGGTCACGGTGGACGATTCCCTTGCGGTGGGCTTCACCCAGGGCACAGAGAATTTCGTGCAGGATGGCATAGACGACCCAAAGCGGCGGCCGATTTACTTTGTCTAGAATTTGGCGGAGCGTGAGCCCGTGGATAAACTCCATGGAGAGCGACAGCTTGCCGTCCTTTTCTTTCCAAAGGGCATACGGCTTAGTGATAGCGGGGTGGTTCAGGTGCGCAAGGATATTGCCTTCTTGCATGAATCGGCGAATGTTCGTGTCGCTGTCCTCGATATCCTGCTGCATCTGCTTGACGACCACCATGCGGTCAAGCGACTTGTCGTGGCAAAGCCACAGTTTGCCCATGGCGCCGGAACCGAGTTCCTGCGTCGGCGTGTATCCGCCAATCTTGGAAGGCTTTGTATTCTTCGCTTCGGGCATTCTTTATGGTCGTCCTCGCGAGGTCTTATTTCAACCCGTCTAAATAGATCGTGTGGTGCTTGGTCTTGGGGTCGAGATTCGGGTAGTCGAGGATGTAGTGCAGTCCGCGCGATTCCTTGCGGTGGAGTGCGGCGGTCAAGATCATCTTGGAAACCTGGAGTGCGTTCAGGAATTCGATGAAGTAGAAGTTCTCGGTTTCCTTGTTCTTGATGGCTTCGTCAACATCTTTCTGAAGTTCTTCGATGACTTTGAGGCCTTGGTTCAGGCCCGCCACGGTGCGTACGATACCGCAATGCGTCCACATCATGTCCTGCAGGATCTTCTTGCGCTTGCGCCAGAAGGCTGCCTTGGTGAAGGTAACCTTTTCCTTCTTGCTGGACTTGGGTTCCGTAATCTTTTCCTTGAGAAGTCCGCTTTCGCTAATGTTGTCGACCGCGCGGATGGCAAAGACGACGCTTTCCAGCAGGGAATTGGAGGCGAGGCGGTTTGCGCCGTGGACGCCCGTCGCGGCGACTTCGCCGCAGGCGTACAGGCCCTTGATTTCGGTCCTGGACCAGGTGTCGACCAGTACGCCTCCGCACATGTAATGTGCGGCGGGCACTACGGGAATCCATTCCTTCGTGATGTCGATGCCTGCATCGAGGCACTTCGCGTAGATGTTCGGGAAGTGGCTCTTGATGTCCTTCGGCGTGCGGCCAGAAAGATCAATGAACATGTTCGGCTTGCCGAGGCGCTGCATTTCGCTGTGGATGGCGCGCGCCACGATATCGCGGGGGGCGAGGGAGTGCAGCGGATGCACCTGGTTCATGAATTCTTCGCCCTTGTAGTTCTTGAGGATTCCGCCGAATCCGCGTACCGCTTCCGAAATCAGGAAGGGCTTCTTGAGGCTCGGGGCGTAAAGGCTCGTGGGGTGGAACTGCATGAATTCGATATCCTGGAGTGCCGCACCTGCGCGTGCCGCAATCGCCATGCCGTCACCGCAGCTGTCGTGCGGGCAGACGGTGTACTGCCAGATTCGGCCTGCACCGCCGGTAGAAAGGATGGAGGCCTTTGCATAAAGGTTCTCGACAATGCCCGTCTTCTGGTGGATAATCTTTGCGCCTACGCAGCGCTTAGCCTTGCCTTCACCCTTGCAAATCAGGTCCTTGATGTAGCAGTTCTCGATGTAGTGGATGTTCTTGTGGTTGTGGAGCTCGGTGAGGAGGGCCCGCATGATTTCCTTGCCGGTAAGGTCCGCCGCGTGCAAGATGCGGTGGTGGCTATGGCCACCTTCGAGGTGCAGGTCAAACTGCGTCTTGTCGGTCGGATCGGGGGTGAACTGCACGCCCCACTTGACGAGCTGGCGGATGGTGTCGGGGCCGCTCTTGGTCAGGATGTTCACGGGTTCCTTCTTGCAGAGGCCCGCGCCCGCTTCGAGTGTGTCGTCGATATGGAACTTGAACTTGTCCGTCTTTTCGGTAACGGTAGCGATTCCGCCCTGTGCATAGTTGGATGAACCGTCCGGTTTTGCTCCCTTGGTAAGGATGACGACCGAGAGGCCTTTTTCTGCAGCATGGATCGCTGCGCTTAAACCGGAAATACCTGCACCCAGGACTAGAATATCGTACATGACCGAACTCCGTTGGAGAGTTATAGATTTTGTTGCTTAATAGATAGAAAAAATGCGCAATTTCGGCATTATTTGAATGCAAAATAAAAGATTTTCGTTTTTTTTGCTACATTTTGCCCGACAAAATTTATATGGAGTCTACTTTATGTTAACGTGGATTAATGAAAAAGCCAAGTGGATCATCGTTATCTTTGCCGCGGGTATCGTGGTGGGCCTTTTGGCCATGGACCGCGTCCCGAACCAGGGACACAGCTACCCGGTCGGCGTGGTGAACGATAAGAAGATTACTTATGCCGAATTTGATTCCCGCATCAAGAATATCGTTCAGAACCAGTACCAGGGCCAGCACCTCGAAGACGAGCAGTACAACCAGCTCCGTACCGAAGTGTTCCGTAGCTTTGTTCGCCAGATTCTCCTGAACGAACAGTTCGAAAAGGCCGAACTGAGTGCTTCGGTCGCGGAACTTGAATCTGAATTCAGCCGCAATCCGGATGCCGTTCGCGCCCGTCTGGTCCAGGAAGCCCAGCGCTACCTGTACATGATCCAGCAGCAGGCTACGAGCCAGGAAGACCTGATGCAGCGTTCTCAGGCTTATATCGCCAGTCTGCCGAAGTTCCTCACGGATTCGACCTTCAATAAGGAAGAATACGACGCTTGGCTCAAGACTCCCGAAGCTTTCCGCTGGGGCGTGATGCTTCAGTTCGAAGAAGATCTGAAGAGCAACACCATTCCGATGCGCCAACTGCAGACGCTGGTCGGAGCTTCTGTTCACCCGACTTCTCTCGAAGCAAACTGGGCTGTCAATCGTCGTCTGAACGATTACGAACTGCAGGTGGCGGTCGCCTCCAATGCTGATTTCAAGGTTGAAGACAATTCTGTGGACAGCGTGATGGTTGCCGGCTACTTTAATGCCCATCGCGACAGCTTCTTCGTGAAGAAGGATATGGCCCAGTTCGAATTCGCTTACCTCCCGGTCGAAGCAACCGCTGGTGACGACGCCCGCATTCGCGAATATGCCATGACGCTTTACTACCAGCTGACCGACTCCTCTTCGACCACCACGTTCGAAGACATGGCTCGTATTTCTTCTGAAGACCAGGGCACCGCCGAAAAGGGTGGCCTCCTGAGCGATGACTATGTGGGTCATGGTGTCTATGTGAAGGAATTTGAAGATGTCGCCTTCAAGCTGGATTCCGGTGCCGTTTCTGAACCGGTTCGCACTCGTTTCGGTTACCACATTATCAAGAGCTACGGCAAGTCCAAGGATTCTACCGGTGCTGAACTCGTGAAGGTCGGTCACATACTCCTGATCGTGAATGCTTCTTCTGAAACAATCGACAGCCTCGAAGGTATCCTGAACAAGGTCAAGGCTTCTGTTGATGCTGGCAAGAGCTTTGCCGAAGCAGCCAAGGAACAGAACCTCGATACCCATACTTCGAACTGGATTTCCCGTGGCGACAACATCGAAGGTGTCGGTTACCTCAAGGGCCTTGCCGCTTATGCCTGGCCGAACGAAAACTTGCCGGACGAAGCCAGCAAGGTTTCTCCGATCATGAAGAACAACAAGTGGGTCGTCGTTGCAGAAAAGGTGAAGGACCTCAAGGCCGGCGAACGTAGCCTCGACCTCTATTTCGACAACATCAAGAGCACGCTTCTTCGTAACAAGGCTGCTGCCGCTGCCGAAGAATACCTGAACTCTGTTGCAGAAAAGGTGAAGGCCTGGGTTCCGGCTGACAGCGCTGCCGATTCCGCTACCGTTGCTGCTAACAAGATTGAAAAGGTGAGCATCGAAAAGGTGAACGCCTCCGTTGACGGTTATGTTCCGGGCTTCGGCTACGGTAATGTTTATCTCGCCAAGACTCTCGAAAACGCCAAGGAAGGCGAATGGTCTTCCGCTGTCGCCACCGATAACGGCGCTGTGATGGTGAAGGTCGTTTCCAAGAAGGCTCCGCAGGAAGATGCCGTGAAGGAAGCTGTGAAGACCGAAATTGCCAATACGTCCAGCTATGTGGCAATGAGCATCTTCAATGAATTTGTCACGAATCTTGAAAATTCGACCGCCGTCGAAAGCAACCTCGACCTCTATTACAGGGACTAATCGGGCGTAGACAAATATTTAATTGTTTGCTATATTTGGCGAACCCAAATGGGCAAACATAACGGTGCCATCGTCTAGTGGCCCAGGACACTGGCCTCTCACGCCGGTAACAAGGGTTCGAGTCCCTTTGGCACTATAAAAAAGGACGAATTCCGAGAGGAGTTCGCCTTTTCTTTTTGTTGTAATGTTCACAAAAGAACATAAAAAAATATTTAAAAAAAAGATTTTACAAAGCAAAAAAAGATATATATTTGGGGCGGATTGGGTTATCAATGAGAATAATTAACAAAAAGTTTTTCCTTAGGTCCTTGCTGATTTTGGCAAGCCTGTTTTTTGCCGCTTTCATTCCGGAAATTTTTGCTACGAAGGGACATATCCTATGGGCGATTCCCTACATTTTGGCTGACTTTTTCTTGGTCATGGTGGCGGTTCTTTACCGTTTTCCGTCTGCAGACCGAAACAAGATGCGCGATGACGTGAAGGTTCCGCCTGCGACGACCTCGATTCCGACGCGAGATTTCCAGAAGGACCTGCAGGAACGCGATGAATTGTTCCAGATGATGGTCGATATTTCGTCGAACGGTTTTTGGACCTTCGATGTGGTGACGGGCAAGGTTTACTGGTCGCAGCGTGCCTTGAACATGTTGCAGGTCGATATTGCCAATGCGGATGATTCATTCGATGTCTTGCGTCGGCAGATTGTCGAGAGCGACTGGGATCACTTTAGGGAATTGTTGAATTCTTCCCTTGAATCCGGGGATCGCCTCAACTGTGTCGTTACGCTGGTAAAGAGCGGTTCCAAGAATGAGCAGCTGACTGTTTCGGGTAATGTGCAGAAGAATGCGGATGGCCGTCCGGTGCGTGTTATCGGCTCGGTCAATATGTATTCCGATAAGCAGGCGATTGACAAGCAGAGCTTTTACTACGCTTATCAGGACGCCCTGACGGGGGTGTATAACCGCAAGTTCTTCCTAGAAAAGCTGAAGGTCGATGTCGATATGGCCTTGCAGCGCCCCGATTACCTGTTTGCCGTTGCCCTTTTGGATATTGACCGTTTCGGTGCGATTAATGCTTCCTATTCGGTCAACGTAGGTGACAACGTGCTGCGTGTCGTGGCAGACCGAATCAAGTCACAGTGTCGTTCGGGGGATACGATTGCGCGTATCGGTCCCGACGTTTTTGCGATTGTGCTGCATGATATCCAGTCGGGTGGCAGCGATAGCGATGTGAAGGCGATTGTGCGCCGTATCCATAATGCTGTCAAGTTGCCTATCCAGCTGGAAGGCCGTGAACTTTATATTGGCGTTTCGATGGCGGTGGCTCTGAACCGCGAAGTGGACTGTGTCGAGGATATCCTGGCGAACGCGACGGCGAGTCTCCGCGAAATGAAGAAGGGCGTCAACCATGGGGGAATCCAGTTCTCCTGTGGCGGTATCCGCGAAAAGGCGATGCGTCTTTACAAGCTTGAATTTGAAATCCGTAAGGCGATTCAGGCGCAGGAATTTGTGCTGTTCTACCAGCCGATTGTCGATATTACGGACGGAAACCGCATCGTTGCCTTCGAGGCGCTCGTTCGCTGGAACCAGGCGCAGAACGGCTTTATTTCTCCTGCCGATTTTATTCCTATTGCCGAAGAAACCGGGCTCATTATCCCGTTGGGCGCGCAGTTGCTTGAAATGGCCTGCATCCAGATGAAGAAATGGGTGGATATGGGCTTTGAAAATGTCCAGATGGCGGTCAACTTCTCGGCCAAGCAGTTTGCCCTGGACAATATGCTCGAGGACGTGAAGCAGGTCCTGTTGCGCACGAAGCTGAATCCGAAGAATCTTAAGCTTGAGATTACCGAATATACGGCGGTGTGTGAAGCCGAAAAGACGGTGAAGATTATGCAGGCACTTTCTGGAATGGGTATCCAGATTTCGATTGATGACTTCGGAACGGGATACAGCAGCCTTTCTTACCTGAAGCGCTTCCCGATTCATACTCTCAAGATGGACAAGTCCTTTATCGACCATGTGACGGACGATGAAGAAGACGCTTCGTTTGCCCGTATGGTGATTGGTATCGCGAAGTCGCTGAACCTTGACCTGATTGCCGAAGGTGTCGAGTCTGAATCCCAGCTTGAATTCTTGAGGGCGGAAGGTTGCAAGCTGATTCAGGGGTTCTACTTCAGCAAGCCTCTTTCATCGGATAAGGCGCTCGAATACCTGCAGGCGCATTACCTGCCCGAAGAACAGCTTCAGTCCGTATAGTTAGATGCCGTAGCAACGGCGTGTATTTTCGCGGCAGTCCCTGTAGATTTGTTCTACGGGGATTTGTTTTACCTGGGCCAGTGCTTGTGCGATGTAGGGAATGTAGCCCGAATGGCAGGGCTTTCCGCGGTAGGGAATCGGGGCCATGTAGGGGGAGTCCGTTTCCAGGAGCATCTGGTCCATCGGAACTAGGGCTGCGGCGTCACGCACGTTTTGTGCATTCTTGAAGGTAACGATTCCTGTGAAGCCCACAAAGATGCTTGCTCCGCGGTACTTTAGGTCGAGCAGCTGGGCGCAGAATTTGGGCGAGCCCGTAAAGCAATGCACATGAATCTTGCTTCCGCGAAGATCGGCGCTCCGGAGTACGGCGAGGGCGTCATCATCGGCTTCGCGCAGGTGTAACACCAGCGGCTTTTGGGTGGCGAGGCCGAGTTCCAGATGTCGCTCGAAAAGATTAACTTGTTCTAGTTTTGTGTCGGAGCCGTAGTGGTAATCGAGCCCGAATTCTCCGCAGGCGATGCACTTAGGATGCTTCAGGTATTCCTGCAGACGGGCTTCGTCTTCGGCGGTTTCGGTCAGTACATATTCGGGGTGGATTCCGTAGGCGGTATAGACGTTGGCGTATTTTTCGGAAAGCTCCTGGGCTCGTGCAAAATCCGCCGGGTCGCATGCCACATGGATATAGGCCTCGGGCGCCTGGACATTTGAGTCCGGATCATGGGGGAGGCGTGCAAAGAGGGCGTCCAGCGTTTCGCCGGAGTGATGCTCGTAAGAATCAAGGTGGCAATGCGTATCGATGAACATAACTAGTATTTCACTTCCACGATTTCGTAAGTGATGAGGCCTTTCGGCGCCTGGACCTGCACCTGGTCGCCCTGCTTCTTGCCCATCAGGGCTTCGCCGACGGGGGATTTCATGCTGATGCGACCCTGCAACGGGTCGATTTCCTTTTCGCCCACGATGCTGTAGGTGCGCTCGCGCTTGGTCTTGATGTCCTTCATCTTGACCGTGGCGCCAAAGCGGACGGTGCCGTCGTCGCTTGCCTGCGATTCGACCACCTGTGCTCCGTCGAGAATGCGGTCCAGTTCGCGGAGCCTGCGGTCAATTTCACGCACGCGCATGCGCCCGTAGGTATAGGCCGCGTTTTCGCTGCGGTCGCCTTCGGCAGCGGCTGCCTGCACCTGGTTGATCATTGCCGGGCGCTCTACGTATTTCAGGTGTTCCCATTCCGCCTTGAACTTTTCAAAGCCTTCTTTCGAGATTAAGTGTTTCATTGAAACAAATTTAGAAAAATGCTATATTTGGCACGCAATGATTCGATTTAAGCACAAGCGTATCGACCGAAGTGAGTCGAAGTATAAGAGGCTCAGCCGCATCTATTATAACCGCATGTTCCCGAAGCGTCAGGACGCCCTGAAGGTGGCTTGGTCCGTGGCTGCAGGCGTGTTTATCGGCATCTGGCCGACCATTGGTGTCGCGATTATTCTGACGGTTGCATTTTGTGCCCTGTTTAGGCTCCCGAAGGTGCCGGGAATCGTGGCGTCTTTCGTGGCGAACCCGCTCACACAGTTTGGTTTCTTTTATCCGTCGGGTTATGCCATCGGTTGCTGGCTGTTGAATCCCGAAAAGATCAATTTTGACTTTCTCGAGGAATTCGAAGGGCTTTCTTTCAAGAACTGCTTTTCTCTGATTTCGCACTTGTGGCACGATGCCGCAGGACATTTGGCGGCATTTATGGTCGGAATTACGATTGTAGCTGCCATTGGCGGTGTCATCTTCTTTTTCCTGGCCTATTTTATTGTAAATTATCGCAAGAAAAAATGGATGAAGGCGAAAACCGGCTACATCCAGAGCTTGATTGCTGAAGACGAAGCTTTAATTAAAGAAGCACACAAAGGAAAACACCCTATGATGCATATCTATCCGTTCAAGGCGCTGCGCCCGGTGAATCCGGCCGAAGCCGAAACGATTTCCGCCCTCCCGTACGACGTGATGAACCGCGCCGAAGCAAAGGCCATGGCCGAAGGGCTCCCGCATTCCTACCTGCGCGTGACTCGTGCGGAACTGGAACTCCCTGATTCCGTGGATGCCTACGACCCGAAGGTCTATGCGCATGCTCGCGAAAACCTGGACAAGATGATTGCCGACGGTGTGATCGCTTACGACAAGAAGCCTTGCCTCTATGTTTACCGCCAGACGATGAACGGTCGCGAACAGTACGGCCTCGTCTGCTGCGTGCCCGCTGCTGACTACTTCAATGGAATTATCAAGAAGCACGAACTGACCCGCGCCGACAAGGAAGAAGACAGACTCCGCCATGTGCTCGCCACCAACGCCAATACCGGTCCGGTGTTCCTGACCTACCGCGACCAGGGCCAGTTCGACGTGTTCGGTGCCGTGACCAAGCGTAAGCCCGTTTACGACTTCGTGAGCAAGGGCGACGGATTCGGCCACACGGTTTGGATCATCGACGATGACGCCGAAATTGAAGCCATCCGCAAGTCTTTCGAAGCCGTTCCGGTGAGCTACATTGCCGACGGTCACCACCGCAGTGCTGCCGGTGCTCGCGCCGCAAGCTACCGCGCCGAACAGAACCCGAACAACACTGGTGACGAAGAATACAATCGTTACCTCGCCATCCTCTTCCCGAGCACCCAGCTCAAGATCCTCGACTACAACCGTGTGCTCAAGGACCTGAACGGCCGTACTCCGGAACAGCTCATGGACGAAATGAAGAAGGTGTTCGATATTGCCGAACTCGACAAGATGCAGAGCCCTGCCAAGCAGAACCAGGTGAACTTCTACATGGGCGGCAAGTGGTATGCCTGCACGTTCAAGGCTGAATACCTCAAGAACCTTGGCCCGGTGGACAGCCTCGATGTGGCTCTCCTCCAGAAGCTGATTCTGAAGCCGCTCTTCGACATTGACGATCCGCGTACTTCCAAGCGCATCGACTTCGTCGGTGGCATCCGCGGTCTCGGCGAACTCGTGAAGCGCGTCGACAGCGGTGAATGCGCCTGCGCCTTCGCTATGTATCCGACGACTCTCGATCAGCTGATGAACATCGCCGACGCTGGCGAAATCATGCCGCCGAAGAGCACCTGGTTTGAACCCAAGCTCCGCGACGGTCTGCTGGTTCACTCGCTGGACTAATCGGTTTCGCTGCGGGTTTGAGCGATGGACTTGGACTAAAGTTCCGAGCCATCGCATTGAACAATTAAAAAAGAGCTGTAAGGATAACTTACGGCTCTTTTTATATGAGTTAATTCTTGGTCCCGTTCGCCACTTTGTGGCTCCAGGATGACTTTTAAGTAGAGATCCTTTGACTACACTGCGTTTCGCTCAGGATGACACTTTTATTGATCTTCTTTCGTTTCCGAGTCATTCTGTTCTGAATCTTCCTCTTCTTCTGTGGCGAGGAGCGACAGCGCGAAATTGACGGCCTTGTCTAGCAATTTCTTCGCGGGAACGACGACCTTGTTCTTGACGCGGTCGGGCCACTTGAGATAGAGCCCGATGAAGTCGTTGTGGGTGAAGTAGCCTAGTTCGCGGGAGTCGGGGCAGCTGGCCCCTTTTGAACAGGTTAGGTAATAGCAGTCTTCTTCGATAATAATTTCGTTGAGCGGTTCTTCGAGGAATTCTTCGGGCTTTGGATCCGTTGCGTTTTCTGCCATGTTCGAAGCAGTGTCCTTAACAACAGAGTCCTTAGCAACAGTATCCTTGACGGTAGAGTCCTTGATTGCTGCGGTTTCTGCCTCGCTTGTATCCAGCGCCTGCGGCGGCGGTGGATTTAGTTCAAGCTTGGCAGGCTTGAGGCGGAAGAGCTCGCGCTTGATCTTGATAGGGGCGTTGCCCGGCTCACTTTGACGGATCTGTAATTCAATCAGGTAACGGTCTTGCCAGGGGAGGAAATTGATTTCCTTAAGGCTGACCTGACGGTTTGCGATCTTGGTTGAACCGACTCGGTCCAGGTTTATTTCTCGGTCGCCCTGCCACAGAGTCGACTTGACGGCGACTTTTTGTCCGTGGGTATGCAGGTAAGACAAGATGTAATCCTGTTCGACATCGTTTAGTTTGTCAAAATAAAGAGTGTCGCCTGCCTTAGGAACATAGATGGTCTTACTTTGTATGAAGGAGTCTTCGTCTTTCCATTTGAAATTGCGATGCGGGGTACGGACGATACCTTTGTCTGTAATTTCAATGGAGTCTCCTGGCATGGCGAGTACGTTGCGGACCATGGCCTCGCCGCTCTTGAGGGCGACCCAGACGATGTCTTGGTCCTGGATTCTGCTTAGGCATTGCGGAAGCTTGCACATCCAGTGGATGGAATGCTCCCTGAACTTTGGCGTCATCGAGGGGTCCATGATCTTTACGGGAGCGATCGCATAAAGGCGTGCCGCTAAGGCAAGCCCCAGTATTATCATGAGGATAAGGAATAAAAAGAAGATATGGCTTTGGGAATTGCGCCGCTGTAAACGTCGAACTTTTCTCGAAAGCCTGGACATCTTGTTTTAGTCCCCGTTGCTGGTGGAGTTGTCGGAGAGCGAAAGCACGGCGAGGAACGCCTTCTGCGGCACTTCCACCGAGCCGATGCTCTTCATGCGCTTCTTACCTTCCTTCTGCTTTTCAAGGAGCTTGCGCTTACGGGTAATGTCGCCGCCGTAGCACTTGGCAAGCACGTCCTTGCGCACGGCCTTCACCGTAGAGCGGCTAATGATCTTGCCGCCGATGGCGCCCTGGATGGCCACGTCGAACTGCTGGCGCGGAATGAGGTCCTTAAGCTTCACGCAGATGGCGTTGGCATAAGTGTGCGCCTTGTCCTTGTGGATAATCACCGAGAAGGCGTCCACCGGGTCGCCGTTCAAGAGGATGTCCAACTTCACGAGGTTGTTCCTGCGGTATTCGCTTGGCGCATAGTCGAGGCCGGCGTAACCGCGGCTAACAGACTTCAGTCGGTCGTAGAAATCGAACATGATTTCGGCGAGGGGGAGGTTGTACTTAAGAATCACCTTTTCTTCGTCGAGGTATTCCATGGTCTCGAATTCGCCGCGCTTTTCTTCGCAGAGCGTCATGAGCGCACCCACGAATTCCTTGGGCGTAAAGATCTGCGCCTTTACATAAGGTTCTTCGATGTGGTCGTAGCGGCTTGCATCGGGGAGCTTCGAGGGGCTTTCGATCTTCACCATCGTGCCGTCGCTCATGTACACGTGGTATTCCACGTTCGGTACGGTCGTGATGATGTCCACGTTGAATTCGCGGTCGAGGCGTTCCTGCACGATTTCCATGTGCAAGAGTCCGAGGAATCCGGTACGGAATCCGAAGCCGAGCGCTTCGGAGGTTTCGGGTTCCCAACTCAATGCCGAGTCGTTCAGGCGGAGTTTTTCCAGGGCTTCGCGCAAGTCTTTGTAATCTTCCGGGTTGATTGGGTAGATACCGGAATAGATCATCGGCAAAATATCCTTGTAGCCCGGAAGCGGCTCGGTAGCTGGGTTTGACGAATCGGTCAAGGTGTCGCCGATTTTCACGTCGCTAATGGTCTTCACGTTTGCAAGCACGTAACCCACCATGCCTTCCGAAAGTTCGGGTCGCGGGTCGCGGTGCATGCTGAAGGTTCCGACTTCGGTCACCATGTATTCGCCGCCGGTCTTCATCATCTTGATCTTCATGCCGGCACGGATGGAGCCTTCCACGACGCGGATGTAGTTGATCACGCCGCGGTAGGAATCGTACACGGAGTCAAAAATCAGCGCCTTGAGCGGGTTGCCCGTGTCGCCCTTGGGGGCTGGAATTTCGTCGACAATCTTGTCGAGTACCTGCTCCACGTTCAGGCCGGTCTTGGCCGAAATGCGAGGAATCTTTTCGGGGTCGTAACCGAGAAGGTCGCCTACGAGCTGAGCCACATGGTCGGGCTGCGCTCCCGGCAGGTCCACCTTGTTCAGTACCGGAATGATTTCAAGGTCGTTTTCGAGAGCGAGGTAGAGGTTAGAAAGCGTCTGGGCTTCGATTCCCTGGCTGGCGTCCACCACGAGAATGGCTCCTTCGCAAGCGGCGAGCGAGCGGCTGACTTCGTAAGTGAAGTCCACGTGTCCCGGCGTATCGATCATGTTCAGGATGTATTCCTTGCCGTCTTTTTCGTACACCATGCGGATGGCGTGTGCCTTGATGGTAATGCCGCGTTCGCGTTCAAGGTCCATGTCGTCCAGGAGCTGGTTCGTCATCTCGTTTTTCGAAACCGTCTTGGTCAGTTCGATCATGCGGTCGGCAAGCGTCGATTTACCGTGGTCAATGTGGGCGATGATGCTGAAATTTCTGATATTGTCGTTTTGCGGCATAGGTGCGATAGATTTATCGGGTGAATACTGCTTATTTTCGGGGTAAATATAGAAAATGCGCAAATGGGCTTTGACAAAAATAGCTATATTACTGATATAAATTGTAGAAATGCACCATTACTCCATGGTCGTTAGAAATATGTTGTCAAAATTTTCAAGTAGCAAGGTCTACCATTCTTGGTATCGTCCGTTAATCTTTATTGCTGTCGTTTGCACCCTCGTATCGGGTCTGTTCTGTCTATCCTTTGCAGAAGGCAAGGTCTTCAATAAGGATTACTCTGGAATCAAAGCTATCGAGGCCACCATCGAAACGCACGAAGGCAAGATCGTGATTGATCTTGATTTCAAGTCCGCTCCGAATACGGTTGCCAATTTCGTGGAACTCGCGAACAAGGGCTTCTATAATGGTCTCCTGTTCCACCGCGTGATTCCTGGCTTCATGATCCAGGGGGGCGATCCCGAAGGTAACGGCACGGGTGGTCCCGGCTATTCGATTGATGACGAAATTTCCAAGTTGACGCATGAAACCGGCGTTATCTCTATGGCCAACCGTGGCCCGAATACGAACGGTTCGCAGTTTTTCATTACGCAGACGCCCCAGCACCATCTGGATGGCAAGCATACCGTTTTTGGCAAGGTGCTTGAAGGGCAAGATGTAGTTTGTCGCATCGAACAGAACGACCCCATTATTAACATCACTATCGTGGAAAAGAAGTAACCTATGAGTTCTAAGAAAGTCGCATCTAAGGATTCCAAGTCTAAAAAGGCTCCTGCCAAGGCTCCCGCAAAGAGTGCTGCCAAGCCTGCTGCAAAGGCTGCCGCTAAGGCTCCTGCCAAGAAGCCTGCCGAAAAGCCGGCCAAGAAGGCAGCTCCTGCTGCAAAGAAGCCCGCTCCAGCTCCGGTCAAAAAGGCTCCTGCAAAGAGTGCCGCGAAGCCCGCTCCGAAGGCTGAAGCGAAAAAGCCGGTGACGAAGGAATCTCCCAAGGCTTCGAATGCAAAGAAGGCTCCTGCCGCAAAGCCTGTCGCAGCAGAGAAAAAGGTTGCAAAGTCCACCGCGAAGCCTGTTGCCGCAAAGCCTGTCGAAAAGGTTGCTGCAAAGCCGAAGGCTGCTGAAAAAATTGAGAAGGCCGCTCCTGTCGCAAAGAAGTCTACTCCTGCTCCGGAGAAGGCTCCTGTCAAGGAAGAAGCGAAGAAGAAGTCCGCTACGGTAGAAGTTGCCAAGGTTCAGGAAGAACCCGCCGCCGCTCCTGTTGTTGCTGAAGACAAGGGCGATGTCAAGAAGAAGAATGCTCCGGATTACGCCTACGCCGTTCTTCTGCAGGGCGTTAAGCGTCTTTCCAAGACGATCATGTTCGTGAAGGTTGACGAATCCGAAGACCGTTCCAACAAGAAGAAGATGTCCAGCGATGTCAAGAACCTGGACATGAAGCCGACGTCTCCGATCCGCCACAAGGCGTCCCTCGCCGAAGAAACCCAGGAAGAATTGACGGAACGTATCCTCAAGGAGCTTGAAGAACAGAACCGCTTGTTCGAACGCGAAGCTGCAACGCAGATGTGCACTCGCTGCAACCGCAACCTGGTGTCTCCTGAATTCTGGGTCGACAAGCACCTTGGCTTCTGCGAAGAATGCGCCGCTATTCTTAAGCTTGGCCAGTCCAAGGAAGCCCGTAAGGTGGAATACCAGCTGGGCGCTATGGACGGCGACTCCCTGGATGAAGAAGATGATGATATTATCGGACCGGACGCAGACGACCTGAAGGCCGCTGAAGAAGATCTGGCCGAAATGGACGATTAATATCTCCATTCATCGCAATTTCAAAAAACTCTCGCAAGGCTGCGGGAGTTTTTCATTTTTCTTGGACGCGCCAATGAAGAAGCGTCGGTACTTTTGATTCGCGCCAATGAAGAGGCGCCGGTAATTTTTAGATATGCCAATAAATTAGCGTCGATACTGATTGACAGTATAGACGCACTGGTCGAACGGCGCGATAGATGAATCTTGTCTTGGCGAGATTGCCTGTTAGTTCACCTTGCGCATGACGCCGATGAGCTTACCTGCGATAGTGAAGTCCTTGTCGTTCTTGACGATGATGGGACGGTAGCGCGGGTTTGCTGGGCGAAGTTCTACATGGTCTGCCAGGGGATGGTAGTACTTGACGGTGGCTTCGTTGTCAATTTGAGCAACGATGATTTCACCGCGTTCGGCAGTCTTTTGCTGGCGGGCGAAGATGAGGTCGCCGTCAAAGATGCCGGCGTTGATCATCGAATCGCCCTTGACGCGGAGTGCGAATACATCCGAACGGCAGGCGAGGAAGTCGCGGTCAATCGTGACGGTGCCTTCGAGGTTCTGCACGGCGAGAATCGGCGTACCGGCGGCAACGCGGCCTACGATAGGAATTTCGATCGTGTTGCTCGGGGCTTCGGCGACATTTCCGCTTTTGTCGTTGTCGATAACTTCGATGCCGCGGCTGAGTCTGGGCGAACGGTTGATGTAGCCCTTCTTGATGAGGGCTGCAAGAATGGAACGCACGCCGTTTGTCGAAGAAATTTCAAAATGGTTGCCGATTTCGCGCACCGTGGGCGGCATACGATTTTCCTTTGAATATTTCTTGATGTATTCAAGAATTTCTTCTTGACGGGAAGTCAATTCCTTGCGCTTGGAATTTTCCAAGCCGTCGAATTTTCCGTTGACCATATTTTACCTCGCTATTAACTTTCTATACACAAATATAATGCACAAAAGGGCATTTGTCAATATTTTCACTGCACAAAAGTGCTTTTTTTACAAAAAAATATGAAAAAGCTTTGGGAGGCGGTACTCGCCACGGCGAATTACTATCTTTCGCTTCATGAATACTGCATTTTATGTCTTTATGAAGTTGTTGCCGAAGAACGCGGTAAGCCGTGCGTTCGGTGCCTTTACCCGTCTTCGCGTGCCGGTGCTTTCGAAGGTGGCACGCAATAAGTTTGCCGCCTACTACAAGCTGAATATGGAAGAGTCGGAATATCCGCTCGAACATTACGCAAACATCGGTGAACTTTTTATCCGCAGGCTCAAGCCGGGAATGCGCCCGATTGCGGACTCTGAAATCGTGTCGCCGGTCGACGGTGTACTTTCACAGACGGCCACTTTCGACGAAAAGCAGGAATTGATCCAGGCCAAGGGCAAGACCTACACGCTCAAGGACTTGCTCCGTGACGAAGACATGGCCGCCCGCTTTGAAGGAGGCGCATTTGCGACGATTTATCTGGCTCCGTTCAACTACCATCGCATTCACAGTCCGGCTGCGGGCGAAGTTATTGGCGCGAGTTATTGTCCGGGAACTCTCTGGCCGGTGAACGTCGGTAGCGTGGAACGCGTGGAAGGCCTGTTTTGCATCAACGAACGACTCACGAGCCATATACGCCTGGACGACGGTTCTGAAATGCTGGTGGTCAAGGTCGGTGCTACGAACGTGGGCCGCATCGGAGTCGCTTACACGGACGAGCTCCTTGTGAATGCGGGTAAACTCCCCAGGGACTGCAAGCGTTACGACTGGAAACCCTCGCAAGAAATCCGCGTGGAAAAGGGCGGCGAACTCGGCCGTTTTGAAATGGGCAGCACCGTGATTCTCGTGGTTGACAAGAAGATTCGCGAAAGGAATCCGGGACTCTTCCAGAGCCGCGTCGGAACAGCCGTGAAGGTGGGCGAGGCGCTCTAATACAGCATCGAGGCGCATTGCCTTTAGGTATTTCCAGGTGGTTTCCGTTAAGCGTTTTATTCACGATGAACCGGCGCTGTTCAAGGCGACGGCTGAATTCGTGCGCCTGTTTGCTCGTGTCGATGATCCGGTGCTGGCCGTGGCGATCCGCGAAAAGACTATCGAGGCGCGTATCGCGTGGACGCTTTTCGGAACGGCGCTTTTTCAAGACGTGAGCTACCCTGAGTTTGTGACGCTTTTGCGGACTCTGAACGAAAAATTCCCTGGCGAAAAACTCTGGACATTGCCGGTGCCGAAGGCGCAGGACATTGAGGACTGTGTAGAAACCGCTTTCGGTTGTCGCACCTGGTCCCTGTTTGAAAACGTGTCGGGAATTTTTTGGAGCGTCGGACTATTTGTGCGCCGCCATCTGGATTTGCAAGGGTGGCTTAAGTCCCGCACGCCCGAAGAGCTTTGGCGCGATCTGGGCGAAATCTACTTTATGGGCAAGGGGAATCCGCGTCCGAAGGTGTGTGCCGCCATTTACCGTCTGCTTGCTCCAGCGCCTGTAGGACTTGGACTCGACTGCATCGAAAGTGATTCCGAGCATAATCCCGTGAAATGGCCGCCCTTGCCTTTAACGATGGGCGCTCGCCGCTATCTCTCGATTCTTGGGCCTGCGAGCGACGGCTTTGCCGACTTGGAGCCCTCGCAAAAGCAAACGCTGGCGACTGACATGTATGTGGCGCTTGTTCAATATTTGATGGAACAGTCTGAGAATGCCGAAGTGAAAAAGTCGAAGGTGGATGCCTTGACGGCCTATGTGGCTGCTCATAGTCTGCAGTTCTACTTGGAAGACGGTACGGAATGTTTTATCTGCCGACAGGCTACCGAACATTGCCGCAAATGTCCGCTACGGGAATTCTGCAGCTACGCAGAATGATTTTTACTAAATTGTGCCTATGCGTTTTTCTTCTCGATTCATGAAGCTTGTGCTTGCGGCCTGCGTCGCTTTCCTTGCGGGGTGCCAAGAGAAAGAAGAAGCTCCTGTCGATTATTCCGCGATTGCGTACAAATTCTTGAAGCCGGTTTCCTTTGCGGACGATGCTTCGGAAAATCCCGATATTTCTTCGTTGAAACGCCGCCTTGATTACCGCTATGCGGTCATGCTAGGTGATACTCTTGATGTGACGGTGCTTGAGTTCGAAAGCGATGTGTATGCGCTCGACTATTACATGAACAGCGGACATTTTCAGGGCAGCGTTCCGATTCTGAGGGGTAACTTCCTGGAGCAGAGTTTCCGTGCCGACAAACATATCTTTATTTTCAGACACGACAGCTACCGCCGCTATGAACGTGCTGACCTTGAAAATTACGTCCGAAAGTTCCCTGGCTACCATGGCGGTTTTCCGCAGGCGTTCTTGAGCCTGCCGTTTGAATTCCGCGAACAGGGACGTTCCTCGATTCAGACAAAGTTTTTCCTCGGCGTCAAGTCGAGTTTCCCGGTGCTGGAGCAAAGCTATCGTGACGGAAACTTGCGCTGGAATGTGGCTCGCAGCTGGGAACAGGTGGAATCGGATGCGTTCAGCGCCTGGGCATCGGGCTTAAAGCTTGTGGAACCGGTCGGCATTTTCCCTGCGAATGATTGCATCTATTTTGAGGCGGGCGAGGGCTCGAACGGAATTGCGAGCCGTCTGGCCGGTGGGCGAGTGGCTGTTGTTTGGGGATATCTCTCGTGGCCTGACCTAGAACGTACATTCTTTACCGCCAGCGACCGCATTTACGAGGCGCGTTTTTAACCTTTTTACTATATTCAACATATGGCTATTGAAAAACTTGCAGAAACTCTTTTGGAAAAGCTCCGTTTCATCACCAAGGCTGAAACGGTTATCGGTAACCCCATCCAGGCTGGCGAATCTACCATTGTGCCCGTGAGCCGCGTGTCGGTAGGTTTCGGTTTTGGCGGACATCAGTCCAAGGGTGACACTTCTGCCTCTGGCGGTGGTGCCTCGGTGGAACCGGTCGCCTTCCTCGTCATCAAGGGTGACGACATCCGCGTGATGCCGATTTCCAAGGACAGCTCGCTGGTCAGCAAGGTTATGGACATCGTGCCCGATGTCGTGAACAAGTTTAAGAAGAATGACTCTGAATAGTGCTTTGCCGTGACCGTGACTTTATGTTGCGGTCGATCTCTTTTATAAAAAATGATCTGTTTGAGTTGATTGTACCTATAAGTTGTCACTTTTGAGTGTCTTATAGGTACTTTTTTTATGTGCGAAGTAATGTGCGACCTATAAATGACGATTGATCGTTATTTTATAGGTGTTTTTTTCTTGGATTTCGAGATTCTATGTGATTAATTTGTTTGTAAAATGCAAAAAAGTACCTATAAAATGTTGCCTGTGAAAATGTTTATAGGTACATCTTTCTAATCATTTTGTTTTGAGTACCTATAAAGTCTTTTTTCTGTTTGATTTTATAGGTGGTTCTTGCCAAAATAAAAGCCCCAGCATTGAGCTGAGGCTTTTTGAATGGTTCTTGTGTTTTGGCGATTAACGGTTTATTAGCCCAACACTTTCTTTTCGAAGTCGCCGAGGCAGTCAACGAGGGCCTGCACGCCTTCGACCGGCATAGCATTGTAGATGGATGCGCGGAAGCCACCCACGGAGCGGTGACCCTTGAGCTGCTGCAGACCGCGAGCCTTAGCGAATTCAAGGAATTCCTTGGCGAGATCGTCAGCCTTGTCAGCGGCAACCACGTCCTTGTTGAACACGAACGGAACGTTCATGATGGAACGGTCTTCCTTGGCAGCCGTACCGACGAACACCTTGGAGTTGTCGAGGGCGCTGTAGAGGAGTGCTGCCTTGGAACGGTTCACCTTTTCGATAGCTTCGACACCACCGAATTCCTTGAGCCACTTGAGGGTGCGGTTCATCACGTACACGGCGAATACCGGAGGAGTGTTGAACATGTTGGCAGCGTCAATGTGAGTCTGGAAGTTGAGCATGGTCGGGATGGTGCGGTTCACCTTGCCGAGGAGGCCCTTCTTGATGATGGTAACAGTCACACCAGCGCAGCTGATGTTCTTCTGGGCGCCGCCGTACACAACGCCGAAGTCAGACACGTTGATCTTACGGGCGAGGAAGTCGGAGCTCACGTCAGCCATGAGGAAGCCGGACTTCGGCTTCGGGAAGTTGTGCCATTCCGTACCGTAGATGGTGTTGTTGGCGGTCACGTGGAGGTAGGTCGCGTTGTCGCTGAGCTTCAGGTTCTTGTCGATGCGGCTGTAAGTTTCGGACTTGGTGTCGCAAGCGGCGAGAGCGTTACCGAACTGCTTGGCTTCCTTGTATGCCTTGTTTGCCCAAACGCCAGTCAGAGCGTAGTCTGCCGTAGCGTCCTGGTTGAGGAAGTTCATCGGGAGCATGCAGAACAGAAGGGAGCAACCACCACCGAGGAAAACGATGTCGTAGTCTTCAGGGATGCCCATCAATTCGCGGAGGTACTGCTCCGTCTGGGCGAACATGTTTTCAATCGGCTTTGAACGGTGACTCATGGAGAGAATGCTGATGCCGCTGTTTTCGAAGTCGATGCATGCAGCAGATGCTTCCTTGAGTGCCTGTTCGGGCAGGACAGACGGTCCTGCGCTAAAGTTATAGACTTTATTTGCCATGGTTGTGTTCCTTTTTGTTTTGCCCCGCATGGTTTACGGGACTCTTAAATTACGCGCGTAAAAATAGCAAAATACGCCCCGTTCGGCTACATCAGAAGCAATAAAAAAATTTGATGGGAGGGTATAGAAAAAGCCCCGTTTGGACGGGGCTTGTCAGAATGGATTGAGATCCTTCGACGGAGTTTACCCTGAGCGTGTCGAAGGGCCTGGATGACACTGTAAATTACACGCCGAGGGCTTCGATAGCGGCTTGGTATTTCTTGAGGCGGAACTTGGTCTTGAGTTCGCGGCGTTCCTGGCGCTTGATGTACTTGTCTTCCAAAAGAACGTTCAGAATGGCGCTCTTGGCCTTGGCCATCAGCGGATCGTTCTTGAGGGTGCCCATGAAATTTACGAATTCCTTTTCGCGGGCTTCGTAATTCGCTTCTTCGGCGGGGACGCCTTCGGCCATAAGCTTGCAGCTGTATTCGTCGATCCAGCCCTGGTTCTTGTGGTAAGTCATCTTCTGGATCTTTTCGACCATATCGGCCGGAACGCCCATGGCGATCACTTCTTCAGGGGTCTTCTTGGTAGAATCGGTAATCAAGTCCTGCAAAATGGCGAGGGTCTGGACTTCTTCGGATTCACCCTTGTTCTTGAGGTAGTCGGCGACGTTCTGGAGGAAATCGATATACGGACCGCCGGCCTTGTCAGTCTGGTTCTTGTGGACTTCGGCGGCGATTTTATAAGCTTCAGCGTAAGAGAGCATAATGATCCTTTTAAAAAATAAAACCTTTGGTGCATTTCACACCACAACACCAATATATATAAAGATTTCCAGAAAAAGTGTCACGTTTTTGTCTTTTTTTTGATTTTTCGAAGAAAAAAGGGCCGACAGAGTGTGTCGGTCCGTTTTATAAGAGATTATTCCAAGTTGGAATAGGGACTTTTTAGGCGAAGTTCTTGCCCAAAATGGCGGAGACGTTCTTCAGGATTCCTTCGGCTACGTCGGGCTTGTTCATGGAGTAAACGTGTACGTTTGTGATGCCGTTGGCGTACAGGTCGATGATCTGGTCGCTGGCATAAATGATACCGGCCTGCTTCATGGCGTCGGGGTCGCTGCCGAACTTGTCCACAAGCGATTTAAAGCGCTGCGGCATAAAGGAACCGGAAAGCTTGATGGCGCGTTCCACCTGGTTCGCGTTCGTGATGGGCATAATGCCTGGGAGTACCGGGCAGTTCACGCCCGCATCGCGGAGCTTGTAAAGGAAGCTGAAGAAGAGGTTGTTGTCGAAAACCATCTGCGTCGTGAGGAAGTCGGCGCCAGCGTCGACCTTTTCCTTGAGGTGCTTGATGTCTTCGGCCTGGTTGGCGCTTTCGGGGTGCTTCTCGGGGTAGCAGGCGGCTCCGATGCAGAAGTCCGCGTCTGCGTCCTTGAGTTCACGGATGAGTTCCACGGCGTAGTGGTAATCGCAGTTGTCGCGACCGTTTGCAATCAGTTCCGGCGTGAGGTCGCCACGGAGCGCCATCACGTTCTTGATGCCTGCGGCCCTCATATCTTCGATGCGCTGGCGGATGGTTTCCTTGCTGCTGGAAACGCAGGTGAGGTGGGCGAGCATCGGGATGCCGAACTTTTCCTTGAGGTTTTTTGCAATCTGGAGCGTGTACTGGCTCACGCCGCCACCGGCACCGTAAGTCACGCTCATAAAGGCGGGACCGAGAGCTGCAATCGATTCGGTGGCGGCCTTTACGTTATCGAAGCTTGTCTCTTTTTTAGGCGGGAAAACTTCGAATGAAAGGCTCATCTTGTCTTGCTTCAGAATGTCTACAATCTTCATAATTTCTCCGTGGGCGGGCGAACCGGCACCCTAAGTCTATGCAAATATGTTAATACACGCATAAATATAGTAAAAATCTAAAAATAAAGTTTAATCCGCGCAAAGTTTGCCGAGTTCATCCTTCTTTTCGAGGATGGTATCGAGCAGGCTTTTGTAATCCATGTCGGTTTCGCTGCGCAACAATTCGGTGATTTCAACAACCGGCGTATAAATTGGCGTGAGCGAGAGGTTCCCGAGAACACCCTTCAGCGCATGGGCCGCCTCGAAGGCGGCTTTCAGGTCTTTCGCGGCAATGGAATCCTTGAGCTTGTCGAAGTTGCTCTCGCCGGGAATGGTCGCCACGAGTTTCAGGTACAGCGCCTCATTCCTGAAGCAGCGTGCAAGGCCTTCGGCGGTATTTGCCCCAAAAGTGTTCAGTTTTTCGATGGTAATCATGCGCCCCTCCGGCGTTCAAGTTCCTTTTCGATGAAGGGTACAAAGTCCTTCGGCGGGACCGGCTTCGAGAAGAAGTATCCCTGGATAATCTGGCAGCCCATTCCTTTGAGGGTATCGAGCTGCGACTGCGTTTCTACGCCTTCCGCTACGGCAGGAATCTTGAGGAATTTCGCGATGCCCGCTACCAGTTCCACGAGCTTCAGGTTGCGTTCGTCCTTTTCCATGTTGCGCACGAACGACATGTCGATTTTCAGGATGTCGATGGGCAGCGTGGTAATCATGTTCAGCGAGGAGTATCCGGAACCGAAATCGTCCATCTCGATGCGGAATCCCTTCTTGCGCAGGTTCTCGATGACCTCGATAAGGCGCTCCATGTTCTCGCAGTAGGCGCTCTCGGTTACTTCGAGCATGTATTCTTCCGGAGAAAGGCCGTTTTCGTCGAGAAGCCGCATAAGTTTCGTTTCCAGTTCCGGGTCCATGATGTCGATGCGGGACACGTTCACGGAAACGGGCACCGTCACGCCGAATTCGTCCTTCCATTTGCGAATTTGCTTTGCCACCTCGTTCCAGACAAAGTTGTCTACTTTTTGTATAAGCCCGTTCCCTTCGAACAGCGGGATGAAGTCGCCCGGGCTAATGAATCCGAGTGTCGGGTGTATCCAGCGGATGAGGGCTTCTGCGCTGGTGAGCCGCGGGGTATCTCCTTCGATGTTGTATTTCGGTTGGTAATAGACAATCAGGTTCTTGTTGTCTATGGCGCTCTGCAAGTCGCGGATGAGAGTTTCCTCGAACATGTAGCGGGAATGCATCTCGTTGTTGTAGCGGGTAAACGCCTGGGTCAAGTCACCGCGGTTCTTGTCGCAGGCGGCCTTCGCGCGGTCGAACCATGCCTCGATTTCTACGTTGCGGTCCACGTTTTCCCATAGGCCGCAGCGTACGCGGATGTGGTTTACCTCGAAAAATTCTGTAAGGATTCCCTGGACTATGTTGCGGATGTTGTCGTAGCTTTCCTGGTGGGTCGCAAAGATGTAGAAGGTATCCGCATCCGCACGGCAGGCGATGGCGTTCATGGGGGCGAGTTCATTCTTGAGCGCGCTACCGATTTCTGCAAGCAGGCGGTCGCCAAAGTCCCTTCCGCAGAACTCGTTCACCAGGTGGAACTGTTCGATGTCGAAGACGATTGCGTCGCGGGGAATGTCCCTGCTCCACAGCTCGATCTGGCGGATGTATTCAAAGAAGTAATCCTTGGTGTAAAGGCCGGAAATATGGTCGCGTTCCGTCTGGCGGATAATGTCCTGGTCTTCGAAGAGTTCGATGATTCTTTCGCAGCGGGCGAGCACCACCTCGGGCATGTCGAAGGGCTTCGCGATAAAGTCGGCGGCGCCCAGTTTGAGACTGCGGACTTCGGATTCCTTTTCGGAGGTCATCACGATGACCGGGATACGCCTGAGTGTTTCGGTGGTTTCTCTTTTTTTCAGGAATTCAAACCCGTCCATCACGGGCATGAGCAGGTCCAGCAGGATAAGCGAGAACCGCTTGTCTTGCCTGGAGAGTGCTGCGAGGGCTTCCTTGGCGTTGTCGGCATATTCGACGTCGTAGTTCACGGAAAGGATGTTGCCCAGGATTTCTCAGTTTACCACCTCGTCGTCTACGATTAGGACGTGTCTCTTGACGGTAGTGATCTGGCGTAGTTTTTTCATTGGAGAAAACTCCTTGTATCCATGGATAAATATATGTAAAAAGAAATAAAAAGGTATCAGATCGTGCGACAAAGCAGTTTTTTTAGATATCTTTAAAACAGAATTACCAGAATACGAGGTCCCCATGTTCGGTCGACACTTTCCCCTGAGCGAACAGGCTTTGCAAGTTATCGAGCAGATCGGCGAAGACATGCCGGGCGGTTTTTTCATTTACAAGGCGACTGGCAACGAGGAACTGCTATACGCAAACAAGGCCGTGTTCAAGATTTTCGGCTGCGAGACGATCGAAGAATTCAAGGAACTTACGGGCTATACCTTCAGGGGGATGCTCTACCCAGACGACTACGAGAAGGTCTCCGGCTCCATTGTGGACCAGATCGAAAAGAGCCAAGGCAACCTGGACTACGTGGAATACCGAATTGTCCGCAAGGACGGCAAGATACGCTGGCTCGACGACTACGGCCATTATGTGAACTCCGATGTGTACGGCGGGCTTTTCTACGTGTTTATTTCGGACATTACCGAAAAGCGCGTGCAGATGGAGGCGGACAAGGCTGTATTTACTGCGGTCATCGATGCGCTGAGCCGCGCGTACTACGCCGTGTGGCTCATCAACGACATTGCGACTGGGAGTTTTTCCCTGTTCCGTGCCGATACATCCGAAGGCAGTATCCACGCGAGGCCCACCAACGAGGCCCTGGAACTGCTCACCTACGAAGACGCCAAGGCGAACTACATCAACAACTATGTTGCCCCGTCGGACAGGGAGCGCCTGGAAAAGGAACTGACGCTTGAAAACATTGTGGCGAACACCACGAGCAAGAAGGTTTTCGGCGTAGGGTTCAAGCGCATTGTCGGGAGCGAAGAACGGTACTACCGCATCGAGTTTGCACAGGTGCAGCTCCCCAATGGCAAGACAGGAATTGTGGCGGGTTTCAAGGATGTAGACGATGACGTGCGCAAGGACCAGGAAATACAGCAGGTGCTGCGCGACGCCATTGAAACGGCAAACGCCACCAGCAAGGCCAAAAGCGACTTCCTTTCGAGCATGAGCCACGACATCCGTACGCCCATGAACGGGATTATCGGCATGACGGCAATCGCGACCGCCCACCTGGACGACCGAGAACGCGTGGAAGACTGCCTCAAGAAAATTTCGGAAGCCTCGAGCCACCTGCTTTCGCTCATCAACGAGGTGCTCGACATGAACAAAATCGAGTCGGGCAAGGTGGAACTGAACGAGGAAAATTTCAACCTCTCGGAACTCGTGGATACGCTGCTTGCCATGACCAAGGCTCAGCTCGAAAGCCACCGCCACACTCTGAAGGTTGACATTGCGGACGTGATCCACGAAAATGTCATCGGCGACAGCCACCGCATTCAGCAGGTGTTCGTGAACTTGATGAGCAATGCCATCAAGTACACGCCCGATGGCGGGACCATCTCGCTCACGGTGGCGGAAAGGCCCACCAACGCCCATGGTGTCGCCTGCTATGAATTTGTCTTTGAAGACAACGGCATCGGCATGACGGAGGAATTCCAGAAGCATCTGTTTGAACCGTTCACGCGTGCAAACGACAAGAAGACGGCAGCAATCCAGGGAACGGGGCTCGGTATGACAATCTCGCAGAGCCTGGTGCGCATGATGGGCGGTGACATCCAGGTGAAAAGCAAGCCCGGGGAAGGGTCGCGCTTTACTGTTACCGTCTACCTCAAGTTCCTGGACGTGCAGAATGCGGAAGCCCACAAGGAAGACCCGCTCAAGAATCTAGAAGACCTCAAGTTCGAGGGCAAGCGCATCTTGCTGGTGGAAGACCACCCGGTCAATGCGGAAATTGCGAAGAACGTGCTGCAGATGACGGGGCTCGAAATAGAATGGGTCATGGATGGCGCAGCGGCCGTGGAACGGATGGCGGACAGTAGCGAGGGTGAATTCGACCTGGTATTCATGGACATCCAGATGCCCAACATGGACGGCTACCAGGCGACTGCGGCCATCAGGGCCATGACGACCTATGCAAGGAGAATCCCCATCGTGGCGATGACCGCGAACGCCTTTGCCGACGATATCCGCAAGGCGAAGGAAGTCGGCATGAACGACCATATCTCCAAGCCGATAGATTTCAAGGAACTTGCGAAAATTTTGCAGAAGTGGATAAGGGTGTAGCGTTATGTTGTCTGAAAAACACAAAAAATTGTCCGTTTTGAGTGCGTGGGCGCTTTCCTTCGGTTGTGCCGTAGGCTGGGGTGCATTCGTGATGCCCGCGACAACGCTCCTGCCGATTGCGGGCCCCCTGGGAACAGTTATCGCCCTTGTGCTTGGCGCCGTGCTGATGGGTGTTGTCGCCTACAATTTCCACATCATGATGAACCGCATTCCTGGCACGGGGAGCGTATTCTCCTTTACCAAGCAGCTTTTCGGCTACGACCATTCCTTCCTTTGCACCTGGGCCACGGCCCTTGCGTACTTGGCGGTATTGTGGGCCAATATGTCGGCCTTTGTGCTGTTTATCCGTTTCTTGTTTGGACCCGTACTGCAAAGGGGCTTCAGTTATACCATCATGGGCTACGAGGTCTGGGCAGGCGAGCTGTTTACCACGCTTGCAATTATACTTCTGTTCGGGTTCATCAGTTGCAGGAACACCAACGTGCTGCGCCTGGTGAATACGGTGCTTGCCCTCATATTCTTTGGCGGTGTGGTCAGCCTGTTTGCAATTATTGCCTGCAAGGGCGGGATTGATTTCTCGGATATGGGTCCGGCCTTTGCGACGGCGGGAGTTGCGAAGGACCATTCCCCCCTGATGCAGATCGTGAACGTGCTGGTGCTTGCCCCCTGGGCATTTGTAGGCTTTGGCGTGGTGAGCTTTGCCTCTTCCACCTATGACTTCAAGCCGAAATACGGTTTCGCCATCATGGTGGCGGCTCTTGTTGCCGGTGCCATCGTCTATTCCCTCACCGCGCTGCTTTCGGTCTCGGTGACCCCCGCGAATTTTGGCGACTGGGAAGCTTATTTTACCAACCTGAAGAACCTCAAGGGCATTGAATCAGTCCCGGTATTCCACGCCGTTTTCAAGACCCTCGGTAACGGCGGCCTTATTGTGCTCGCCATAACCATCACGGCGGCCATTTCCACGAGTCTTCTTGGGCTTTACCGAACAATCGGGCGCATGTTCCTGAGCCTCGCCGAAGATTCCGTGATGCCGTCCTGGTTCGGGCATATCAACCATCACGGCGCCACCAACTACGGCATTATCTACGTGATGCTCCTTTCCTGCATTATTCCGTTCTTCGGGAGAACGGCCATCGGCTGGATTGTGGACATCACCTCCATCAGTGCATCTATCATTTATCTGTATGTTTCTGCGGGGATAGTGAAAATTGCCCGCAGTGAAACCGGCAGGCGAAAGACGGTGCTGAACTTTACCGGAATCCTGGGTGTCGTAATATCCGCCTTCTTCTTTTTCTTCCCGCTTACGCCGACGCTTTGGAACATGAACACAATTGCCACGGAATCCTTCATGATTCTGATGGCGTGGAGCATTGTGGGGTTCGTCGTTTACAGGGCCGTGTTCATGCGCGACCAGGAGAACCGTTTTGGCAAGTCGGCCATCATGTGGGTGACTATGTTGTTTATTTTGCTGTTCTCGGCAGTGATGTGGGAACGCCAGGTCACCAACGACGAGACCGAGAAAGTCATCGCGCATATCACCGAGTTCCATACGGGATTGCACCAGAAGATGCATATTCCCATGACCGAAGACCAGATAGTCCAGGAAAAGGACTTCATGGAAGAGCAGATGGACCTTGTCCGTGATTCCCAGCTGAAGAACAACCTGGTAGAAACTCTCTTCATCGTCCTGTGCATTTTCATCGTGGTGAACATCTACCGCACGCAGCAGCAACGTGAACAGAAACTGGACCACGAAAAGCATATTGCCGAGGAATCCAACAGGGCAAAGACCATTTTCCTTTCGAACATGAGTCACGACCTGCGCACGCCCATGAATGCCATTATCGGCTACACCAACCTGGCGCGCAAACCGGAGGCGACTCCCGAGCAAATCCAGAAATACCTGACCAAGATTGACTCCTCTAACATGTACCTGATGGCCCTTATCAACGACATGCTCGAAATGAGCCGCATCGAAATCGGGAAGATGGAACTGGAAGAGCGGCCCACCGACCTGCGGAAAATGATGGACGAAATCCGCGATATGTTCGAGGCGCAGATGGTGGGCAAGAACATCGCCTTTGCCGTGAAATACGACGGCCTCAGAAACCCGGTGGTGCTCTGCGACAGGAACCGCATGAACCGCGTGATTCTGAACCTGGTCAGCAACGCATTCAAGTTTACTTCGGAAGGCGGGCACGTTTCCGTGACTCTCGCCGAAAAGGAATGCTTCGAAGAGGGCAAGGCCGCGTTCGAAATCCGCGTCAAGGACGACGGTATCGGCATTTCGCCCGAGTTTGCAGACCGCGTGTTCGATGCCTTCGAGCGGGAACGCGTCTCGACTATCAGCGGAGTGCAGGGAACGGGCCTCGGGCTTGCCATTGCAAAGAACGTGGTGTCGTTGATGGGCGGGACCATTAGGTTCGAATCGAAGGTCGGCGAAGGAACGGAATTCTTCGTGAATGTGGTACTGAAGACAGCCGCTGGCACGGAGGTTCCCGAAAGTGGCAAGCGCAATATCTCCATCGCGGCCAAGGCGGATTTCACGAATATGCGCCTATTGCTGGTGGAAGACATGGAAGTGAACCGTGAGTTGGCAAAGATCATTCTGGAAAGTCTCGGGTTCAAGGTCGAGATGGCGGTAAACGGCAAGCAGGCGGTCGAGATGGTGGAGAATAACCCTGCTGGTTACTACAACGGAATTATCATGGATATCCAGATGCCCGTGATGGACGGCTGCGAGGCGAGTCGCCAGATTCGAGCGCTCTCCGACAAGAAGAAGGCGGAAGTTCCCATTATCGCCATGACCGCGAATGCCTTTGGCGATGACCTCAAGAAGTCGAAAGAAGCCGGCATGAACGCTCACCTGGCAAAGCCCATCGATGTCGGCATGCTCACGGAAACCCTTGCTCAGTGGGTACGGTAAAGTTTTAACAGGACAATGTTATGGAAACGAAAAAAAGAATCGGGATTGTAAGTATCGCCACTATCGTGGCCCCCATCATCGTTATCATCCTTGTGCTGGGGACAATCTTCACGGGTCGCCATGCGAGCGGAGATACGGAAAAGGCCGTGCGCAACGTAACGCTCCTCTTTATGAACGAACTCGCGAACCGCCGCGAACAGGTGGTGGCGTCGAAATTGAACGGCTACATCAACGACCTGGATGTGGCGGTAGGTCTGCTTTCAAAAGAAGACCTCGCAAGTACCGCAAGTTTGCAGAGCTACCAGCTCCGCATGAAGCAACTGTACGGTCTAGAAAAGTTCGCCTTCGTGGACACTACGGGTCTCATCTACACATCCCGCGGTACGCGCACCGACATTGATCTCTATAATTTCGATTACAGGACCCTGGCAAAATCCGAAATTTCATTAAAGAAAAACAGTGAAGAAAAGAAGACTGTTGTCATTGCCGTGCCTGTGGACCGTCTTGCCTTTAATGGTCGGGTTTTGGTCGTGTGCTTCATGGAAATCGACATGAACCGCATGCTGGAAGGTATTTCGCTGGAATCCGACCGGCAGGGAATTACATTTTGCAACATCTACTCGAAGGCAGGCAATTCGCTTACGAACCTGGTGCTAGGTGGGCTTGCGAGCGGCGACAATCTGCTTGCCGCCATGGAAAAAGCCGGATTCGAAAAAGGCTTCTCCATGGAAAAGATGCGCTCCGACTTCGCGAACCACGAGGCGGGCGTCGTTTCCTTCGAGTATAACGGCATCCGTGAAACTATGTACTATGTTCCCATCCATTCTACGGACTGGATGCTGACCTACCTTATCCGCGAAAGCGTCATCTCCGAGCAAATCGGTTCCATTTCGGAAGACATTCTGGAACGCAGCCTTCTGCTATCCGGAATTATCGCGCTAGTGCTCTTGACCGTGTTCCTGTTCCTCTTCATGCAAATCAGGCGTACCTCTCAACTCAAGTTAGAAAAAGAGGTGGCCGATGCCGAAAGCCGCATCAAGCAGGAAAAACTGGAAGAACAGCTTGCGCTCCAGCAGAAGTTGGTGGAAGAAGAACGCAAGAGGAACGAACAGCGTAACATGATTACCGCGCTTGCGTCAGATTACCGCAGCGTCTACTACCTGAACCTGGATACCGGAATGGCGATATGCTACCGCAAGGACGGCTCCGTTCCCGCGCCCTTCAAGGAAGGGGACGAAATCGGCTACCTGGAAAATTTTTCAACCTATGCCGAAAAGTTCGTCGCTCCGGAATTCCGCGAAAAGTTCCTCGCCTTTATACAGCCCGAAAACGTGCGCGCGGGTGTCGCGAAGAACAAGATCTATACCTTGCGCTACCTGGCAAACCATGGCGGCAAGGAGAGCTACGAAATGCTGCGCATGGCGGGCGTGCACAATGCCGGCGACGCCCCGGATGCACCGCTCCGCATTGTAGGTTTCGGATTTTCCGATATCGACGAAGAAATGCGCGATTCCCTTGCCAAGAACCAGGCGCTTTCCGATGCACTCAAGACGGCAGAAGAGGCGAGCAAGGCAAAGACCATATTCCTCTCCAACATGAGCCACGAAATCCGCACGCCCATGAACGCGATTATCGGCCTCGACAGCCTTGCGCTGCATGAACCCGAGATTTCGTCGAAGACGCGCGGCTACCTGGAAAAGATCGGCTCCTCCGCAGAACACCTGCTGAGCCTCATCAACGAGATTCTGGACATGAGCCGCATCGAGAGTGGCCGTACCAAGATCAACAGCGAGGAGTTCTCGTTCCCCAAGCTCCTGGAGCAGGTGAATACCATCATCGACGACCAGAGCCGCACCAAGGGCCTGAACTATTCGTGCCATGTGGCGGGCAGCCTGGACGACTACTACGTCGGCGACGTCACCAAGATTCGCCAGATTCTCATCAACATCCTGGGCAATGCGGTCAAGTTCACCCCGAAGGGCGGAAACATCGACCTCAACGTGGAAAAGATTGCTGCGTTCGACAACAAGTCCACGCTCGTTTTCAAGATTAGCGATACCGGTATCGGCATCAGCAAGGAATTCCTGCCCAAGATTTTCGACACGTTCACCCAGGAAAACGCCACCACGGCTTTCAAGTACGGCAGCAGTGGCCTCGGCATGGCGATTACCAAGGGCATCGTCGATATGATGAACGGCAAGATCGATGTGGAAAGCGAAAAGGGCAAGGGGACCACGTTCTGCGTGACGCTCACCCTCAACGACAGCATGCGCAAGCAGGCGACCGACGACGAAATCGAAATCCACCCGAGCGAAATGAGCGTGCTGGTGGTGGACGACGACGAGATTGCCTTGGGGCACGCGAAACTCGTGCTCGGCAAGGCGGGAATCCTCACCGACACGGTGCTTACGGGCAAAGAAGCGGTGGAGATGGCGAAACTCCGCTACGCGAGACGCGAGCCCTACAACCTGATTGTGATTGACTGGCAGATGCCCGAGATGAACGGCATCGAGACGGCGCGCGAAATCCGCAAGGTGACCGGCGACGAGTCCGCCATTATCATATTGACGGCCTACAACTGGGACGACATCCTGGACGAGGCCCTGGCAGCCGGCGTGGATTGCTTCATTTCTAAGCCCTTGTTCTCGGGAATCCTGCTGGACGAATTCAAGAACGCCCTCCGGCGCAAGAAGGAACACACCTCGCTTGCGAAGAACAAGGCGGAACTTGCCGGAAAGCGCCTTCTCCTTGCCGAAGACATGGATGTCAATGCGCAGATCATGATGGAAGTGCTGAAGATGCGGGACTTGCAGGTGGAACTGGCCGTAAACGGGCGCAAGGCCCTGGAAATGTTCCGCGACCATCCCGAAGGTTATTACGATGCCATCCTCATGGACGTGCGCATGCCCGAGATGGATGGCCTCGAGGCAACCCGCGTCATCCGTTCCATGGACCGCGAAGACGCGAAGAGCATTCCCATTATCGCCCTCACCGCGAACGCATTTGACGAAGACGTGCAGAATAGTTTGCAGGCGGGCCTGAACGCCCACCTGAGTAAGCCGGTAGAACCCGACGTACTCTTTAAGACGCTCGAGGAATTGCTGTAATCGTAATAAGCTTGTTTATATGGGGAATGCGGAATCATTGACGCACATCCTTTTTTTGACTATATTTGTGCAACCTTATAAAGAGGTTCGCTCGCGTAGAACTTTTTTTAGAACCCCTACGCGAGCTGGATTGCCCACCGTTATTGGGCTGGACCTCACTGACATACTGTAGAATTTCTGGGAAAAGTCTGTAGTCAAACGGACTGTTTGTGCGCCTCCTGAGCCTAGCTGAAGGAGGCCGATAATGGCAACTAGACATACAATAAGGCAAATAAACAAATCCCGTGGGAACCGGACGTGGTACGGATGCACCTATCGCGATGGCTGCCCACCTGAGCAAGTTTCCCTGCATACGACCAGCAAATCGGTCGCTCAGGCATGGTTGCGGAGGATGGATGCGGCTGAAATGTTGCCTCCGATGGTTCGCCGTGCAGAAATGGATATTCCGCTTGAAAAGGCTGAAGCGGATTACCTTGCCTTTATCCGGTTGGCGCACAAACCCATTACATATGTGACATATTCATATAGGTTAAAACCGTGCTGGCTGTTCCTGACCAATAACAAAGTGGTTTCGTTACGAGCGATAACGCCTGAAGTCTTGACAAGACTGGTTGAATCCTTTACGGAGGATCGCCGAAAGACCCTGCGTGAGCGTTATAAGGCACTGAAGGCGTGGATGACCTGGTGTGTTGACCATTATGAGTTGCTGGATTTTGAACCGTGGCGCAAGGTCAAGTTGCGTCCATTGCCGCCGCAAGAGGAAAAGGAATTTTGGACGGTACAGCAGCTTGAGGCTATTCTTGCAGCCTCTCCGACTCCTTTATATAGGCTATTTATTGGTTTCATGGCGTATTCGGGCTTAAGGTGCAGGGAAGCTCTGACCATGCGTTGGGAAGACTTGTCACCGGATTTGACCACTTTTTCGCTGGTTGGGAAGATGGATAAGTTCGCAACGCTGCCCATAGCAGAAAAACTACGGGCTTTGATAGAGGCTGTTAAGACTGATGAATCCTCTGGCCGGATATTTCCTCCGTCGCTGATGCCACAGACTAGCTGTGAGTTGATTCCGATGCTTAAGGTGGTTGTGATGAGCGCTGGCTTGACTAAACCCGGTCGCATAGGGTACCATAAAATACGACACTCCTTTGCCACGAATTTGCTTCGTTCTGGCATAGATGTCCGTACAGTGTCCCAGGCGATGCGCCATGCCCAGGTCAGTACAACACTCGATATCTACTGCCATACGACGCAAAAAAGCGTTGTCGATGCGGTCAATTCCCTATAATGGAAAAGGAGCCCCTTGTGGGGCTCTTTTTTATGCTCTGAGACAGACGAGATTTGGTAGATTGTCAGATAATGAAATCATGCGCAATCCGTGCTTTTGAATTTCGTCCCATTGTTCGTTCCAAAATTGATTGACCGTACGGAAATTATATCTATTGTGATAATGGACCTCTGTTGTTCGGCTGTTGGCGGAATGTCCGAGTTGCCGATCTCCGAAACCGGGTTTTTCGCTGTCGATCCAGTCACACCCACTGCGACGTAAACAGTTAGATGCGAAATCCTTTCCTACAATGTATATAGATGCTCTAAGAAAGGCCTTGATTTTTTCGTTTCGAATGCTGTATGAGACTTCAGAGAATACATAGTCATTACCTAGAGTGTGATGCAGACGTTTTTGTCTGATCGTGTTAAATGCGTCTTGCATTACTTTGGGAAATTGTGCGAATCTGGCGATGCCTCCCTTGGCATTTCTGATTTCCAGATATCCTTGTTGTTCGTGCAAATCTCGCCAGCGGAGACCCATCACTTCCATATCACGAAGGCCTCCCACTAAATGAGCTACGATCATTGCCCTTAGCTCGTAATCAATCGTCTGTGATGCGAGGAGAGCTTTGCATTCGTCAACGCTCAGAAAAGGTTTTGTTTCTTCTTGTTTGTCGCCAAAGATTTTACAGCCGTCTTCGAATGCTTTGATGAAGGTTTCGTTGATGAGTGATAATTGTTTTTCTAAATCAAACCAATGCAGGAACGCTTTGGTTGTTGTCACTATGGCCCTGCGTGTACTGATTATGGGTACAGTTTCTTGCAAGTAACAGATGTATCTGCCTATGGTATCTCTGCGATATAATTCTCGAGTGGTGTGAATATGGAATTTCTTGCAAAATTGAAGCAAATGTACTTTAAGCCTACTTGCATTGGTTTTTTCTGTTTTTATATGGGCGATATATAGACGCTCATAGTCTTTTTTGCCTTGACAATTTTCAGCAATGCGCAATTTATGCTGAATATACTGTTCTACGACAATGTCGGGCTCGTCAGATTCCAGTATGGTTAAAAGACGGCTGCGTGTAATTTGGGCGACCTTTTCGTCTGTAGTCCCAATTGATTTTTGCGCGATACGCGCTTTTGTGCCGTGCTTGCAGGCCTCCAATGCGTAAAAACGGCCTGATTTTACAATTCGAAGATAGTTCGCGCCTTTAGCTTGGGCGCATTCCCACCATTTCAGTGCGGAGTCTTTTTCGGTTTCGGTCATATATACCTCGCTTTATAAATCATATTAAGCGCTGCATCTATACCTCCTTTGGTTTAATGGTTGTAGCTTTTTGCGAACCTTGACGGAATAATCAAGGTTTGCGTTTTTTTAGTGCTTGGTCTCCTTGTTTAAAAATTCACTCTCAATTACTTCTTCGTGGAGGCCTGCTTCAGATGCCCAAATTGCGGCTCCGCCTTCGCTAGCGTGCATAACACGGATTATGCCAGGCTCACCGTTTTCACAATAAGAAGTGCCTGGATCACCCCACGCAAAAACAAAATATCGCCCAGATTTACTGCGGCAGAGAATTTGACCGACGTTTCCGTCGCCATCATTGGCAATGTAGCTGCCGATGATGGAACAAGTGGGTAGATCGCGGTAATGCTTGCTGATGTACTTTTTCATAGAACATCTCCTGTTTTTTTATGATTGATTTTGCAACTTAGTGTTGCGTTACTTGTTTACACCTTTATTGTTTGAATCAAGGTGTCTTAGTTAGCTTGAATAATTAAGCTAAGAGTAATATAGTAAAGGGATATTTTTGTGTCAAGAATTTTCATGTGTTAACTTAGAAAAAATGTTAATTTGTATTGTACCATACACCGATTTTATTGAATAACGTGCAGTTTTTTATACCATATACTGATGATTAAAAGCCTCTGAAACCTTGATATTATTGGTGTTTGTTCGATTGTGTGTGTAATCTATTTAGACGTAATTTGTTTAAAATTTGGATGAGCCGATAAACTTTTTTGGTCATTATAGAAGAACTTATATGAATCTTTTGGATGGGAAAAAAGAGCGCTTGAAATCACTAAAGCTTATGGAGAAAGAACGTGTGTCAGAGGCCCTTGAACGGGATGACGGCGTGATTCTACTGGATGGCTTCGATAAAGCCCTGGTGGGTACCTTTTTGAATGAAAACGGCCATGTTGTCGCGGTATATGCCGAAGAGCTTTGCCTTGCGCTTATTGCCGAACGCTTAAAAAAGGAACATCCTGATAGATCCACGGAGGAGTTGAATGAGGAAGCGGCTGATTATTTAGGCGACTTGGGGCGCGCGGCCCCATATATGCGCGGGGCTGCGCCTGTAATCGTTGAAGGCTTATAAGTCGATACAGGCGTATGGCGGCGTTTTCTGGAAGGTAAGGTTGACTAAATTGAGTCTTCTTTTAGCGTATTGCCGCGCAGCGGCATTGGGCTAAATCGGTTTCTCATCCAGCGTCAAATGGTATTTTTCTTTTAAGCGACAAGACCGCTTCGCGGTCAAGTCATTCTTTTCTATTCAAGCGACTCAAGAGTAATTTTCCTTCATTCTCAGCAAGATTTAGTCAATTATATGAATGACTTTTATCAAGAGTGATGATGGTTCCGCGAAGCGGAACATCTATCAAGGATGATAAGCGATAATGGAGTAGGACTAAGCCTATTAGGATAGAATTAATTCAATTAAGGAAGACAGACTTAGTCTTACGCTATATCCCTTCCAATTGGGTTGGGCCGGGTCAGGGGCTTGCCCCTGTTTACTCCGTCGGTAAAAGCCTTCGGCTTGCTCGGACTCTCGAAGAGAGGATGAGAAAGTCGGAGGCTTTCCCGTTTATAATACTCCGGCTGGAAGAGGTGGAGCTTTAGCTTCGCCGTGTCAATGACGCCGAAGAAGGCTTTGATCGGTTCCTAGTAGGCTACGAAGTGGACTGCTGGGAATCCAGCTGGTTTATTATGCGGCCCCTAAATAATGAACTCGGCGCTTAAAAATTGAACTCGGAACTTAAATAAGGATACGATTTGGCGCCTAAAAATGGAACTGTTTTGCCTAAAATAAAGAAAGCCACCGGATTTGATTCCGGTGGCTAGGTGATTTATTTGAAACTAGAATGTTATGAAGTCGTAATCGGAACATGTTTTTCGTCGTTCCTTTAGCAAGGCGAAGAACTTGGCGACGGTGGCCCTGCCTACCTTAAACCGATCGATAATTTCCTTGTAAGTCAAGTTTCCGATGTCACGGTCTTTCAAAAATTCGTCAATCAGCATCTTGACCTTTGGCGATGCGGTCCATTGGTATTCTTCATTGTCATTGGTGAACTTGCCGGCACGGGTCTTTTCAAGATACTTGTCCAAGGTCCAACGGTCTTTTTCCGGTAGGAGCTTGTCGCAGTCTCTTAGCTTGTCATATACATAGAACTCGAAGTTTTGCAAAGCGTTCTTGACAATCCAATTTTTTTCTGTCATCTCTCCGATAAGCGATTTCCATGCTTTGAGGCGCTTTGGATTTGTCATTACATATTCGATTGCTAAGGTGACATCGTCGAACTTGACCGTTTTTCCGGCGCTTTTTGCGATGAGTGCATTCGGAATAATGACATCGTGAAAGACGCGGCTGTATAGACGAAAAATTGACTTTTCAGTGGGTGATTTGTTCCAGTTACGGTCAAAGGAGAAATCCTTGCCAGAATAGCCCCTGATCTTGAAGTGGCTTATGGTCTTGCTGGTGGATAGGAGCCAGTGTCTTGGCTTGCGCTTGTATTCCTTTGACGGTGATTCTTCTGTGGCTGGCGCGGTTGTCTCAATCGGGGCTTTAAAGGCCTCTATTTGTGCAAGTACCTCATCTAGTTCGGATTGTGTGATGAAGATGATGTTCTTTCCGTCTCTGCATGCGCAATATATGTTTTGTTTTTCTTGTCGCTTTAGACTTCTTCGCTCTTCAGCGCTGTTGATGTAGGCTTCTCTAAGTTGTGTGGCAATATTGTGCAAGGCTTTGAGCCTTAGGCCACAATAATAAGCCTTGTTTCTTTCTTCTTGTGTTGAACTGCCCAAATGACTATAACAATCTAAATACACATAATAAAAGGAAAATGGAGCGAGATCTTTCTGATTCTTTTCCTTGGTGAAATTATAGTAACTGGGCTTAACTATTTCCCTAAATTTGGAAAAAAACTCATGGGTTGGAATGTCGGTCGGTTCAAGTAGTATAGCGGACTGATAGTTTGGGTTGTTGTGGGTGCCTAGATTTTTATTCATAAATATCATAGGTTTAGGATCCTTTTGTTTTCTGATTGGTGCAAATTTAACAGGAATCAATTTGAATTGCAAATTGCGGAATTTAGCCGACTTTGGCTTGTTATTGTACCAGAACTGATAAACTATACATGTGCTAAAGGGAGTTCTATATGAATGTCTACATGTATGATGACGAATGTGAACTGATAAAAGACAAGGTGATTAGGGAACGGTTCTTATTGGAAGAGGAAACAGAACGGATTAAATCGTTCGTTCAAGATATCTATAGTGAGTTCGGTATCGAGGTCGATGGAGTAAACAACCAGCTTGATATAGCTGTCAGGATGCTTCGAAGTCGGTTGGCTAGTGAACCGGATGCGTCTGCTATATGCCGATATTTGAACCGTGCGGCGGCTATTGCCTGGGATTTCAATTGGCATTGCCGCTATATACAGAAGTACAAATTGCCCATAGACCCCTATGTTTATTTACCATAGGTAACCTTGGTAACCTTGCCAGACGGTACACCTAGGTTATGTTTGCTCTAGGTGTTTCTTATTGGGTGTATGCGCATTCCTCTCTTCACATACTGTAAAAGGCTGTTGACGGCAGTATACGGAATGGTTGTTTGGTTGTAGACATTTCACTTGTAATATGGGTATTTTGTGTCTATGCACTTACCTATGGAAGTTCTTATATGGCTATAAACCATTCTGATCGCTGCTAGTGGAGAACCTTTTGTGATGATGTTCGGCGAGCGTTTCGGCGAAACGACCTTGAAATGAAGGCGTACTTGTACGAGGCCTATGAACGGCATATGAACCAGCGGCATATGCGAGAATACCATCACTATAAGCGATTGGATTATCAAGAAATGAAATCCAAGGGGCTGATTGATAGACGGTTGGGTTACTACGACTGGTTAGCAGAGCATCTGTATTGATGTGAAAACGGGAGTGTTCCCTGATTTTGATTTTGGCTAATTTTTGAGGGCTTGGTTCCGTTAGATTTATTCGTTTTTTTTTTAGAAAAAAAGCTAAAACGCAGTGAAAATGATCATATTGTATAATTTTGTCAAGTAGTTTGCTCTCGGAATCGTGTAAAATATGGTATATTTCAAACAAATCGGTCTCAGTATATGAGATTCAAAAATAGGAATAACGACGGAGGTTACTTATGCGAAAGAAAGGCTTCAAGGGAAGTATCTGGGCCGCTCCTATTTGCTTAGGTTTATTAGTGCTTATACGAAAAAATAGGCACAATCTTATGTCTATGAACATTCCTATCGAGCCCATTTTGGCACTTTTAGCTGTGGGTGCCATTGTTGCTATTGTTTGGATCCTGTCAATAAGCAAACCCGATGAAAAAGATGCAAAGGATAATGATGTAGCTAATAAAGGCACAAAGGAAAATTCTACAAAGAAACCAGATTGCTTTGCGGAAGACCCCGAAGTAGAATCTGTAGAGACGAATTATTATAAAGATTGGAAAGCGGGCTTTGCTTTTGATACGGTAAAAATCGGAAAACAGATTTGGATGGCTCAGGATTTAGAAGAAGGAGGCTCAAAGAACCCTTATGTAGATGTAAGTATTGCTATACCCGAAGGGTGGCGACTGCCATCCAAGGATGATTTTGAAGACCTTGAAACGTATCTAAAGAACCAGTTCTATTCAGATTCTGAAATAGCACATTTCTTAGAAAAAAACTGGTACAGAAAACCCTTGCCTGACGACACCTGTCCGAATTGTGGTGGATGTGGCTCGATGGAATCTCCCGCTGGAGGCGTGATTGAATGTGGAGAATGTGGCGGGACTGGTATTGTAAACAATGGAAATGTAAGTGAACTGTTTTGGACAAACGATGAGAAAGGCCATGCTCCTGTTTGTGTTTACTTGCAAAAAAACTGTTTTGGTTTCTGCACTGTCGCAGAAGATTCTGTCGCGCATCTTAGATTGATAAAAATAGATGAAAACGACATCTTCTACAAAGCAGGCGATTTCCTTGGAAAACATTTTTGATTTTGAGTATGTAGCATTTTAGTGTTGAAGTTGCCCCAAGTATTTGAACCTTTAAACAAAACATTATATATCAAAAAAATTAACGAAGGAAATTTGAATGATTTGTCCAAAATGTGGGATTTCTATTCCTCTACACATGAAGAAATGTGATTCCTGTGGTTTTGATACCGAAGGGAACGAAGCAAAAAAACTGGAATTACAAGCCATAGAAGACGCTTCAACAAATCCGCTTTACGGAATTAAGGGGTGTCTCATATTGGTTGCAATAGGGGTTGTTTTAAGTCCTTTGGTGTTTTTATATAATCTATATGAAGAGGCTGTTTCGATGCATGATGAATCAGTCCAATTTGTTATGCAGTACGCATCTTTTCAGATGACGTTCTTGGCAAATATAACTCTTAAAGTTTTATTTCTCGCCGCATCCATTTATATGTTAATTCTATTTTTAAAGAAAAAGAAAAAATTTCCTCTGGTGTATGTTATGCTATCCGCTACATCCTCAGCATGGACTATTATAGTTTCGCTCCTGTTCTATATTTGCTCATTGTCCATTAAAGCAGACGTAGTATCGTTGCAAGATTATTTCGAGCCACAAGACTTCCGTCAAGTAATAATAACATGTATCTGGATCGCTTATATGCTAAAATCCAAACGCGTTAAAGCAACTTTCATCCACTAACAAACGCCAAATAAATGAACCATAGATAGTTGAATATTCCGGCGAAAATAAGCCGGCGTTCCGGAAAGGAAGGCAACGAACGCTTTATATCCGTTGAATAGTAAGTCATAAGAATGATAAATTGGATAATTGATGCTTAATACAAAAATGGCTAAGGGAAATCCTTGGCCATTAAGTTTTTTATGTGACGATAGGACTGATGAAACACCTTAAGGACAGAAGACGTCAAATAACGTGTCTAGCGTTTATAGCTGTAGATGTATGCCATTTTAGATTTCTTCGTTTCGTAAAAAAACAGCGAAATGCCGTCTTTTTTAATTTCTTCGATAACTTCAGGGAAGTCTTCTGATGCGGCCAACAATTCCTCATAGGAATAATTTTTTTGGAGGATTATATCGGAAAAACTGCATTTGGAAATCAGTTGATTATGCAAGTACTCTATCGTTTGCTTGTTATCCAAAGAATCCGGAGCTTGAACTCCCTGAACTTCATTGCAAACAAGTCCCATTTCAAAGAAGTATTGTTGATCATCATTCAACATCGCTCCTAATAAATTCTGGGCAGAATCTTTCTTGCCTGCACTAACATTAAGAGGATTGGGCAAATCAGCATCGCTGTTGTCTCTCAAAGGAATCAGCTTGGCGACAATATTATTTTGCTTTTTTTCTGCATTATCGCTTTCAACGTACAAAGCTAATTTTTGACCATTGCTTCCTCTATACGTTTCCAAATGGAAATAAGAAGTGTCTACATCTTTCAAAAATGAAATTGCTTCATCCTTGCTAAAATGTAGTGTGTTTACAAAGGCTTCGTAAGCTTCCGAAATCGTATGGAAATCAGCATAGTAATCTTCGCAAGTGTAAAGAATGTTTACAAATTGAAATGGTCTCTGGTCGAAGGAATATGCCCATCTAGCAGGATAATTACGTAAGTGAACTTCAGAACTATCGTAAGAACAATCCATTCCGACAGAAACTAAAACCTTGGAATCTTTTGTTGAATTTACAAAGATAGACGTAAACTCTTCAATTTCTGCTTTTTTGGATTTTTGTTGGCCATAGTCCATTCCTAACAGAAAAAACAAGACTACTGCAAAGCTTGCCACCCATAATGACACGCCTATTACAGCACCCATCTTTTCACGAGTATTCCAAAGTTTCTCATCTTGTTCGGATTCAGATTTTAAATGTTTGTTAAAAAAATACTGCCCGACAAATCCAGATGTCAAAATGTTAAAAGGAAGTGTCAAATAACCAAAAAAATCTGCATCTATCAAGCCATGCTTACGTAGAATAAGATTTATAATCAGATTTAGCAATAAGAAAACACCTATAGTGCTTACAATCCTCTTGGCAACTCCTTGAATAGCTTTGCAAATAAAAAAAGCTGCCAATAAGTTGATCATCAGCCAGCCGACATCTAATTCGATGGCGTGAACAACACTATCATTCTTGTTGCCGATAAAAGAAAAAGCGGCATTGATATAGGTCATCAAAAACAGGAATGATAGACCAGTCAAATGAAATTTTTTTGAATGATCAAGTTGGCTTCGGTGTAAAAAATATGAGAAATAGTTTAAAAAAGCGGCGCTAAAACTGAACACGCTTTTTTTTCGTTCCGTTTTTAGAACAGGTTCTAAAACGATTTCTTTATTATCCATTTTTCCTTCATTCATAATAAAAGCGTTTACCTCTTTTTATTCACCTTCAAGCAGATAAGTACATTTTTTAAAATCAGACGTTGTAGCTTTCGGTTTTATTTTTTCATAATCTAGCGCTTTGACTATTCTACTTGATTTGATTCCTATATTTACGTTTTGAGACTTTTCCACATTCAATATGCCTGTGGCAAGTCCTATGATTTTTCCATTCGACACAATCGGTCCGCCTGAATTACCATGCTGAATTGCGGCATCCATCTGGAATGTTGCTTTGTCTCCATGCAAGCCGTTTCGGCCTGAGACAACTCCTTTTGTCACTTTAAGGTCTTCTCCTTGGTAGTCAATCATTGGGTATCCATACACCAATACTTCTGTTCCTAGTTCAGGTTCTTTAGATGAAATTGGGCATGAAAATAAATTTGCTCCTTTTACACGAATAATGGCAAGATCAAGAAAATCTTCTGGATATTCAGCAACAAGGCTGAATCCATCGGTTTCTATTTTCTTACCATCTTGTGAAATTGATAGATATGATAGTCCTTTAGTAACATGTGCATTTGTTATCAAAATCTCATTGTTTATTGCAACGCCACTACCAGAGACGCTCCAATGACTTGACGAATTAGTATAGGAGTCTTCTTTGTTATACAGTCGCCCTGAATAGTTGTACTTTATATCATCTGTCAATATGACAAAGTATGATTCGCCCAAAACAATCGTTAAATCTTCTTTAGTGGCACCAATTCCATGAAAAACATGAACGACTTCTCCATCTCCATTCTTTCGTTCGTCAACTTTTGATACCTCAATTTCAGGAAAGGCATCGATGTTTAAGTAAATTTTGTCATTTTTCAAATCCGATTTAATGTCAAAAGACAATGGTTTTGTATAGCTGTCATAACGGCATCTATCATATTCATCATTTTTTTCGTTATATGCGCAGATTGCGAGAGTGGATATAGAGTAATTTTTTTTGCCAAAATTAAAAGATTTTAATCCTCTATTATCTTTGAAATTTTCTCCAATAAAATAAATTGCCCAATTTTTATCTTTAATAAAATTAAAGTAGGTTGGTCCCTTAACAAATCTGTATATAGCACCATCAGACCCAGTTCCCCAAGAAATAGTAACTGATTCTTTTTCACTATTCATTGACTTTTCTATACCATTCAAACGAAAGGTGTAAGAGCTAACTTTTGAAAAAACAAAGGTGACAATCGAATCTTCTGTAACCGTCAAAGTGGCTGAACCATTAACGGCAGTCGTTTTTTCATTATCAGTGCAATAATTTTTCGTCAGTTCCGAATAATTGCAAATTTGATATTCGACATAATTCAATTCTTGCGTTGTCGCTGACCAAGCCAAAATGGCTAACAGCAATACAAGCACTCCAATTCTATAAGCTTTCAAATTAATCTTCATAAAAAACGCTCGTTTTTCTTGACACCCTGTTTCTGCAGCAGTTTTTATTTTATGTTTCCTCTTAAAAATACATCTTTTTTGTAAAAAAAGATTTTCTTGTTCGTTTTTGACCTAAAAAAACCTTTTTTTTTCTTCAACCATGGGACTTTCAATCTGTTTTTTGAAGAATTTGAACTTGAAAAGTTTAAAACGATAATACCGTATGGTTCTGTATCGTGTAGGAGGCTCTTTTTAGAGCCGAGGTAAAACTAACGTCTATTAATAGATACGAGTTGTTCCAAAGATCCTAGATTCACGCCTTGCTAATTTCTAAAGGTTGACCATATTCTTTGTCAGGGTCATTTTTTTCATGAATATTTCCCCAGTGTTCTTTCCGTCAAGTTCGCGTTCTTCGAAAAAATCGAACCAGTTCGATCGGTCGTTTTTGAGGGAATAGCTCTTCAAATACCCGTTCGGCCAACCATAAGCACCCACGTTCTGCGTCAAGGTCAAATTATGGGCGTCGGGAAGCTTTTTCACCGTCAAAAAGTTTGCGAATTCGCATAAAATAAGGTATATTCAGAAAGCATATCTTATAGGGGCTTTTTATGAGCCTTGATAAAATGGAAAAAGAAGGGTTGAATGTCTAATAAAAAGAATGGATTAATTCAAGAAAAGAATTCTGCCGGTTCTGTGGTAAAAGAAACGGAATGGGTTGATGGAAAAAAACACGGCTTGGAGAGAATGTATGACGCATCTGGAGCCGTTGTTAAGGAAATAAGATATGAATATGGTGAAAAAGTTGTAGTAGATGAATTTTATCAAGGAAAGCTATCCAAGCACACGCCCTATTTAAATGGCAAAAAAGATGGTGCTCTGATTGAGTATAGTCGTGGGAAGAAGGTGCTTGAGGTTAATTATTCTAATGGTAAAAAGAATGGATTGTCAATTCGCTTTAATGTAAAAACAGGAAAACCCATTTCTGAAGAACGTTATGATTTTGGTGAAAAGGATAAGAATTATTATAAGCAGTATGATGAAAATGGACACATAAAATCTGACAGAGATGGTAATGTCTCTCATGAGTATATTTGCGATAATAATATGCCGTCTTTTGGATATATTTATTATGACCATTACAGGATTGAAGCTGCTGTAAAATATTTTAAAAATGGAAAAATTGGAATACGTCAACCCTATGATGGCGATCGAAAATTTCAATATTTTGACCCAGAAGGTAATGCGATTACAAAATCGGAATTCGTTAAAAAGTATTTATCAGAGTTGAATTATCCTAGAGGATATATTGATGCTGAAGTAATGGCTGTAGATCATTATGATTTGGATGGAGAAGACTGTGATGAAGATTCTGAGGATTTCTCGGATGATATAGACTCAACAGTGTTTACGGATGAAGAAAATTCTCTTTTTGAACATTATAATGATGCTTTAGTGAGATTTTTGACAATTGCCGAAAAACTTGTGTCTATGAAGCTCATTACGGACACGTCGATTCAAAATGAATTTAAAGAAGCCTTGGGTTGTTTTGTTGAGGCCAAAAAGAAAAATGAAGAGTATTTTAAGTAATGGCCTTTTTGTTGAAATTTTGGGTCGTGTCAAGGGTCTTGGACTCCGCCACATAGTTTTATTGTTTTGCCATTTTATAAAATGTTCCTTTGGTGAGGCCCGTTCGACGCATTGCCTCAACTGCGGTAATTTTTCCAGTTTTCCAGTCAAGGAAAACTTCAGTCCAATTGTCGGGCCGTTTGATATTCGGCCTGCCAAATTTGACTCCTTTGGCTAAAGCGCAATCAATTCCTTGACGCTGGCGCTTAAGGATAGATTCTCGTTCTTTTTGCGCGAGCCAGCTTAGAATTTGCAAAACCAAGTCTGAAATAAATTTTCCATCTAAGTTGCTTTCTCCATGAGTATTCCGGAGTGAATTACACCATGAAACCGGAGTAAAGGAAACCGTCGTACCGATTAATCGGAAACCGCGATTCCGGAGACATGGAAACCTGTCTAATTTTGGCCTGCACAATTCCGTGCGAA
>Ga0256406_1000383_pt1 | contig 83117 bp, 78 predicted proteins | sample RumenRJG_03DNA_FD_185986 | JGI IMG/M metagenome (GOLD analysis project Ga0256406, IMG submission 185986) | Bovine rumen microbial communities from Lethbridge, Alberta, Canada - RJG_03 | ecosystem: Host-associated > Mammals > Digestive system > Stomach > Rumen | place: Canada: Alberta | collected... | reverse complement strand
ATCAGAGCATGTTCCATCCGATAGCTTTTTCCCTCAAACATGAGGAGATGTCCATGGTGTGCAAGACGGTCGATCATCGCGGCTGCCATCTGTTCATCCGTGAAGATGCCGCCCCACTTGGAGAATTTTTCGTATGGTTTTCTGATCGTAGCCGGTCATCCTGTGGATATCTGATATTTTGTACCCACATGAGCCTAATTCTCTGATATCATTGATATCGGACATATTGAGCATTTTCCTTTCCTCCTTTATCTGTTGGTGGTGCTTCAGATAAAGGATAGAGATATGGGTTGTGTGTTTCAATATGTCCTTCTGATTTCAGGGAAATTCCCTATCCGATTCCAGGGAATATTTTTTCCGATTTCAGGTACATTTATTGTACGATAAACATATGAAACGGTAGCGCACCAGATCCTCCGGAAGTACTACCCGGAATATGCCTTCCGCCTCTCTGAGGGAGAGCGCTTTGTGATGAACGGAGATGACCTTGCCGCCCGGATGAATCTTACGGTAAGAGACGTGCATTTTGCAGATCCTGCCACGCTGGGACAGAACTACTACAACTTCGGTGATGCGGAACTTCTGGATTCTGCCGGACGGAAATATACCGAGCAGATCAATCCGGGCACGATTCTGATCAGCATCGACAACTGCCAGAGCCCTTCGATCCGAAACAGCACGGTCTGCCACGAGTGCTGTCACATGGTTCTGGATCGTACCTTCTTCCTTCTTCAGATGATGACGGGCTGCCCGTATTCCTATTACACCAATCGAAGGAGAGAAGCCAGAAGGGTCTATCGGAAGAACGGTCCGGTGGACTGGATGGAACTGCAGTGCGAGAAGCTGCCGGCTTATCTCTTGATGGAGAGCCAGAGCACGAAGGAGCTGGTGGAAGCGGAACTGCAAAGGCATCAGTGCGTCCGGTCCCCGGAGGTGATGCGGGGAATCATTGACATGGTGTCTGTAAGAAACAAGGTCTCCCGCTCGATGGCCAAGTATCGCCTGATCGAGCTTGGCTACTACGAGGCAGAAGGCATCCGCTGTTTTGTGGATGGCAGATCAAGATCGGAAACCAGACATTCACCTACTGCGCAAAGGTATACGGAGAGCTGAGCGAGGATTACGGCATCGAGGGCGGCAGGATCAGTAAGCTTGAGATTCGCCTCGGAGACTTCCCGGTTGCAAGATACGACAGAGGCTGGGACATCGAGCCGGAAACCGAAAACGCACAGCTTGCGGTTCTTGCCATCATGAACAACTTCAGATAAGAAAACGCCGAGAGGGAGCCGGAAGGCTCCTTCTCTCGCACACGCCACATGGTCAGGATCGCTTCAGCGGTCCTTTTTATTTACAGAAATTTGACGGGATCCGATGATGTGAGGAATGTTAGTATAGCGGCATTGTCATTTCTGATGATCTGGATTATAATGTATGTACAACTGGTGTGTACATATGAAAGGAGGCCGCTATGATAAAGACTCGAGTTTTTCAAAATGGTAACAGTCAGGCTTTACGCATCCCACAGGAATTAAGAACTAACAGCCATGAGTATTATATTCAGAAAGTTGGAGATACTTTTATTGCTTATCCCACAGATGATCCATGGGCAACCGTCAGACAGGTGATTGGTAATTTTCCAGATGATTTCATGGCGGATCGAAACCAGCCTTCCGTTTCTGATGAGCCAAAACGGGAGGAACTGTAATGTATCTGCTTGATACAAATGTTTGTGTTTACTTTATGAAAAATACCTATCCTGCGCTGACCCGACAATTCATGTCGTATGATCCTTCAGAACTTTTGATTTCTTCCATTACAGTTTTTGAACTGGAGTATGGCGCGGCCAAAAGCCGGTGGGGCGAGAAAACACATAATAATATGCTTTTGTTCCTTGCTCCATTTACGATTCTTCCTTTTACGGAAGATGATGCTTTTGCAGCAGGAAAAGTTCGTGGGGTTCTTGAAAGTAAAGGACAGACAATAGGATCTTATGATCTATTGATTGCCTCGCAGGGACTTGTGAGGAATCTTACGGTTATCACTCATAATACAAGAGAGTTTAATCGTGTCTCGGGTCTTCGTGTTGAAGATTGGGTTCCTGCGGACCAATAAAAATTGAACTTGATTTTATTAAAATTAGATGAAATTTAAGGACTTCCAGATCGGAGGTCCTTTTTTAATACAGAACTTTACGGGAAGGGAGGTGCCTCTTATGGCGACCAGAGGAAGAAAGCCGACTCCGACTGCTATCAAGGAGCTGGAAGGAAATCCGGGAAAAAGAAAACTGAATGAGAACGAGCCGAAGCCAGAGAAAAAAGCACCTGCCTGCCCGAAATGGCTCAGCAAAGATGCTAGGAAAGAGTGGCACAGGTTGCCTCGAAGTTTTATGCGGGGCAGGATGCCGTGATCGTCGAGGATACGCTCCACACTGCGATCACGAACTACGGAAGAATGGACGCCTGCTATCCCATCCCGGGACCGATCCTTTTACAGCTTTCTGACATTATACGGAGCAACTCAGAGATATGCAATGCCGGCAGTTTTGTGGCATTGAGTAACGGCTACAACGCATATGACATGATGATCAAGATCCTTGGAGTGATTATCTGGGGATCTTTTTATATTCAGTTTTCATGGTCCCAGAACATTGAGATGCTCACAGATAGCTGTATTCGCTGCTGAAAGCATGTAGCACATTGCAATAATGACATAATTGTGGTATAAATGTACCATATTATATAAAGAACGGAGGTAATTATATGCCACAGATCATCCCTATCAAAGATTTAAAGGATACCGCTAAGGTATCCGAAATGTGTCACGAAAGTTCAGAGCCGATCTTTGTAACTAAAAATGGATATGGAGACATGGTTTTAATGAGCATGGAAGCTTTTGAAGAAATGTACAGGAAGGAACAGTTGTATCATGAACTGGAAATTTCTGAGAATCAGATTAAGAACGGAAAAACCAGAGAAGCCAGAGAAGGATTGGCGGATGTGAGGAAAAAATATGGATTATAAGCTGGTGATTCCAGAGCACACAGAACGCCAGATAGACAGGTGTATCGATTATATTGTCCATACATTGAGGAATCCCTCCGCGGCAGGAGCTGTTTTGGATGATATCGAAAATGCATATAATCAGCTTGAACAGATGGCGGAATCCTATGCCTTATGTGAAGATCCTTATCTGCAATCAAAAGGATATCGAAAACTGGCATTGGAGAAGCATGATTATTTGTTCATCTACAGAGTAAATGGAAAAACGGTTTACCTTGTGGGATTTTTTCATATGCTGGAAAATTACCGTATGAAGCTGTGATGCAAACAGGCCATGGTCAGAGATCTCCTTGATACGCTGAAAGCAAACAGAAGTATCAGGATGGCAGAATCAATTTCAAGAACAACAGGATCAGAACCACGATCAGCATCGGACGGACAATTGCCGCACCCTTCTTCATGACGAGTCCGGAGCCGACATAGTTACCGGCCATGTTGCAGAGCGCAGCACCATACTCAGCATGACCATGCCGGCACCGGGTACACCGGCAGTGCCAATGGAGGCGAGAGTCGCTGTCAGGACGATCGTCAGCATCTGGGTCGGCGTAAGCGTAATTCCATAACATGCCGCTATAAAAATCGAGCAGACGCCCTGGTAGATTGCCGTCCCGTCCATATTGATCGTCGCGCCGAGCGGAAGAACAAAAGAGGAAACTTCCTTCGATGCGCCCATATTCTCACAGCATTCAAGGTTCAGCGGAAGAGTGCCGACAGAGGATGCGCTGGAGAAGGCGAACAGCATAGCCGGCGCCATACCCTTGAAAAATTTCAGCGGGCTCATACCGCCCAGCGTGCGGACAGTGGCGGTATTTGCCTTTGCCAGCAAGACGGCAGTTATCTGCCTGATGGTCTATATTGTGGCGGTGGCTTTGTATGGAAGCTTTACAAGTAATCCGAAGATTATTCTGATGCAGGGCGGGCTGGCGGTTCTGACGCTGATTTCCTGCATTTTCTGATTTTTAAAGGAGAAGCAGTATGTCTTTTTCTATTGTGCGTCAGAACATTACAAAAATGCAATCATATCTGCGTTATTCATCCAAAAAACGCAGATTAATTACATATATTCATCCAAATAATGCGTAATCATAACAAATATTCGTCCACAAAATGCAGGATTTCGGATTGCCGGGCTCGCTGATCAATGTTAAGATGACTAATATCAGCAGTATGCACATCTGCACAAAGTCCGGAGGAGTACCATGAAAAGAGCGATAACCGCTGAATTAAAGAGATGGAAAGAACGTAGAAACAGAAAACCTCTGCTGGTCACGGGGGTGCGTCAGTGCGGTAAGACATATATACTGAAGGAATTCGGAAACCAGGAATTCAGTGACTGTGTATATCTTAACTTCGACGGAAATAAGGGACTGCAATCCATATTTGATTTTGATTTTGATGTGGATCGTATCATTGATGAGATAGAAACGATGATTTCCGGAAAAAAAATACTGTCGGAGACAACGCTTCTGATTTTTGATGAGATCCAGGCATGCCCGAAAGCTCTGTCATCTTTAAAATATTTTTGTGAGAACCGGCCGGATATTGCGCTTATAGCTGCCGGCTCTCTGCTTGGCGTAGCACTGCGAAAAGAAGAAATCCCTTTTCCAGTCGGAAAGGTTGACCGACTGGAGATGTATCCGATGAGCTTTCAGGAGTTTGTAGTTGCCGACGGTGGCGGCAGATATATTGAAGGACTGGAGAAGATGCCCTTCGAGCGGGAAATCCCGGAACTTTACAGGGACCCGATGGAAAAATATCTGAAAAGTTATTATATCGTCGGAGGGATGCCGGAAGCTGTTCAGACATGGGTTGATACACATGATTACCGTGAAGTGGAAAGAATACAGGATCAGATACTGAAAGATTATCCGGATGATTTTGGTAAATATGCAACACCGGTGCAGGCAGAGAGAAACAGAATGGTCTGGGACTCGATCCCGGTGCAGATTGCAAAGGATAATAATAAGTTTATTTTTTCCCATGTCAAAGCCGGTGCAAGAGCGAAAGATCTGGAAGATTCGGTAGAATGGCTTGTAAATGCAGGGCTTGTTTACAGGCTTTGCATGGTAGCAACGCCGGAGCTTCCGTTATCCGGAATGGCTGAAGCAGACTATTATAAGCTGTACATGGCCGATGTCGGCCTGCTGAGAAGAAAATCAAATATCAATTATCGGACGATTATCAGTGGTGATGAGAAATTCATCCATTTCAAAGGAGCTCTTTCGGAAAACTTTGTGCTCGGCGAGCTTGTAAAAATGGGGATCGACAGCTATTTCTGGAGAACGAAATCGGATGCTGAACTGGACTTCCTTGCCGATTATGAAGGAATGATCATTCCGATTGAAGTCAAGTCTGCAGATAACACAAAGGCAAAAAGCCTTCATGTGTTTAACAATCGATACAAACCGACAATGGCAATAAAGACTTCGCTGAAAAACGTCGGTGAGTATATGGATGGGAATATGCATGTCTGGTGTATTCCTTTGTATTGCCTGTTTCGTTTTAAGAAATATGTGTATCATGAAAATGGATGGAACTGATGTTATGCTGAAGTTGCTTATTGAGAATCGTTCAGTTACAGCAATGCGGCAGGGTGTCCGGCATATAACGGCCGGAAAAATTATCGGAGACTGAAGCCGTGCCTTATGCGGAAGGGGCCTATTACCTGATTAAAACGCTGGAAGAAAAAAATGACGGCAGGTTTGACTATACAGAAGACGAGACCTGATCAGTAATACGCAATTTCGTTCAGGATTTTTCTGTCACATGCGAACGGAGCAACGGACATCTTGGATTCCTGAAGCCCATCGACAGCCTGCGTAAGCAGATCGTCGCTCACCGAGAGATGATCGCTTACTTCGTCATAGAATGTCCGCCAGTCATCGAGGTCTTTAAATCCCGCGAGAGACAGTGCCCGGTTTCTCAGCTCTTTATCTGCGTGAGAGAGATAACCGGCCTCGAAGTATCCGCACGCCCTGCCGTGAGGAACACCGTCGTTCAGGGTGAGCGTATAGGAGAGCCCGTGAGGAATGCTGGTGCCGACCTGAGCTATGGACATTCCGCCCATGACAGAGGCAGTCATCAGGTTGGAAAAATCCCCGTCGGAAGCCTGAACTTTTCCCGTGAGTATGTCTTTGTTTAAAGCCCATGCCCGGAGACCGGCCTCGGCTGTCATATCGCTGTAAGTATCAGCGTGTGCGTTGATCAGACTTTCCCACAGATGGGCCAGCGCATCTACGGCGGTATTTCTTAAGATCGACAGCGGAAGTGATCTGAGATACCTTGGATCGGTGAGACCAAGCACTGGGAATATCTTATATGGGATGGAGCCCTTGGTGTTGGTTTTGCGGTTGGTAAGAACGGATACCGCTGTCACTTCTGAGCCTGTTCCGCAGGTTGTGGGAACCTCGACAACAGGTATGGTATCGACCGGGTTGCCTTTTTCGTACAGATAGTCGATGCCGCGGTCTTTATTTTTTATCATCAGTGCGGCAGCCTTGGCTGCATCAAGCGATGATCCGCCGCCTACGCCGATACAGATATTTGCGCCGAAATCAAGGGCCTGATCCCTGATTTTCATCACCGTATCCGTGGACGGATTCTGTTCTACGCTGTCAAAAAGCGTAAACGCGATTCCCGAATCTTCGAGAGCTGTCTCTACATCCGAGAGTGAACCGTTTTTCTTTGACGAGCTGCCGCCGGTGACGATGACAGCCAGGTCTCCCAGTGATGCGATCTCTGATGCGTGATTTCTTACGCAGTTTTCTTCCTGATAAAGTTTTACGGGCATATAAAATTTCATTTGGACACCTTCCCTGATATTTTCTGCCGTGGAGACAGCAGATGTAAGTATCGTGTTACAGTTCAGACGTAAGCCGGAGCCGCGGAACACATGGGGATTCCCAGACCGGGACTGGAGGTATCCATGTGTGACTGTGGCCGTCACAGAGTGAACAGTAACAGTATTGTAGCACAGATAAAAATGGCAGCAGTATTTTTCGACCAAATACATTATAATAATCTACGTTAATGTCTGAAACTTGTGTAAAGGTGGTTTTCTATGAACAGAGAGACTTTGGGTTCGCGCCTCGGATTTATTCTTATCTCCGCGGGATGTGCGATCGGCGTCGGCAATGTCTGGCGGTTCCCGTATATCTGCGGTCAGTACGGCGGCGGATTTTTTCTGATCATCTATATCGTTTTTCTTGCGATTCTCGGTATCCCCGTCCTTACGATGGAGTATTCGATCGGACGTGCGAGTCAGGTGAGTATACTTCCCGCATACAGGAAACTGGAGAAGAAGGGAACGAAGTTTCATATCATGGGATATCTCTCCATGGCGGGAAACTACGTGCTGCTGATGTATTATTCTGTTATCTCGGGATGGATCCTCTATTATGCTTATCTGATGGCGAAGGGGACGTTTGTCGGCGCTGACACAGAGCTTGTAGCAGACACATTCAATGAGATGATGGATACGCCGGGAATTCTGATCGGTGCCATGCTTGTGGTCATGCTGATCACAACGGTTGTGTGCAGCATCGGCCTCCAGAAGGGTGTCGAAAATATCACGAAATTCATGATGCTGGCGCTGCTGATCATCATGGTTGTCCTTGGCATCAGGAGCCTTACGCTTCCGGATGGGCAGAACGGTCTGTCATTTTACCTCAGACCTGATGCGGAACACATCAGAAAGGCCGGCGTTTTCAATGTCATGTATGCAGCCCTCAACCAGAGCTTTTTCACGCTCTCGATCGGTATGGGCGGCATGGAAATCTACGGGAGTTACATCAACCGCAGAAAGCGTCTGGCAGGAGAAGCTGTCATTGTTTCAGCACTTGATACATTTGTCGCGTTTACGGCAGGGCTGATCATCTTCCCGGCCTGCTTTGCGTACGGCGTGAATCCTGATTCCGGTCCGAGTCTGATCTTCATGACGCTTCCCCGCGTTTTTTCTTCCATGCAGAGAGGGCGCATCTGGGGAACTTTGTTTTTTATCTTCCTGTCGTTTGCCGCACTCTCGACGATGATCGGCGTGTTCGAGAATATCATCGCATTTTCCATCGACCTGCGTGGCGCGAAGCGCAGGAAGAGCGGGATTATAAACGGCATTATCATCGCGATCTGCTCCATACCGTGTGCACTCGGCTTCAATATCTGGAGCAGGGCACAGCTTATCCCGGGAAAGACAATCATGGATATGGAGGATTTCTTTGTCAGCAATATATGTCTGCCGGTAGGCTCTTTTGTCATCATCCTTTTCTGCACGTGGAAGTTCGGATGGGGATTTGACAACTTCATTCGGGAAGCGAACACAGGAGAGGGACTTAAAGTTCCGCGCGGACTGCGGTGGTATTTCAAGTACGTTCTGCCGGTGATCGTCGGCTTCCTCGTTGTGTACGGAATCATTACATTTTTCAGGTAAACCTCAAATCGATACTGCACTGTATGAAAATGCCCGGCATCCATGCTGCCGGGCATTTTTCTGTGATCAAATATAAGGTGCATCAAAGCTCAGATCCAAGGTGCCGCTAAGCCAGACCATGCTCTTTGAGCAGACTGCGCGCACGTTCTTCGTCCTCTTTATATACGTCCATATGGTAGATCATATCCCTCTGCGTACTGCGAGGCGATTTCTTACCGCTCCAGTCGGAGGGGCGCATCTGTGCGCCGCAGCCGCCGACGGGCATGGGCTCGGAGTCCCAGGTTTTCACATCGATACCGGCGCCTGCAAGGATATCCTCAGCAGCGTCGATATCTTCTTTTTTTCTTGTCTCGAGAATTTGAATGCGCCTGCGGATGTGGAACATGCTGACCCTCCTGTGTCATGATCAATCTGGTTTTTGTGCCGGTAAAAATATAGCTGTCCTCCTGATTTTAACATATTTATCGGCATGGGAACTGACTATCTGCAGGGCTTTCTCTATGCCAGACCCATGCCGGAGGAACAGTTCCTGAATTTCCTGAAATCGCACGCGCAGGATACATCCCCTGATCCCGTGAAGTCTCTGGCGAAAAGGGCGCCAGTCCGCTGATATTTTCAGCAGACTGACGCCCTTTCACATAAGCAATATTTTATTATGATGCCTATAACAGTCCGGCGCGTTTATCCGCTTCGATCTCGTCGATGATGTCGAAGTGTTCGTCGCTGCTCCTTAACCTGTAATCATTATACATGAGTGAGAGATTCGGATTATAGTACGGATCCCCCTTCTCGAGGACCTGTTTCCATGTATCGCGGAACAGACTGATCTCTTTCTTGAAACGCTCATGTCTTTCCGGTGTATCTTCGTATCCGCGCGATTTTGATTCGTAATGGTACAGTTCAACGGCATTATTTACGATGATCAGCTTACCGGTATTTCTGATCTTCAGGCAGTAATCAACGTCATTGAGCGCCACTGTGAAGGCTTCTGTGAGCCCTCCGACTTCATCCCACACAGACCTTTTGGTCATCATGCATGCCGCTGTTACCGCGCTCACATTGTGCGTCGCGTGGAGAAGCATCATGTAACCGCCGTCGTTGGCCGGCTGTCCGGTCAGTACATGACCGGCAAATCCGCCCATGCCGATGACCACACCGCTGTGCTGAACGGTCTGATCTGCATAATAAAGCTTCGCGCCGACAGCGCCCACATCATCTCTCTGGCAGTAGCCGAGCATTCCCTCGATCCAGCTTTTCGTTATGACTTTTGTGTCATTGTTCAGCAGGATGAAGTAATCACCCGAGGCCTGTGAGACACCGAAGTTATTGACCTTTGAATAATTGAAAGGACCTTTCGGCTCATAGGTGACCACACGGACGCGCGAATCCTTTGCACAGATCTCTCTGTAATAATCGAATGTCTGCTGTTCCGTGCTTCCGTTCTCAACGATCAGTATCTCATAATTGCCATAAGTACTGAGATCGAGGATAGATTCAACGCATGTCTTCAGAAGATCACAGTGATCTTTGCTGCAGATGATAATGGAGACCTTCGGCTGGCCTTTCACATAGAGAATCGGATGAAAACAGATAAAATCGAGCGTATATTCCAGTTCGCCCTCAAGTCCGACTCTCTTCATGTGCGCGGATACCGCTTTCCGTCCGGACTCGACCGCATACATCTTGCTGTCCGGATTCTGCGCCGTTGAATTGTCCGATGCTCTCCAGTGATAGAGAACCTTCGGGACATGTGCGATCTTCCGGGCGTATTCACAGCAGTGGAGGATCATATCCCAGTCCTGGGCTCCGTCACAGTCGTTGCGAAAGCCGCCCGTCCTGTCCATGGTCTCTTTGCGAACGCTGAAAATATGCGTGATGTAGTTGATACTCCTGAGATAGTCAGGCGAGAAATCCGGCTTGAAATGAGGATCTCTGAATTTTTCCCCGTTCTCACTCAGCACATCTTCATCGGTGTATACGATATCCGTCTCCGGATCTTCGTTGATCGCTTTGACGATTTCAAACAGAGCATCCGGTTCCAGCGTGTCATCATGGTCGGCGAGAAGAATAAAATCGCCGTCGGCCATCTTCAGCGCTTCATTCGTGTTTCCCGAAATGCCGGTATTTTTCCCGAGTTTCCTGTAGACTATGCGCGGATCGCCGGCATATTCTGCGCGGACGATCCTGCCGGGCTCCTCTTCGGAGCTGCCGTCCGCAAGGCAGAGCTGCCAGTTTTCATAAGACTGGGCCCTGACGGAATTTATGATATCCCTGAGGAAAACCGGACGCGTATTATACAGCGGAATGCATATCGAAATTTTGGGCTCACAGGAAAAATGTGTTGTCCGCTGTTTCGCAAGGGCTTCTTTCGTCGCACGGACCGAGCGGAACCAGCTGTCGTAATCGATGGTTTCCTTTCTCTGCGGTCCGAAGACAGCTCTTTTTACGAGGCCGGAGATGCCGTTCGAACGGGCATACGTGATGATATGTCTCACAAATCCGAGCCTGCTCGTATTTCTTCTGGCTCCCGGTGTGACGTCGATATCCACCTTCTTTTCATTTCCGCGTGAACGGAACACGAGCCGGATCTGGTCTTCCTTTACGTTCTCCCGTTCGATCCGGATCTGATATCCGGGCTTTGAATCGAGAGAAAGCCCCTCCGCATTACAGAGGTCGATGCGCCGGCTGCGGTCGATATTCGCGGGAATCTCATTTCCCGAGAGGTCCGTCACCTGTATATCGCAGTCACCTGCCCTCGAGAAGGCCCATCCGTTGATCCAGATCGTCTGTTCACGAACAACCCAGTTATCGACCTGTGCAAAGGGCTTCGTGAGGTCTGTCTTCGCGAGAAGTGCATCGATCTTTTCGCGGCAGCCTGTTTCATGTATTTTTCCGCAGGCAAAGGAGATAATGATTTCGCGGTGATTTTTACCGAGTGTTTCCAGGTCATTTACCCGGATCTCAAACCCTATCTCCGGGTCCAGATCGGGCCGGACCTTGCGGAAGGTGTGCGCCACATCCGGCCTCATGGTGTCGCGAATCTCAAAAGGAAGATTTTCCCCTTTTTCATCGGTGACGGAGATGTGCACGCTTTCGCCGCTTCGCGAGAAGCGCCATCCGATAACACGGTAGAAGATCTGTCCCGATCCCGCAATTTTATGTTCGTCTATATGATAATACAGTTCCTTCATTGTTTCTTTCTAAGACATGAATGTATTTGCTGTTCTCTGATTTCCTGATTATACCTGTAAATCCCGCTGAATAAAAGAGAAAAAACGCTTTTGCGGGATCTGACCTCCCGCGGTGCGGATTTACTGTCAGGATTCCTGATATCTGCACCGGCAGACGGTGTGGCTTTCCATGTCCTCTGCCACAACGGATATATCCCAGCCGTCCGTCGTGTCCTGATACGGCTCCGGCAGCGCAGCTATCGTCCTGAAGCCGCTCCAGTAAAGGTTGGGAATTCTGTGCATAGCCGCGGAGAGATCGGGTCTCAGGACGCGGTCTGTGCGGAGCAGGTACCGGTCATCACCGTGCTCGAGGAGCAGCCGGTACGCATATCTGCAGTTATAAAAATCATCGTTGAAAAAGGCATAACCGTCAAAGAAGAAGACGCCGTTTCTGATTTCCTTTCTGTCTGCCCAGATAGTCATGGGCCTTTCTTTCCATGATGTTATTTCTTCTTCGCTGACCGGGTCCATCCGGTGTTCAATGTTGCAGACAGCAGCCATTCTTCCGTTTACCCAGTTAAAGTACGACTGCTCTTTATACCTGTAAAGAACACCGATCCGGAGGTGAGAGGAGAATACCCATGCTTCATCCGCCACGGCATACCAGCCGATCGCGTCATCCGGAAATCCGCACGCTTCCGCGACATCCGTCCGCTTTTCTCCGAAGGCGGGAACAGTCACATACTGACCTCCGCCGTTTTCAATGATGACGTACCTGTCGGCGTTTTCATCCGCTTCTTTATTTCTGCAGGATGCCCATCCTGAGAGAAGTATGCTGTCCTGTCCTCTGTGCGTGAAATCGAGATTTGCCGTCATGCAGTCAGCTGTCTCCGGTGCTGTGCGGCTCCACGTGCAGGTGGGGGTGTATCCCTCAGGAAAAGCATGTCTCGGGCGGAAATCGACCCTGATCGGAGAAAAAGCGGGATTGAGAAACGGATCTGTGTTCTTGAATCCCGGATGCTTCCGGCACAGCGCCGCGCCGGATCCGACAAGCTCCATGAATTTCTCCGTATTGTCATAGTCCAGACCGCGGCTTACGGACTCCAGATGTGTGAGGACAACATCATTCCTCACCACATTGAAATATCCTTTCTCGGCCAGAGAATAGCCGAGATCCACATCGTTATACGTCACGCGGAATTCTTCGGAGAAACCGCCGACTTTTTCGAATTTCTTCTTTTCGATCATCAGGCATGCAGCCGTGACGGCCAGGTAATCATAGGGCAGCAGATTCCTGCCGTAATACTGGTCATGCGTATCGTCGGCCGTCTGGAGCGCATGCGTCGGGCCTCCCTCGAGCCTGATCACACCGCAGTGCTGTATTGTACCGTTTTCATAGAGAAGCTTTGCCCCGACGGCACCGGTCCAGGGCATCAGTGCCTGCCCGGCCATGATCTGCATCCATGAAGCGTCACGGATGATCGTGTCATCGTTGAGAAAGAGGAGGAGTTCTCCGGATGCCTCTGCCGCACCGGCATTGCACATGCGTGAGAAATTAAAGTCCATCGGACGGTACAGATATTCCGCGTTCTCAAGTGTCCCGAAATAGTCGGAAATCTGCTTTCTGTGTTCTTCCGGGCTGCCGTTATCGACGACCAGAATCTCATAATTTCCGTAATCAGTAGTGCGGATAATTGATTCCACGCAGTTCCTGAGAAGAGAGAAGTGATCCTTTGACGGAATGATCACACTGACTTTCGGAACCGGTACGCTGCTGTCGGAGAAAAAATGAATGCGGCAGGCTTTTCCTGAGAGCCTGTCATCTGTATAAGATTCTGCCGCTGCAGGGATTCCTCTCTCTCTGAAGAAGTCGCCGAGCACGCGGATCTGATCTTCAGGTTCGGGAGAAGTCTCCAGCGGACTGCTATTGGTGAGCGGTTCGCTGATCCTGCAGATCTTCTTTGTTCCGGAACTCAGGAAAAATCCTTCTCCTGACAGTTCTGCAGCCTTCATGATGCACGCGAGTTTCAGCGCATAGAAACCGGCTGTATGATACTGCCCGTCGGGCTTTTTCACCTCTGCGAGAAGATCAGTTCTCACAACGAAAGGGTCACCGATATAATCCCATGACAGGAAAAGATCCGGGGACCATTCGGGTTTCCGGAAAGAAGAGTCGGCATAAAAAATCGCTGCTTCCGTATTTCCGGCGGCCGCACGGCGGCAGATGTTCTCCGCATCGGGTACAAGCCCCGAAGGGTTCTCCGTGAGCACCGTGAAGTCATTATCATTCAGATGAAAATGGATTTCTTTTGTTTTCATCTCTTTCTCCCGGCCAGGATGGATTTTCCTATTTTTCTGAAGGGAAGAACAGTGTTATCAGACAGAAACTGCCGCGTCGACTTCAGGGAACCATCTCTGTTGTAGAGTGATATGCCGGCATCATCGAGCAGCTTTTTCTCGTCTGCTTCCCGCATCTGGAGATCTGTAAAAGCGCGAAGGAGATCCCCGTATTCTTTTTCGAGTCTCTCCAGTTCTGTGCTTTCCGATGTCATGATCTGTCCCCTTTTCTGAAAAGTCTGCGGAAGAAGGATATCACAGCGCGGAAGGGTGCAGTGATCTTCCAGGAGGCAGAATTGTGGATCTGATTCACCGTATCTGTCAGTTCCATGCAGCTCTGATTGAGTCCGGCGATCGTCTGATCATCCTGATTCGACTTCATCTGCAGACTTCCCACTTCATCCTGAAGGCTCTTTTTGTCTTCTCCAAGGTCCGCATTTTCTTTTCTGAGTTTTTTCAGTTCCATCTGCATACCGGCGATCTCGCCGAGCAGATCCGATGCAACTACATCCGGCTTTCCGTATTTTGCGAAGTGATCGCGGATGGGTTTGGTTGTTCCGATGGTCCAGCGCTGATAGCGGTCTTCCATGAGTCTGAAGGTTTCGCGGGTCTCCGGATCGATACCATACTTATCATACAGTTGGGATACAAATCTGCCGCGCTCCGGGCGATAGTAGCCATAATAAAACAGGGCCCTGTACATCACATATTTCACAGGGATCGGAAAATCAAACGTCCACTCATAGTCGATGACGTCCCATGTATCATCCGGGCGTGTACTGTCCTTATCCCCGTCTGTGCCGGCGCTGCCGACGCGGCAGGTGTCCGGAATCAGGATATTCGGGAAGATCATGTCGATGTTCGTGGCGGGAAGAGAAGCCTCTGTTCCCGTGACCATATTGTCGCCGAATACATCGCGGAACTCATGCGTCGGTTTAAACGTCTCCATCGGATGACCTGATATCAGCCGCTGCCAGTATTCATCGATAAGCCCCTCGGCGAGATCTCTGCGTCCCTCCGCGAGGCAGCGGTCGAGGACTGTGTCGAGTGAACGGCCGGTGAGATATTCGAGCCCCAGGGTATCTGCGTTCCGCTCACAGCGGTTCATGCGGAACTTTGTTCCCGCATAGATACCGGAGAGTTTCAGATATTTTTCGGAAATGCCGGCTACGAAAGAGCGCGAGTCTTCGTCGAACGCGCGCTTTGACACGGACCTTTTTCCGTCGCTGTCCTCATAGATCGATGTGACCGTGTTGCAGCCGCTGCTTCGCTGATTGGAATATTTGACGTAGATCGGGAAACGAATCAGCGGATTCGCGTTATTTTTTTCCGGGTTCGTCTGTTCAGCGCCGTCAGCCTGTTTCTTTTCCTGAGCAGCATCTTTGCTCTTTTTCGTCAGGATGCAGAGATAGGCGTTCGCCACAGAAGGGTAGAAGTGGTTCTCCAGCGCAGAAGCATATTCTGTCTGTTCATCAAACCAGCAGAGCCTCGGGCGGTAGAAAGACTGGCTGTATGCCGAGAGTTCCTCGGCTCTCGGAAGAAACCGGTCGGAGTAAATGCTCTCCGGAAATTCAAGACTGGGGTAAGGATAATAGAACGATGCGCTCCAGCCGAGCGTATCAAAGAGTTTCTGCAGTTCACGTTTTGTCATCGCCCCGCGCGGCACGGAGCCGCCGTTGCGACTGCGCATACCGGCTTTGTTGTCTACAGCGACAACGACACGGCCGTGATCAGCCGTAAAAGCGGCTGCCATTTCCAGTTCGGATTTGAGACTCAGTACGGAATCCGGAACAAAGATGATGATCCAGTTGAATTTCCTGACGGTGTCGAGATGGCTGTCATTCTTTTTTTCAAGAAATTTCTGAATTTCAGCGTCTCCACCGGAAATTTCCCAGAGACCGCACTCGACGTTGGCTCTTCCCTGCTGCCGTCTGGTGTTGATCCGGTACTGCTGCGGCGTCTGTTCAAGGCAGACGACCGAACCGGCCTTTCTGGCGAGACCGGCTGTGAGAGGGCCGTAGCCGGCCTGCATCTCCAGCACAGTGTCTCCTGAGCGGATCGGCAGAAAATCTGTCAGATTCGCCCTCCAGGGAGAGAGCTGATACAGAAGATCCGGATCGGCCTCGTTATATGTGATCTCTGCAAAGCGGTTTTCCGGCTCGCCCGATATGATCGAATAAAGCTTCTTTTCTTTTTCGGAGAAAGCGGGTTCCGCTGTTTTTTTCTGTGTTTCTTCTGCTGCCATGCCCTGACCTCCCGGCACAGTGATGATGGATCCATTACATCATGAATTCACTTTGACGACTGTCGTCACGGAATCCATGTCATAAAATCCAACGGTATTTTTGTCGGAAACAACGGTCACGCTGAGAAGGTCGTAGCACCGGTGATATGCGGTGAGATTTCCATTCACGAATCCTGTGCAGCTCATGGAGAGGAGATACTCACCGCCCTGCAGTGTCATTTCCTGCTCATAGGTGGCGACGTACACATCGCCCTTATGCGCGATCGGAACTTCCTTTTTCTCAATTTCCGTATTGGTACCTGTGATATCGATGCCTCGCACATTGCGGAAAGTAAAAGTAAAGATCGGCTTTTCGATGTCGTCATTGAACCGGATCTTCGTCCTGATCTGGAAACGCGTACCTTTGACGATCGTACTCGTCAGCTTGCCGTCTTCATCGACAATGGCAAAATCGACGATCTCCGCGCGGTGATTTCCGTACTCGTTGAGATCAGGATTGATCTGAAAATGTGATTTCCAGTCATCCCCGTCCTCATGGAGCGTGATGGAGTGGGCGTCACCGTACGTCTTTTTCTGTTCATCGCGGAGCTGATCTTCGCTGACAGAGCCGGAGATGACGTCCGCATGGTTCTTCCCGAGATTCCGGATGTCTTCTGACGACCCTGTGAGGATCTTCTTGTAGAGGTTGATCATGTCCTTCGGTGTTCCCTCTGCGAGTTTTTCACCCTTGTTCAGAAGGATGACGCGGTCGCAGTATTTGGAAACGGCACCGAGATCGTGGCTGACGAACAGGATCGTCTTGCCCTCTTTCTTGAATTCCTCAAACTTGGCGTAGCATTTTGACTGGAAGAAGATATCACCTACCGACAGCGCTTCGTCGACGATGAGGATCTCCGGGTCGATATTGATGGCTACGGCAAAGGCGAGGCGGACAAACATACCGGATGAATAGCTCTTCACCGGCTGGTTGACGAAATCGCCGATATCCGCAAAGTCGAGGATCGCCTTCAGCTTTCCGTCGATCTCGGCTTTGGTATAGCCCATCATGGTTCCGTTCAGGTAGACGTTCTCGATACCGGTGTATTCCGGGTTGAAACCCGCGCCGAGCTCCAGCAGCGCTGAAATCCTCCCGTCGATATCAAGTTTTCCGCCCGTCGGCTGCAGAACGCCGGTGATGATCTTCAGCATGGTGGATTTGCCGGCGCCGTTTGTTCCGATCAGTCCCACGGTCTCTCCGCGCTTTACATCGAAGCTCACGTGGCGCAGTGCGTAATATTCCGTATAGCGGTGCTTCTTCGAAAAACCGAGCGCTTCAAGAAGCCGGTCTTTTTTGTGCGCGTACATTTTGTACATCTTGCTGATATCCTGTACGCGGATCGCGTATTCATTACTCATGGCTGATCCTCCTTACAGAACATCCGCAAAATGCGGCTGAAGTTTTCTGAATACATACGTCCCGCAGATGAACAGCAGGATGGTGAACATCCAGAAATAGAGCGTGATTCCCGGACGCTGCCAGAACCAGATATGGTTGATCAGGGAGTCACGGTAGCCCATGACAATGTAGTACAGGGGGTTTGCCTTCAGAATCACCAGCAGCGCACCCGATACATTCATCGAATCAATATTCCACATGATCGGTGTGAACCAGACACCGACCTGCAGGCCGATGTTTACGATCTGCATCATGTCGCGGAAAAAGGCCACGATCGAACTTGTCAGATAGACAAGACCGGTCACGTTGATCAGAAGAGCAGACGAATAATACAGGAGCTGGAATGAGTAAAGGCCAGGGAACATCCCGTAGAATGTGTACATAAGCAGCGTGAATGCAATGAAGAAGAAATGCACATAGAGGCTCGAAGCCACCTTTACGACCGGGAGGCAGCTGACCCTGAACACAACCTTTTTAACGAGATAGGTATATTCAAGCAGTGCATTGGAACCGGAGCTTGCGGCGTCCGAAAAGAAAAACCATGGCACAAGTCCTGAGAGGAGCCAGAGAACATAGGGAACAGCTATACCGCCCTTCGTCGCCTGCGTCCCGACGTTCAGCGCCCGCTGGAAGACAAACCAGTAGACGAAAATCGTGACGACCGGCTGAACAAACGCCCAGAAAGTGCCGAAAAAAGACCCGGCGAATTTATTTTTAAAGTCATTCCGCCCCAGAGACTGCACGAGCTTTCTGCTTTTCAGAATCTCTGACGGAATGTAGAAGAGAAGGCCGGGCTTCAGAACAAGAAGAAGAAAGATCAGGCCGACAGCCACACAGATGAGGGCTCTTATCACAATCTCTTCCGTGGAGAGCGGTTCTGCCGCCTCTTCTGCTTCGATCCGGTCGATGGCAGCCTCGACAGAAGCGGTGTCTACCGGCTTAAAGACAATGTATCCGTCATCGCCGGTAAGGCTCAGGGTGTAATCGTCATCACCATACCGGGAGATCACAACGCTGCTGGTCTTTTCAATATCATTTTCCAGGGAAAAAGCGGTGATTTTTTTCCCGTCATGCTGTAATTCCACATCAGACACGAGGACATCACCCTCCGATGCCGCGGGATCAAAACGGATCACGGACGCATCATAGGGAAGTGTGATTTCGATTGTCTCATCCTCGCCGCCGCCGGGATACGACGCTCCGGCCGACTCGGCTTCGGTGAAGCTGTTATCTTCCTCACCGGATTTCAGATAATATGCACGGCAGGCGAGAGCATCCTTCGATGAGAGAGTCACACAGAGCGTGATCTCTTTCTGGATGCTTTTCGGTCTGTAAGTTATGACACCTGCGATGATGGCCACGGCTATCGCAGCAAGGATGATGCGGATGAACGCGCGATTTGTCTTCATGCGTTATTATTAACCTCTGCGCTTTATTCCTGATAATTCAGGTTACTCTGTCTCTGAAGGAGAAGATCATGTCTTCTCCGCCGTTTTTCCTGTATCTGCCAGTCTGCGCTGACATCAGTCTGACACATAATTATAAATCGCGGATGCCCTGATTGTAAAGGAGACGGTCGGGGGATCAGACATGATCATGACAGGGCGGCATTCCCGCAAGCTTCATACGTGACCACGACAGGGCAGCATTTCCGCAAGCTTCAGGAATACGGACGGTGCCGTGCGGAGAATGCGGTCGTTGAAATTATAATCGCTCTGATGCGGCGCGGGCCAGTTTTCTCCGTTGCCAACATAGAACATGGCACCCGGGCACTCCTTCAGATACCAGCCAAAATCTTCGGACGGCCGCCAGGGCTGTTTCATGGGGACCGTCTGCAGGCCGAGGGCTTCGGCAGCCTCCCGGACCTTTGCTGCACACGCCGGGTCATTGACCGTCGCAGGAAATACATCCGCTGCAGAAAAATCAATACGGAGACCTGCATCTTCTGCCAGCCGGTCCGCCTCTACGATGAGGCTTTTTTCAACAGAGGCCATCTTCTCATCACTTCCTGCCCGAAGAGTGAAACAGATACTTCCCTCGCCGGGAGAGATGCCGAAATCGTGTCCGCCTGCATTTATCCCAACGGTAGTGATCAGCAGAAAAGTGCCGCTGTCTGTTTCTTCCTGCATCATCTGTTCAGCGAAGATCTGCATGCGTGCCAGCGCCGGTGCGGGACTGATGCCCTGCTCTGGTGTGCCGGCATGACTTGTCCGGCCGATGAAGCGGAATGTCAGCCCGGCAGAGGCATACTGTGTCAGCGTATCTCTGACCATGACGGCGTTTTCCGGGTAACCGCTCAGATTGTGGAAAGCATATACTTCGCCGATGCCTCTGTCCCTGATGAAATCGGCACAGGCTTTTCCGCCCTGACCGGTTTCCTCCGCGGACTGAAAGATCAGATAGACCTGTCTTTTTACCTTATTATCATGCGCGAGCATCAGTGCCAGTGCCGCGAGGGCGGCGGAATGTCCGTCGTGACCGCATTTGTGGGATACGTCCGGCTCCACTGAGGCGTAGGGAATGTCAATGGTCTCCGGTATGGGAAGCGCATCCATATCCGCTCGGAAGGCAATGGGCGGGATATTGTACGGCTGTTCCGGCTTATAGAGAGCATAGAACCAGTGCCCCATATCTTTCACGGTAAGATCCGTGTGCTTTCTTATAAAATCCATCAGCCGCGCTTTGGTTTTATCTTCCCGGCCGGACAGCTCGGGATGTGCATGCAGCGTGTGCCGCAGCTCTTTGATCAGGCTCCAGTCGATCCTGTTTTCACTGTTTCTGCATTCGTTCATCGTCATGATTCTTCGCCTTCCTTCTTGATTACAGCAGATGAGACCATTATAATTATTCTGTTCTTTGTACTCAACATCCGGTATATCTGATGATGTTGAAAAGTATTCTCTTACTATACATGAAGCGGCGCCGCTCAGAGGAAAGGAGTTTTAACAAGATGACATTTACGGAAAAGGTTCAGCAGCCGCGGATGATCCTCAGGATTTTCCTTGTCCTTCTGCTGCTGGCAACAGTGATTTTCAGCGTGTTTGTCTGGAATGAGACGCGTATCCGGACACTGGATGCGGACATTGTGAAGACGGTCACGGAAGATGACGGTTTCCTGTGGAAGGTTAACAAGATAAAGACGGAGCGGGGCAGACGGCTGCATTTCGACATTTCCGGCTGGTGCGTCAAAACCGGAGAGGATCAGAAAGCAGTCGAGATGCATGTGGTGCTTAAGAATGAGCGGACGGGAGAGTATCTGATAGTTCCGACCAACCTGTCTCCGAATGAAGATGTGGCAAAGATGCTGAAAAAGAAGCTGAAGCAGAAATATGATTATACCTACTGCGGCTTTGAGGCTGTTTATCATAAGACCGGGAAACTGAATTTTGATGAGGATACGTTTGATATCTGCCTGCTCGTCAGATTCAATGATATGGAAGACAGCGTTCTGATCAATACAGGAGAAGTACTTCATGCAGACAATTAACAAAGAGAGCAGGATGAAACGCCTGTGGGAGAATCCGCTGCTGCTGTTTGCTGTCTGCGGATTGATTTTCGGATTGGTTATGAGCCGGGTGCCCGTCACGCTGGATGATAAACTCTGGTTTGGCAAGCCGGATGTTCAATCGCTTGCTCTGCTGCTGGACCATATGATCAAAGATTATCATTCCTGGAGTTCCCGCGTGATCATCAATTTCATCGCTCTGTTTGTCGTGGGAAAGGGAACAGCCTTTTTTGGATTCTATATGGGGTTCTGTCTCTTCCTGTTTCAGTACAGCCTGTATCTCATAAGCGACGGGAAGATCAGAAAATGGATAATTCCCGCAGCGGCATGCTTTGCCCTGCTGCTGCCCTATGAACATATGGGAGACGCAGGATGGATGATTTCTTCCTGCACCTATTACGGACCCGCTGTGTTCGGCGTGTTCTCTCTGGTCCCGCTTGCCAGAATGTGCAGGGGTGAACAGATAAGAAAGTGGGAGTATCCGCTGTTTTCTCTCGCCCTGATTTACACCTGCAATCATGAGCAGATGGAAGCGCTGTTCGCCGTCGTTTACCTTGTTTTTCTTGTGTATTTCTGCGCAAAACGCCGGATACCGCGGTATTTCATCGTGCAGCTTCTTCTGGTGGCGGCCAGTGCGGTGTTCATTCTCACCTGTCCAGGTAATGCTGCGAGGGCCAGCTTTGGAAGCGGGTGGATGTGGAATTACAGTATGCTGGATCCACTCAATAAGGTAGATCTCGGTTATTCGCTGACCGGTCTGATCACTATCTTTGAAAATTTCATGCTGATGGCAGTGCTTACGCTTCTCGCGGCTGTCATGGTCTGGAAAAAGTATACACACAGAGGTCTGCGTGTCCTTTCCGCCGTTCCGTTTCTGTGTGTACTGTCCAATACCTTCAGAGGCATCCGGTCTGTAGTTGCTGCTGTGGGGGCTCCGGGTTTAGTTACGATAGAAGCTGTTGAAGGCGTGAGCACACTTGTAAACACCTATATAAAATATATGTTCTACACCGTCTTCTTTATCTGCCTTCTGCTGACATTTATGCTGATTGCCAACAGCGCTGCTGAGATGACGGCGTATATCGGCCTGATTGTCGGCGGAGTTGCGGCCAGGACTGCCATGGGATTTACGCCGACAGTCGTTCTTTCCGGCAGCCGCACGATGACGTCTTTTCTGACGGCGCTGATCGTCTGTCTTATGACAGCGTGGTCGTCTTCTGCCTCCGCGGGATATATCCGGCGGGAGGACTTACGTGCCATGAATCCGATTATGCTGCTCATGGCATTTCTGTGGCTTTTGGATGTGGCGATTTATATCATCTGATGAATGTGGAGGTTTATGATGACGGCAGTTCATAAAAACAGGACAGCAAAAATCAAAGCCGTGCTGAAAAAGGTGGTGTGGAACAGGTGGTTCCTGTTCCTGCTTGTCAGTCTGATTTTTATATGTCTCATGTATCTGGTTCCCTATACGAATGACGATCAGTACTGGCTGGAGAGAGGAGATCTCCATTCTCTGGCGTTTTACCGTGATCAGGTCGTGACGAATTACCTGTCGTGGAGTTCCCGGATCATTGTGAATGTGATGGCTCTGTTTTTCCTCGGCCACGGGAAAGCGCTTTTTGCGCTGTTTATGGGCTTCTGCATGTATGTATTTCAGTACAGCCTGGGGAGACTGATCGCCTCTGAGGATGACAGACACCTGGCACCGGCAGTCGCCGGCTTTGCAATGCTGATACCTTTTCAGTATCTTGGGGATGCGGGGTGGACGATCACCATGTGTACATATTTTGTCCCCGCAGCGTTTGGACTGTGCGGGCTGGTTCCGGCAGCCAGGATATATCGCGGGGAGAAGTTCCACGCGTGGGAGTATCCGCTGTATTCTCTGGCGTTGATCTACGGATGCAATCATGAGCAGGAGGCCGTGGTTATTTTCTTTACCTATCTCGTGATCTTCATCGCTTTTTCTTTCACGCACAGGAGAACCAGATATCTGACCGTGCAGTTTCTGCTGGCACTGGCGAGCGTCATCTTTATTTTTACCTGCCCCGGAAATTACAGCAGATCGGGTCAGGAAGAGCGCTGGATGCCGTTCTACGGAATGCTGAACCCCATTACCAGGGTCGATCTGGGATTTTCTGCGGGCGTACGTCGGATCATCTTCAATCAGGATACCTACCTCGTGATCATCTGCCTGCTGATAGCGATGATGATGTGGAAGAAATATAAGAGGGTTTCCTACCGGCTGATCGGTATGTATCCCCTGTTCTGCATGGTCATCAATACCGTGCAGAGTGTGAAAACTCATCTGCAGTCGTTCGACGACAATGTGGGACTCGTGTGGCTGAGTGGCTCAGCCGGATTTCAGATAATCCCCGAATATGTCCGCTATCTCTTCTATGTATTGTTTGTCATCAGCCTGTTTCTGTCTTTTATTCTGCTGGCGGGCAATGGCTTTGAGGTGCTGGTCTGCGGTTCGCTGTTTGTGGCAGGCCTGGCGAGCACCGTCATGATGGGCTTCAGTCCAACGGTCTATGCCTCCGGCAACCGCACCATGACGGCCATGGTTGTGGCACTGACGGCCTCTGCGGCTGTCTGCTGGTCATCAGGCATGCATAACGGGTATCTGAAGCGGGAGGATACGAAGACTGTCAATGCGGCCATGCTGGTGATGGCGGTCATCATGATGGTTGAACTGTATCTGAGAATCATGGGCCAGCTCTCGCAGTTATAAAACCGTGATAAATAAGCAGGTATACAGACAGGGCCGGAATCTCCGCTGTGTGCAGAGATTCCGGCCCTGTTGTGCTGTTCGCCGGTCAGATTTTTGTAAATGCCTGTTCCAGGTCGGCGATGATATCCTCCGCGTCCTCGAGACCGCAGGAGAGGCGGATGAGATCCGGCGCGATGCCGGCTTCACGGAGCTGTTCATCCGTCATCTGGCGGTGCGTATGGCTTGCCGGATGAAGCAGGCAGGTCTGACTGTCCGCCACGTGCGTGAGAATGCTGACGAGTTTCAGGGAATCCATGAATTTTACGGCTGTCTCCCGGCTGCCGCCTTTAAGACCGAAGCTCATGACGCCGCAGGTGCCGTTCGGGCAGTATTTCTGCTGCAGAGCATGGTACGGATCATCCGGAAGATCTGCGTAGTGTACCCAGGCAACTTTGTCGCTGTCGTGCAGATATCTGGCGACGGCGAGGCCGTTGGCGCAGTGCTTCTGCATTCTTACCTGCAGGCTGTCCAGACCCAGATTCAGGATGAAAGAATTCATCGGTGAAGGGATGGAGCCGAAGTCACGCATGAGCTGTGAGGTCGCCTTGGTGATATAGGCCGCCCTGCCGAATTTTTCCGCGTAGACGATGCCGTGGTAGGATGCGTCCGGCGTCGTGAGTCCCGGGTATTTATCGGCGTGCGCCATCCAGTCGAAATTGCCGCTGTCGACAATTGCGCCGCCGACCGTGGAAGCATGACCGTCCATGTACTTTGTCGTCGAGTGTGTCACGATATCTGCGCCCCACTCGAACGGACGGCAGTTGATCGGTGTCGCAAAGGTGTTGTCGACGATGAGCGGAACGCCGTGCTTATGGGCAATGTGCGCAAACTTCTCTATATCGAGAACGGATACGGTCGGATTGGTGATCGTCTCGCCGAACAGAACTTTGGTATTCGGGCGGAATGCTCTGTCGATCTCTTCCTCTGACATCGTCTGATCGATGAAGGTGCAGTCGATGCCCATTTTCTTCATGGTCGTTCCGAAGAGATTGTAGGTGCCGCCGTAGATGGAAGAGGAGGCTACGATATGATCGCCGGCCTCGCAGATATTAAATACGGCGAAAAAATTAGCTGCCTGGCCTGATGACGTGAGCATGGCTGCGGCACCGCCTTCAAGTGCGCAGATCTTTGCTGCTACGCAGTCGTTTGTCGGATTCTGCAGACGGGTGTAGAAATATCCCTCTTTCTGCAGATCGAACAGCTGCCCCATCTCTTCACTGGTGTCGTATTTGAATGTTGTGCTCTCATAGATCGGGAGCTGGCGCGGCTCTCCGTTGGTGGGCTTCCAGCCCTCATGCACACATCTGGTTCCGATTCCCTGTGCCATTTCTGATACCTCCCTGTCAGATTGATAATTGTATCCTGCACCTATCTTAACGCCTGAGGTAAAGATTGAAAAGAATTTTCCTATAGGAAAATATGAATACCGGCAGCGGAGGAAAAACTTCGATAATACAGGGATGGTATGCTATAATTTGCCTTATAAAAGTTGAAATGACATATATGAAAAAGACGTCTGATAAGAATTTATGCATGAATTCATGCATGTCCGGAGGATGAACCATGGCATTATTTGGCAGTGGCGGCGGTATGAATTTCGACAGTCCGTTATACCGGGTACTGTCGAAAATTTTTGATATTGTGATGGTGGGCCTTCTGTGGATCGGCTGCTGCTGCGGCATCATCACGATCGGGGCATCCACAGCGGCGCTCTATTATGTGATGCTGAAGCTCGCAAGGAATGAAGAGGGTCCGCTTGCGCGATCTTTTTTTCATTCGTTCAGGATGAACTTCAGACAGTCGGTTCCGCTGACACTTCTGGAGCTTGTGTATCTGTTTGTCGTCTTTTTTGAATTTCTGCTGATCCGCACCATGTCGGATGAGCTGTCGAATACATCGGCACTCTACGGTCTGTGCGTCGCAGCTCTGGTCATCGGCGTCGGCATTTTCAGCTGGATTTTTCCGTATCTGGCGAGATTTTCTGACACGGTGGGCGGAACGATCCGGAAGGGCGCGCTGCTGGCTTTTGCCCATTTTCCGAGAACGCTGTTTATGACGGGGCTCAAGCTGATTCCGGTGATCTGGCTGGCAATCTCGCCTGATACGCTTTTCTATTCGCTCTGGTTCTGGCTGTTTCTGGGCGGCGGCTTCATTTCTTATCTGTGCAGTTTCATGATCAATCCGGTATTTGACAGGATCATGCCGCCGGAAGAGCACAGGGAGATGACGGAAGAAGAGCAGGACGAAGCTTATGATGAGCTGAAGAAGACGTGGGACGAGGAAGAGCGCGACCGGACGACAGGAGAGGAACACGATCAGACAACGAGGTAAACAAAAATAACCGGCAGACAGGAACCTGAGGTTCCCGCCGCCGGCTTTCTGTTCTGAAATGGAATTGATCTGCTCAGAGCAGAGAATATCCGAAATTATTGACCAGTGCGTCGATCTTTTCACCCTGTTTGCAGAACGGGCACTCACTGTGACTCCAGGACTTATAGTCCGGAATGTCCGACGCGGTAAAGCAGGAGTACACGGGCATGCCGGCAACCTTGCTGACCATACTGAAGATCGCGCATGCACCGGTGATCTGTGCATTGTAATACTTCAGGCAGTCGACAGCGGTCGAGAGCGATTTTCCGGTCGTGATCGATCCGCAGAGGATCAGTACATTCTTGCCGTGGATGGCGATTTTCATATTATCACGGAAAATAATCTGACCGTCGGGCGTGTATTCCGGCGGGACTACATAGATCGTCTTGTGTGCATTATAGGAGAGAACGCCGACCTTTGTCAACTCTTCAGCGAGGTAGGTGCCGATGACCTCCGTGCCGTCCAGACATACGATGGTATCCACCGGTGTGTTGACGGAGTAGTGCATCGCAAGAAGAGATGCCGCGCCGTGAGCCTCACTGCAGCGGGTTTTTATCGTCGTGAGATCGATATAGCAGTTGATATGCGAATGAGGGGTGACAAAATGGCCGCGGTAAAGCTTGAGATTGACGTTTGAATTCATTTTTGCAGGAATTTTGGTATACTGTGCATCCATCAGAAACTCCTTTCTTGTACGGTTCTCATGCCCGGCGGGTTCTGATTACACGCCGATCGTTTTTCGTCAGGGAAAGGCGGGTCTGCGCGTCCCTGTTCGCTGCGGCATGCGGAAACGGCTGCAGCAGGTCGGCTGGCTATATACAGAATTGTCGGACAACATCCGCATCAACAAGATAATTGTGCTTAAATTATACCATGCCTGCCCCGAAAATTACACACAAAAGAGAAACTCATACGGGAAATTACCTGGAGGCGGAAAATATGGCAAATATTTTGGATTATATGGACTGGCGCGGCGATCTCACATTTGCCGAGCGTCCGTTTAATGAAGTCGACAATCTGATTCTTTCTGTCCTGTCCTATCTCGATTTTGAGGGGATCGTTTCCGGCAGCTCGAAAACCGTCGGAATACGGACGGTAAACCGCCTGTATAAGGAAAAGGAAGCCGCCGGTGGCAGAAAGCCCGAAGATATGACGGCTTTTTCAGAATCGTTTGACAGTCATATTCCGGAGCTGCTCGACAAGGCGGCATCGACACGCCGCTTTTCAAAAACGAGGCTGTCTCATTATGTGTCCCGCACGGATGCCGACAGGGATAAGCAGATGGCTGCTGTGACGTTTCTGCTCGAGGACGGGACCAAATATGTCTCATTCCGCGGAACAGATGACACGCTGATTGGATGGAAGGAAGATTTTGATCTGAGCTACATGGATGCCACGGCGGGACAGAAGGATGCGATGAAATATCTGAACCTGACGCTCAGAAACAACAAGGTGCCGATCCGCGTGGGCGGGCATTCAAAGGGCGGCAATTTCGCTGTCTATGCAGCCGCCTTCTGCAACGAGCGGATCCGAGAACAGATTATAGCGGTTTATTCCAACGACGGCCCCGGATTTAAAAAGTCGATCGCCGGCAGCCAGGAGATCCGTGATATCCGTTCGAAAATCATCAAGTTTTCGCCGGAGTACTCTGCGATCGGCGTCATACTCACGAACACGGTGCGGGCGCATCTGGTGCAGAGCGATATGAAGGGAGTGAATCAGCACAATGCCTTTTCGTGGCAGGTGCTGGGCGAACATTTCGTCGAGGCGGACGAGCGCGATCCGGGCAGCATCCTTTTTGACAGGACCATGAATACCTGGATCGACGGTGAGTCGGACGAAAACCGTCAGCTTTTTATTGACACGCTGTTCGGCATGTTCATGGATTCCGGCGTCCAGACACTTTCCGAGGTTACTAATAATAAAATGCAGTCGACGCGGATCGCATGGAATGCCCTGCGGTCCATGCCGAAGGAATCACGCAATAAGTTCCTGACGATCTTTCTTCACCTTGAACAGAGCCGCCTGAAAGCGCAGGCGATGCGTCCGGCTGCTGCACAGAGAGGACTGAAAGTGCAGATAACGGGCCCGGCTGCACCGATAGGATTAAAAGAACAGACGATGCGTCCAGCGGCTGTACAGAGCGAGCAGCCGGTACAGGGATCAGGCATCGGCGGTCTGATCGGCAGCATCATGAATATGGGTAAGTCCGGAAACCGCGCAAACAGCGAGGCCACAGAAAACCGTGAATCCGCGAGCGAAGGCAGCGCCGATACAGGTGTGATCTCACGCATGAAGCGGAGAATCTTCCATATAGAAGACGAAAACACTTCAGAAGACGATTGATGATACTCTGCTCATCGAACCGGGTTCAGACTGGATGCAGAAGCCTGGCGGGAGAAGAAAGGCTGAAAGCAGAATACAAGAGGACAGAAGATTGAAAACAGAAGACAGGTAACCAGAAAGCGGTCAATATTCCTGCAAATTCAATAAAAGAAGATCGTAAATTCGTGATTTTGCCATATTATGCAGTGTGTAAAAGTTGATTAAAATATAGGAGTTAACTGAGCAGCATCGATATCAGGCGCACATTGTGAGCAGCAGTATCGTTGAAAAAATGCGTAAGTCCGGGTTATCCGGGCCTGCGCTTTTTTTTTACTTGTAATGCACCTGTACAATATATGAAGGCGAAGGGAGCGATTTTCATGGAACAGACAAAAGCAAACAACTGGCTCGAGACGGAGCGGATGGGAACGCTGATGCGGAAGTACGCACTGCCGTGCATCATATCGCTGATCGTGGCGGCGCTGTATAACATCGTCGATCAGATCTTTATTGCGAACGCATCTTATCTCGGGTCTTACGGCAACGCAGCGAACACGGTCGTCTACCCGATGACGGTTATCGCGCTGGCGCTCGCGGTGATGGTCGGAGACGGCACCTGCGCCTTTGTCAGCCTGAGCCTTGGCAAAGACAGAAAAGAAGATGCGCACAGGGCGATCGGCAATGCGGTTGTCCTGATCATTCTCATCAGTCTTGCGCTGACAGCCGTGTATTTTATTTTTCAGACGCCGATCCTCAGCATGTTTGGAGGCAGTGTCAACGAGGAGACCTTTGAGCGGAGCAAAGAGTACTTTACGTACATTTCCATGGGCATTCCTGTATACATGTTCGGACAGGCGACGAATCCGATCATCCGGTCCGACGGAAGCCCGCGTTTTGCCATGGTGTCCACGCTGCTCGGCGCCGTGGCCAATATCATTCTTGATCCGGTATTCATATTTATCTGCAGATGGGGCATGATGGGCGCCGCTGTTGCAACCGTTATCGGACAGATCATCACGGCTGTTCTGGCTGTCTGGTATCTCTTCCACATGAAGGCGCTGAAGCTGACCCGGAACAGCTTTGCTTTTCGCCCGGAACTGATCAGAAGATGTCTGTCGCTCGGTATGACAAGCTTCTTTTCACAGATTTCTCTCGTCGCTGCCATGGCAGCCATCAACAATATGATCCGTATCTACGGAGCGCAGGATCCGGTCTTCGGACAGACGCAGTACGCGCAGATTCCTATGGCCGTCGTCGGTATTGTCATGAAGGTATTCCAGATTGTGATTTCCGTGGCCGTAGGCATGAGCGCCGGCTGCATCCCGATCGTCGGCTACAACATCGGTGCCGGTCGCAGAGACCGTGCAAAACAGCTGTACAAAATGGTACTTGGCTATGAATTCCTTGTAGGTGCCATCGCTCTGATCGTTGTTGAATTTTTCCCGAAACAGCTCATTGGCATATTCGGCGCTGCCAATGAGAGCCGGTATTACACGGATTTTGCCGTCAGGAGCTTCCGCATCTATCTCTGCATGATGCCGCTTGCGACACTGAACAAAGGAAACTTCATCTACCTGCAGGGCGCCGGAAAAGCCATGATCTCATCCCTGCTCTCGCTCTTCCGTGAGGTGGTTTTCGGGGTGGGATTCGCCCTTCTTCTTCCGATATTCTTTGGCCTTGACGGCGTGCTCTATTCCATGCCGGTATCAGATGTGCTCACTTTTGTCATCTCGGCGTTTGTCATTATTAAGGAAATGAAGGAACTGTCGGCACCTTACGCGGGCAGGGAAGATCAAAAGACACAGAATCTCCAGAGCGAATAAAATTACCGGACTTCTCCGCACGCCATACTTTCATCATTACAGATGCTAATAATATGCAGACCTGCGACGATATAAGATATGGTCATGTTGGAAATGCCAAAATACACTATTTCGGGAGAAGCCATGATTAACAAGATTAAGAACGCGTCCATCAAAACCAAATTCACGCTCACATTCATCTTCCTGCTGATCTGTCTGACGGCGTGCATCCTGCTCGCCTTCTACGCATTCATCAGCATCCGCAACACGGGATGGAATTTCCTCTCAGAGCTGGAGGCGGCGGGTACACTGACATCCGCACAGCTGAGCGAATATGAAGCGGGTGTCCATACCGTTCAGACCAGAACGGCTATCGGCGTTGTTATTTTTCTCGCCGTGATCATTCCGGTCGCATTGATTGTTTACAATATGCTCGGAAAATACATCACCGGCGGCATCAGCGAGCTGTCCGGGGCGATCGACGCCATGAACAGAGGAAAGTTTGACCATACGGTCAACAGTGACGGATTCGGTGATGATGAGATGGGTCAGGCCATCCGCAATTACGCATCCATGACGGAAAAGAGCCGGCTGGTCATTAAGGATACCTCGGATTGTCTGGAACGAATGGGTCAGGGAGATTTCTCCGTGCACATCAGCAATCCGCAGGCGTTCGTCGGCGATTATGAAATCATTCATCTCTCCCTCAGAAAAATAAAGGCAAATCTTGCAGATCTGATCAGCAAGATGAGCGACGTCGCAAAGCAGGTAAAAGGCGGCAGCCTTTCACTGGCGAATGAGTCGACGGAACTCAGCCAGGGCGCAGAAGAACAGTCAGAGACGATTCAGAACCTCGCGAGAACCGTACAGGATCTGAATAAGCAGGTACATGACAATGCGGACAGCGCTCAGGAAGTCTCCAAGTTTACCGGCGATGTCGGACGCAGCATCGACGAGCAGGACAAACTCATGACGGAAACACTTGAAGCCATGAAGGAGATCGAAGAGAAGTCCCAGCAGATCGGTGCGATCATCAAGACGATCGACGACATTGCTTTTCAGACGAATATTCTGTCGCTCAATGCGGCTATCGAAGCTGCGAGAGCAGGCGCAGCGGGCAAGGGATTTGCGGTTGTGGCTGATGAGGTACGTTCACTCGCGGGCAATTCCGCCCGTGCTGCCAGTGAGACGGCAACACTGATCGAGGGTTCCATCAAGGCCGTACACAACGGATCGCAGATCATGAGCAGATCGGCCAAATCGCTCAAGGCGCTGATGAGCCAGTCTGACAAGAGCAGAGAGCTGATCGACCGGATGGCATCAAACCTTAAGAATGAGGCTTCCCAGATTTCGAGCGTGACAGATGGACTTTCCCAGATCTCAACCGTTGTTGAACAGAACAGCCGCACGGCTGAGTCGAGTTCCAAATCCAGTATCAACCTCGATGGCCGCGCCGAGGAGCTCAAAAATATGCTGGATGGTCTGACAGTCTGAAATGCACAGCAAAAAATCTAACATATGAATAAAAAATCGCACCCGAAGGTACAAAAATTTGCGCCACGGGTGCGATTTTTTGCGATTCAAAAGGCTGAAAACATAAATTTAACGAACATTTTTGAAAAGATATTGAATTTACCTGAGGGTATTCTGTTGCTAATATTTGAGCATCAGGTGACACAGTGTGTGTCACGGAAACCATTCATTTTCAAGGGAGGAAGAAAAATGAAGAGGAAAATTGTAGCAACTATCATTACAGCGGTCATGGTTACCGGACTCGCAGCATGCGGCTCATCCACAGCTTCGACGCCATCCGCATCTGATGCATCATCTGCAGCTTCATCATCTGCAGCAGCTACATCTACAGCGGCTTCGTCAACGGCAGCTTCATCATCTGCAGCAGCTGAGGCTGATTCCGCAGAGGATATGGAAGAGCTTGCAAGCTCCATTTCCGCAGACGCCGGAAACACCAACGGCGATCTTATCACCGTCGGTTTTTCACAGGTTGGTCATGAATCTGACTGGCGTACCGCTTCTACGAACTCCGTTAAGGAAGCATTCTCACAGGAGAACGGCTTCGATCTTCAGTTTGTAGACTGCGATAACGACTCCGAGGCACAGCTCGAGTCCGTAAGAAACTTCATCCAGCAGCAGGTTGATTACATCATCATCGACCCGATCGTTGCAACAGGATGGGATACCGTTCTTACCGAGGCACAGGATGCTGATATCCCGGTTATCGTAATCGACCGTACCATCGATGACTCCGATAAGTACACCGCATGGATCGGAACCGAGACCAAGAACGAGGGTCTTGCAGCTGGTGCATGGCTGAAAGCTTACGCTGAGGCAAAGGGCATCTCTGATCTGAACATCCTGGTTATCTCCGGTACTACCGGATCTTCCGCACAGATCGGACGTTCCGAGGGCTTCGATCAGTATGTAGAGTCTGAGGGATGGAACAAACTGGATGAGCAGACTGGTGATTTCACTCAGGACGGCGGCCAGAAGGTTATGGAGTCCTACTGCAAATCCTATGAAGGCAAGTTCAACGTAGTTGTTTGCCAGAACGATAACGAAGCTTTTGGTGCTGTTGATGCTATGAAGGCTGCCGGCGTTTCCTATGGTGTTGACGGCGACGTCATCGTTATTTCCTTCGATGCCTGCAAGGCAGGTCTGCAGATGGTTCTCGACGGCGATATCAATGCTGACTTCCAGTGCAACCCGCTGCAGGGACCTGACTGCGCTAAGATCGTTCAGGAGCTCGCTGCCGGACAGGAAGTTCCGGAGAAGACCTACATGGCAGAGCCTTGGTATGCACATGATGACACTGTTCCGAGCGTAAGCTACACCAACGCTGCAGGCGAAGATGTAACCGAGGATATGATCGTAGTTGATCAGAGCATCGTAGACGCAGGATACTAATCAGTAATACGGGCACGGACTTTTGACAGTCCGGCAGTTAACCAGAAAAGTTCTGGAAGGGCTGTCGCTTTCTGAGCGGCAGCCTTTTTCGCAGGTAACGGACAATATCTTCTCATGCGGGGTGTGGTGAGAAGGCAGAAACGGACGCTGCGATTTCAGATACTGGACCGAACACATAATTCTGAACGGGAGAATGGATCACTATGGAAGAAAATGTTCTTGTGGAAATGAAGAACATCGTCAAGACCTTCCCGGGCGTCGTAGCACTTGATCACGCCGCTCTGACATTGCACAGCGGAGAGATCCATGCGCTGATGGGAGAAAACGGCGCCGGAAAATCCACCATTATCAAGTGCCTCACAGGCGTTTATGAACGGGACAGCGGCGATGTGTATGTGAAAGGGGTCGAGGGCAATGTTCACTGCCATTCGACCATGGATGCACAGAAGATCGGTATCGCGACAGTGTATCAGGAGGTTAACCTCTGCCCTAACCTTTCCGTGGCAGAGAACCTTTACATCGGACGTGAGCCGAGAACAAAACTGCACACCATTGACTGGCGCACGATGAACAGACAGGCGAAGGAACTCATGGAGCGCATGAAGATCGAGGTGGATGTGACCAAGACGCTCGAGAATTATTCGATCGCCATCCAGCAGATGGTCGCTATCGTACGTGCAGTTGATATGAATGCAAAAGTTCTTATCCTCGATGAGCCGACATCTTCACTCGACGACAACGAGGTTGAGAAGCTGTTCAATATGATGCGTGCTCTCAAGGAAAAAGGCGTCGGCATTATTTTTGTAACGCATTTCCTGGAGCAGGTTTATGAGGTCTGCGACCGGATCACGGTTATGAGAAACGGCAAATTCGTCGGCGATTATACCGTTGCCGAGCTCCCGAGAGTAAAACTCGTGGCAGCTATGCTCGGTAAGGATTTCGACGATCTGGCCGCTATCAAGAGAGAGGGAGGTAACAGCGCTTCTGATGAAGTGCTCTATAAAGCTGAAAACCTGAGCCATCGCGGAACCATCAAGCCTTTCGATTTCCAGATCCACAAGGGAGAGGTTGTTGGACTGGCAGGACTCCTCGGCAGCGGACGAAGCGAACTGGTGCGCTGCATCTACGGAATCGATAATTCGCAGACGGGCCACGCTGAGATGGACGGAAAGACGCTGAAGATCCACATGCCGCTGGATTCGATCCGCGCAGGTATGGGGTATCTGCCGGATGACCGTAAACGTGACGGCTGTATCTCGGGTCTGTCAATCCGCGAAAATATCTGCATTGCACTGCAGGCAAGGGCCGGTGTATTCCACAGAATCCCGACGGCAAAGCAGAATGAGATCGCGGACAAGTACATCAAGATGCTCCAGATCAAGACGGCATCGCGTGAAACGCTGATCAGCCAGCTCTCGGGCGGCAATCAGCAGAAGGTTATTCTCGCCAGATGGCTGGCGACAAATCCGAAGTTCCTGATTCTCGATGAGCCGACAAGAGGTATCGATATCGGAACAAAGACGGAAATTCAGAAACTCGTTCTGCAGCTCGCTTCTCAGGGCATGAGCGTTATTTTCATTTCCTCTGAGATCGATGAGATGCTGCGTACCTGCTCAAGAATTCTGATCATGCGTGACGGACGCAAGGTCGGAGAGCTTGATTCCAAGGATGTTGAACTGACTCAGGAGAGAGTCATGGGAGCGATCGCCGGAGGTGAAACGGAATGAATGTTTGGAAAAAAATAAGAAAAAATCCACTGTTCATGCCGATCCTGATGCTGATCTTTGTACTGCTGATCAACCTGTTCAAGGATCCGTCATTCTTTGCGATCGCCGTTAAGAACGGTGTCCTTTACGGACGACTGATCGATGTACTGAACCGTGGAAGCGAAATCGCCATCCTCGCCGTAGGCCAGACACTTGTTGTCGCGGTTTCCGCAGGAACCGATATCTCGGTCGGATCTGTTATGTCGCTCGCAGCATGCGGCGGCTGCATGGTCCTCGCCGGCTATGGCAATACTTCTGTCACGGGTATCGTGGCACCGATTGCCGTCGGCATCCTCGTAGGTCTGCTTTTCGGTCTCGGCTGCGGCTGTGTAAACGGCGCCATGGTTGCCAAGCTGAAGATTCAGCCTATGGTAGCTACACTTATCCTTTTCACAGCGGCACGTGCTATCGGCCTGCTGCTCTGCAACAACCAGATCATCTATATCCGATATGATCCGTATCAGTATCTGGGTAACTTCCTGCCGGGCGTACCGATCCCGACGCCGATTATTGTCACAATTATCGTGATTATCATTGCTCAGCTGATCCTGAGGAAGACGGCACTTGAGACTTATATCCAGTCCGTCGGTATCAACAGCAGAGCATCCAAAATCTGCGGTATCAATTCTGACAGAATCTGCTTCATCTGCTACGCTATCTGCGGTCTCTGCGCAGGTGTTGCCGGTATGATTGCTTCTTCAAGAATTTATTCAGCCGATTCCAACAACATCGGTCTGAACGACGAGATGTATTCCATCCTCGCCGTAGCCCTCGGCGGCAACAGCCTTGCCGGTGGTAAATTCAATCTGGCAGGCTCCATTGTCGGTGCCTACACGATTCAGGCAATCATGACAACACTTCTTGCCATGGGTGTTTCTACAGACCAGTCTCCGGCAATCATGGCCGTGATCATTGTCATCATCGTTGTGATCCAGTCTCCGGTATTCAAACAGTGGTTTGCAGCACGCAAGGCAAAAAAGGCTGAGGCAGGAAAGGAGGCAGAATGATGGCTGGTAAACAACAGGCAGTGAAAAAAAGACAAGTGATCAACAGCAATAATCTGCTTCTGTTCATCACCGTACTTCTGTTCATCGGTATGTATGCAATCGGCTGCGTGGTTTACGCAGACAAGGGATTTGCACATTTTCAGACGTTCCTGAACCTGTTCATCACAAACGCAGGTCTGATCTGCGTAGCTGCCGGCATGACATGCGTTATGCTGACAGGCGGTATCGATATCTCGGTTGGTTCTCTGATCGCCATGAACTGCATGATCCTCGCTGACGGCATGGCAAACAAGCACATGAACGCAGTTGTGCTCGTAGTTCTGGTCATGGTCATCGGCGTTATCTGGGGTATTGTACAGGGATTCCTGATCGGTTATCTGGATATTCAGCCGTTCATTGTAACCATGGCCGGCATGTTCTTCGGCAGAGGTATGACCGCTGTTATCAATACCGAGCAGGTTCCGATTACCCAGGATGCCAGCAAGCTGTTCTACGGCTGGGCGAATGCGAAGATCATGCTTCCGTCGTTCCTCGGATACATGGGCAAGAAGAAAATGATCGCACCGTTCATCCGTCCTACAGTACTCATTGCTCTGGCGGTTGTTGTCATTATTTTCTTCGTACTGAAATACACAAAGTTCGGACGTGTGCTCTACGCTGTCGGCGGTAACGAGACCAGTGCAAAAATGATGGGTCTGAACGTAAAGAAGACCAAGGTACAGGCCTATATTCTTTCATCTGTACTCTGCTCCATCGGTTCCATTCTCTACTGCCTGAACACCATGACGGGTTCTGTACAGCAGGCCAAAGGATTTGAGATGGATGCCATCGCTGCAGCAGTTATCGGCGGTACGCTTCTCACGGGTGGTTTCGGTAATATCTGGGGCACACTCGTCGGCGTAATGATCACGGGAACTATCAATTCCCTTGTCATGACAAACGGAAAACTTCTGTCGAGCTGGGCAAACATCATGACAGCTGCACTGCTCTGTGTATTCATCCTTCTGCAGGCTATATTTGCCTACATCAAGAGACGCAGAGAGAGTTGACGGCAGCATATTTTTCAATGGACAAAGAATCCAGACGGAGCCGTTCACTCCGTCTGGATTTTTTATATGGTCCGTATACATTTCCGGCAGTCACTGCAACTTGTGGTATAATGATGACCGCGCTATTTGCGCAGGGAGATAAGAATATGCTGAAAGTATTTCTGGTAGAAGACGAATTCATTATCCGCGAGGCCATCCGAAAAACCATCAACTGGGAAGAAGAGGGATTTGACCTTGTCGGCGAGGCCGGAGACGGAGAGAAGGCCTATCCCATGATTCTGCGCGGCGAACCGGATATTCTGATCACGGATATCCGCATGCCGTTCATGGACGGACTCGAGCTGTCACGGCTTGTGCGGAGCAGCCTGCCGAAGACGAAGATCATCATACTTAGCGGTTACGATGATTTTTCCTATGCCAGAGAGGCGATCAGTATCGGCATTACTGAATATATGCTGAAGCCGGTGACCGGAGCAAAGCTTCTGGAGACGATGAAGAAGGTCGGCGCCGAGATCACGGCCGAGAGGGAAAAAGATGATTACCGCGCCATCTATGAGAAAGAACATGAGGAGCGCATGCGGCTGGAGCGCTCTGAATTTCTGAAAAATGTCATCGGCGGCAAATATTCCATGACGCAGATCATGGAGATAAGCAGGGAACTGGATATTCAGCTGACGGCGGCATTTTATCAGGTCATCCTGTTCCAGAGCCTTGCGCGTCAGGAAAAACGCCCGGGACGCGATGATAATCCGGGAGACGATATCGTGGATCAGATCTGTACGCTGCCGGATATCCTCTGCTATGAACAGGTGGGAGGAACGCTCTGTATCCTGATCACAGGATCGGATGCGGCAGCCATGAAACAGAACCGGGAAGCAGTTATGGAAGTCATCCGCTGCGGCATGGAGGAGAAGAAAGGATATATCTACTTCACCTCTGCGGGACCGGTCGTGGAGCGCATCAGTGAAATCGGTCAGTCGTATCATCTGGCGGGGCAGATGTTTGCCAGACGTTTTCTTTACGATGAGACACATGAATTCGTTTACGGCAGTGATGAGCCTGAAGACGCTTCCGGGAATCAGAAGAAAGAACCGGATGCTCTGTCAGACAGAAATGCCGCGGAATTCTGGCAGATGGACCGCACGTATATCCTCAGCTTTCTTGCGAGCGGCGACGCAGACGATGTGGACGCGTTCTGTCATACGATCGTGAGAAATGTAGGTGTGAAAAATCTGTCGTCGTTTATTTTCCGCCAGTACATCATGATGGATGTGTACCTCATCTGTTCGACTTTTCTTGAAAACTGCGGTTATACGAAGGGCGAGATCAAGGCTGCCTGCGGCACCTTTGATCCGTCAAAAGTGCTCGACTCGACGGTCGAAGCGGAGGATCTGCTGAAACATTATTTTTCCTCCACGCTGGCACTTCGCGATAAATCATCGGATACACAGTCCCTGTCGCTCACGCAGGAAGCACAGCAGTATATTCAGCGGCACTTTACGGAGAATGATCTGTCGCTCGGAAAGGTAGCCGGTGCGATCGGCGTATCGCCGAATCACCTGAGCCATCTGTTCAGCCAGAAAACGGGACACACCTTTGTCGAGTATCTGACGCAGCTGAGACTGGACTTTGCCAAAAAACTGATGAAGACGACGGAACTCACAAGCGCCGAGATCGGTATGAAGGTGGGCTACAGCGACGCGCATTATTTCTATTATATCTTTAAAAAGACGCTGGATATGACACCGAAAGAATACAGGAACAGCTCAGCGGAAAACGGGGAATCAACGGAATGAAACCAGACGTAAATAAGACCGCGGACAGCGCGAGAAGAACCAGTATTTTCAGCAGGATCTGGAGAATCGTTCTCGTCATCCTGATCCCGCTCACCGCGCTGTCGGTGGTCTCTATCGTGTCACTGAATATGGTCTACAGCAGGTACGACAGGAGCGTGCAGAATATCACGGCGGTCAACAGCTATAACCTCGACTGGGAAAAAACCATGAACAGCACGATGTACTACATCATCGTGGAGGCAAATGACTGGGAGAACATCAGCGGTGAAAAGAGCACGGATAATCCCTATTACCTGATTGAGGATATGCGCAGCCATTTCAAAAAGCTCGCCGCCGACAACGATGATCCGGAGGTGAACAACAATCTGGATATGATCTTCCGCGTCCTGGACAACCTGGAAAAATGTGTCGACGAAGTGGTGGATAATATCCGCGAAGGCGGCCATTACGATGAAAATATTGAGATCCTGAAGACGGATATCTATGTCATGACCGATATGATCCAGGAAAATATCCAGAATTATATCTATCATGAGGCGGCGCTGATGGAGGAGACGCGCACACAGATCTCCGCCAGCGTGCACACGCTGACATGGATCCTTATCATTCTGATCGCGTTTTCCCTCGTGTCGTCGCTGTTCTTCTCCAGGAGAATGACACACAAGATCACGGATCCTATTTTCGGACTTGTGAAGGCGACGAAGAAATTTGCCGGCGGCGACTTCTCCGTCCGGTTTGAATCACATTCCCATGATGAGATCGATGTGCTCGCTGACAGCTTCAACGACATGGTGAGAGAGATCTCGGCCCTGGTGGAGAATGTTCACAGGGATGAGAAGCGGATGCGCGTCCTGGAACTCAGAATCCTGCAGGAGCAGGTCAACCCGCATTTCCTGTACAATACGCTGGATGCGATCATGTGGCTGACGGAGGCGGGAGAAAATGATCTCGCTGTCCGCATGATCAGTTCGCTGTCGACGTTCTTCCGGACCGGTCTGTCGAAGGGGAGAGACTGGATCACTGTGGGCGACGAGGAAAGCCACACGAGAAGTTATCTGGAAATACAGCAGTTCCGCTATCAGGATATCCTGAGCTACGAGATTGATATCCCGGAAGAGATCCGGGGTTATTATATGATGCGCCTGATGCTGCAGCCGATCGTGGAGAACGCGCTGTATCACGGCATCAAGAACCGCCGCGCGATGGGGCACATTCTCGTGCGCGGGGAGAAAAAAGAAGACAGTCTGGTTTTCACCGTGAGAGATGACGGCATCGGCATGAAACCGGAGGAGCTGGAGCACATGCGCAAACTGATCTCAGGCGAGGTCAGCGACGAATCGGAACACGGCTTCGGCATCGCCAATGTGGAACAGCGCATTCATCTGAGATACGGCACGGCATACGGTATCGAAGTGGAAAGCCAGTACGGCGTGGGTACAGAAGTGCGGGTGACAATTCCCGCGCTCACGGTTCCGGGAAGCTCCGAGGCAGTTCCGGCGCTTTCCGAACCGGACAGTCCGAATCAGCAGCACGGCAGGGGAGGAGAAAACGGTCATGTGGAATAAAAAGACTTCAGGATGGAAGAGGGGCGCGGCGGCGCTTCTGCTTGCTGCCGCCCTGAGTCTCGCAGGGTGCGGAGAAGAAGAGGTTAATACAGCCGCAACGTCGATCGCCTTCTCCCATGATGACAGCGCTTTTCAGACACTGTCCAATGACAGCCACACGATTACGATCGGCTTTGCCCAGGTGGGTGAAGAGTCTGACTGGCGGCGCGCAAATTCGGATTCCATCCGGAATACATTTACGACAGACAAAGGCTACAACCTGTTATTCGAAGACGCACAGAATGACCCGGATACCCAGGTCAGCGCGGTCAGCCGCTTTATTCAGCAGGGCGTGGATTACATTGTGCTGGAGCCGATTCTTGAGACGGGATGGGACAAGGTGCTGCAGGATGTCAAAAATGCAGGCATTCCTGTGATCATAGCCGACAGACAGCTGACGCTGGACGATGATACGCTGTACACAGCCTGGGTAGGATCGAACCCCGAACTGGAAGGACAGAAAGTGTGCGCCTGGCTCCATGCATTTGCCAAAGAAAATAATACTGACGAAACCAGCTTCCGCGTCGGCGTCATTCAGGGAACGATAGGATCCAGCCCGCAGATCGGACGTGAAAAGGCACTGCGTGAGGCGGCGGCCCGTTATGGATGGACGATCCTCGGATCGGAAAAGGGAGAATTTACGCAGGCCAAGGGACGCGAGGCCATGGATACCCTTCTGGAGAAATATCAGGATATCAATGTTGTCTACTGTGATAATGACAACGAAGCCTACGGTGCGATCGAGTCTCTGCAGGCGGCCGGTAAAACCATAGGAACGGATATTGAACACGGCGAGATCATGATCGTCGGATTTGACGCGGCGAAGAAAGCACTGGAAAATGTACAGAGCGGACTCATCGCCTGCGACGGAGAATGCAATCCTCTGCTGGGACCGAAGATTGAGAAGATTATTAAAGATCTGGAAGAGGGTAAGAGCGTCAAAAAAGTCCAGTATGTCGACGAGGGAACCTATGCCAGAGATGATACCATAGACAGCGTAATGGCCGAGGGCATAGATTATCCGGTGACACCGGTGACAGACAAGCTGCTGGCGGGCAGAGTTTACTGACGATACCGGTTGGACTATATAAATGTAACGATACAGGTGAAATAATTCGCCTGATAATGTACAGATCAACTATACTGTTGAATACCAATTCTTACTGGATGTCCTGTACAACATGTGTACAACCTGTACAAATTCGACGGACGTTAAGCAATCTTTCCCAAAAAATGTCAGGGCGTTTTGGTAAACACCACGAAAATGTACACAACACGTTGACACATATCTGCATCAATGGTACATTAGCAATTGTTAAATGAATTGTACATTTTTCCCATACAGATTCGAAGAATGTCTCAAAAGTTGTAAATGTTTTACATTTGCGAGGCAAAATGTACAAAAGCATCTGCGGTATTTTTCAAAAGCGACGGGTACTGGTCATCCGGATAAGACAGAGAAAAGTCCAATTGATGTATATGTACAAATTCGAATGTAATGAGAGAGATGTACAAAATAAGTCATCTTTTAACAATGTACATCAATGTACACTAGCAAGCAGGAGGAATGTGAAATGAAGAATTTTGGTAAGAGAGTGCTCGGTGCGGGCCTTTCCCTTGCTATGGCAGGGGGACTCCTCGCAGGCTGCGGAAGCTCATCCACAGCATCATCTGCTGCATCCAGCGCAGCATCATCTGCAGCTTCTTCAGCAGCAACAAGCTCAGCAGCAACATCTGACACAGCTGCAGCTGATACGTCCGCTGCATCCACAAGCGCAGCTTCGACAGCTACCGAGACCGACAACAGCAAGATCAAGATCGGTGTTTCCATCTGGTCTTCAACCGATGTACTCGGATCTCAGTGCAAACTGATCCTTGATGAGGCTGCAAAAGCTCTCGGTGTTGAGGTTCAGTATGTTGACCAGGGACATGTATCTGAGAAAGTTACCGCATCTGTTGAGCAGCTCTGCGCAGCAGGATGCCAGGGTATCATCATCTGCAACTCTTCTGATACAGAGATGACATCCGCTATCAAGACCTGCAACGATAACAAAGTATATCTGGCACAGTTCTTCCGTATCATCAGCAAGGATGACAACCCGGATATCTATCAGGCAGCAACAGACTCCGCTTATTATGTAGGCGCTGTTCATGAGAACGAAGTTGAGAACGGCAAGAAGCTCGTTCAGATTCTCCTCGACAAGGGCGATCGTGATATCGGTCTTATCGGTTGGGAGCAGGGCGATGCTACATGGCTCGGCCGTTGGGAAGGTTACAAAGAAGGCGTAGACGAGTGGAATAAGAACAACGCTGATGATCAGGCAACTCTTTCTGAGCCGCAGTACGCAGGAACCACTTCTGATGGTGGTGCAAAGGCAGCCGATGCTCTGATGCAGGCTGACCCGAACCTGGATGCTCTGATCCCGGCCGGCGGCGGCGGAGATCCTCTGCAGGGCGCTATCGCAGCTGTTGAGAAAGCAGGAAAGACCGACAGCATCGACATCGTTTCCACCGACTTCCTTCCGGATCTTGGTGACAGACTTGCAAACGGCTCCATGGCAGGTGAGTCCGGAGGACATTACTGCGATCCGCTGTTCGCATTCCTGATGGTTTACAACGCAATCAAGGGCAACTACACAGACTTCGCAGGAAAGTTCAACGAGATCCAGTTCCCTTATCTGTATGTATCTTCTGCTGATGATTACGCACAGTATGAGAAGTACTTCGTAGATAAGCTTCCTTACACAGATGATGAGATCGTTGCTATGTCCAACATGAGCTTTGACGATCTGGCTGCAGCAGCTGGCAAGCTTTCTATCCAGGATGCAGCTGAGAGAGCTGGCGGTGAGGCAGTCAGCGCAAGCTCTGCAACTGAGACAGTAGCAGCAAGCTCCACTGGAGAAGCAGTTAGCGCAAGCTCAGCATCATAAAAAATGGCGGCGGCTGTCCTGAATGACAGCGCAAAACCACAAGAGCTGACAGACTTCAGCGAATTGTCGGGCCGGTATCCTGGCGATACCGGCCTGTATTTTTAAAACCAGTTGTTCTATACCAATTTTAAGATTGAGGTAAAATGTATGGAATCTGTTGAAAAAACCAAGAAGACCGGAAAGATGTCCGGTAAGGTTAAGGGTTACCTGATCCTGGCGTTGCTTGTGGTTGCAGCATGGGCAGTCTTCAAAATCCTGACGCCGGGTAACTTCGGATCACCTTCAAATCTGCTCTCATATTTCCAGGCAGGTCTGATGGCTGCTACAGGCGCTATCGGTTTTTATTTCGTAATGGTAATGGGCATGTTCGATTTCTCCATCGGCGCGAACATCGTCCTTTCGGCAATTGTCGGATGCATTTTTGCATCCAAACTCGGCCTCGGCTATTTCGGTCTCGTTGTGGGAAGTCTCGTGACCGGCGCCCTGGTTGGACTTCTGAACGGTTTCCTCTACACAAAACTGAGAATCCCGTCCATGATCGTTACCGTTGGTACGGCACTCATCCTTGAGTCCCTGGCCAACTACGTAGCAAACGGCGAGACGCAGACACTTCCGGATAACCTCCGCTGGTTCGGTTCCATCGGCGGTTCTATAGTACTCGCGGCTGTCGCGTTTGTCGTTGCTTTCATTCTTCTGAACTACACCAAAATCGGAACATACACCTATGCTATCGGCTCCAATGAGTTCGTTGCCAAGAACATGGGTATCAATGTAGATAAGTACAAGAGAATAGCCTTCGTTATTTCCGGCGCTTTCTTCGGCGCTGAAGCAATTCTTTCCATCGGATATGGTTCTTCGATGGTTGCCGTTACAGGCATGAGCTCCATGAGCCGTAACTTCGTTCCGACCATGGGCTGCTTCTTCGGACTGGCATTCAGAAAGTACGGTATTCCGCTCCAGGCTATCATCATCGGTGAGTTCTTCGTCAACATCATTTTCTACGGATTTATTGCTCTCGGCGCTCCGACAGCAATCCAGGACGTTATCACCGGCCTTGCACTTCTGGTAATCATCACCGTGACGACCAGAACCGCAAAGGGCGAGATCGTTAAGTAAAGAGGAGGATGAACCATGAGTGATGAAGTAAGGCTTGAAGCCGTAGACGTGTGCAAGACCTTCGGTATCACCAAGGCTGTGCAGCACGTATCAGAGAAGTTTTATAAAGGTGAGATCCACGCGCTGATCGGAGAGAACGGTTCCGGTAAATCAACGCTTACCAATATGCTGACCGGTATTTATTCTATCGACAGCGGTAAATTTATCCTCGATGGCGAAGAAGTTAAACCTGTCAACCAGGTTGACGCCAACAACCACGGCATCGCCATCATCGTACAGGAGCTCGGTACTCTCGATGGCCTGACGGTTGCAGAAAATATCTTCCTCGGACATGAGGATCAGTTCGTAAAGCACGGCATCAAAAATACCGGCGCCATGAACAAAAAGGCAAACGAGCTGCTGAAGGAGTACGGATTCGAGAGAATCAAGGCTGCGGACTACGTAGATGATTACAATTTCGAGGACAGAAAACTCGTCGAGATCGTAAAGTCTACTTATTTCAAGCCGAGGGTTCTGGTTGTCGATGAGACAACGACAGCTCTCTCTCAGGAGGGACGTGAAGAGCTTTACAAAGTAATGAACCGTGTGAGAGATTACGGCGGCGTCGTCATCTTCATTTCACACGACCTGCAGGAGGTTCTGGATAAGTCCGACAGGATCACGGTTCTCCGCGATGGCGTGTACATCGGCTGCGTCAATGCGAAAGATGTGACAGAGGACGAACTGAAGAAGATGATGGTTGGCCGTGAGATGACCGGCGAATATTATCGTTCGGATTATGGCGAAAAAGTTTCGGATGAGGTTGTGCTCTCCGTTGAGAACGTAACAGTGCCGAATCTGATCCATGATGTCACCTTCCAGTTGCACAAGGGCGAGATCCTCGGTTTCGGTGGCCTTTCCGAGTCCGGTATGCATGAGGTCGGCAAGGCGATCTTCGGAGCGTCTTTCGACAGAACCGGTACAGTGAAGCTCGCTGACGGAACGGAGATCAACGATATCCCGACGGCCATCAGGCACAGCATCGCTTATACATCCAAGGACCGTGACAACGAGTCTGTTGTCATGAACCAGAGTATCGGCGACAACATCCTTCTTCCTTCCCTTGACAGACTGGGAAAAGGACCGTTCAAGATTCAGAACCACAAGGCGAACAGGGCTTTTGCAGAAAAATATGCTGAAGAGATGTCCGTCAAGATGGTCAACACCAATCAGTTCGTCTCAGAGCTTTCGGGCGGCAACAAGCAGAAAGTTGTTCTTGCCCGCTGGCTTGGCGCTGATTCAGATATTCTTGTTCTCGACTCCCCGACCCGTGGTATCGATATCAAGGTTAAGCAGGATATTTACCAGCTGATGGACAGAATGCGCAAGCAGGGCAAATCCATCATCATGATCTCCGAGGAGCTGATGGAGCTGATCGGTATGTGCGATCGCATCATGATCATGCGTGACGGTGAGATCAGCGGAGAGCTGGAGCGCAGTGAGAACCTCGATGAGAATACTCTGATCGAGAAGATGGTATAAGGAAGGAGAAAAACAATGGAAAAAGCTGTAACAGCAGATAAGGCGGAGCGGAAGAGTTTCGCGCAGACATCTACTTTCCGTGCGATCCTTCCGATCATCGGACTGGTTCTTGTCTTCATTATTTTTAATATTCTCACAGGCGGAAGGATGATTACCAACCTGAGCCTGACGATCAGTTCACTGTATTCCCTGATGATCGCCTGCACGGGTGTGTTCTTCATCATGACGATGGGAGGCCTTGATTTCTCCCAGGGATCCATTCTCGGTATCGCAGCCATCGTTATCTGCGTTGTATCCAAGGTGGCTCCTGTCGGTATCGCCATCATCGCAGGTATTGCGGTAGGCGCAGGCATCGGTGCGATCAACGGATTTTTCTACGTAAACCGTAAGATCAAATCCTTCATTGTTACTATCTGCACGATGTTCCTCTTCAGAGGAATTATCAAGTACCTGACCAGTGATTCACCGGTTTCCGGCAACGCATCTCTGCAGCTTAATTACGATACGGTTCCGGTTAAGCTGGTATGCATGCTGATCGTTGTTGCTCTTGGTATCTTCTTCTTCGAGTTCACACGCTTCGGCACGGATCTCAGAGCTATCGGCGCAGGTGAGAAGGCTGCCAAATTCGCCGGCATCCGCACCGACAGAATGAAATTCTGGGTATATGTACTGTCCGGCGCTATCACCGGTTTTGCAGCATTTGTCAGCGTCGTTCACGCAGGTTCCGTTACTTCTTCAGGCGGTAACCAGCTCGAGACACAGATTCTGATTGCTCTGGTTCTTGGTGGTATGCCTATTTCCGGTGGTGCCAAGGTAAGATTTGAGAACGTCATTGTCGGTGCTCTGCTGTACACCATCCTGCAGTCCGGTCTGCAGATGCTCGGTATGTCCACACAGACCATGCAGATGATCGAGAGTGTTATCTTCCTTGTATTCGTGCTGATCTTCGCAGACAGACAGTCGATTCAGGTTATCAAGTAAAGTTAGCGGATAATTCCGTCCGCAAACACGCTCGCGCTCGTCCTCGCAGTAACGGTGGTAAGTTCGCCCTTCGCTTATGCTCGGGCTCACTAACCACCGACTGCTGCGGATGGTTTGCGGTACGGAATCATCCGCCCCGGCAGCGGCTGTGCAGAAGGATATGTGATTTTATTATCAGATCACAGATGATGAATATCGAAGATCAGATAATATCAAAGATCAGGGAACGTCAAAGATCAGAGATGATGAATATTGAAGATATGTATCTGGTGACCGGATGATATGCGTAATTATAACGGTCAGATATTCAGATCTGCAAAAGTAACAAAATGTAATGGGATAAAAGGAGAGGAAAATTATGGAGAAGTTATATTTTATTGTCGGCAGTCAGGATCTGTACGGCGAAGAGTGCCTGAAGGAAGTTGCTGCTGATGCAGCTAAGATGACAGCTTTCCTGAATGAGAAGCTGGCTGATACGATCCGCATTGAGCAGCTTCCGACAGTTATTACTTCTGAGGCCTGCGTTAAGGATATGCGTAAGGTTATGGATGATGACGAGTGCGTTGGTGTCATCACATGGATGCATACCTTCTCACCGGCGAAGATGTGGATCAAAGGTCTGCAGGAGCTGAGAAAACCGCTGCTGCATCTGCATACACAGGCTAATGAGAAGCTTCCGTATGCTGATATCGATATGGATTTCATGAACCTGAACCAGGCTGCACACGGCGACAGAGAGTACGGATACATTCTCGCCAGACTGCACATTCAGCATGAGGTTGTTGCCGGATATTATCAGCATGATGACGTGATCGCAAAGATCCGCCAGTTTGCACAGGTGGCCAAGGCTGTTAATTATTCTCACAATCTCCGCGTTGCTACTTTTGGTAACAACATGCGTGATGTGGCTGTAACCGACGGCAACCGTCTCGAGGCTGAGATCCATTACGGCTGGGAGATCAAGTACTGGGGCATCGGCGAGATCGCAGACCGCGCTTCCAAAGTGACGGATGCTGAAGTCGAAGCCAAGATGCAGGAATACAACGAGAAGTACACGATGGCTACCGATAATCTGGACGCTGTACGTGAGCAGGCGAGATACGAGGTCGCTTTTGACCAGTTCATCCATGATAATGGATGCAAGGCTTTCTCCGATACATTCCAGGATCTCGCAGGACTGCGTCAGCTGCCGGGTATCGCAGCACAGAACCTTATGGCGAAGGGCGTTGGCTTCGGACCTGAGGGAGATTACAAGATCGCTGCCTTCTCCGCTGTTCTGATGAAGATGGCTGAGGGAAGAAAGGGAGCAACCGGATTTATCGAGGATTACACCTATGATCTGACACCTGGCAAAGAGCTTGAGCTTGCATCTCATATGCTTGAGGTACCGGCTTCGTTCGCAGCGAACAAACCGGAGATTCAGGTTCATCCGCTCGGTATCGGTGGCAAGGAGGACCCTGCACGTCTGGTATTCGACGGTGTGACCGGCGACGGCATTCAGGTAACTCTGGTAGATATGGGCGATCATTTCCGCATTATCTGCGCTGATGTAGAGCTTGTTAAACAGCCGGAGAAGATGCCGAAGCTTCCTGTTGCCAGAATCATGTATCGCCATAAACCGAATTTCCAGATCGGTACGGCAGCATGGTGCTATGCAGGCGGCGCTCATCACAGCGTTATCTCTACGGCACTTGACCGCACGGATATCGAGATGTTCGCAAGACTGACCGACACTGAGCTGATCACCATCGGCGACGACACAACGGAAGAGGATCTCAGAACATTTCGTATCTGATATATGAATGAAAGCAGGGCGGCTGGGTATCAGGCAATTGCATATGCACATAAGAAAAATGCATGTGAAAATTACCTGTTCTCAACCGGCCTGCAAACTTGTCATTTGAAGTACTGAAAATTTACGAGAAGCGGGGATAGCGTATGGCTGATCAGCCAAAATACCAGGCAGTCATTGACTGGGTAAAACAGAGCATTCAGGATGGCACGCTGCAGTACGGCGACCGTCTGATGTCTGAGAAGGAACTCAGCGAGAAGTTCGGACTCAGCAGACAGACGATCCGTCACGCGACCGGCGAGCTTGAAAAGCAGCATGTACTCACCCGCGTGCAGGGCAGCGGCACGTATATCGGAGCCACATTTCAGCCTGTGCGCCGTGAACGGTACATGAATATTGCCGTCCTCAGTACATTTTATGAGAGCTATATTTTCCCGCCTATTCTCAGAGGACTGGTATCTGTTCTGCAGAAGGCGGGATATACGACACAGGTTGCTTTTACGGACAACAGACTGGATGTGGAAAAACAGAACCTGAAAAACATACTCGAAAAGGGCGATATCGACGGATTCATTGTGGAGCCCACGCAGAGTGCACTTCCGAATCCGAATATCCCTTATTATCAGGAGATTCTGAGCAGGCACATTCCGGTGATATTTTTCAATGCATTTTATCCGCAGCTGCATGTGCCATGTGTGCGTATCGATGACAGAAAAATAGCCGATCACGCGACGGAACTGCTGATCGGCAGAGGGCATAGGAAGATCGTCGGCATTTTTAAATCGGATGACGGTCAGGGACCGCTCCGCTACCAGGGATTTGTCGACGCGCTGATACGCCACGACATACCGTTCGACCGGCGCAATATCATCTGGTGCGATACGGTGATGCAGCAGGATATTCATCAGCTGGCGGATTACCTGATGTTCAGACTTTCCGACTGCACCGGTATCGTATGCTACAACGACGAAGTCGCCATGAAAATTATCAATATTCTGCTCAGCCGCGGGATTCGCGTGCCGGAGGATATTTCCGTTGTGGGAATTGATAATTCCAATCTGGCGTCGATCTGCCGCGTACCGTTTACATCCTTCCCCCATCCGAAGGAGGGATTGGGCATGCGGGTCGCAGAGAATCTGCTGAAGATGATCGATAATCCTGATTTTGACGGTAATTACCTGTATGATGCGGAACCCGTTATGAGGGGATCCATTCGTGATCTGAGAGAGGAGACTGTTAGTAATGCTGGAGGAACTGAAGAAAAAAGTATGGGAAGCAAATCTGCTCCTGCCGCAGTATAAACTTGTTACCTTTACATGGGGCAATGTGAGCGCCATCGACCGCGAGAGCGGACTGTTCGTTATCAAACCGAGCGGCGTGGATTATGACAAGCTGAAACCGGAAGATATGGTTGTCGTGAACCTGAAAGGCGAGAAGGTTGAGGGACGTTACAATCCTTCTTCTGATACACCTACCCACGTTGTGCTCTATAACAGATTCAAAGATATCGGCGGCGTTGTACACACACATTCGTCATGGGCAACAAGCTGGGCGCAGGCCGGACGCGGTATTCCGTGCTATGGAACGACACATGCCGATTATTTTTACGGTGAGATTCCGTGCGTACGCAATCTGACGAAGGAAGAGATCGAAGAGGCGTATGAGACGAATACCGGCGTGCTCATCGCGGACGATTTTGAGCAGAATCACCGCGATTACGATGCTGTACCGGGCGTTCTCTGCAAGAATCACGGCGTGTTCACCTGGGGCAAGGATGCAAAAGAAGCTGTTCACAATGCAGTCGTTGTCGAGGAAGTGGCGAAGATGGCCGCACTCTGCGAGCTGATCAATCCGGATGTAAAGCCGGCACCGCAGGAGCTGCAGGACAAGCACTATTTCCGCAAGCACGGCGCAAATGCATATTACGGACAGAAGGAACAGTAACGGAGAAGCAGAGGAGGTATATATGGGAGCTAAGGAACTCATCGAGAGCGGCAAAACAGCGCTCGGTATTGAATTCGGTTCTACGAGGATCAAGGCTGTCCTGATCGATCTGGACGGCAATGTGCTGGGAACAGGCGTTTATGACTGGGAGAATCAGCTGAAGAACGGCATCTGGACATATGATTATGACGAGATCGACCGCGGCTTCCGCGGATGCTATACGTCTCTTCGGGAAAACGTGGAGAAAAATTACGGTGTGACGATCAAGAAACTCGGCGCACTCGGCATCAGCGCCATGATGCATGGCTACATCGCACTGGACAAGGAAGGAAAAACAATCGCACCTTTCCAGACCTGGCGCAATTCAAATACACAGGCAGCTGCGGACGAGCTGACGAAGCTGTTCAATTTCAATATCCCGCTTCGCTGGACGAGCGCTCATCTGTATCAGTGTGTGCTTGACCATGAGGAGCATCTGAAGAACGTCGACTTCGTCACAACGCTGGATTCCTATATGCATTTCCGCCTGACCGGAAAGAAAGTGACCGGCGTCGGCGATGCCTCCGGCATCTTCCCGATCGATTCCATGAAGATGGATTATGATGCCGGCATGATGGCTGCCTTCGACGAACTGATCGCAAAGCAGGGATATTCCTTCAGAGCAGAGGACGTCTTCCCGAAGGTTCTGCCCGCAGGCACAGATGCGGGAACGCTTACCGCTGAGGGCGCAGCGCTGCTCGATGAGAGCGGCAATCTGGAGCCCGGTGTGCCGATGGCTCCGCCGGAAGGCGACGCGGGAACAGGTATGGTCGCAACGAATTCCGTTGCTCCCGGTACCGGCAATGTGTCAGCAGGAACGAGTACATTCGCCATGATCGTTCTGGAAAAAGGCCAGACGATGAAAAAACTCCACCGCGAGATCGATATGGTGACGACACCTGACGGCGCACCCTGCGCTATGTCTCATGCCAACAACGGAACTACCGATCTCAATGCGTGGGTAGGTATCTTCAAGGAATTCTGCGATCTCATGGGCGTCGATGCCGACATGGGCGAGCTCTACGGAAAACTCTATAAGAATTCTCTGAAGGGTGATCCGGACTGCGGCGGACTGCTGGCATACGGCTATTATTCCGGTGAGGGCGTGACAAAGCTCAATGAGGGCCGTCCGCTCTACGTGAGAATGCCTGAGAGCAGATTCAATCTGGCAAACCTGATGCGCGCCAACCTGTATACTTCACTCGGCGCCGTCAAACTCGGCATGGATATCCTGACAAAGGAAGAGCATGTGCGCATCGACCGCATTACAGGCCACGGCGGGCTGTTCAAGACCGAGGGCGTTGCCCAGAATTACCTTGCGGCTGCTATTAACGCACCTGTCACTGTCATGAAGACGGCAAGTGAGGGCGGCCCGTGGGGCATGGCTGTTCTGGCAGCATATCTGATCGACGGTGTGAAGAATTATGCTTCTCTCGGCGACTACCTGGAGAAGAAGATTTTCGCAGGTCAGGAGGGCATCACTGTTCAGCCTGATCCGAAGGATGTCGAGGGATATGAGACCTTTGCACAGCACTACAGGGCAGGCATTCCGGTGGAGAAGGCAGCAATCGACAATCTCCGCTGGTGAGTGTTGGTAATTCCACCTGTAAGTGTTATACTCAGTATAAGCATGGTCGGTAACTGAAAGTTATTTGAAAGAGGAGCAGCTATGGACAATAAAGAGTTAAAGCGTATTGCCAATCAGGTCCGCAAAGACATCATTGTCGGTGTGCATGCGGCAAAATCTGGGCATCCGGGCGGATCACTTTCGGCCGCGGAAATTTTTACGTATCTGTATTTTGAAGAGATGAAGGTGGATCCGAAGAATCCGGGAGATCCTGACCGCGATCGTTTTGTTCTCTCCAAAGGTCATACGGCACCCGGCTACTACGGTGCACTCGCTGAGAAGGGATTTTTCCCGCGCGAGGCAATGAAGACACTGCGTCATACAGGATCCTTTCTGCAGGGACACCCGAACATGAATGAGATCCCCGGTGTGGATATGAGCTCCGGATCTCTCGGCCAGGGTATTTCCGCAGCTGTCGGCATGGCACTGTCCGGAAAACTCCGCAACAAAGATTACCGTGTATATACCCTTCTGGGCGACGGTGAGATCGAAGAGGGACAGGTATGGGAGGCTTCCATGTTTGCCGGAAACCACGCACTTGACAACCTCGTTGTGATCGTCGATAACAACAACCTGCAGATTGACGGACCGATCACGGAGGTCAACTCCCCGTATCCGATCGATCGCAAGTTTGAGGCATTCAAGTTCCACGTGATCAATGTGGCAGACGGCAATGATTTTGATCAGCTGCGCGCCGCATTTAAGGAAGCACGTGAGATCAAGGGCATGCCTACGGCCATCATCTGCAAGACAGTCAAGGGCAAGGGCGTTTCCTTTATGGAGAACGAAGTCGGCTGGCACGGCAAGGCTCCGAATGATGAGCAGTTCGCCGTAGCTATGGCAGACCTTGAGAAAATCGACGAGGAGGTAAACGCATAATGGCAGACGTTAAGAAGATCGCTACCCGTGAGAGCTACGGAAACGCACTGGTAGAACTCGGGAAAGAGCATGATGACCTGATCGTTCTGGACGCCGACCTGGCGGGAGCGACCAAGACCGGTATTTTTAAGAAGGCTTTTCCGGATCGTCACATCGACTGCGGTATCGCCGAGGCCGATATGATGGGCATCGCGGCAGGACTTGCCACGACGGGCTTTGTTCCGTTTGCAAGCACCTTCGCCATGTTTGCCGCAGGACGCGCTTTTGAACAGGTGCGCAACTCCATCGGCTATCCGCATCTGAATGTAAAAATCGGTGCTACACACGCCGGCATTTCCGTCGGCGAGGACGGCGCTTCCCATCAGTGCTGCGAGGATATCGCACTGATGCGTACCATTCCGGGCATGACGATCATCGTTCCCTCGGATGATATCGAGGCGAAGGCAGCTGTCAGAGCAGCATACGAGATGGAAGGACCCTGTTATCTCCGCTTCGGCAGACTGGCTGTTCCGGTGATTAACGACCGTCCGGATTATAAGTTCGAGATCGGCAAGGGTATTACGCTCCGCGAGGGCACGGACCTGACGATCATCGCAACCGGCCTTGAAGTCGGCTATGCGCTGGAGGCAGCAGACCGTCTCGCACAGGACGGCGTTTCCGCTGAGGTTATCAATATCCATACGATCAAGCCTCTCGATGAGGATCTGGTCGTTGCATCTGCAGCGAAGACCGGCAAGGTTGTTACCGTAGAAGAGCACTCCGTGATCGGCGGTCTCGGCGGCGCTGTAGCTGAGGTTCTCAGCGAGAAGTGCCCGACGAAGATGCACCGCATCGGTGTATATGATGTCTTCGGCGAATCCGGTCCGGCAGTTGAACTGCTGCACAAATACGGACTCGACGGAGAGGGCGTTTACACCGCCATCCGCAACTGGCTCGACGCATAAAGCGAAGCGCGGCATCGCGCGAATGTGAATTCTACACCATCCGTCTGCTGTACGGCAGACGGAGGGTGTATTTTTCGGCGCAAAGGTTATAAAATGGACTGGTGGATGGAAAAAGCGTTTCCTATGGGAGGAATACCTGATGTATAAAGTACTGATAGCAGACGACGAGGGCATCGCACTCCGGTCCCTTTCCTATATCATTGAAAATACATGGAAGGATAAATGCACTGTGCGCTCGGCTGACACGGGCCGTACGGTGATCGAAGTCGCGGAAGCGTTCCGGCCGGATGTAGCCGTGATGGATATCCAGATGCCCGGCATCAACGGCATCGAGGCTATCAAGGAGATCCGCAAATTTTCACCTCAGACGCTTTTTATCATTGTGACGGCCTATGATCAGTTTGATTACGCCAAGGAAGCTATTAATCTCGGCGTTATCAGTTATCTCACAAAACCGCTTGACCGCGACCGCTTCGTCGAGGTGATGAACGGTGCCTTTTCACAGATCGACAGAGAGAAGCAGAAGAGAAGCAACGAGCTGAAGATCTGGGAGAAGATGGAGACCGTGGTTCCCATGATCGAGACGGGCTTCGTGTACTCCCTTCTGCTTCGAAACAGCACGGATGAGGATATCGAGCAGTACCGCCGGCTTCTGGATATCACGGAAGATGCGGGATATATCATCCTGATCGAGGGCGGCGACGAGCCGGATCAGGGAAACGGAAAAAACGGATCAGTCGACGACGGCGACAGGCTGGAAAATACGATCGGCACCGGCATTCGGATCCAGAAATATTACGGGCTGTTCCGCAGCTTCCTGAAAGACTCGATCCCGGGTATCGTCATAGGCCAGATTATCATGAACAAAATTCCCGCCTTTGTCCCGCACAGCAGAGAAAAAGCGGGTTACAGCGAGAGAATCGCCATGATCGACAAGCTCCGCCGCGTGGTGAAGCAGATGGAAGACAAAACAGGCGCGGTATTCCATGTGGGTATCGGCAATGTCTGTACGATGAGTGACATGCAGGAGTCTTATTCAACAGCACTGCAGTCTCTGCGCGTGGGCAATGACAAGGTTTCACATGCCGACGACCTTCCCGTACAGTGTGAGTATGAGGATAATTATCCCCTCGGCCTGGAAAAGAAGATCTTTGAGAATGTCGAGAAGGGAAAAGAGGAAGAAGCGGAATCGGCTGCGGCCAGCTATTTTGACTGGCTGGCGGAAACGTATGAGCCGCAGAATGACTCCAGCGTACGGCTCAAAACGCTGGAATTTGTTCTGAATGCGGAGCGGATCAGCTTCAGCGACGGCAGCCTCGGTGTGTACAGAATCACTGACCGGAGCGACTACCTGGATGAAGTGCAGAATCTGGATATCGACGCGCTGAAAAAATGGTACGTCGCCAGAATCGGACGCGCTGCCGGAAGGCAGGGCGAGAAGACGAAGAGGCGTGCCGACAGTCTGGTTGATGCGGCGAAGAAGTACATTGACGGACATTACAGCAAGGATATTTCGCTCGACGATATTTCCCGGGAACTGGATATCAGTCCGTACTATTTCAGCCGGATGTTCAAAGAGGAAGCGGGCGTCACTTTCATCGAGTACCTGACCGGTCTGCGCATGGATAAGGCAAAGGATATGCTGAAGGATTCAGACGTCTCGGTCAAGGAGGTTTGCTCTGCTGTCGGCTATCAGGATCCGAACTATTTCAGCAGAATTTTCAAGAGACTCGTCGGCATGACACCGACCGAATACCGGGGCGAAGTACTGGAGAAGGTTTGATATGAGAGAGGAACTGGAGAGCTTTTACCGTGAAAAGGATCCTGCCCGCAGGCAGGAAATGATCCGTGATCTGGTGAGCAGTGCCGGACAGGATGCGGCGGATATCCGGCTCGCAGCCCGTCTGTTTGAACTGCGCTACGGCAGGAACGGGAGCACGGAGGCTGACTACTTTGTGCGTCATATGCTGACGCTGATGAGCATCAGCAGAGCACCGTCCATTTTTACCGGCCATCAGAAGAGGCAGACGGAAAAAGTCATCAAAGATCTCGGCATCACAGAGACGGAGGAGCAGATCGCGTCCGGAGCCATCGCGCGGGAAGAAGCCGAAGAGATTCTATACCGGGAATTCCTGAGCGCCGCCGATCTTTATTTCTCGACCTGTACGGAAGAGAGCTATCATCGGCTGTTCGGCATGGCCGCTTCTTCAGAGAATACCAGAGCGGCATCCATGAAACAGGACGCCGCTGACATGGGAAGCGCTGTCGCTGACAGATTTCACCTCGAAGAGCCGCTTCGCGTGTGGTGCCGGGCTGTTGAGGATGCAGCGCTGGCGCGCATGTGAAAAGCGCATTTCACTGTCATACGGTCACTCCGGCATCGGAATGTAGAGGATGACTTCTGTTCCCTTTTCGGGACCGGCACTCGTGATGTCGATCACGTCCTCTGTTTTGTAGAAGAGCTGCAGGCGGTTGACCACATTGCCGAGGCCGACGCCGTTTGTCTCGTCGCCCCGTGCGCGCACCGGCACATTGCCTGCGAGAATATTTTCTATCTGTTCCTGTGTCATGCCGTGGCCGTTGTCCTTGACGGAAAGAGAGATCAGGCTGCCCAGGCGATACACAGACAGCACGATCTTTTTCGGACGGTCCAGATTGCGGAAACCGTGGTTGATCGCATTTTCCACGATGGGCTGCAGGATCATGCTCGGCATGGCCACATTCGTGAGATCGTCGTCGATTATTTTCTCATAGGAGATGGCACCGGAGAAGCGCACGTTGATGATGTACAGGTAATTGTCCACGAGGGAGATTTCGTCCGTCAGCGTCGTGACCTGTTTCTCGCGGTTGGTCTTTGCACGGAAGAAAGATGCCACATTCTGCAGATACCGGTATGTCGTATCTGCTTGTTCCATGAGCGCCAGCTGCGTTCCCGCATTCAGCGTATTGAACAGGAAATGCGGATTGATCTGTGCCTGCAGGTATTTCAGTTCCGCGTCTTTGAGCTCCGCGTCCATGCGGAGTTCATTCTCACGGAGTTCATTTTCGTGTTCCATCGATGCTTTCAGCTGGATGATATATCCGCGGATGCTGGCAGCCATTTTGTTGAAGGCCGTCGACACTACGCTGATCTCATCGTCACCTGTCACCGGGATCTCCGGCACATCAAAATTCCCCGCACTGATTTCATTTGCCTCGCTGGCCAGATGTTCCAGGGGTGCCGTGAGAGAGCGCGTCAGCATCAGCGTGAATATCAGGTCACTTACGAGAACGCCAACGAGAATCAGAATAGATACAATCTCAAGAAAGCTCAGCGTGTGCTGCATGGCAGTGTAATTGTCCGAGTTGCTGTTCAGCTGCAGAACGTTTAGTGAGAAGAGACTGGATTTCAGATAGCTGTAGATATCCTCGATGGTGCTGTAATCGGAGGCGTATTGCTCTACGTTTCCGCCGCGGGCGTTCGAGAGAGCTTCATGGCAGACGTCGAGGTAATTATCGGAGATCCCGTTGATATCTTCGATCGTTGCATTGACCTTTTCATCGGCGCCGATGATCGAAAGATCGGAGAGAGATGCCGAATAGGTGCTCTCTGCGATGTAATAGGCCGAAAGATCTGAAGAACTGCCCGTGCTCAGGTAGGTGTAGAGAGATTCCTCCAGGTTATCCAGATCGCCGGTGAGCGCATTGATTTTTACGTTTGAGGAATAGACGTCGCTGATCCGGTCAATAGCCTGATTGATCGTCATGAAGAGAAAGGTATTCACGATAAAAATAAAGATGGTCGTGATCGTATACGTGATGATGAGCTTCTGGCTGACCGTACGGGGTCTCCATCGCAATTTCCGTGTGTCCATAACTTTCATCCCTTCCGGCAGCGCCGGCATTTTTTTCTTAGTATTCAGATCAGCTGTCTTCCGTATCACTCTGAGAATCAGAGACAGTGAAATCGTCTGCGTTGTCAGCGGTGACAGTCTGTATATCGATTGTCGAGTACTCTGTGACAAAGCCGTCCTTTACGTATTCTGTCATACTGTCGGCAGCTCTCGCGCCGATATCTTCCGGTGATACCGTGAGAACACCGGAGATGACGTGTTTGCGGATGGCACTCAGTATCGTGTCATTGGTGAAGCTCCCGTAAATGGAGACGTCTCCTACGTGGTTGGTATCCACGACCGCCTGACAGACATGGGTTGTGTTCTGCTCATCGAGACAGATGAGAATGTCCGGCAGATCTCCGCTTTCGAAAAGCTGGTTGATGATTTCCACATCGCTGAACATACCGCCGGTGCCTACTTCACGTGTGCGGATCGTATATCTGGTCGACAGGAGATTTTTCTGTATATAATCCCTGATACCGGAGCAGATCAGATTCTGGTTTGTATTGCGCTCTGCGGGACTTGTCAGGATCAGCACGTCTTTCCGTTCTCCGCTGTCGGCATCTTTGTCTGTATCGGAGATAAACTGCTGTGCCATGCGCTGGCCGAACTCGTAATAGGTGACGCCGACATAGCTCTGCCGGAGAGATCCGTAGCAGTCGCCTGAGACGCAGATGACAGGGATGTTTTCGCTGACTGCCGTGTTGATCTGCTTTGTCATCTCATCTGTGCCGTCTCCTACGACAAAAATACCGTCCGGTTTGGCATAGACCGCCATTTTCATGAGGTCAAACGTGCTGTAGCTGGTCTCCATATCCTGCCCCATGAATTCCAGATAGGCATCCTGATCAGCCAGCTTTTTCTTCATGGCTTCATAAACGAGTGTGTTGAATTTGTCAGATGAGTCGGCGACAAAAATATAATGTGACTGGCTGGTGCCCGCGTCTGCAGACGAATCCAGAAGATTTTTTGTCCTGATATTGAAGACGATCAGGCAGATGACGGAAACGGCGATCATGATACCCAGAACGACAGCCATTGCCATTCCCGGTTTTTTCGGTTTATAATGCTTAAGAATCATAATTTTTTACTCTGTGAATTCAGGTCATGTGTGAACAATAATTGCAGATATTATATCACCTCATGATATTGAATTGAAATCCTCATGGACGGGTAATTGTAATGAGATTAACAGGAAAAAAATGGATGGCAGCTGTCATTGCCGGTATGCTTGCTGTTTCAGGCAGCGGATGCGGAAACGCGGATGAGAAAAGAAGCGGAAATGCCGAAGTGAGCGGGAATTCGGAGAAGAACATGCCGCAGATCGGCATTGTTTTTGACTCTTTTGTCATTGAGCGATGGGAGAGGGACAGAGATATTTTTGTCTCCAAGGCGAAGGATCTCGGCGCCGATGTCATTGTGGGCAATGCGAACGGGGATGTGGCGGAGCAGAAATCCATCATCGACCACATGATCGCCAGCAACGTCGACGTGCTCGTTGTCGTGGCAACAGATGCGGACAGCCTGACAGCATCGGTGGAAGAGGCGCATAAGGCGGGAATCCCGGTTATTTCCTATGACAGAATTCTTCGGAATTCTGACACGGATCTGTATATCACATTTGATAACGGAGCCGTAGGAGAGTATATGGCCGATACGCTGAACGAGGCGCTCCCGGACGGCGGTAAATATATGAAGGTCAACGGTTCGGAGGTTGATAATAACGTCATCCTCGTCAATGAAGGCTTTGACAGGACGATCAACAGCAATCTGACCATGATCGATGAGATCCACTGCAGGAACTGGAACGATACGGAGGCCTATGATTATCTGACAGAGCATCCTGAGGACGTGGAGGAAGCGGATGCCTTCATGTGCGGTAATGATACGATCGCCGGACAGGTCATCCGTGTGCTCTCGGAAAACCGGAAGGCCGGCAGTGTGATCGTGACCGGGCAGGACGGCGACCTTGAAGCCTGCCAGCGGATCGTTGAGGGTACCCAGGCCATGACGGTGTACAAGCCGATTGAGGAACTGGCGACGCAGGCTGCCGAGAGCGCCGTAGAGATGGCGAAGGGGGAGAAAGTTCAGACAGATGAGACGATCAGCGACGGGACATACGATATTCCCTATATCGCCATTCAGCCGACGAGAGTCACAAAGGATAATCTGGACAGGGTCATCATCGACAGCGGATTCCACAGCCGCGAAGACGTCTATCTGCACATGGAGGATGAGAAAGTAAGCACATCCTCGGCGACTGCGCTCTCATTCGGAGCCGAATAACGGCCATTCAGCAGAAGAAATTCTGCCGTAAAGATGTATAGGACAAATTTGCCGCATTAAATTGCTGCAGGCAAATTTGTCCTATTTTTTTGCTGTTTTACCTGTCTGATTGTGAAAAAGATACAAAAAAAATCCGGCTGCATCTTAAAATTGTCTTCTTTCCGTCAAAGCGGGCAGATGCTAAGATGAATTTGCAGTCGGGAAGAGGAAAGCCCGATGCAGATGTAAAACCTCACAATATATTTTTTCAAAGGGAGGACAAAGGAATGAAGAAACAGGTAGTCAGTGTTTTACTTACCGCCGCTATGACAGCAGGTATGCTTGCAGGCTGCGGATCCAGCACGTCGTCCACGTCGAGCGCAAGCTCAGCGGGTGCAGACAAGACTGCGGCAGCTTCCACCAGCACAAGCGCAGCAGCTTCCAGCTCCAGCGCAGCGGATACCAGCACGAGCTCCAGCGCAGCAGCTTCCAGCACAAGCGCAGCTTCGACGAGCGAATCCGTAACGGCTTCCAGTACGACGGCAAGTGCTTCCGGACAGACAGTCGGCATCGCAATGCCTACCAAGTCTCTCGAGAGATGGAACCGTGATGGTTCTTACCTTGATGATCAGTTCAAGACCGCTGGTTATAATACAGAGCTTGTATTCTCCGATAACAAGATCGATCAGCAGGTTAAGGATATCGAAGGTCTGATCGCAGACAAGGTTAACCTTCTGGTTGTAGCTGCTATCGACGGCGAGTCCCTGACACAGGTTCTCGGTGAGGCAAAGGACGCAGGAATCCCGGTTATCGCTTATGACCGTCTGATCATGAACACCGATGCCATCAGCTATTATATTTCCTTCGATAACTACACCGTAGGTAAGCTGCAGGGCCAGTACGTTATTGATCAGCTCGACCTCGACAATGCAGGCGACAAGACCTACAACATCGAGTTCACCGCTGGCGACCCGGCTGATAACAACGCTACATACTTCTTCAACGGCGCATATGATACCCTGAAACCTTATCTGGATGCAGGTACGCTGAAGGTTCCGTCAGGCCAGACCACATTTGATCAGTGTGGTACCGCACAGTGGGATACCGCTACAGCAATGAAGCGTTTCCAGAACATCCTCGGTTCCTACTATTCAGATGGTACACAGCTTGATGTAGCTCTCTGCTCCAACGACTCCACCGCTCTTGGTGTTGCACAGGCTATTGAGTCCGATTACGCCGGAACCAATACCGTAATCGTAACCGGTCAGGATGGTGATGAGGCTAACCTCGCAAACATCGTTGACGGCAAGCAGTCCATGACAGTTTATAAAGCTGTTGCTAACGAGGCAGTTGTTACCCTCGATCTCGGCAAGGCAATCCTGAACGGTGAGACCCCGGATGCAAGCCTGATCGACAAGTCCGGATGGGATTTCGACTGCACATATGATACCGAGACTTATGACAATGGTACCGGCGTCATTCCTTCTTACCTGCTTGTTCCGGTAGTTGTAACCAAGGACAACATGGTAAAAGAGCTTGTTGACCCTGGATACTATACACAGGATGATGACGGATATCTGCATCCGACAGCATAATCCGTATACAGGGAATTACCTGATCCTTTGACTTAAAGGTCATGAGGGCGGGGCTGGTAAAACTGCCCCGCCCATTTGTATGTACTGTATAAGTCCGTCGCATGCCAGAGGCGGGCTGCACACCCGAAGGGTGCGCAAGGTCGACTATGGCTTTGCGACGACAACAGGTATGAGCATGGAGCGATGCGCAGCAGCGCGAAAATGCGAATATACGCGGGCAGTGAGCCGCATCCGTACACGCGGAGCGTGATACAGTGAGGCGAACGCCGCGATAGCCCGACGAAGTCGGGCTTACCTGTAGCGACGCGTAGACTTATACAAAAACAACTAACAAAGGCTTTCTGCAGGCCGATAAATGCTGCAGAAGGAGGTGCTGATTGGCTGATATTATTCTGGAAATGAAACACATCACGAAGCTTTACCCCGGCGTAAAAGCTCTCGACGATGTGAATTTCAAGGTAGAGCGGGGAGAGATTCACGCTCTTGTTGGTGAGAACGGTGCCGGGAAATCGACGCTGATGAACGTTCTGTCGGGTACGATCCCGACCGGACAGTACACCGGCGACATCATTTACAATGGCAAGGTCTGCAAATACTTAAATATCCGGGATTCTGAGAAGGACGGCATCGCCGTTGTTCATCAGGAACTTGCACTGATCCCGGAACTTACGATCGCGGAAAATATGTTCATGGGCAATGAGCGCCGCAACAAATTCGGCGTCATTGACTGGAACAGAACTTATACAGAGGCTGACGCGGCGATGAAGCGCGTAGGCCTGAAGGAATCATCTCAGACACTGATCAAGGATATCGGTACCGGAAAGCAGCAGCTCGTTGAAATTGCAAAGGCACTTTCAAAGAACTGCAAACTGCTCGTACTGGATGAGCCGACATCTTCACTGAATGAGGAAGATTCCATGATGCTTCTGAACATGCTTCTGGATTTCAAGAAGCAGGGCATCACCTCCATCATCATTTCTCACAAGCTCAATGAGATCGCTTACTGCGCCGACAATATCACGATTCTCCGTGATGGCAAGACCATCGAGACGATTCCGAACCCGGATCACAAGATCGATGAGGCGCGTATCATCAAGGGAATGGTCGGACGTGAGATGACCGACCGCTTCCCGGAGAGAAAACACAACATCAGCAAGGAAGTTGCTTTTGAGGTGAAGGACTGGACGGTATATCATCCGACTTACACCGAGAAGTGCATCGACGATCACGTATCGTTCAATGTACACAAGGGAGAGATCGTCGGATTCTCCGGCCTGCAGGGCGCAGGACGTACCGAGCTTGCCATGTCGCTCTTCGGCAGAAGCTATGGTTCTCATATCTCTGGACATGAGTTTATCGCGGGCAAGGAAGTACATCTGAAAAATGAGCGCGATGCCATTGAGCATGGCCTCGCGTATGCTACTGAGGACCGTAAGGTGAACGGACTGATCCTCGATGAGACGATCGCGAGAAACACGACGCTCGCAAGAATGGAAAAGATCTCCGACAAGCACGGCATCGTCGATGTGCAGAAGGAAAACCGCGAGGCTGAGGTCTATGCGAAGAAAATGCGCACCAAGACACCGAGTATCCAGCAGAAGGTCGGAAACCTTTCCGGCGGCAACCAGCAGAAGGTTCTTCTTTCCAAGTGGATGTTCGCAGAGCCGGATGTCCTGATCCTCGATGAGCCTACCCGAGGCATCGATGTAGGCGCAAAATACGAGATTTACGAGATCATGAACGAGATGGTAAGCCAGGGCAAGGCTGTTATCATGATCTCATCCGAACTGAACGAACTGCTCGGTATGTGCGACAGGATCTATGTCATGAACGAGGGCAGGATGGTTGCGGAATTCAATCACGATGAAGTAACGCAGGAAAAGATCATGGCTGCCATTCTGAAATCAGATAATTCCGCGGCGAAGGAGGCTTAATCAAATGAAAGCGAAAGCATTTATTAAAAAATATACGATGGTACTCGCACTGGTCATCGTCTTTATTTTCTTCACAGCACTGACCGGTGGACGTCTTGTCTACGCACAGAACATTTCCAACCTGCTTCTTCAGAACGCATATGTTCTGATCATGGCCTGCGGCATGCTCCTGTGTATTCTCACTGGTGGTAACGTTGACCTGTCGGTCGGCTCCACGCTCTGCCTGTCCGGCGCCCTTGCAGCGAAGATTCTGGATACCGGCGGAAGCGCAGGCGTAGCGATTCTGGCTTCCCTTGCTCTTGCAGCAGTTATCGGTATCTTCCAGGGATGGCTGATCGGTTATATTCATATCCCGCCGTTCATCTGCACACTGGCAGGTATGTTCCTGTACAGAGGTATCGCCCGTGTTATTCTTGATTCGAGAACCATCGCAATCATGAACAACAGCTACCTGAACCTCTTCACCTCTTACATTTCATTCCCGGGTGAGGAAGCCGGCAATATAGTTTCAGCACTGATCATCGGTATCATCGTTGCGGTCTGCCTGACGGTTGCCATTCTGGTTAACCGTGCGAGAAAGGCATCCAAGGGATACAAAGTCGCTTCCATGGGCGCTACGATCGCTGAAATCGTTATCTTCGATGTCCTGATTATCGCTTATGCTAACAGACTTCAGGGCTACAAAGGTATCCCGGTTATGGTACTGTGGATTCTCCTGATCGTTCTGATCTTTGGTTTCATCACAAGCAGCACTGTTTTCGGCCGTTACTTCTACGCAGTCGGCGGTAACGAGAAAGCTACCAAGCTTTCCGGTATCGATCCCCGCCGCGTTTACTTCTGGGCATATTTCCTGATGAGCGTTCTGGCTGGTTTCTCCGGACTGCTCCACAGCGCACGTATCGGTTCTGTAGATGGTAACATGGGTAACTCCTTCGAGATGGACGCTATCGCATCCTGCTTTATCGGCGGTGCTTCCGCATACGGCGGATCCGGTACCGTTCCGGGCATCATGGTCGGCGCTATTCTCCTCGGTGTTATCAACCAGGGTATGTCGATCCTCGGACTTCCGGATCAGTATCAGTACATCGTAAAAGGTGCTGTACTTCTGGCAGCCGTTGTCTTCGATGTAGTTTCCAACCATAAGACTGGTAAGTCATAAACAAGAATACAGATGCCTCCACCCGCAACACACGCTCGCTCGTCCTCGACGCAGCGGTGGTAAGTTCGTCCATCGCTGCGCTCGGACTCGCAAACCACCGGCGTCTGCGGATGGTTGCGGGGTGGAGGCATCTGTATATCAAGCAAACTGATAACCAGAAGAAAGTTCAAAATAAAGACCATCGCGATCCTGCGTGGTAGAATTCCAGACAGGGTCACGGTCAGTCATATCAGCACCGGACCCGGGCATGGCGGTAACGCCGTGCGCGGGTCCAAACTGGAAAAGGAGAAAATATGTATTTCATAGGTATTGATCTGGGAACTTCGGCAGTGAAACTGCTGCTGATGAATGAGAAGGGGGAAATCAAGAACATCGTTTCCCGCGAGTATCCGCTGTCTTTCCCGCATCCCGGGTGGTCTGAGCAGAATCCGGAGGACTGGGAGAAGGCAGTGAAGGACGGTATTCCGGAGCTGATCCGGGACATCGATCCGAAGGAAGTAAGAGGCATCGGGTCCGGCGGACAGATGCACGGACTCGTTGTCCTGGACAGCGATGACAGGGTGATCCGTCCGGCAATTCTCTGGAATGACGGAAGAACGCAGAAGGAGACGGATTATCTGAATGAGGAGATCGGCAAAAAGAAACTGACAGAGCTCACGGGTAACATTGCTTTTGCCGGCTTCACGGCACCGAAGATCCTCTGGATGAAGGCGAATGAGCCGGAGAATTTTGCGCGCATTGCAAAAATCATGCTTCCGAAGGATTACATCAACTACCGTCTGACAGGTGTTCACTGCACGGATTACTCGGATGCATCCGGCATGCTGCTTCTGGACGTGGAACACAGGAGATGGAGCCGTGAGATGCTTGACATCTGCAGTGTAAAGGAAGAGCAGATGCCGAAACTGTTCGAGAGTTATGAGCCGGTCGGCACGCTGACAGAGAATGCTGCTTCGGATCTTGGACTTTCGAAGGATGTCATCGTTGCGGCAGGTGCCGGCGACAATGCAGCAGCTGCTGTGGGAACCGGTGTTGTGGGCAACGGCGGATGCAATATCTCGCTCGGAACCTCCGGCACAATTTTTATCTCCAGCGACAGCTTCCGCGTGGACAGTGCCAACGCACTTCATTCCTTTGCGCATGCAGACGGCGGCTATCATCTGATGGGCTGCATGCTCTCCGCGGCATCCTGTAACAAGTGGTGGATGGATGAGATCATCGGTACTACGGATTATACTTCACAGCAGGCAGGCATCACGGACGAAATGCTCGGAAACAACCATATTTATTACCTGCCGTATCTCATGGGAGAGCGCGCTCCGCACAATGATCCGGCTGCACGCAGCTGCTTCCTCGGTATGACGATGGATTCTACGCGTCAGGATATGACGCAGGCTGTGCTCGAGGGCGTTGCCTTTGGTATCCGCGACAGTCTGGAAGCTGCAAAGAATCTCGGAATCGATGTGAAGAGCAGCATGATCTGCGGCGGCGGAGCAAAGAGCCCGCTCTGGCGCAGAATTTTCGCCAATGTTCTGAACATTGAACTGACGCTTCCGGAGACGGAGCAGGGACCCGGCTATGGCGGAGCTATTCTGGCTGCTGTGGCCGCAGGTGTTTATCCGAGCGTTGAAGATGCGACCGGAAAACTGGTGCATGTACACGGAACGGAGCTTCCGGATCCTCAGATCGCGGAGCGCTATGAGAAGAAGTATCAGATGTACAGAAAGCTGTATCCGGCGCTGAAATCGCTGTTTCCGGATTTCTGATCATCAGGATTTGCTCTGATAATCCAGAATACAGATGCCTCCACCCGCAACACGCTCTCGCTCGTCCTCGACGCAGCGGTGGTAAACTCGTCCATCGCTTCGCTCGGACTCGAAAACCACCGGCGTCTGCGGATGGTTGCGGGGTGGAGGCATCTGCATCTCTGGATATTCACACATAGTTATTATCAAGTTATTTTCGGAGCTGCTGCAGATTCTGTGGCAGCTCTTTTCGTGTTCAAATGTGCCGATGGGTGAGGTATACTCAGTTAAAGAATAACTTTCCGGAGCTGGAGTTGAACAGCTCGTATATGTCGTTGTCCGGCGGGAGGCGTATATGTCTGAACATTTTATTGAATTCAAAGACGTGACGAAGGTCTATGGCTCCGGTGAGGCGGAGATCCGGGCACTGGACGGTGTCAGCTTCTATGTGGATGACGGCGAATTCTGCGTACTGCTCGGGTCTTCGGGCGCAGGGAAAACGACGCTGCTGAATATGCTTGGCGGGATGGATCATGTGACGTCCGGAGATATATGGTTCGATGGACAAGAGGTCTCCAGGTTTTCGAAGAAGCAACTCGTTACGTACCGGAGGAAGGACGTGGGTTTTGTCTTTCAGTTTTATAATCTGATCCCGAATCTTACGGCGCTGGAAAATGTGGAGATTGCGGCAATGCTCTGCGAGAATCCCATTCCCGCGGCAGAGGCTCTGGATATGGTCGGGCTCTCAAAGCGGCAGAATAATTTTCCCGCACAGCTTTCCGGCGGTGAGCAGCAGCGCGTGGCGATCGCTCGTGCGCTGGCAAAGAATCCGCGCATGCTCCTCTGTGATGAGCCGACGGGTGCACTGGATTATACGACGGGAAAGGCCGTTCTCAAAATTCTCTACGATCTGGGCAGCGAGCGGGGAACGACGGTGCTCATGATCACGCACAATCAGGCGATTGCACCGATGGCTGACAGAATTCTCCGGATCCGCAGCGGGAAGATTGTTTCCAATGAGCTGAATCCGGACAGGCAGCCCGTCGAGTCCATCGAATGGTGATGTGAAGGCCTGTTTCAGGCAGTCGACGTAAATACAGTCGGAAAATGCGGAGGAATACTGCATGAAAAATACGGCAATCCGGTTATCGGTGAGAAGTGTACGGGCATCGAAGGGGCGCTGGCTGGCGCTCTTTCTGATCGTCATGCTCAGCGTCGGTTTTTTTTGCCGGGCTCAAGGTCTGCCGCGATCAGATGTGGATGGCGTGTCAGAATTACCTGCGGGATCAGAATTTCTATGATTACCGGCTGTACTCTTCACTGGGCTTTACGGAAGATGAGATCGATGCGGTGCGGGATCAGCTGACTTCGGATAAGACTGGTGTACAGAGCTTCGAAGGCATGAAATCCATGGACGCAGCCGGACAGTATGAGGATGCGGAAGGTACCGCGCAGAGCGGCGTTTTCCTGCTGATGTCGATGCCGGAAGAAGTAAACCGGCCGTCACTTGTATCCGGCCGTATGCCTGCGTCTGATGACGAATGCGTTGTGGATGACAGGGCTTTTGGAGAAAAAGCCATCGGCAGCAGCATTACTTTTTCAGGCGATGCCACATCAGATCTTGAAAATGATACGTATACAATCGCATTGCCAATGTATTTCCGGTGTTCTTTATCCTGATCGCTCTGCTCGTCTGCATTACGACGATGACGCGTATGGTCGAGGAGGAGAGGACACAGATCGGCACGCTTAAGGCGCTCGGCTATTCGGATTTTTCCATCACGATGAAGTATATGCTCTACGCCGGAAGCGCGGCGCTGGCCGGATGGGCGGTCGGTTTCTTTGCGGGCACGTGGGGCCTTCCGAGAATTTTCTGGTGGGCATATCGCGTCCTGTATGATTTCGCTCCGATCCCGTATGTATTCAGCCTGCCGATGGCGCTTCTCACGCTCGGCGTATCTCTGGCAGCTGTCGTCCTGAGTATATGGATCTCGTGCAGAGGAGAACTTCTCAGCGCGCCGGCGGTGCTGATCCGTCCGAAGTCCGCCAAACCCGGGAAGCGCATCTGGCTGGAAAAAATCCGTCCGCTCTGGAGCAGACTTCCGTTCCTGCGCAAGGTGACACTGCGCAATATGTTCCGCTATAAGACGCGTATGATCATGATGCTGAGGAGAAGGAGAACACCGCTGTCATCAGTAAAAGAATGGCGGATAAACTCGGACTTGAGAAGGGAGATACCTTCCGGATCGAAGAATCCATGACGGGGAACGGCGATCCGGTGACCGCTGAGCTGACCGTGGCAGATGTCTTCACTAATTACATCAGCAACTATATTTTTATCAACGAAGAAACCTGCCGCAGTATTTTCGGCGCAGGAGATGATAAGAGCAGCGAAAGTGAAACGGACGGAGATGAAACAGAGACGGACTTCGGGGATTTGGAGAATGCCTGCCTGGTAACAACAGACGGAACGCCGGACAAAGCACTCCTGGAGCGGATCAACGGGATGGATGCCGTGACAGGTGTGACAAATCTGGAGGATACGCACGACAATGTCAGCAATTCCGTGTCCTGCCTGAATTACATCATCTGGCTTCTGGTGTTCTTCTCAGGTGCGCTGTCGTTCATCGTCATTTTCAATCTGACGAACATCAATCTGGCAGAGAGAAGCCGTGAGATCGCGACTGTCGAAGTGCTGGGATTTTATCCGCGGGAGACGCGTTCATATGTGCTGTGGGAGAATCTCGTCATTTCCATCCTGGCCGGCTTCATCGGCCTGCCGGGCGGGTGGCTGTTCACCCGTTTTGTTCTCGGCAGGGTACTTCTGGATAATATGACATTTCCGTTTATCATTCATGGGATCAGTTATCTTCTCGCACTGATCTGCACCGTTGTTTTTGCCCTTGTTGTCAATCTGTTCATGCGGCGTTCCATCGCACGCATTCACATGGCGGAATCGCTCAAGGCCGTTGAGTGATAGGAAGCCCCGGTCGAGCTGGCGATGAACCCGCTCGCCCGGTGGAAGTATCACAATTACAGCTGTGCATCCCCGGGCGATTCGGCGGCGATGCGGTCGTGCCCCTCTCTTTTGGCCTGCTTTTTGAGAAGCAGTGTCATCCGCAGCTGATCATGTGATAGAATGAAAGACATCATATTATCAGTTTCAGAAAGGAATGTTTACCCATGATTTTTTCAGAGACAGGTTTCAGACCGCTGTATCATCAGTTCTGTGCGTTCCCGGTGAATGATGAGACGCGGAAGGCGCTTACCGGTTTTCCGGGGGCAGAAGGCGCATCGTACATGCTCACCTATGGATATATCACGGAGAAAGACGGTCTGATGCTGGAAGTGATTGCAGCCGGAGCTGAGAAGGAAGGAAAAAAGGGCGAGTTCGGGTTCGCGGATACCGCGCATACTATCGATGCGAAGCTTCCGATCGCAGCGCTGAAGAAATATGAATTTCTCTATTTCGGCGAGAGCAAAGACGGCATGGCTGTGAAATACGCGGCGAAGATTGCCTCTGTTAAAGAAGATACTGCTTCTCCTGATGTGGAAAAATCACGGCTTTTCAACTTTATCGATACGCTGCGCGATGAGACGCATCCGGATGTGGTCCGGGTCACGCTGGTGAAAGACGGGGCGGAGCCGGAAGAAGCAAAGGCCAGAATCGAGTCGCTGGATCAGCCGTATCTCATCGGCGTTCTGGAAGAGGAACCGCGACAGAATCTCGGCTATCATAAAGGAGAGAAGGTGGCATTCCGCACCTACAGAACGAAAGAGGGCGAGTATTTTCTGGAGGCAAATCTGAATCCGGCGGTTCACATCACGAAAGACGATCTGAAGGACGGACAGATGGTGCGTCATGCGGTGGAACAGTTTGACAAAGAGTCCAACAGCGACAATCTGTTCATGGTACTGACGCTCCTGCGGGACAGCACGGTATTTGTGCCGTGCCTGCCCGGACTGGAAGATCCCGCCCGCCCCGAGCCGGATATTCTGAAAAATGAAAACGGCGCCCTGTATTTTCCTGTCTTTACGACGAAGGATGGGCTGAAGAAAAATCTGCCGGATGATTCTCTGATGGAGATCCCGATGACGGAGGCGGTTAACCTCGCGGAGAAGACCACGCAGAAAATCATCGGCATTGTTCTCGATCCCTACAGCCAGCCGTTTATTCTGGACAGCCAGTTTATGAAACTGCTGAAGCAGATGAAGTCAAACATCGACTGACATGTGCGTTCCCGCCGGCAGAATCAGGCATCTTCAAAACCGGCGATGCAGTATGCGCCCGGGCCGCCGTGTGTCGTGATGACACAGCCCACGTGAAGCCAGATCAGGTTGTGGAAGCCGAGGGATTCACACGTGCTGCGAACCTCCTGAGCCCATTCGTCGGTAAAGCCGGGTGCGGTGCCTATGTAGAGTACATCGCGGCTGAAATGATATTTCTCTGTGTATTCTCTGATCATCTTGCGGATGACGCGCGTGAAGGTGCCGCGGTAGCGGTCGGTGGCCAGCAGATATCCGTTGATGACGTCGATCAGTGGAACGATGTGGAGAAGGTTGGCGAGCAGTGCCTTGGAGTTGGAGCAGCGGCCGCCCGCTTTCAGGAAATCCAGATTCTGCGGGACAAAGCTGACATGTGTCTTATCGCAGATTCGGCGGGCTTCTTCGGCCACCTTATGTACATCCCAGTCCGGGTGAAGGCGGATCAGCTGCGCTGTCCGGATGACAGCCGCACACTGGCCTGCCGTGCACTGCTTCGTGTCGACGGGAGTGACATAGTCGCGGCCCTCTGCAGCGAGTGTGGCATTGGCATAAGAAGAAGTCGTGACGGCTGAGTATCCCAGATACAGGATCTGAGCGTCAGGGCTTTCTTCGTGGATCCGGTCGAAGACGCCGGAAAAATCTGCCGGCATCGCCGCACTTGTCTTCGGAACACGTCCTGTCTTCCTGTAGTAGTCAACGACTGCCTGCGGATCGAAACTCCCGTCTTCCCTGGAATCCCCGTCGAAGATGACATGCATCGGGACGATGGTAATGCCATACTCCGCTGCCAGTTCAGGCGAGATGTCCGCGCCCGATTCAGCAACAATCCTAATATTATTCATTTTCAGTTTCCCCCTTGGTTTAAAAAAACCATCCTCGTTAGTTCCAAGTTTACCATGATATGTCCCGCAATACCAGAAAACTGTGTACGCAGTAACGGTGAGAACGATAAAACCGCTGCACAGAGGTCTGTACGTACTCTGTGCAGCGGTTTTAACTCGCTTTTGTATGCTGTGCAATTCGTGATCCGTGTTCAGACAGCCTGCTTTTTGGCAGGTGCGGAACCGGTCATGGCGTATACGTCAAGTACCTTGCTGAGCTGAGCGCTGCTCATGAGGCCCTGCTCAAGGACGAGCTCGCGGACGGAGCGGTCTTCGCGCACGGCGCGTTTTGCGATCTCGGCGGATTTTACATAGCCGATATACGGGCTGAGGGCGGTGGCAATGCCTGCGCTGTGCTCAAGGAGCGTGCGGCAGCGGTCGCGGTTGGCTGTGATGCCGGTGATGCAGTTGTCTGTGAGTGTGGCAACGGCACCGGTCATCGCTGTGATGGATTCAAAAAGGGTGTAGAAGAGCACCGGCTCAAAAGCATTCAGTTCCATCTGGCCTGCCTCAGCAGCCATCGTGATCGTGGTGTCATGACCTGCCACGAGAAAAGCAACCTGGTTCACAACTTCCGGGATGACCGGATTTACCTTGCCGGGCATGATGGAAGAACCGTTTTGTTTTGCGGGAAGATTGATTTCCGAAAGACCTGTCTTGGGACCGGAGGAGAGAAGACGGAGATCGTTGCACATCTTGGAAAGGCTGATGGCGCAGGATTTCAGAGCGCCGGAGATGGCACAGAAGCTGTCGAGATTTTCTGTGGCATCGAACAGGTCATCTGCCTGTGTGAGCGGATAGCCGGTTATTTTTGCAAGGGTGGGAACGACGTTCAGCCGGTAAAAATCTGTGGTATTGATGGCGGAGCCGATGGCTGTGCCGGCGAGGTTGACACTGTACATCTCTGCTGAGGTGGTGCGGATGCGGTCATTGATTCTCCTGACCATGCTCGCGTATGCGCCGAATGTCTGGCCGAGGCGGATCGGAACGGCATCCTGCAGCTGTGTGCGTCCCATCTTGATGACGTCGTCGAATTCTACGGATTTGCTGCGGAGCGCTGCCTCCAGGCGGTCAAGCTCTTTTTCCAGCGGCTTCAGGAGATCCAGCACGGTGAGCTTGCCTGCGGTGGGAATCACATCGTTGGTGGACTGGCTCATGTTTACGTGATCGTTCGGGTGAACCCTGTCGTAGGCGCCTTTCTTGCCGCCCAGGATCTCGTTGGCGCGGTTGGCAAGGACTTCGTTCATGTTCATGTTTGCGCTGGTTCCGGCGCCGCCCTGAATGGCATCTACAATGAATTCGCATTCATGCAGGCCGTTGATCACTTCGTCAGCTGCGGCGAGGATCGCGTCCTTTTTAGCTCTGTCGAGTGTTCCTGCCTTGCAGTTTGTGATGGCGGCTGCTTTTTTGATCTGCGCCAGGTTGTTCAGAAATATCTGATTCATTTTCTGCCCGGTGATCTGGAAATTTTCTTCTGCTCTGAGTGACTGTACGCCGTAGTATGCTTCTCCGGGTACTTCTTTCATTCCAATGGAATCTTTTTCCAGACGAGTTTTCATGATGTTTGCCTCCTTGGTTGTTTGAGTTGTGGATGGATGCCTGTGCGGGTGATCCATGGAGGTGGAACTGACCGGGCAGTGAAGAAATCGATCAGCACCATCTGGCTGCTTCGTTTTTGAATCAACACTGACGAGGGTAAACTTTTATTCGGCAGTTGTAAATGTTTTTAACTGAATACGTTAATAATCCATGAAATTCGATTATTTAACTTAATAAAAATAAGTTAAAATGATTTTGACTTTATAAAATTATGTTGCCGGAATTGCGTGCAAAGAGTAAACTGTCTGCAGTGTATGAACTGTGACTTACTGGGACGATGTTAACTGGCAGGCTTAATGCAGTTTTATGGTATCCTGTATGGAGTACGAACAGGTAGAAATGCAGGAAGGATGGGTGAGACAGGATGGAGAGCGACAATCTGGACGCAATCGACAGGAAGATTCTGAAGATGCTGCAGAAGAACGGCAGGACGCCGATCAAGGATATTGCGAAGGAGGTTTTTCTCTCGTCGCCGGCGGTTTCCAACCGGATCGAGAAGATGGAGAGAGCGGGCATTATCCGCGGCTACCATGTGGAACTCAACCCGTTTCTCTTCGGATATAATATCAAAGCCTTTATCAACCTGGAGATCTCGCCGGTGCAGAAGAAGGATTTTTATCCTTTTATCAGAACAATCCCGAATGTTGTGGAGTGCAACTGCGTCACCGGCGAATATTCGATGCTGATCGAGGTGTTCTTTCAGACGACGCAGCAGCTGGATCACTTCATCAATGAGCTCCAGCAGTTCGGCAAGACGCAGACGCAGATCGTCTTCTCCACGTCAGTGGAACACAGAGATGTGCCCGTATAAGTCCAGTCTCATGCCAGAGGCGGGCTGCACACCCGAAGGGTGCGCAAGGCCGGCTATGGCTTTGCGACGACAAGCGACATGAGCATGAAGCGATGCGGCGTCAGCTCCGCCCCTGCCGGTGCGTCTGATACCAGTCGACGGTGTCGACACCGGCCGGCGCGAACAGGCGATCCTTCATTGCCGTGATCTCATCGGCGAGGGAAACTTTTCCTCCGCCGAAGATGTGTACATATCCCTCGAGTGAGAGCGCCTTTCTGCGCAGGCTCTGCGCCCTTTCCCACACAAAAATCGCCGCTTTTCCCTTGCCGTTGCGTGCTTCCTGGATCAGATTTTCCACTGCGGAATTGCCGTCGAAGCAGATGACCAGCGACGGGCGGCGCTCAAAAATTTCATAGTTAAAGCTCTTGTAAATGCCCATGCCCTCGGATTCTGTCGATACGCGGACAGAGACGTTTTCCTCACGGATCCGGCGGAGCTCCGCCTCCGAGAGCCGCGACGGCGTGATGCAGAAGATGCGGAAGCCCTTCGTGTTGTGGTCAAGCAGATATTTCTCATAGCCGGACATCCGGTAGCCGATGACAAAAAATGCCTCGTCCGGCGAGAGGATCCGGAGCAGCGCGTCGAGCTGCGCCGTACCTTCCTCTGTCACGCGCGTCGTCCGTCTGGCTGTATTGAAGCTGCCGCCGGCGAGAACCACAGGCATGGCGTCCCACGGGAGTTCGCGGATCATCGGCGCCAGCGCCGTGTTTGCGTCTTCGCGGTATGGGCGGGAGACAAGAAGTTTTCTGTCAGAATGTTCATCCATCCGCCAGATCAGGCAGTCTGTTATCGTCCGTCCGGCCAGAATTCTGCGAAAAGCAAATGATTTGCGCCGGAAAGCGGCTATGGCATCCTCGATTACCTTTGTGTCTGTTCGCTTCATGGCGGCGATCTCATCATCCGTGAGATCCAGCAGTTTTTCGAGAGAGAGCTGTTCGTCGATCGAATTTGTGCCGTAGAGTGCAGCACCATCCGTTCCCTGTACGCAGGGAATACCCGCCTTCAGGTAATGGTGGAGCGGATGATTGCGCAGAGAATTCAGATTGTTGAGGCGCACATTGGAGGTCAGCTGGAATTCCAGCACGGTGCCGGCTGAGCGCAGTTCATCCAGCAGTTCACGTCCTTTTGCAGAGTGGAAGCTGCTCGTGTACAGGCCGTGACCGATCCGCATCCGCGGCATGGGCTGGCCGGGCGCCAGGGCATTTTTCACACAGGCGATGCTGTGCGCCACGTTATCCCGGAGACTGTCGTTCTCGCCGGCGTGGATACGGATGACAAAATCAGGATCATCGGCAGCGACCCGCACGATCTCCGTGATGAGCGGCTGAAGGGTACTGATATCATTGATCTCTTCACCGACGATGTCGGAGCCCGCGACGTAGGGATCGAGGGCGACGGCGCGGAGCACGGCGATGTTCTGTTCGAGGTAATTTTCCGGCGTCTTCTGATCCTTCACGATGGTAAGAGGAATGCGGCGCATGGCGGCGAGAAAGCGGATCATGACACCTGTCTCGCGGTAGATGGCCGGCATCACCTCGTGCACCTGTGTCAGCATGCGCAGGGACTCGTACTTCTTGACGAGGGTGGTATCGGAAATCTCGGCATAGGTGATGCCCTGACGCTGGTACTGGCGGGCGATCCAGAGCAGGCAGTCCTGAAAGATCGTGTTCTGCCAGTAATTCGGATTTTTCTGATCGTCCAGCATCTGCAGCAGTGCTTTCCGGACATCGCGGTCGGGGATACGGTCCACGTGTTCGAGTTCAATTTTGTTCTCGGATTCTGTTCCCTTGCAGAAGACATAGCGGTATAGATAGACCTTCTCCAGATTCGTGAAAACGGCCTGGCCGTCCTTCAGCACAGCCAGCGAGATGCGGATCTTCACGATGTTCTCCGCAGCGTGGGAGAGGTTGTGAAGGATCAGGTCGGCGAAGTTGATGAAGGTGTTGTCGTTTATTTTTCTGGCGAGATACTTACCCGTCAGCGTGGAATCGGCGAACTGCCGGGCCACCTTCTCGCGCTGCGCGCTGATCTCCTTTTCCTGGCGGTTCGTGAGTACGAGCCCGAGCTTGCGCACATAGTAGAGAGGATAGCGGATCTGATGCGCGATACCGAGCGCGATCAGAATGTCCGGCGACAGGTTGCCGTTCATATGCGTATGCAGGTCGCTGCGGAATTTGTACTGACGGCGGATATAGGTCTTGAAGATGGTCTTCTCCACGCCGTAGCGGTAATCCTTGGTCTGGCTCATCAGCGTCTTGGCGATGGCGGGAACGGACGCCTTGCGTTCGATCCGTCCGTCGGGAAAAATATTGGCAACCTTTGTACCGCCGAAGCGCAGGATCCACATATCCCGGTTGTCGCCGTCGATATACGCCGGTACTTCGCCGCGGATCACCTGCAGGCCCCTGTCGTTGACGGAGAGCGGCAGCTGGCAGACGGCGGCGAAATTTCGGATCAGGTTGCCGGTATGATGATTCGGCGTCTCCATTTCATAGAAGAGACGGTCATCGTCGTCGCGGTACAGATTGATGATCATATCTTTTTCATTATCCAGATAAAACCGGCCAAAGTTTTTCATGAATGCCTCCTGCGTATGGCTTGTCGTTCCGGGCGTATCTGTCCGGCGGTGTTTTATCCTGATCATCATAGTTTATCGCCGGCAGGCACGCAACCTCATTTTCCGTGAGAACCGGGATTGCGCCGGATTTTATCTCAGCGAACGCTGCGATTTCGGGATATTAACAGCAGAGCTGCATTTTATCCCTTCTCCCGGGGATTCACATTTGCGCCGGAAAGTGCGAAAATGTCAGCAGCATCAGGTGAGCACAGGGCTCAGAGGATGTGCGCGATCAGAAAAAACCAGCGGCGGGCAAAGCCCCGCATGTCAGAAGAAAGGCGAAGCTATGGATAAAGTGGCAGAAGCTGTCAGCAGCATGGTCCGGTTTTACAGCGGGACGAGCGACCGGATCGTACATGATGTCAATCATTTTCTCAAAGTATGGGGATTTGCCAGAACGATCGGCCGGATGGAAGGTCTTGATCCGGTGACGCAGGAGACGCTGGAGCTGGCAGCGGTGGCGCATGACATTGCCTGCCCGCTTTGCCGGGAAAAATACGGCAGTGCGGACGGAAAGCATCAGGAGCTGGAAGGCGGTCCGCTTACACGGGAGTTCTACCGGGATTTCAACATGCCGGAGGAACAGCTGGACCGCATCGTATATCTGGTGTCGCATCACCACACATATGACGGCGCAGATGGCATGGATTATCAGATTCTGCTGGAAGCTGATTTTCTGGTCAATGCAGATGAGTCGCAGCTGAGCAAACATGGCATAACAACCTTCCGCGACCGGGTGTTCAGAACTGAGACGGGCAGAAGGCTGCTGAAAGACATGTACGGCTGCTGACCGGCATCGTATACCTGACTGAACTTATGAACAGTCTGAGGTATGCCGATAGAAGATATGTGTAGAAGATATGTGTATGAGTATCTGTCGGCGAGGGAACGTCAGGCGGATGTTCGGTGAAGCGGGTAATTCAGCCGTTCAGGACAGATATCCTGTATCACCGGAAGGGAGAAAGATATGTCGATTGGAAATGTGTATGGTACGGGGGTATCCGGGTATTATCATACCTATATCGGAAACGGTACCGTAAAGAAAAACGACGATGCCAGCCGGACTGAGGGAACAGCCGGGGAAGCAGCAGATGCATCTTCTGTTTCGGACGGCCATGCGGTCAAAACGGACGGAGCGGCGGAGAAGGCATCGATCCTGAAGCAGCTGACCGGCGGGATCAGCGGGAAACTGACCGTTCAGCAGAGCAAATACGGGCAGAGCATCGGAGATGTCAGCCTTTCCGACAAGGCGGCTGACTATTATGAGAGCCTGAAGAAACGCTATGGCAATATGAACTTCGTGCTGGTCAGCGACGATGTAAAGAATGCTGTCCAGTCGAATGCCGCTGCCTATGCCGGTACAGGTAAGACAACGGTTCTGATCAATGTGGACAAGGTTGAGAAGATGGCTTCGGATTCTTCCTACAGGCAGAAATACGAGTCGATCCTCACGAACGCGCAGTCGCAGCTGAGCGGCATTGCATCCGCAGCGCAGCAGAAGAGCGGCGGAGACAGCATCCTGGCTTCGTTTGGCATGTCTGTCAATGAGAATGGCGATACTTCATGGTTCGCTGTCTTCAGAAAACAGCAGAAGGATATCAGCACGAGCCTTTCTTCCAGACGCGCTGAGAAAGCTGCAGAGAAGAAGAAAGCGGAAAAGGCGCAGGCGAAAAAGGACGCAGCGGAGAAGGCGCAGGAAAAGATCAGTGATAAAAAGGCAGCGGAAAAAGCGGCCGACGCAGCAAAGGCAGATAAACTCCGCGAAGCAAAAACAGCAGAAAAGACAGCAGCAGAGAAAGCTGCCGGTGAAGAAACGGATCTTGATGCTGACGACTATGATGTGCTGACGTCATCGACATCAGAGGGCCTGATTGAAAAAATCAGAGATTACCTGGCGAGCGGCTCTGAGAATACGGAGGGTGCGCATTTCTCTGCTGAGGCATAACAGCACTGACAGATACTGACATAACTGTATACATTTGCATGGATTTTATGCATTGTACAGGCTGTCAGCTGAATATTTCTGAACACACGGCCAACGGCGGCTGTCCCCGGACAGGGGGACAGCCGCCGCTTTGTCAATCAGCATTGTACAGGCCATTTCGAGGCATTTTTTATTCGAGACAATTTTCAGAAAAAGCAAAACAATTTATAGAAATCAGTTAAAATAATGATACAATTATAAGTGTATATAATCGAATGCCAAGAAATATGACCGCAGATTGTTTTGCGCTGTGCGCTCCTGCAATCCTGTGTATCCATAGGGATACGCATTCGGTTCAGACAACTTGGGTGCATAGGAAGGACATTTTCTGTAATCGCTGCCGGTTTTCAGGCAGTATCTGTGCGTACTGATACGCGTACGGGAAGTCGTAACTGTACGACAGACAGGAATGTATCTGAATATGCAAGGCATAATGGAGAAGAGGGAGATCATGACACGTAAAAAATCCGAAATCGCAGGAAATGAAAAAAAGAGAAACGGAGAGGAAATCAGGAAGAAAAGGAAAATATCCACAGCAGTCAGGAATAACATACCAGCTGTGACGAAAAAGGATAAAGATAAATTTGACAATCTCGGGACAAAAGTCCGTCAGCTGAGGATCCGGCAGAAAATGACGCAGTCAGAAGTGGCAGAGGCACTGCATGTGACACCGGGCTATATCAGCAACGTGGAAAACGACAGGACAGCCATGTCCCTTCATATTCTGATATATTATGCAAGGCTTACAGGCCTGTCACTGGACGAGCTGATCGGTGAGGTACAGCCGGATTATAAACCGACGGCGCTGTATAATCAGCTGAGAAGAGAAATTGCTCAGCTGAGCCCGGAGGAGCAGGAACATCTTCTCAAAACCATACGCATCTGGAAAGAATGAAAGCTTTAAAATGTTCGGCTATTGTATCAAACGAGCCACGGTATCTGGTCCTGAAACGGAAAGGATACCGTGTTCTTGTACTTGGGGAAAATCTGGTTTTCTACAGGGTGGATGAAGAAAATAAAAGAATCGTTATCCATGCTGCCGTTGATCAAAGGCAGGATTACGTGAATATTATTCGGGGATTGTAAGAGCCGGCCAGTCTGCTTCCGTAGTGGATAGTGAATCCGGGAGATTTTGTTATTATCAGCCTTTGAGAGCTATAATGTTGATAAAAATTCGGCTCCCTGCAATAATGAAGCTGCATGAAGGAGGAATGCCAGATGACTGAAAACGATAATGTCAATCCGCAGCGTGAAAAGGTTAAACAGACATTTGTGAAACTCTTTTCCATTTCAGAGGACAGGGCTTCCAATGAAGAAATCCGTGACAGACTGTTATCAGGCGGTAAAGTTACCGGAACCAATATGTGCATCATGGTCTGCGCGATCCTGATAGCTTCGGTGGGACTTCGGACAAATTCCGTGGCTGTTATCATAGGCGCCATGCTGATTTCTCCTCTGATGGGGAGTATTCTGGCAATCTCATACGGAACAGTTTCCAATGATTCCTATCTGGTCCGCAGACATGCGATCGGTTTTGCCATGCAGATTCTTTTCAGCGTCGCAACGGCGACGATATATTTCGCATTATGTACATTGAAGGAGCCGACAGAACAGCTTCTCGCAAGAACATCGCCCGGTATTACGGATGTAATTATCGCTGTGGCAGGTGGAGTTGCGGGAATTATCGGTCAGACGAGAAATGACAAGTTCAATAATATTATTCCCGGCGTGGCTATTGCGACAGCACTGATGCCTCCGCTCTGCACCTGCGGCTATTGTATCGCCAATGCAAAGTGGCATCTTCTTGCCGGAGCTGCCTATCTGTTTGTCATCAATACTTACTTTATTTATTCTTCTTCCTGTGTGGTGCTGTATCTTCTGGAGATACCAAAAGTAAAGAAGCTGACTGAAAAAGAATGGAAGAGACTCAGACATAAAAGCATCAGAAATACCATTCTTGTTTTACTGCCGATCATTCTGATCGCTTTTCAGATCGTTTGAATGAAAATGAACAAAATGGCTGGACAGTGGCCGGAAAGGCACTGCTCTGTGTGATGTGCTGAACAAGCGAGTGGTTTTCGTCAAGAAAATCAGGTAGTTCTCTGGTGAGGGAAGCCCAAATATGCATCTTTCGTCATCGGCCTGTTTCTGTACCCGGCAATGTTATATTTTTCCATCAGGCTCTGAAAGGCAGGAAACAGGGCCTTTTTTGTTTTGATTACCCGCAGATCTTCCACAGTTGACCATATACTTTCTGCCTGTTGCCAGGTGTAACGCAACATTACGCGGCTGGTCAGACACTGCCAGAGCCACGGGATACAGAGGCTTCCCAGCTGATGCCGGCGCCCGGCGCCGTGTCAACACATGGCGTCCTGGAGGGATCGGGCATTACCTGAGCGTAGGTACCATTCTGTCGGTGATCATGGTTCTGATCGTTCTTCCGGGACTGCTGTACCTCTTTGATGCCGTCGTCATGGGCAGAAAGCAGAAGAAGGGCAAAATCAGGCAGGATGAATGCCTCGTTTCGGATTTTTGACATAGAGTTTATTGAGATAGCGAAGGGCCTGTTGTAAAATACCCATCAAAGGATGGTAAGGTATGCGTACGGAAAATATCAGGATTGCGGTTTATCTGGGCTCGGGTTTCGGTAAAGATCCCATGTATGCGGATGCTGTCAGGTCTCTGGGACATCACATTGGACAGCAGAGAATGGAACTTGTATACGGCGGAAGTCGTAACGGTCTGATGGGCGTCCTCGCTTCTTCTGTGAAGGAGTCTGGTGGGCAGGTGACGGGCGTGGAGCCGTCATTTTTTGTTGATCGTGATTTCGACATGCCGGGACTGGACCACATGATCGTTGTCAGAGATATGAGTGAGCGGAAAGCGCGCATGATTGAGCTGGCGGATGCCTTTATTGCCTTCCCTGGCGGTATCGGAACACTGGATGAGATCTCCGAGGTCATCGTCCTGAATGCTCTCGGGCAGATCCATAAGCCCTATGTCCTGTATGATCTGCATGGCTATTATCGCTCTCTGCGTGAGCAGCTTCTTCACATGCTGCAGGAGGGATTTTTAACGCCGGAAAAATGTGCCGGCATACGCTTTGTCTCTGATGAAGAAGAATTATTTGCTTTCATTGACGGACTTTCGGCCTCATCCGGTGCGGGAAATACCGGGAATTAACACATTCTCATCTGGTCTGCGTCAATTCCTAAGTGAAGTGATTGGGACCACATTTACGACAGTCTTGGAGCATAATCGAGCTGGCGGATTCTGACCGTGAGAGGAGACAGGGCGGATTATGACCGTGAGATGTGTCGGAACAGGTCGGTTAACGCACTGTCTCCTGTTACAGATTTTTATACCCGGCATTTTGCAGAATCTTATCCCGGACGGTTCCGGCATTTTCATATCCGTCCTGCTGAAGGTCGTCAGCTGCTTTATTTATCGCTTCTTCAAAATGCCCGGCCAGCGTATCAAACTGTCTCATGATAACAGCAGACCGGATGCCTGATCTGTCAGCGCCATCGATGAAATCGCTGCGGCGGATCTGGTCCATATTATTTTTGTCACCGATATACATGGACAGGTTTCGTGTGTGCCCGGGATAGACAGCGGTGCTTACGATATCGTATGCCGGTGCCAGATGAAGATTCGACAGATTTTTGTCATACAGAAGCGAGAAATTTTTCAGATGCCCATCTGTATTTCCAATCAGATAATTAAAAATGGTGATATTCCAGAACTGAAGAATATCCCTGATCGGGTCACTTGAGAAATCACGGAGCAGACCGCAGACCTTTGCCGTATAATTTAATGGCACTGTTTCGTATTTGTGTTCAGCAGTTATCCCCAGAGCCTGAGCCAGATCCTCCTGATGAAGCCTGTAGGGAACAGGCAGGCCGTCGATGACTCTGCTTTTGTCCGAAATCACCCTGTCAAACCGGGGTGTCGCGAAAAGCGGATTTTCATCTGCCGTCCTTA
>Ga0256406_1000382_pt1 | contig 83364 bp, 67 predicted proteins | sample RumenRJG_03DNA_FD_185986 | JGI IMG/M metagenome (GOLD analysis project Ga0256406, IMG submission 185986) | Bovine rumen microbial communities from Lethbridge, Alberta, Canada - RJG_03 | ecosystem: Host-associated > Mammals > Digestive system > Stomach > Rumen | place: Canada: Alberta | collected... | reverse complement strand
GCGAACAAGTTGCTTCGGCAGCTATACGCAGTCCTTACAAAAAAAGAGGCCTATGTACCAAATTTTTGTACAAAAGCCTCTTGACATTTAATACAGTATGTCATATCCATGCAAGCATGGCTGCGACTCTCGCCTTACGCATTTGTGCCAAGATTCTGAATATTAGGTACATTAATGCGCGACGTGTTTCTCCGTCTAATGGAGAAATGCGTCTTTTTTTTATTTCGATTTTCGGGATAAAGGGGACGTGGTCGGCGGCACCTACATGGGTGACGGCAAGTTCTTCGGCTTCTTCGGCAACTTCGCCGATCCGACCAACTTCAACAACTACGAATGGGAATTCGTGGTGGTCGATGTCTACAAGAAGACTGTCGAAAAGGTCGATGGCCTCACCCCGACCATTCCGTGGTTTGCACCTTCTATCCATCTTGATTACGATCGCAAGAGCATCCTCGTAGGCCACGCCGACAGCAAGGGCGGCGCCATTTATCGCTACGACATCGCTAGCGGCAAGGTCTCCAAGGAAATGGACGTGACCACCGGAACCGCCTACTACATCGTCCCAGTTGTAGAATATTATCTCGACATTAAGTAGTACTTATTCATATACCAACAGCACGGCCACTCTGCTTAACCGCGGGGTGGCTGTTGTGTTGGGAGGGGGGCTAGCTTATTTTCCCTTCATGCTTTCCTGGATTAAACGTATAACGATTTCGGGTGTCATAAGTTCCATTACATGATAGGATGTCATTTCGTTTCCCATATCTTTGAATGATGCTCCGAAGTGGTAAACGGTATCGTCCAACAGCAAGAATCGGTCATGAATAGTCCGCATGGTCTTTAGTTCTAGGCCGGGGTATTGCTTGTTGTGCAATGCTACGGCTTCTTTGAATTCTGGGGTGATACGCGCTGAATAGATTGTTGCAGAAACACCCTTTGCACGCATTGCCGCGAATTTCAATACATCTATGTTGGCGTACGGGTCAATGAATGTGAGCGAACGCTTTGCAATTCTCACCAAATCGCTAATTAGAATAAATCCCTCAAAACGGGACCCTGTTGTGAGAATGCCGCTGGTGGGTGTTTGTCCGGCCTTGACAAAGAAATCAATATGTTTTTCGACGGCGGAAAGGCGAGTGTCCACGTTGTCAAGCTTCGCGCATTGATTTTCAATCATTTGGCGCTGCTCGTTTAAACGGTCCACAATCTGCAAGTCGGTCGCAATCTTCCGCTGATTCACTGCGTAACCCTTCAGCATGTATTCTTTCAGAACTTGGTTTGCCCAGCGACGGAATAATGTTGCGTTTTTACTATTGACTCGGTATCCGACAGAAAGGATTGCGTCGAGATTATAGTACTTGGTTTCATACACCTGTTTTGAATCATTACCCATATGTTCCAAAATGGAACATGTGCTGCTTTCATCTAGTTCTTGGGATGCATAAATGTTTTTCAGGTGCTTTGTAATAGCTGGTCGTTTGGTGCCAAATAAATCGGCGATTTGCATCTGTGTGAGCCAAACAGTTTCATTTACTACACGTACCTCCAGCCGAATTTCTCCTTCCGGCTGATAAAGTACAATTTCACCAGAACCCGATTCCATTGTCGGATTCGGCATTGCATTTGTCATTCCGGCCTTTGAGCCGGAATCCTTTCCCTTGATTTTTCCCATAGCCTTACCTATGGAACGCATTCCCCATAAACCAAGCCTTTGACTCGGTGCAGTAGTAAACTGCGGGCCCCTGTCGGGGGATATACCAAAGTGCCAGTATTTCTGGCACGATACGCAATATAAAAAATATTCCAATTTGACAAAGGGGAATGTCTTCCGCGACCCCTTCTAGCGGGCTTCAGACGCCAGCCCGCAACGCCTGGCTTTGAATAATCAAGGAATTACATGCAATTTTACTCCAAATTGGATGAGCGCTTTAGTTGATTATTGAAAAAATGCGTTATTTCGTCAAATAATGTGTTTTCTTGTAAATATTTTTTTCTATTTGCCTATTTTTAAATTATTTTTTAGGGGTAAAAGAGTTTTGCTCTTATGGTTTCGCAGTTCGTTGTCTCAAGGACTAATCTATGATTAACAAATGTTTATTTGCACTATTGTTGTTGGCGTCAACATATTCTTTCGCAGAGGCTGCTTATGACGAAGAAAGCTTTGCTGCAGAGGCTTCGCTTGCAGAAGAGCGCTTTGCTGCTGAAAAGTCTTTTGACGAAGAAAGGTTTGTTGAAAAGGTAATTTCTTCTAGCGATTTAATTTTTCTTGATAAGCATGTCGAAAAAATGACTGTCGACGAAATGAGAAACCGTTACGAAGGTAAATACAATATTAATTGGAATGAAGTCTTTCTTAAATTTGGTGCAGGAGCTGCAATCATTGTAATCACGGGATCTGTAGGCCTTGTTTCTGCAGCTGTTGGTGCGGAACCTGTTGCTGTAATAGCCTTTGCTTCTGCTCGTGGAGCCGCAATTGGTTGTATATCGGGTGCTGCTATTGGAGGCGGATTACAAGGTCTATTTGAACTCGCAAAATCAAAAGACCGTGAAGACTTGATTCCTGGCATTATTAAGGGCGCAGCAGATGGTTGTATGTGGGGTGCGGCAATTGGTGCTGTAACGGCTGGTATGGGTAAGGTTAAGTCTGTAAATAAGAAACCTTCAAAAGCCAATACTGAACCGGTGATCAGTCAAAAAAAGATTGCACAAGATATTCAGAGCCCCGATGGCATTCCTAAAAACACAACTTATAGTGTGGATGGGTATGTTGAAAATGGAGCTAAATACACGACAGATGAGTATGCTCGTATCAGGGATTTTTCTGCTAACTTGAGAAAAATAAAAGACAATCCAAGGGGTAGTAAGGGTGTGGAGCAGAAGATAGGTCGTCAGATGAAATGTGGTGTGGGCGGACATTTAATTGGCAATCAATTTGGCGGAACAGGTGGTTATGAAAATCTTGTTCCCATGAGTTCATCCGTTAATTCTGGGGCTTATAAGACTCTTGAAAATAAGTGGGCAAAAGCACTAAAAGATGGAAAGAAAGTTTTGGTTTCTGGAAAACTCCTATACAGTGGAGCATCTTTTATTCCTACAGAATTTATCATCAATTACATTATTGATGGCGTTGCTCAACCTGAGGTGCGAATACCGAATACTTGTCCTTAAATTCAATAAAATTTCACAAACAAAAGGAAGTAAACTCTATGAAAAAAACATGTCTTTCTATAGCAATATTTGCTTGCATTGCCTTTGCTGGTAATGTTTTCAATGCAGATGGATCGCTCAACAAAGAATCCGCTGAATACAAAAAAGCTAACGAAGAATGCTTCAATGGATGCGATTACGATGATTGGAAGGTGTCGCAAACGTTGGAATATTCATTGAGTGGAGAACCTGATTCATGGACAAAATCTTTTGAAGGAAATCAGCTTTCTGAAAGTACCCCTTTATTTATAAGACTGACCTCAACTATTAAGACTGACCATTGGAAAGCAAAAACTCAGCCTTCTATTCCCGCTCTTTTGAAAATTACTTCAGAAAATGGGTTTAAATACTATATGGTTACGCATGGAAATGGAGAATTTTCATGGATTAAAAATGAACGCGAAGGTGTTTATAAATTTCATGCCATTGGTGATAAAAATGGAAAAGGAAACATCTCAGTCTTAAAACTCTCGTCTATAAAATCCGGTACGGTAAGTATACAGGTCATTTATTTAAACGAATCGCTTAATCGTAGATATGGAAACAAGTACAGTATCTATGTTCATCCCAAGAAATAATTAGTACATTCGTTTGATTCTATAAGGAACTCGCGAACACTCCCAATTAGGTAAAAAACTGGTCCCTAATGACCAGTTTTTATATTTCTATAATCTTGAGCCGCATTTTCATATGGGCTTTTTCGCGCTTCGGCTTAAAGCCCTTGTTCTCGAAATGCCCTGCGCTTCTTAATTTCTTCAAGCGGAATTTCCGATATATCAGAGATTTCTTCATCGGTCAGCTTTCCGTTGGCGTGCTTGAGTACGTAGAGCCAAACATCAACGGGGTCGACGATTTCGTCAACGGTCTTGTTGAACCTAGGCAGGTTAACCATAATATACTTATTTTTCGTGAAAATGGTATTGAAAAAGCTTTTTGTTCCCTAGTGAACGTTTTATGCTCATTAGAGCCCCCTTTTTGCCCCCATTTTCCGCAGTTTAGCCTTTACTAATTAGCCATGGCTTTCTAAATTTAGCTATGACTAATATATCAGGTGTGTTTTTCGTCTAATCGGAGCCGTCCTATGGAACAAGTAAAGTTAAGCCAGAGCCTTGAAGACTACTTGGAAATGGTGCACATGCTGCGCCTTGCGAACGGGATTGCCCGTGTCCGCGACATTGCGGCGGCGCTCAAGGTGAAGATGCCGTCGGTTGCTAAGGCGGTGATTGAGCTCAAGAAGTTGGGCCTTGTGACGCAGGAGCCCTACAGCGGTATCGAACTCACTTCGGAAGGTGCGCTCGTGGCATCCCAGATTCTGAACCGTCACATTCTGCTGAAGAGCTTTTTGATCAAGCTCGGTATCTCCGAGGCGATTGCCGACAAGGACGCCTGCTGCATGGAGCATATTCTCTCGGCAGAGACTCTCGAGAAAATCGAGGAATTTGTGAACACGCCCAGTGAGCCGTCGAAAAAGTCGAAGACCGCTAAATCTACGAAAAAGTAAATCGTTGGTGTATGAATAACGAACCGAAGTTTTCGGAACTTAAAAAAGGCGATAAGGCCGAAATTATTGGATACAACACGGGTGATTCTCAGTACAAGTCCAAGCTTTTATCGATGGGACTTGTGCGCGGCGTGGTGCTGCAGGTTTTGCAGGTAGCCCCGCTCGGCGATCCGGTCGAGGTGAGCGTGCTTTCGTACAGGCTTTCGCTCCGCAAACAAGAAGCCAACGTGCTCAAGTTGAGGAGAGTCTGATGCCTATCGAGAAAGAAGTTTTCACGATTGCGATTGCGGGCAACCCGAACTGCGGAAAGACGGCGCTCTTTAACTCGCTGACCGGCTCGAACCAGATTGTGGGCAACTGGCCTGGCGTGACTGTCGAAAAGAAGGAAGGCCAGTTCAAGCTCGACAACCACACGATTCGCGTGGTGGACTTGCCGGGTATCTACGCGCTGTTTGCGAATTCCGAAGACGAACGCGCCGCTCTCGATTACTTGCTCAAGGGCGAGGCTGACTTGGTCGTGAACATCTTGGATGCGACGAACCTAGAACGCAACCTGTTCCTCACGAGCCAGCTGATGGAAAAGGGCGTGCCGATGGTCTTGGCGGTGAACATGATGGACATCGCGGCGAGTCGCGGCATCCATGTGGACCTGCACAAGCTCGAAGAAATCCTCGGCGTGACGGCGATTGGCCTCACGGCGGTTTCGCCCAAGAGCTGCGAAGGATTCGTGAACGACTTGCACAAGCTGCTGCACAACAGCCGTGAACTTCCGCTCCCGAAGGCGGTCAAACATTCCGAAGTTCTGGAAAAGCTGATTGAAGAAATTTCGGTGCCGCTCAAGCCCGTGGCTGATAAACTCGGCGCAAGCCCGCGCTGGACGGCGGTGCAGTACCTGGAGCATAGCGGGCGAGTGCTGGAACTTGCCGACGAGCTCGGTGTCGAAATCCCGCACGACAAGATTGAAGAAGACTTGGGCGAAGAGGTGGAATTTGCGCTCGCCGATTCCCGCTATTCCTATGCCCGCGACATAGCGAAGGCGGTCATCCGCGACAATACCAATACGAGCACGCGAACTGACAAGCTCGACAAACTCTTCTTGAACCGCATCTTGGGAATACCGCTTTTCCTTATCGCCATGTATCTGGTGTTCTGGTTTGCGGTGAAGGTCGGCAGCGCGTTTATTGATTTCTTCGACATTTTGTTCGGCGGAATTTTCGTGGACGGCATGACGGAACTCCTGACGAAGGTTGGCGCGCCGGGTGTTGTCGTGGCGCTCTTGGCGAACGGTATCGGAACTGGCATCCAGACGGTATCGACGTTCATTCCGGTTATCTTCTTTATGTTCCTTTGCCTTTCGTTCCTCGAAGATTCCGGCTACATGTCGCGCGCGGCGTTCGTGGCGGATCGCTTCATGCGTTTCCTGGGGCTCCCGGGCAAGGCGTTTGTGCCGATGATTGTGGGCTTCGGCTGCTCGGTGCCGGCGCTCATGGGCACGCGTACGCTCGAAAACAAGCGCGAAAGATTCTTGACGTTGTTCCTGGTGCCGTTCATGAGCTGCGGCGCACGCCTCCCAGTGTATGCGCTGTTCGGCGCGGCGTTCTTCGGCGAAAGCGCGGGGACACTTGTGTTCGGGATTTACCTGACGGGCATCGTGATTGCGCTGATCTACGGCTTGCTCCTGCGCCATACAATTTTCATGGGCAAGGAATCGACGTTCATTATGGAACTGCCGCCTTACCATTTGCCCAAGGTGCGTAACCTTTTCCGCCACGCATGGCTCCGCCTCAAGGAATTCGTTTTCCGCGCGGGTAAGGTCGTGCTCATTATGGTGACGGTGCTTGGCTTTATGGGCTCCGTCGGTACTGACGGAAGTTTCGGTAACGACAATAACGAAAAGTCGGTGCTGAGTGCCGTGGGGACGGTGATTACGCCGGTGTTCGAACCCTTCGGTGTTGAACGCGACAACTGGCCCGCTTCGGTGGCTCTCTTTACAGGACTTTTCGCGAAGGAGGCGATAGTCGGTACGCTCAATTCGCTGTATGCCATCGAGGGCTCGGGCGACACTAACGCGGCGGGGGAGACCGGCGCGCTTACTACTGCCGACGCGGCCCCGGAAGAAACTGCCGCGGACGAAGGCTTTAGCCTCAAATCAACGGTAAAAGAAGCTCTCGTGAGTGTCCCGGCGAACCTGGTAGAAGTCTTTACCTCGATTGCAAGCCCGCTGGGCGTCAAAGCAGCCGTCGAAGAATCCGAAGGTGCCGAAGAAGGTGCGTACAAGACGATGCAGGCGCATTTCAACTTGGGGCGTTTCCAGGTGCTGGCCTATCTGCTTTTCATCTTGCTCTATGTGCCGTGCCTTGCTGCCATGGGGACTGCCTTCCGCGAGCTTGGCCGCTTTTACGGAACGCTCATGATGGTGCTCCAGACGGTTATCGGCTGGAGTCTCTCGGTGCTGTTTTTCCAGGTGACCTGCGGACATTCCGTCGCGTTGATTTTGACCTCGGTGGTACTCCTCGCCGGAGTGGTCGTCGCGCTTATCGCCATCGGCCGCGACCAACGCAAAAAGAAAGTGTTTGACTAATTGCGTCTTTGGGGTCTGTAACCAAAAATTAAAACAGAAAAATTTTATATTTTCGCCCCGACCCCCAGACGAGATCCGCATGGTACATTTTTTGAACAATTTGAAACTTCCGACGAAGTTGGCTATGCTTGCCCTCTTTGTCGGATTTTCGTTGTCTTATGCGATTACGTCTATCCCCATTAACGGGGTCAAGGCTTCGGCCACCTTGCCTGACCTGGGACAGAGAAATTTCCGTCCCGAAAATATGGTCATGAAAAAGAACGTGCATCCGTTCTATCAGGTTTGGGGGGCCAAGTACAAGGACAAGCCCATTACTTTGGAATTCATTGTCGAGGCGCAGCGCCTTGACGTGATCACCCTGTTCAACGGGTACATGCGCGATTCCTCGTTCTATACGAATTTCAGCCTTGCCAAGAATATAAGGATCTACCAGAATTCAACGGACAATTTGGTCCGGGAGGTCACGCTCTCCAAGCCGAGGTGGGGTGGATTCAAGAATCCACATCCCGACATCATCGTTTTTGAAAAGCCTCTGCAGAACGTGTTCAAGATCATTATCGAAATTGACGACATCTATCCGGGTAAGGCCTGGAACGATGTGTGCATTGCGTTGGTCAAGTTCTGGGGTTTCCCAAGGCTGCCTCGTAAACTCAAGTCGGCGCAGATGAAGGATCCGCGAGATGGCCAGAGCTACAAGACGGTAAAGATTGGGGATCTTGTGTGGATGACGCAGGACTTGCGTTACAAGACTCCGGACAGTCGTCCTTTTACCGATTCTAATGCGCCCAACTTGCGTTTGCCTGCCGATGCGGGACTCGAATATCCGGAATCCGATATCGAGGGAATTTGCCCTGAAGGTTGGCGACTTCCGACGGAATCTGAATTTGTCAATTTGAAAACGGCGTTTCCTGAAACGTCCACTCTAGACGATTTCTTCGCGGCTACCTTCCGTAGGCCGATTTATTCCATTCATGAAGAAGATACTCCGGGGCGTGAGCAGGGCTATGCAACGGATGTCGAGGAATTCTTCTATCCGACGGATGTTTTCGGGCTGAATTTTTCCACATTGACCCGCCATTACTATGACAGCGAATGTTCCGAAGAAAGCAGCGAAAAGTTTGCTTTCTCGTCGTACTGGACCTCGGATTCAAAGGAAATTCCCCTCTGGCCTGACGAAGACGGAAATGTCGAAGTGAAACAGTTGCGTTTCTATCGCTTCGGCGGTACCGATTACTGCGAAGCGATGCTCTGCCGCGAAGATTTCCACTTTGTCCGCTGCGTGATGGAATAGTTTTTCGCTAAAAAATTTGAGATAAATTATCTTCGCTACAGAATTTATTTGTATTTAATGCGAGTAACGCAAAATCCGCCGGCTTTCACCGGCGGATTGCATTTTGAGGTTCTGTATATGAATTTGGTTGGGGCGGTCAATGTTGCTTAGTAAATAAACAACATCTCACGATACTTCGGCAGCGGCCACTTTTCGTCGGGCACGATGCTTTCGATCTTGTCGACGATGATGCGGAGGTTGGCCATGGCATCAAGAATCGCTTCGTGCTTGTCGCCGAGAGCGGCTTCCATCTGAGCAACAGCGGCTTCGAGTTCCTTGAGCTTGTCGCCGAGTTCGCGAGCGTAACCGTCTACCGCGTAGAAGCCCTGGCCCTTAGCCAATTCGTTGGTCTTGAGGGCGTTGCTGTAGGCGCAGAGCACCTGCGGGAGAACCACGTTCTTTGCAATGTCGAATGCAATCTTGCCTTCGATGTGAATCTTCTTGTGGTAATCTTCCATGTTGACTTCGTAACGGGAGTCGAGTTCGCGCTTGTTGAACACGCCGTACTTTTCGAACAGGGCCACATTTTCCTTCTTGTTGAGAGCCTGGAGGGCTTCCATGGTGGTGCGGATGTTCGGGAGGCCGCGTTTTGCTGCTTCTTCGACCCATTCGTCGGTGTAGCCGTTGCCGTTGAAGATGACGCGCTTGTGTTCCTTCACGATCTTCTGCAACAGGTTCTGCAGTTCTTCGTGGAACTTGTCGGCAGGAACGCTGGCGAGCTTGTCGGCGATGAGGTCGAAGGCTTCGGCGACGATCGTGTTGAGGATGACGTTCGGTTCGGAGCAGCTCTGGCTGGAGCCCGGAGCGCGGAATTCGAACTTGTTGCCGGTGAAGGCGAACGGAGAAGTACGGTTACGGTCGGTAGCGTCGCGCGGGAGCGGCGGGAGAGTGTCAGAACCGAGCTTCAGTGCACCGGCCTGCTTGCTGGACTTCGGATCGCCCTTTTCAAGCTGGTCGATAACGTCGGCGAGCTGGTCGCCGAGGTACATGGAGATGATTGCCGGAGGAGCTTCGTTGGCACCGAGACGGTGGTCGTTACCGGCGCTAGCAACAGCCATACGGAGCAAGTCGGCGTGGGTGTCGACAGCATAGATTACGGCGCAGAGCGTGGTGAGGAAGATAGCGTTCTGGTGCGGGTCCTTGCCCGGGTTCAACAGGTTCACCTTGCCGTAGTTTACGGACCAGTTGTTGTGCTTACCGGAACCGTTGATGCCGGCGAACGGCTTTTCGTGCAGCAGGCAAACGAGGCCGTGGCGGTCAGCGACCTGGCGGAGCACTTCCATAATCTGCATGTTGTGGTCGCAAGCGAGGTTCACTTCTTCGAACATCGGAGCGAGTTCGAACTGGGCCGGAGCCACTTCGTTATGGCGGGTCTTGGCCGGAATGCCGAGCTTCCAGAGTTCCTTTTCAACGTCGTTCATGAAGTTGATGATGCGAGCCGGAATGCTACCGAAGTAGTGGTCTTCCATCTGCTGGTGCTTTGCAGGTGCTGCACCGAACAAGGTGCGACCGGCCTGGTAGAGGTCCGGGCGCTGCAGGTAGAAACGCTTGTCAATCAGGAAATATTCCTGTTCGGCACCGAGAGTGACGGTGACCTTCTGCTGGGCAACGCCGAAGAGACCCATAAGGCGGTCGGCGGACTTCTGCAGGGCCTGAATAGAGCGGAGGAGCGGAGTCTTCTTGTCCAAGGCTTCGCCGGTGTAGCTACAGAAAGCGGTCGGGATGCAGAGGGTGGCGCCGTTGCCGTGACGCTTGATGAATGCCGGAGAGGTCGGATCCCAGGCGGTGTAGCCGCGGGCTTCGAAAGTAGAACGAAGGCCGCCGCTCGGGAAAGACGATGCGTCCGGTTCGCCCACGATCAGGTTCTTGCCGCTGAAAGCAAGGATGGCCTTGCCGTCTTCGGGTTCAAGGAAGGAGTCATGCTTTTCGGCGGTAGAACCGGTAAGGGGCTGGAACCAGTGAGTAAAGTGGGTGGCGCCGCGGTCGATAGCCCATTTCTTCATGGCGTGGGCAACTTCGCCTGCGATGCTCGGATCAAGCGGTGCGCCATCATCGATGGTGGCGAAAAGCTTCTTGCAAATGTCCTTGGGAAGATATGCGCGCATGGCCTCGGCGTTGAAGACGTCTTCGCCGTAGAAGTCGATGTTTGCGGGTGCTGCGGGGAGGTTAGCGCCGGCGTTTTCGCTGGCGATTTCCTTGATAGCTTTTAATCTGTATTCGTTGCTCATGGCAATCTCCTATGAATTTTGTTTTCGGTGCCATGAATGCAAAAATCGTGCCAAATATGTAAAACGCCCAAAAAATGTTATAAATGAGCTTTTGTACGAACGAAATGTTGAATTTTAACGGATTTTTATTACGGATTTTGTAATAAAAATAATGAGATTACATTTTGTGTAAATTAGGCCAGGACCATCTTGACGCCGATTCCAATCAGGATAATGCCTGCGATGATCTCAGGAATCTTTGTTTTGAATCGCTTGGCGGCATGTCGGCCGATTTCATACCCGATAACGCCCATGATAAAGCTTGCAAGCGCAATGGCGCTAGTCGCAAGAACCATGTTCGCGTTCAGGAAAGCAAACGAAATACCGACGGCGAAAGCATCGATGCTAGTCGCAATTGAAAGAAGCAGGATGTTTGCAATCGTCAAGTTCTTCGCGGCAATCTGTTCACCTTCTTCTTCGCCAGAGTCACCACGAACGGCGCCCCAGATCATGCGCCCGCCCAGAATGCAAAGGATGGTGCATGCGATTGGCGTACCCACAGAATTGAACCAGCGCTCGGCAAAACTCCCGAGAAAGTACCCGAGCAGTGTCATGCCGCCCTGGAAAACGCCGAAGCTTACCGCCTGGAGCATGGCGCGGCTGTACTTGATTCCCTTTTTAGAAAGTCCCGTGGCAATGGCGACCGCAAAGCAGTCCATCGCCTCTACAACCGCGATAATGATGATTTCGATAATGCCCATAAGAACGTCATTGCGCAGAATATTTGTTGCTTAAAACGTCATTGCGAGGAACGATAGTGACGAAGCAATCCATTTTACTTACTGAATTTATACCTTCCCAGCAAATCGAAATACCTTGCCTTCGGTGAAATCTTCGCCGCCGGACGCTGCTTACGGATGCCCGTTGGACCTTCTTCATCATACACAAAGAAGTGTTCGCGAAAGTAGGTGTAAACCACCGCGCTTCGATTGTATTTGAACATAAACCCGTTTTCGGTGTAGCTGAGTTCTATTGTATCGAGAAGCGTTGCCTCGTTTTCGTTCATCTTGTATTCATAGCATTTCAGATCGTTCTCGGGGTCTCCGACAATGAACTGTGTGTCGTACCTGGGATTTTCCGTATAGTAGTCATATATTGTTTTATAGTATACGGTGTCGTTTGAAAGGTAGTTGTCGTAGAAGGTCCAGTTGTCGCCCCGATCCGGACTTCCGGGGCTATGTCTCAACGAGTAGATGTGGCCGTCATTTTTTTTGTACGTGAAGGAATTTTTGAATTCGCCGTCGTAGAAATTCTTTTGAGTGTATATAATGGTATCGCCGGAATTCTTCTGCGTGATGATGATTTCGGAACTCTTTCCGGTCAAGGCCGTTTGGTCTACATTCCAGTAAATGTGCACGACAGAAGAAGACAGCCCCTCTATCATGCGGTCGGTACGCACGCTATCTAGTTTTCCTTCGCTCCAAAAGTACTTGTCGGACCAGGCATTGTTGCCGTCTTCAAGAAAATAGGAAGAATCGCGGTGGACATTCGCAAATGTAAAGATAGAGAACAATTCGCTATTGTTGACGACTACGACTAAATCTGTACAGGTATTTGATGCTGCAAAACCCGCCAAAAGCAGTAGGCTGAATAAGATTTTTTTCATTTGTGTCTCCAGGTGCAAAAGATAAAAAAATTTGTTATTTTGTGTTCAGAAAAGAAAGGCCTTATCTGATTAGACGAAACATTCTATAAATGGTGCAACTTTGAAACTGCGGGTGGCAGTCATTGTATTTGTGGCGGTGTGTGCTCTGTTTGCGGTGGATGCGTTCGTGCTTCCGCCGGTTACTCCCGAACTCAAAAAAGAGGCGCAGGACTATTATAATAATGAATGTAAGGGGTGTCACCGCTGGGCGCGCAAGTTTGCCGCCCCTCCGATGCGCGACAATGTGGAGCATTATGCCGAAAATCCGGAAGGCATGGTGCGTTACCTGATGCACCCGACTCCGCAGCACCCCGACGAGTGGCCCGCCATGGAAATCACTCCGCTTACCGAGGATCAGGCAAAAATGATGACGGCCTGGCTCCTGTACATCCTCAAGAACCCCGATGACCCGGGGAGACCCAAGTAAAAGCGGCCGAAGCCTCCCAATTCTTTTCATTTTCACCCTTAACAAAGGGTGTAAATTTTTTTAAATTTGGCGCCGTCCTAAGAACGGAGTGCCCATGCCCAATATTCACGCCAAAGAATCCCTCCAGAGTTTCCTCGCTGGCGTCAAGACGACCATCACCCCTGAACTTTTCCGCACGGTACGCAGGGGCTATAGCAAGAAAAGCTTCATCAGCGACCTGATGTCGGGCCTCATTGTGGGCATTCTCGCGCTTCCGCTTGCGATTGCGTTCGCTATCGCTTCGGGCGTGGGTCCGGAACGGGGCCTCTACACGGCCATCATCGCGGGCTTTGCGATTTCTTTCCTGGGCGGTTCCCGTTTCCAGATCGGCGGCCCCACTGGCGCCTTCATCGTGATCGTTTACGGCATCGTGAGCCAGTACGGTTACGACGGCCTCGCCTCGGCAACGCTCCTGGCCGGTATCCTCCTGATTATTTTTGGCCTCGCGAAATTCGGTGCCATCATCAAGTTCATTCCGTTCCCGGTGACCGTGGGCTTTACCGCCGGTATCGCGATTATCATTGCGCTTGGCCAGGTGCCGAACTTCTTCGGCCTGCGCTTCTTGGCGAAGGACCCGGCCGATGCCGTGGGTAAGATCAAGCTTTACGCCTCTTCGCTCGATACTATCAACATTTATGCGGTGATTGTGGGCCTCGTGGCGCTTGCCGTCTGCATCTTGTGGCCGAAGATTACGACGAAGGTTCCTGGTTCCCTGATTGCGATTATCGTCGCTACGGTTATGGTGAAGGTTCTCGGCTGGGACGATCCGATTACGGGCCACGGCGTGGTGACCATCGGTATGAAAAACCACATCCCGAGCGGTTTCCCGATGCCGCATTTGCCGAATATCAGCCTCGAAATGATGCAGAAGGTGTTCCAGCCGGCTTTGACGATTGCTATTCTCGGTGCCATTGAATCGCTTCTTTCGGCAGTGGTGGCTGACGGTATGACCTCGACCAAGCACCGTTCCAATACCGAACTTTTTGGCCAGGGTGTCGCTAATATCCTTTCGCCGATTTTTGGCGGTATCCCGGCGACGGGTGCCATCGCCCGTACGGCGACCAACATCCGCAACGGTGCCGTGAGCCCGATTTCGGGCCTGGTGCATGCGGTGGTGCTCCTCCTCATTATGCTGGTGCTCGGCAAGTACGCCGAAATGATCCCGATGGCAGCCCTTGCCGCCGTGCTTTTCCAGGTGGCCTTCAATATGTGCGGCTACCGCAGCTTCATCAAGATGTTCAAGGCTCCGAAGAGCGACGTTATCGTGATGCTCGTGGCCTTCTTCCTCACGGTGATTATCGACCTGACTGTTGCTATTGAAGTCGGCGTTCTCCTTGCCGCGGTGCTCTTCATCAAGCGCATGAGCGATGTTTCCGAAATGGAAACGGTGACGGAAGCCCTCAAGGAAGACGACGAAGAAGCCGCCCACAACGACCTCAGCCGCCAGGTGCCGAAGGGCGTGGTGGTGTATGAACTCGCCGGTTCCCTCTTCTTTGGTGCGGTAGACAAGTTCAAGGACACCATGGCCCGCATCTCGGACAAGCCGAAGATTCTTATCTTGCGTATGCGCAGCGTTTCGAGCATCGATGCCGCTGGTATCCAGATGATCGAAGACCTGCTCAACCGTTGCAACCGCGAAGGTACGCAGCTCTTGCTGTCGGGCGTGCATGCCCAGCCGGTGGTGGCGCTTACCCGTGCAGGCGTGCTCAAGCAACTTGGCGAAGAAAACGCCCTCGGTAACATCGACGCGGCCCTCAACCGAGCCCGTGAACTCCTCGGACTCCCGATTGTCGATACCTCGCACGAAAAGCAGCAGGCCCCGACGGTCTCCTGGGAAAAGAACCTCGACAAGCCGTGGATGCCTGAGGAATCGAACGCCGCGATTGCCGAAGAGACGCCGGAAGTCATCGCTGAAAAGATGATGGACGAACCCGTCGTTAAAATCGAAGAAAAGTAATCCCGCGCACCGCAGCCTGTCATCCAGGACCCTCGAAGGGGGAACGGGATCCAGTGCAGAACTTGCCGAACATTCTTAATGTGACGGAAATCTCAGTGTGATTTTCGTCTCTTTATTTATGGGTTGACAAATCCTACATTTAGGGCATGAAAATCAAGAACGTAGCTGTAAAAGAAAAAAACGAACTCTTTTTCTTTGACTTTGCGGTTAAGTATCTTTTGGCGTTCAGCGCCGTCCTCCTGACCCTTCTCAAGTTCGTATAGACAAAATAAACAAAAAAGCCTAATCGCTTCTTTGATGTTGTGCTTTTTTTGTTATATTTTGTTTGTATTTTTATGAGGAGGACAAATGCGTTTGAAATATGCATTTTCTTTAGTTACAGCGGCTGCCTTGCTTGCAGCTTGCGATAGCACCGTCACCAACACCAACGACGATGCAAAGGCCGAAGGCAACATTACCATCATGGTGGTGGACAACCATTCCGGAGCAGCTCTTTCCGGTGCGACCGTCTACTCTGTGACCGACGACAAGGCGGTTGTAGGCGACTCCCTGGGCCGTTCCGTGTGGAAAAAGCGTGCCCTGGGCGACCACAGCTTCCAGGTTTCCAAGGATGGCTATGCCACCGTTCATACGCAGGTGAACCTTGCCGAACAGGGCCAGGGCGATGTTCCGCGCGTGGGAGATGTCGTCCAGACGGTCCCGATGTACAAGTCCGGCGTGCTGGCCAAGGGTATCGTCCTGTATAACGACGACAAGGGCAAGCTGAATGCCGCTTCGAAGGTTACCGTTTACGCCAACCTGCCCCCGCAGTTTGTTCCGTGCGAACTTTCTACCCAGACCAACGACAAGGGTGAATACTCCTTCGACAACCTTCCCGAAGGTGTCGAAATCGACATTTCCGTGGGTCAGGAACTCATTGACTCCAAGAAGTATGTGGGCGATGCCGTGCTCACCATTGGTGGCGCCTCCTATAGGGCTGGCGACCTGATCAACGTTGGCACGATCAACCTCGTGAAGACTTCCGCTCAGATCGTCAAGGTGGCTGACAACACTTCCGAAATCGACACGGTCTCCGACGTGACCTTCACCTTTGCCGCCGAACTGGAAGCCGACTCGGTCAATGTTTCCAAGTGGACTGTCACGAAGGGCGGTAACGAAGTCTTGGTGACCGTTGCCTTGAGCAGCGACAAGCGTACCGTGTCCGTTACGCCGTACACCGAAAAGTGGACCAAGGGTTCTACCTACAGTGTCCGTGGTACGGTCTACTCCGTAGACGGTTCTTCTTCGACGGTGAGCGCCTCCTTTACGGTTGGTGGCGGTTCTACGGGTAGCAGTGCAAGACCGGGTAATGTCGATGGCCTCAAGATTACGGAAGATGAGGATTACTCCTACTACATCCATCTTTCCTGGAACGAAGCCCGTGGCGACGTCTACCGTTACAACATCTACCTCAAGACGAACCTGGTCAACGATTTCGCCTTCTATACCAGCACGGCGGACACGACCTACAGGATCGACCTGGATGACTTCACCTCGAGTGTTACGGATGTTTACTACATCGTTCTTCCGGTGAATGACGATGGCGTAGAAGCCGATATCGCCGGTGCAAGATCTGTGAAGTATACCATTGAATAAGTTCCTCAGAAAGGGAACCTTTTAGCTCCTTAGCCCGCCGATTTTCTTCGGCGGGTTTTCTGTATAAAAAAGTCCGCCGGCAATCAAACAGATGCTGGCGGATCTATTTATGGAACGAGCCTGTCCGGACTTTGTCGGAACAGAAAACTAAAGTTCGTCGTTTTCTTCGGAAGAGGAACTTTCAGAGGCGCTTGAAGTTGGATCTTCTTCAGCCTCAGAGGAGGAACTTTCCTCTTCGCTGGAGCTGGATTCTTCTTCAGCTTCAGAAGAGGAGCTTTCTTCTTCGCTGGAGCTGGAATCTTCGTCGAGTTCGGAGGAGGAGCTATCCTCTTCGCTGGAGCTGGAATCTTCGTCGAGTTCAGAGGAACTGCTTTCTTCTTCGCTGGAGCTGGATTCTTCGTCAAATTCAGAAGAAGAACTTTCTTCGTCGATGGACGAGGAACTCTTGGGGGTGACAATGACGTCGTCTTCGTTGAAGACAGCCTTCGAACTGGAACTGATGGGGTCGTTGCGGCGGGCGCTGCTAGAGGAAGTCGACTTGTCCTTGTCCCAGCCGATTTCAACCCATTCGCCGTTTTCGCAGCGGTAGTAGCTTCCCGTGGCGAGAACTTGCTGGGTTTCCCCGGCCTTGTTGCATGCGCCGAGTTCGCTCACGGTCTTCACGATGCCTTCGGGCAACGGTTCCGATGCAGCGGTGGATGTTCCGCTATCGCTGTCGCCGCAAGCCGCAAGAATCGCCATGGATACCATGGATGCGCCTAAAAACGCTTTTTTCATCCTGTTCTCCTTTTCAAATCCCAAAAAGTGTCTTAATTTGTAGTGAAAATATATAAAAATTGAGGTGAATAATTTAAAAAGCCCGCCTAGAGTGGGCTTCTAGTTCGTGAAATTTGGTGATTTTTACAGTTCTTCCACGGCTTCGGCGCGGAGGTTCTGCACGATGTGGTCCTGACGCTGCGGCGTGTTGTTGCCCATGTAGTAGGCGAGCATCTTGCCGAACGAGGCATCGGGCGGAAGCACCACCGTTTCGAGGCGCATGTCTTCGCCGATGAACTGGCCGAATTCTTCCGGAGAAATTTCGCCGAGACCTTTGAATCGGGTGATTTCGAGCCCGGTCTTGCCGATTTCCTTGGCGGCCCTGTCGCGTTCCACTTCGTCGTAGCAGTACTTGGTCACCTGCTTGTTGCGCACGCGGAAAAGCGGCGTCTGCAGAATGAACAGGTGCTTCTGTTCCACGAGTTCGGGGAAGAACTGCAAGAAGAAGGTCATCAGCAAAAGACGAATGTGCATGCCGTCCACATCAGCATCGGTCGCGATAATCACCTTGTCGTAGCGGAGGTTCTCGAGACCGTTTTCGATATCGAGCGCGTGCTGCAGCAGGTTGAATTCCTCGTTTTCGTACACGACCTTTTTGGTCATGCCGAAGCTGTTGAGCGGCTTACCGCGAAGGCTGAACACGGCCTGCGTCTGCACGTTGCGGGCCTTGGTAATGGAACCCGAAGCAGAGTCACCTTCGGTAATGAAGATCATGGTTTCGCGGTTGAGCGCGTTCTTCACGTCGGTCAGGTGAATCTTGCAGTCGCGCAGCTTGCGGTTGTGCAAGTTTGCCTTCTTGGCGCGGTCGTTCGCGAGTTTCTTGATGCCCGCGATTTCCTTGCGTTCGCGTTCGTTCTGCGTAATGCGGCTTAAAAGGGCCTTTTCGGTTTCCGGATTCTTGTGCAGGTAGTTGTCGAGCTGCGAGGCAACGTAGTCCACAATCCAGGTACGCAGCTGGGCGCCACCCGGAGCGACAGTCGTCGAACCGAGCTTGGTCTTGGTCTGCGATTCGAAAACAGGTTCCTGGATGCGCACGGAGATGGCGCCGATAATGCAGTTGCGCACGTCGGCCGGATCCAGGTCCTTCTTGAAGTGGTCGCGGGCGCCCTTCACAATGCCTTCGCGGAAGGCCTGCTGGTGCGTACCGCCCTGGGTGGTATGCTGGCCGTTCACGAAGCTGTAGTAGTGTTCGCCGTACTGGTTGCCGTGGGTAAAGGCGACTTCGATATCATTTGCCTTAAAGTGGACCACCGGGTAGCGGATAGAATCGTCCACATGGTTCTGCAACAAGTCCAGGAGCCCGTTCGGGCTGTTGTAGGTCTTGCCGTTCATCACGAGCGAAAGTCCGTTGTTCAGGTAGGCGTAGTTCCATACCTTTTCTTCCATGTAGCCCGGCAAGAAACGGAAATTCTTGAAAATGCTGGCATCCGGTTCAAAGTAGATTTCGGTACCGTTCTTTTCGGTCGTATTCTTTTCGCGTTCTTCGCGGACAAGCTTACCCTTGCTGAATTCGGCTTCTTTGACGCGGCCGTCGCGGAAACTTTTCACGATAAACTTGGTTGAAAGCGCGTTCACCGCCTTGGTACCCACACCGTTCAAACCTACCGACTTCTGGAAGGCTTCGGAGTCGTACTTACCGCCGGTGTTAATCTTCGATACGCAGTCTATGACCTTGCCCAGCGGAATGCCGCGGCCGTAGTCACGTACGCGGGCGCTGTGGTCTTCGATGTCAATGATAATCTGCTTGCCAGCACCCATCACGAATTCGTCGATGGAGTTGTCGATAATTTCCTTCACCAGCACGTAAATGCCGTCGTCGGGGCTGTTACCGTCGCCGAGTTTGCCGATGTACATACCCGGACGTTCGCGGATATGTTCGTTCCATTCCAGTGTTCTAATGCTGTCTTCGGTATACTTTGCTGCTGCCATAGTAATTAGAAACTCACAAAAAGAAGTAAATGATTTTTAGACGATACAAAGATAAACATTTTTTTTGACATTTTTGTGTCAGAGGTGCTTTTTTGTGCCCGAAATTTTGTTATCGTTGGCCCATGTTTATGAGAACGACTTTGGAAAAGATTGCTTTTGCCGTACTTGCGGTGTTCCTTTGTGTCACGATGGGCAAGGACTGGTATGACCTTTATACTTGTGGCGCCGTGGGACAGTGTCTATCTTCGGCGGGGCAGCTGCAGCTCTATACGAAATTTATCATGTCGTGTTGCTTGACAGTCTTGGCGTTCCTGGTCGCAAAAAGATCCTTTTGTGCCCGCGATGGTCAGCTGCTGCGCTTCGCCTTCATCTTTTCGTTGATTGCCGATTTCTGCTTCAGCAAGTTCAAGGTGATTGCACCCGATGCGGGAATCTTGAGCACGGTGCTCGGTGTCGGCTTTTTCATGGTCTTCCAGGCAATCCTTATTTATAGGCATTCCCGTGAAAACGAAAATGACAAAAGCTGCCCGAAGGTGTTCTGGGTAATCTTTGCCGTGGCGGCCGTGTTTGCAGGACTTGCTATTGCAGGAGTCATGGATGCCGTTGTAGCCGAAGTGCTTATCTATGGCGGTTTTGTCATTACCTCGATGGTTGTCGGTATTTTGGCTCCCCGCAAGGCCTATTTCCCGAAGAAGAACGCCCTGCTTGTCCGTTGGGGTATGGTCGCTTTCCTGATTGGTGATGTCATGGTGGGCCTTTCGATGCTTTCGGGCGATGACCACAGCGCGCTCCAGGTGCTTGCCTGCCTTGCAAACAACCTGATCTGGGTTTTCTACGTGCCCGCACAGTTGATGATTATCCGCTCGGCAACCAAGGAATAGATTTTCTATCTTTCCCCGCGTGATAGAATCCCTTTCAGAATTCATAACATTTGCCCGTGGCGAAACGCTTAACCTCTTCAGCAAGGCTGAAGGGGGCGCTTTACATGTAAACGGGGTGACGGTCCCGGCGGCAGCCATGATGGTGGCCTCCCGATTCCTTAAAAAGCCGAACCCGATTCTGGTGGTGGCCAAGGACTACAAAAGTGCCGAGAACTGGGTCGAAAATCTGGAAGGGTTGCTGGGCGAAGAATTTGTCCGGTTTTTCCCGTCGATTGGCTTGAAACCTTACGAAAAGAAGGTGCCGTTCGAAGGCGTTGTCGAAGAACGCCTCAAGTTTTTCCGCGATGTAGAGGGCGCGAATCCTTTTGTGACCGTGTGTCCGCTGGATTCGTTCCTGATGCGGCTTCCGGCACCGCATACGGTGATGAAGGATTGCCTTGAACTCAAGGTGGGCGGTGTTGCCGAGCCTTCGTCGCTTCGCCCCTGGTTCCTGGATCACGGATTCGTGGAACAGCCCGTGGTATCGGGCGTAGGGGAGTTTTCGATTCGCGGATGTATCGTAGACGTAAACTGCCTTCTGTACCCGCACCCTATCCGTATCGAATTCTTTGGCGACGAGATTGAATCTATCCGCAGCTTCGATATTTTTTCGCAGCGTTCCGTGGAGACCATGAAGTCGGTGAAACTTTTCCCGATGGGCGAATTTACGGCCAAGGAACACGAGGCGGCGTGCTACAACGGCGACCTTTCGGGGCTCTGGTGGCACCGCGGGCGTTACCAGACGCTGAATTCCAGCTTGCTTGACTATTTGCCAAAGGCTTCGCTGGTTTTCGAGGAATTGTCGCTGCTGTCAGAGAATGCGGCAAAGTATTATTTGAACTGCGAAAATACCTTCAGGGAAATCCGCGAAGTCGATACTGAGGCGGTGGACCCGGCGCATACCTGGTTCAAGATGGGCGAACTTTCGCGCCAGTTTGTGGGCCGTACCTCGATGGATGTTTCCCGCGTGCAGCTTAACGACGGCAACAGTCACGAGCTGAATTGCAAACCGCAGGATTTCTCGTCGAACGGGACAGATTCGGTCGCCAAGGAAATCGAGGAATTTGCCGCCCGCGGTGGAACCGTTTACGTGGTCGCCCCGACGGCGGGTGCGCTGGGACGTATCAAGCAGATGCTCGAGGGCTTGCCGGTCGAAGACTACATTGTGGGCAACATGTCCGAAGGTTTCTGGCTCGAGGATGACGGAATCGCCTTCCTGACCGAGACGCGCATTTTCAATCGCCATTCGAACAAGACCCGCAAACGCAAAATCGCGGGCTCCGTTTCTAGCGCCCTGATGATAGAATCGCTGAACCGCGGCGATTTCGTTTCGCACGAAGATCACGGCGTGGGCAAGTACCTGGGGCTTGTGCGTGTGAACGTGAATGGCGGTATGGTCGATTGCGCCTTGCTCGAATATGCGGGTGGTGACAAGCTTAAGTTCCCCGTGGCGGACTTGCAGAAGATTGAGCGCCTCGATACGCAGGAGAATCCTCCGAAGCTTGATCGCCTAGGTGGCAAGGCCTGGGAAAACCTCAAGGAACGTGTCAAGAAGAAGGTCATCCAGATTGCGCGTGAACTGGTGGAACTTTACGCCAAGCGCGAACTGGTGGAAGGCTTTGCTTTCTCGCCCGATGGAAAGTTACAGAAAGATTTTGAAGACGACTTTGAATATGATCCGACGCCCGACCAGGTGAAGGCTACCGAAGATATCAAGCGCGATATGGAATCGCGTCGTCCGATGGATCGCCTGATTTGTGGCGATGTGGGCTTTGGCAAGACTGAAGTCGCTATGCGTGCGGCGTTCAAGTGCGTGGTGGACAAAAAGCAGGTGGTTCTTCTGGTGCCGACGACGATTTTGGCGGCGCAGCATTATGAGAACTTTATGGACCGCTTTGCGGGCTTTGGCGTGAGTATCGCTCTCGTGAACCGCTATAAGAGCGCGAAGGAAAAGAAGGAAATCTTCAAGCAGGTGAGCGAAGGCAAGGTCGACATTCTTGTCGGTACGCACAGCCTGCTTTCCGAGAAAAATCAGTTCAAGGACTTGGGCCTTTTAATCATTGACGAAGAGCAGAAATTTGGCGTGAAGCAGAAGGAAAAGCTGCGTGAAATGCGCCTTGCCGTCGATACGCTCAGCATGAGTGCGACTCCGATTCCGCGTTCGCTCCATTTGAGCATGACGGGTGTCCGCGACATTTCGCTGATTAACACGCCTCCCATGAATCGCTTGCCGGTCGAAACCAAGCTCATGAAGCGCGATGACATGGTCATCAAGCAGGCGATTGAAGACGAACTCGCTCGCGGTGGCCAGGTGTTTGTCGTGAATGACCGCGTTCAAAATATTTACGAGTTGACTCATGATATCGAGGAACTTGTTCCTGAAGCACATGTGGGCGTTGCCCACGGGCAGATGAATGACCGTGACCTTGAAAACGCGATGGAAGCCTTTATTTCCCGCAAGTTCGATATTCTCGTCAGTACGAGCATTATTGAATCGGGCTTGGATGTCCCGAACGCGAATACGATTATCATCATGAACGCGCATCACTTTGGCATTAGCCAACTTTACCAGATGCGCGGGCGCGTGGGCCGCAGCAGTGTGCTTGCAAAGGCGCTCTTGGTGATTCCTGCGAAGAATGAAATTTCTGCTGAATCCATGCGTCGCTTGAAGGCGCTGGAACAGTTTACCGACCTCGGTAGCGGTTATCAGCTGGCGATGCGCGACTTGGAAATCCGCGGGGCGGGCAACTTGCTTGGCCAGGAACAGCACGGCTTTATCGCCGAAGTGGGCTTTGAAACTTATGTGCGCTTGGTGCGCGAGGCGGTGGAACAGCTGCGCGGTGGCCCGTCCGAAAAGCCGATTCAGCCTCGCGTGGAACTCGGCGTAGACGCTTACCTGCCCGAAGATTACATTCAGGATGGCCTCACTCGAATCTCGATGTACCAGCGGATTTCTCGCGTGTCGCATACCGACGAAATCGCAGGCCTTGCGCAGGAACTCGCGGATCGCTTCGGGCCTGTGCCCGATGCCGCCAAGATGTTGCTGCTGGTGACCGAAATCGGCATCTTGGCCGGGCGGCTCCGTATTCAGGGCCTGGTGCAGCGTAAGGGAATGCTTGCGGCCACCTTCGTGGAATTCCCGCCGCCCGATCCGCGAATCATCAGTGAAATGTACGCGAATACGCAGTTCCCGATGCGAATCATGGGCGGCTCGCCGCTGCAAGTCGTCATTGAACTCGGTAAGGGAAATGCTGTAGAACTCGCCGAAAAGGCGCTTAAGGAATTCCGCGCCTTTGCAGTGATTAAGGCGGATTCGACGGTCGTGAAGAGTGCGAACCCTTCAGCGCCATCCGCTGAAAGCTGATTTATTTCTTGAGCAAGCTGCTCGTTTCTTCAAGATGCTCCATCAGGGCGTCCGCAATTTTTTCGGCGGATTCGTTCTTGAGCAGGTTGGTTGCGATAAAGGTCTCGTCGGCGTCCGTTTCAAAGCGGATCTGTTCCTCCGGAATTTCGGGGATGGCGTCGAGAGTCGCCTTCTTGTGGAAGGAATCCTGGTGCAACGAAAAAATCGGATTCAGCCCCTGTGCGGAACGGACGACTGAAATGTCTCCGCCGAACCGGTGGAAAATCGCGTGAATCTTCGGGGCGCGTTTCCGCGTCTTGATGCTCGACTTTTTAGCGGGGTAGCCGCATTCGTTCAGAATCTTGATGATGCGTCCGTAGTCGCCGACACAGTGGATTTGCAAATCGCGGTTATAGTCGCGGGCGAGTTCCACCTGGCGCCGGAACGCCAATTCCTGAAGACCTGGTTTCCCGTTATCATCGGCGTAACCTTCATAGCGCTTGTCCAGTCCGCATTCCCCGACGCCTGCATCAGGGTAGTTCCCCAGGAGCGATTCCAGGCGTTCCCAGTCGGCCTCGGTAACGTTTCCGACAACCATCGGATGAATCCCGTAGCTGCGGGTGGAACCTTCGAAAAGGGTTTCGTCCATCTTCTGAAGGATTTCCCATTCCCTAGGTTCGCAGGCGACGGCATTGAAGTGGAAACCTCGCTTCAGGAGAGTCCTTGCGAGTGCTTCCGGTGTCGAAATTCTGGCCAAATGAAGGTGAAAGTCGTCCATACCCTTAATATATACTGGAAAAAAGCGCTTTTATACAAATAAATGCAAAAAACTTCTTGTTTTTTTGATAAAAAAAGCCTAATTTAAGAACATAGTGTATTTTTGCGTTAAAAAAGGAGTTTTTATGCGCGATCTTTTGGAAAAAGCCTTGAATAAGGGTCTTGGTGTTTCTTTTACGACCGAAGGTGGTTTTGCTGTTATCCGCATTACTAAGGGAGCCGAAGTTGTTGCGTCCTGCAGTCTCGGTTCGGCCGATTTCCGCACCAGCGTCGAAGACTCCCTGCAGTCGCTCCTTCTTGACCTGGAACGTAAAGGAATTTAGTTCAGAGTTCGGAATTTGCCAAAAAAGACTCGCTTTTCTGCGAGTCTTTTTTGTTTTATAGAGTATAGCCAGCTCGGTATTTTTAATTAATTCTGCCGACCAGGTTACCCGAGATCATGTAGTCCTTGGTGCTGCCGTAGCTGTGGAAACCAGCAGACAGGCTGAAGCGGTCGGTGAAAGCCTTTTCGAGGTAGATGGCTCCCAGGACGTCCTTCACGTGCTTGGCATCGAAGTTCACGAAGTCCTTGTGTTCGTGACGGTCGCCGACATATTCAGCTTCGATGATGATGCGGTCAACCACCGGAGTGTAGAAGGCGAAACCACCGGTCAGAGGAATTACCAGGTCGTCGGCCATGTCCATCAGGGCGGCTTCGGCGAAGACGTTCACAGCCTTCGTGCCGAGCGGGAGGTTAGCCTTCAAGGAAGCGTTGTGCTTGATGTCGGCCTTGCTGTCGTAGATGGCGTCGAACAGGTTGCTGCGGTAGGCGAGCTGAACCTTCAGGGCAGAGATGCCTGCGAGGTCATGGAAGTTGAATGCAGCACGGATGTCGCCCTTGTCCAGGTTTTCAGACTTGCTGATCAAGGAAATGTAGGCGGACATGTTGTCGGTCGGAATGAAACCGAACTGCAACTGGTTTTCAGGAGCCTGAGTGGAGAGGAAGCCGTTCAGGTAACCGTCGATGTAGCCACCGAAGTAGTCACCGCTCTTGTCAGTGTTGTCCCAACGACCGACCTTGAAGGTGAACAGGTCAGTTTCCTGCATGGCCCATGCTTCGTCCAGCGAGAAGTAGTCGTCGGTGTACTGGCGGGTGCCATTGCGAAGCTGTTCCTTCTTAACGTCCTTGTCCTTGTTGCCGTCGGCGGGTCTCAGGTCGCCGGGGTAGAAGGCGACTGCGATCTTGCCCTTGAAGTCATCGGCTTCGGCGAGCACTGCAAAGTTGGCTTCACCGTTCCAGGTTTCGAGGTTGTCGCTCATTTCGTCGTCTTCGCTAGTCCAGAGGACCTTGCCAGCTTCCAATTCGAAGTCAGCGTTGATGTCGAAGTTGATCTGGTTCACCGACATCACGGCGTTTTCGATCATCTTTTTCTTCTTGCGCTTTTTCTTCTTGGCGGGCTTCTTTTCGGGTTCTGCGGCGGCGACTTCGGCAGGAGCAGCTTCTTCAGCCTTTTCTTCGACCTTGGCTTCTTCCTTGGCGGCTTCGGCGGGAGCGGCTTCAGCGGCAGGTGCTGCGGCCTGTTCGGCCGGCTGTTCTGCTACGGGTTCAGCCTTGGCTTCTTCCTGGGCAGGGGCAGCAGCGGGAGCTGCGGCTTCTGCTGCCGGAGCGGGTGCTTCTGCAGGGGCTGCAGCGGCTTCTGCAGCGGGTGCTGCGGCCGGGGCTGCGGCGGGAGCTTGTGCAGCAGGGGCGTCTTTTGCCGGAGCTGCTGCGGGGGCGGCTGCTTCAGGGGCAGCGAATACTGCTGCGGCCATGATGCAGGAGGCGATAAACATTTTCTTCATATAAGGAACTCCTTTATATATTCCACGGGCATAATTTTAGTAAAATTATCTTTCAGTTGTTGTTTCTTGTGATGATTTTAGATTAAAAAGTTAATTTTACTGCCACAAGAGGTTTATTTTGAAAAAGATTCTCATTTCCGTTATTTGCTTGGCTCTATTCGCATCGTTCTCTTTTGCCCAGGAAGCCCTGAGTGTGTACAAGAAAACTAGGGGACAGATTGATGAAGATACACCTGTAGGCTCGCTCCTTTTTACCGACTATATCAAGGAACTTCCGATTCCGATGGACTCTGTCAAGAAGGTGACTGTCGTCAAGGAAAAGGTTGTCATCAAAGATAAGAAGGGTAATGTCAAGAAGGACAAGAAAGGTAATCCCAAGACCAAGATGCAGCGCAAGCGCGTCGTGACATGGGAAAAGGTGGAACCTTCGGAACCGCCGCGTTTCGTGCCGATCCAGTGCAAACTGGGCGAAGTGTGGGTCAAGCGTGCCGACCTGGCCCGTTTCAAGCAAGCTTCCCTGGACTTGAGCGGCGAGTATGCCTCCGCTACAGGAAGTGTCGTCCTGAAAAAGTCTCCGACCAATCCGCGCTATTTCTCTTTCACCATCCAGAACGGTCCGTTTGGCGGTCGCGCCGAACTCGAAGCGAGCAATGTGGAGCTGCGTGAATCCAACGGCCATGCCCGCCTGACATATACTGAAGACGGCTGTACCGTCGATATCGCCATCGCCGACCGCAAGGTGCGCGTGGCGCAGAGGGGCTGCTCCGAATACAACGTCGGCAACTACAAGCTCGAAGGTGAATATAACACCTATAAGGGAAACCGCCGTGTCGTCGAGACCTTCAACATGCCCGAACAGAGCTTCAAGTACAAGAAGTACCTGTGGTGCGGGAGCGGCTTCGATAGCTGCGAAAAGGTCAAGGATGATAACGGTACTGTGACTATTACCTGGAGCAAGGACGGCAACGGTTTTATCGAACGTGCCGCTGGTGAAGATTCCCATATCTACAGGCCGTTCGAACACGTGATTCCGCACAAGCGCGACTTCTATAATGGCGAAAAGCCCTTGGCCATCAAGACCAAGCGTACCGATATGGCGGGCGAGTGGATGATCTGGTATTTCTATCCGCAGGCGCAGCGTTTCAAGATGGTGCGAGCCGGCATGCGCGAAGATACCGCCTATATGGAAATCTATGAATAAGGTGCTTGAACAGTCCCGGATGATGTTCCTGGACTCGGGCGTCCTGGTGCGTCTGCTGCAGATGCATCCGGATTACTATCCCGTGATTTCGGCGGTGCTGGATAGCGCCTACGAAAAGAATGCGACGATTCTCGTTTCGCAAATTACTTTGTTTGAACTCTCGCGCAAGGCTTATGCTGCGGGCGAGGGTGTCCTTGCGAGGCAGTACCGGGAATTTTTTGAACATTCACGGAACGTCAAGTCCTGCGATATCAATAGCGAAATTGCGGTCAAGGCTGCCGAAATCCTGAACCAGTCCGCAAAGAACGGCAATGCCCTTTCAACGGAAGAGTCCCTTCGCCTTGCGACGGCGTTCGTCTGCGGTGCAGACTGCTTCTTGACCGATCAGGGTAAGTTCCACGACCTGACGGATGTCCCGGTCGTGACGCTAGATGAAATTGTCTAAATGAAGTAAAGCGGGAGTCCTAGCAGAATTCCTGCATAAAAGCCGCCCAGAAGGTCGTCGGCCATCACGCCCCATGCACCGGGAAATTTTTCGAATCGGTGGATTCCGAGCGGCTTGAGAATGTCGAAAAAGCGGAATAGCGCAAAGCCGATGATTAAAATCCACGGCGCGCTGATAATCCTGCCGGGTTCGACGAAGGCGAATGTCATGAAGATTCCGCAGACTTCGTCTATTACGATCCAGCCGGGATCTTCGGTGCCCGTATTCTTCATCGCCTTTTTCACGAACGGAATCGCGGCGAAGAAAACGACGATGGCGGCTATAAAAAACAGTGGCCAAAATCCGGAATGGACTGCGAGTAGTGCCATTGGGTAGGCGACAACGGTTGCCGCGAGGCTTCCCATGGTGCCTGGAGCTTTGGGCGACATGCCCGAACCGAAGAAGGTCGTTACGAGGGTAGACAACAAATCGGTGCCCCGCCATTGGTGGGGCACGCGCTTTTTGCCGTACTTCTCTTTAAGTTCCTCGCGGTTCACGAGAAATTAGTTGTCCTCATATTCGGAGCTGCCCCAGCCGTCGAGGTCGCCCGCGGCACGGCCCAGCGTAGCGCCGCCGAGAATTTCGTCGATACCCTTGTCTTCGGAATCGTCTTCCTCTTCTTCGAAGATAGAGGATTCTTCCAATTCGAGGTCTTCGTTCGGAATAATCGGATCGTCGTCAAGGTTGTTCTTACTCTTCTTTCCTGCCATATTTTCTCCTTGATAAAGGCGTTTCGTAATCTTTATCGCTATGATATAAAATTTTTTCTAAAAAAGGAGAATTTTTTTGAAAAAAAATCATTTTTTTTGTAAAAAGTTGTCTAAAATGTGATTTTTGAGGGTCGTCGGGGGCCTCTTGACCAATAAATTCTATTTTTTAGGGCGATGAAAGCGATTTTGATCATTGCGCACCACTGCATTTTGCCGGGGGCATATAAGGGGTTCGAAGAGATCCTCGACCAGCTGCATCATGACATGCCGGGTACCCGCGTGGCCAGTACGAGCCTTCTGGACCTTGAAAACGATCTTCGGGCTCTTCTGCGCGAAGATGTGGAGTCGGTGACTCTGTTGCCCTATCTGCTTTTGAACGGTCAGCATACCAAGAATGATGTGCCCAAGGTGGTGGCCCGCCTGCAGGCGGAATATCCGCAGATTCCCATTACGCTCTTGCCATGCCTTGGCGACTGGAAGGAATTTGCGGGCATGGTCGTTTCTGGAATCCGCAATGCGGAAATTAGAAATAATGTCATTGCGAGCCCTGTAGGGGCGAAACAATCTATTTCGTCAAATTCAAATTTTTTCTCCATCGAGCTGAACCTCGAAGGTAAGAATGTGCTTGTGGTCGGTGGTGGCCGTATCGCACTGCGTAAGGTGAAAACGCTTTTGCCCACGGGCGCCCGTATTACGGTGGTCGCCCCGCAGTTCGACCCCGAATTTGAGTCGCTTCAGTCCGCCGATAAGGTTGCTGAGTTAAGCCGAAGGGCCGAGTCGGCGTCAATAACGTTGAAAACTCGCCCCTACGAGCCTTTGGACCTTCGCAGCGTCTTTATGGTGTTTATCTGCACCGACCAGCCTACGGTCAATGCCCAGGTCTCTAATGATGCCCGCGCCCGCCGCATCTTGGTGAATAATGCCTGCGACTACCTGGACGGCGACTTTATCGTGCCTGCCCGCATGGATTTCGGCCAAAATATCGCGGTGACGGTTTCTACCCAGGGCCGCGCCCCGTCGCTCGCCAAGAAGCTCAAGCAGAAAATTCAGACCGAGTGGGCCGAAGGCCTCGAACAGGTCGAAAAAGAATTCTACGAATCGTGATTAGAGTCACGTATTCCAAGTTGGAATAAAGGCCCGTGTGCTTTTTTCTTTAGAAAAGTATATTTTTCGGAAGAAAATTGTAACAAAGGAGCCTCCTATGAAAAAAACACTCGTTTTCGGTCTTGCCCTGGCTATGGGAATGTTGGTCGGTTGTGGCGACGATTCATCGAGCAGTCCGTCTGGAGCTGATGCAACAACGGAGTCCAGTTCGTCTATAGATTCTGCGGACATAAGTAGCAGTTCCGGAGATAAAAAGGATGCAACTCCTGATGAAAATATCAGTAGTTCTAGCGGCGAAGAGTCGGGTGATGAGACCACCAAGGTTTCGGCGTTTTTTCCAGAAGGTTTTGATGCTGATAAGGTAGTTGCCTGGTATGCAACTGATGAACAGCGTGTTTCAGATAAAGGGCAGACCAAGACGATGGTGGATGCCGTCTACCTGTTCAAGGACGGTTCCTTTATTGTCACCGAACAAAAGGTGAAGGAAAAGAATAACATTTCCACATTTGAAAACGCGGTTGTTGCAGAGGGAACCTGGACTGGCTCGACGGACTCGTTCAAGGAAGGCTCGTTGACGATTGTCCTTATGGGAAATGATATTCCTCTCGACATTCATGAAGGAAAATTCTCGATTAGTCCGTTTGGTGTAGACGATTATGAATTCACGTTGGTCGAATCGGGTGTGCCAGAGGCAAGCCCCGTTACCGAGGAACCGAAATCTGATTCGGACGACAAGGAAGATCCCAACGGAACGGCAGAACAGTTGGCATGGGCGAAATCGATGATCGCTCGTTCAACGGAGTCTGCTTCGAAGGTGGCTACGTTTGAAATTTCGGAACCGACCTGGGAAAGACTGAATACGAAGAGTGAAACCTACAATGCGACCTTTACGATCAAGGTAACCTTGAGTGAAGGTGAATTCATTACCGAAGATTTGGATTATCCGACCCTTGCGATAGGGCAGTATCCAGTGCACGCGATTGATTCGGAAAAAGACAAACTCCCGGAGCAATGGAATAATAATAAATGGGAGATTAAGGATGCCAAGGTGGTCGGGAATACGATGACGGCTACGATGACGGAGAAAATCGATAACCTGAAGGTGGGACGCGCCTATGTCTTTGTCTCGACAAATAACGGTATGGATTCATCGATTGAATATAGCGAAGCGTTCTTCATTATTCCGCCAAGCTACCAAGGTGATTTGTAGTTGAATCTTTTGGTCCCCATAGCGGGACCTTTTTTGTTATATTGAATAAGGAACTTAAAACAAGAGACTAAAAATGATTATTCGTCCACGCCGCTTACGCAAGAATGAAACGATCCGCAATATGGTTGCGGAAACCGCAGTGAACCCAGATTCTCTCGTCTACCCGATGTTCGTGGTAGAGGGGGAGGGTGTCAAGGAAGAAATCCCGTCGATGCCGGGACAGTTCCGTTTCTCGATTGATGAAATCCTGAAGGAACTCGAAAGTTGCGTCGCGCTTGGCATCAAGTCGATTCTTTTGTTCGGAATTCCGAGTTTTAAGGATGAAATCGCTTCGTCCGCTTACGATGACGACGGAATTGTGCAGCGTGCGGTGCGTTCCATCAAGGCGAAGTTCCCGGAACTGTTCGTGATTACCGACGTGTGCCTTTGTGAATACATGAGTCATGGCCATTGCGGTATCGTCAAGGAAAATGGCGATGTGGATAACGATCCGACTCTTGAACTTCTGGCAAAGACCGCACTTTCGCATGCGGATGCCGGTGCCGACATGGTGGCGCCGTCGGACATGATGGATGGCCGTGTGGCGGCGATTCGTGCAAAACTCGACGAAAAGGGTTTTACGAATGTGCCGATTATGGCTTACAGTGCAAAGTTCGCGAGTGCCTACTATGGACCGTTCCGCGATGCGGCGGATTCCGCTCCGCATTTCGGCAACCGCCGGAGTTACCAGATGGATGTGCGCAACGGTCGCGAAGCCCTGCATGAGGTGGAACTGGATCTTGAAGAAGGAGCCGATATCGTGATGGTGAAGCCGGGACTCGCTTTCCTCGATGTCCTGCGTCAGACGGCTGACATGAGCAATGTTCCTGTAGCCGTGTACAACGTCAGTGGCGAGTATTCGATGGTAAAGGCTGCTGCGAAAATGGGCTGGATTGACGAAAAAGCCATCATCCGCGAGAACCTGATTGCCATGAAGCGTGCCGGTGCCGATATCATCATCACTTACCACGCCAAGGAAGCGCTTGAACTGGGCTTGCTGAAGTAGAGCACTACTCTGCATTGGGTAGACATTTGTTCTTAATTGTTTTGGTAAATTAATTTTTACTGCTTTGTCTGTAAAAATAAGGTATATTTGCCGTGTCGTAACAGACAAATCTTAAACTCAATGGAGAACAAAATGAAAAAGTTCATGATGATTGCCGCTCTCGGCATGGCAGCCCTCTTCACCGCTTGCGGCGATGATTCCTCTTCTAACGCATCCTCTAATGGTGGTAGCTCCAAGACTCAGCTTGACGGCAAGGCCGTTGTTTCTTGTGACAGAATTCAGACTGTTGCCGGCATGCAGAAGCATTATTGCCATGCTATTGCCGCTGATGATGCGAATGTTGAAGCTTTCAAGGCCAAGTGCGCTCCGATTAGCGAATTGGACGATAACCAGTACACGGTTGGTACCGGTTGCGTTGGTGCCAAGCTCGCTTGCGATACGAAGGAAGGCGGCCAGGTTGAATACTTCTTTGAACAGGTGGACGTCGAATTCGGTTGCGCCAATATCGGTCCGCACAACCTCTAATATCGGCTAAATTACATCGAGTAATTTTGAAGAGAGTCCGGCCTTCGGGTCGGATTTTCTATTTTTAGGGTATGAATCATTCTTTAAGTGAAAAACTTTTTGCAGAAGCCAAGGGCCTGATGCCCGGTGGCGTGAACAGCCCGGTGCGTGCGTACGGTAACGTGGGGGCGACGCCTCCGTTTATTGCCCGTGCGAAGGGGAGCCATATCTACGATGTGGATGGCAACGACTATATCGACTACGTGGGTAGCTGGGGCCCGATGCTCCTGGGACATGCGCATGATTCTGTAATCAAGGCAGTCTCCGAGACGTCGCAGAACGGGCTCAGCTTTGGCGCTCCGTGCGGCTTGGAATCGGAACTTGCGAAGCTCGTGATGAGCCTTGTTCCGAGTGTCGAGATGATTCGCATGGTGAACAGCGGCACCGAGGCGACGATGAGCGCTATCCGTGCGGCTCGCGGATTTACAGGCCGCGACAAGATTGTGAAGTTTGAAGGTTGCTACCACGGCCATAGCGACAGCCTGCTCATCAAGGCGGGCTCGGGAATGCTTACGACGGGGAAGCCAAGCAGCAAGGGCGTGCCTGCGGACCTCGCCAAGTACACGCTCACGCTCCAGTACAACGATGTGGCGGGCGTGAAGGAACTGTTCGACAAGATTGGTGACGAAATTGCAGGCGTCATCGTGGAGCCGGTAGCGGGGAACATGGGTGTCGTGCCCGCAAAGCCCGAGTTCCTGAAGACGCTTTCCGAAGAAACCAAGAAGCATGGCGCACTCCTGATCGTCGATGAAGTCATGACGGGATTTCGCGTGGATGTCCATTGCGCGCAGGGGTTCTATGGAATCAAGCCGGACCTGACGACTTTCGGAAAAATTATCGGCGGTGGAATGCCGGTAGGCGCCTATGGCGGTCGCCTCGATGTGATGCAACAGATTGCCCCTCTCGGTGGAATCTACCAGGCGGGTACGCTTTCGGGCAATCCGGTCGCGATGGCGGCGGGGCTTGCCACGATGCGCGAACTTTCGGCGCATCCGGAGCTGTACGCGCATGCCGAAGCGATGACGAAGCGCCTGATTGCGGGCCTTCTGGATGCGGCCAAGGCGGCAGGAATTCCGCTTGCTGCCAATCAGGTGGGCTCCATGGGTTGTATCTTCTTTACCGAAGGGTCCGTGGAATGCTTTGCCGATGTGCAAAAGTCGGACTTGGAACTGTTCCGTCGCTATTTCCTTGGAATGCTAGACGAGGGAATCTACCTCGCGCCGAGTCAGTTTGAGGCGATTTTCGTGAGCGCCGCCCATACGGAAAATGACATTGACCGTACAATCGAAGCTGCCCGCAAGGTGTTTAAGGGACTTTAAAAAAAATCTCAAATTTTTTATTAAAATCCCTTGACAACCGCTTTTGATAATTCTATAATTGTGCGCGTCCAAGCGACAATGGATGATTAGCTCAGTTGGTAGAGCAGCTGACTCTTAATCAGCGGGTCGCAGGTTCGACCCCTGCATCATCCACTAAAAACCGTCTCCACCCCGAGGCGGTTTTTTATTTTTGCGACGAACTGGCATATAGCGGGTTCAATGGGATGTTTTGCAAGGGGTATTCTTTCTATTTTTAGCGCACTAAATTGAGGTTTTAAATGATCGTATCTTGGATGACCACTAACAAGTGTAACCTGACCTGCAAGCACTGCTACCAGGACGCAGGCGAGAACAAGGCTGCCGAACTCACGACCGCCGAGGCCATGAAGCTGATTGACGAAATCGCGAAGGCGGGGTTCAAGATTATGATTTTTAGCGGTGGCGAGCCGATGACACGCCCGGACATTGTGGAACTGGTGGCCCATGCTTCGAGCAAGGGGCTTCGCCCGGTGTTCGGCACCAACGGAACGCTCATCACGCATGACCTGGCTTTTGAACTCAAGAAGGCCGGTGCGATGGCGATGGGTATTAGTATCGACAGCATCGACCATGACCGCCATAATGATTTCCGCGGTCTCCCGAACGCCTTCGAACTCACGATGATGGGCATCGAGAACTGCAAGGCTGCAGGCCTCCCATTCCAGATTCACACGACGATTATGGACTGGAACCAGAACGAAATTTTCGACATCATGGACTGGGTCAAGGAAATCGGTGCGGTGAATCACCAGATTTTCTTCCTGATTCCTGTTGGTCGCGGCAAGGAAATTGAAGGACACGCCCTCCGCGTCGCTGAATACGAAGGACTTCTCCGCAAGATTATGGAAAAGAGCCGCACGCTCGGCATTCCCGTGAAGCCCACCTGCGCCCCGCAGTTCCTGCGCATCGCCGACCAGCTCGACATCAAGACGCGCTACAGCCGCGGATGTCTCGCCGGTCTCGACTACTGCATCGTAAGCCCCATCGGCAAGGTGCGCCCCTGCGCCTACATGATGGAAGAAGCGGGAGATGTTCACGACACTCCGTTTGACGAAATTTGGGCGAATGCCGAAGTGTTCAAGAAGCTCCGCACCAAGGCTTACGCCGGTGCTTGTGGCAAGTGCAAGTTCAACGACCGCTGCGGCGGTTGCCGCGCCCGCGCCGCCTACTACCACGACGGCGACTACATGCAAGAAGACTCCTACTGCGCCTACGGGAGAGGCCTGTGATAACTGCGGACGACGAAAAGTTCATGCGCATGGCGCTCCGCGAGGCCGAAAAAGCGTTTGATGAAGGGGAAATCCCTATCGGTTGTGTTATCGTGAAAGATGGCGCTGTCATCGGTAAAGGCCACAACCAGATCGAAATGCTCAAGGATGCGACCGCCCATGCCGAAATTTTGTCCATTGGGACGGCGGCGAGTGCCCTCGATAACTGGCGCCTGGAAGGTTGTACTTTGTATGTAACTTTGGAACCCTGCCCGATGTGTGCGGGGGCCATTCTCAATAGCCGTGTATCCCGCGTGGTCTACGGTTCCCCGGATACACGTTTTGGCGGCTGTGGCACGACCATCGACGTCATTTCGAATAACGCGCTCAAACGCGAAGTCGAAGTGGACGGTGGCCTGCTTGCCGATGAATGCCTTGGAATTCTGAAGGCTTTCTTTCAGAAAATGCGCCTGCAAAAAGGCGATAGCGGCAACAAGGGAATTAGTTAATACTATATTCTACATATGAATTTCTTTAAATCTTTATTGAGCTCCGCAGCTCTGTTTGCTCTTTGTGCCTGTGATGGGAATGAATTCGTTCTTGCGTTTAACACCCAGAATGTCCCCCCGCAGACGTATTACCTTGAAACATCCCTGAACGCGATTCTTCCGGCGACGGATTCCGTTTCGGCTACGCCCGAAGCGATGAATACGCATCTGAATGTTCGTGCGACGAATTCTCTCCTGACGGCCTACGATGACGGTTCCGCCAAGTTCCAGCTGAAAATCGATTCTGTGGACTACAAGTCCGACAAGCGCTCCGTCGAAGAATTCCGCAGCATGGAACGCTACATGTCTACGGAACATTTCCAGTTCAAGATGGCGAAGGATGGCTCCGTGCGCGATCCTTTCATCGAAGATTCTGTGATGCTTGGAACCGAGGCTCTGGACCTGATCCGTATTTTCCTGAAGGTTCAGCCCCTGTTGCCGGGTAAGGCCGTTCGTCTTGGCGAAACCTGGGAACGTCCTGTTGAAATCCCCGGTGCATCGGGTAAGACGGTGGTGTATAAGTCGTTTACGCTCGAAGATCAGTATGTCCATGACGGAATCCAGATGGCCAAAATCGGGATGAACCTCAAGTACAAGGAAATCCCCGATTCCACCTCCGACCTCCGTATGGAAAGTAAGGGTTTTATTGTGGGAACCGGCTCGATTCTTTTCGACATGACGCATGGTGCAATCTCCAGCGTCAAGATGGAACTGACGGGTGACCTGAGTGTCAATGATATTGTGGCTGACAATGTCATTCCCGATATGCATGTGATTCAGAAAATCAAGCTGAGGAGTGAATTTTGATTTCTCGTTTTAAGAAATGGTCGGGAGTGTTGATTTCGACTCTGCTGTTTGCCGGTGCGGCAGTGGCAGGGGAGATGCCTTTTCCGCCGATTGAAAACGGAAAGGTGAAACTGGTGGTGGCGGATAGCCCTTACCTGCTGGAGCAGGGCGCTGTCTTTTCGGCTAAGGACACTTTGGAAATCGAACCGGGCGTGACTGTGCTCATGGGTGAATATGCAAAGCTCATGTTCCGTGGCGCCGTCAAGATTATTGGTACCGAGGCTGCTCCGGTAGTTTTCAGGAGCGCCGATTCCGTGAAGAGCTGGAACGGAGTGCACTTTGTTTCGGCGAACCGTCCTTTTGAGATCAAGAACCTCATTATCGAAAACGCCTTCCGTAACACGGTGTTCCGTTCCAAGGGAATTTTCGAAAACGTCAAGTTCGTGAACAACTACTATGGCCTGTGGATTGACGATGTGCCTGAAGTATTCCTGGCGCATTGTGAATTTGTTCGTAACCGCTATGCGCTTTCGGTGCGTGCTGGGCAGGTCATGTCGACGGAAACGGTTATCTCTAATAACGTGTATGGCCTGTACCTGGAACCCGGTGGAAAGTTCGATGGCGACAAGGGGCTGATCAAGGATAACCTTGAAGCCGATGTGCGCAACGAAGCTGAAGAACTGGCCTCCCAGGGCAAGCGTGTTAACCGCAATATCTGGCACCGCATAGAAACCGCCTTCTAAGGAGTCTGAGTGCAAGAAGCGTTCCGCAGGTCCATTCGAAAGATGACGGGCAACAGTGTCCGTCTTTCGGTGCGTCCGAACCGCTCAACGATGATCGCGACACTTTCGCAGTCGATGATGGTGACGTGGTCTATCGTGCTGCACGAACACTTGGATGCCATGTTGAACGACCCGGCGGTCAATGTCGGTACTTCGGAACTGATTTCCTTTAGCGAGACGGCGTGGAAATTGGCGGATTCCAGTTTCCCGCAGATTATCGCGGATGCCAATAAGCTTTACGACGAGTTCCGCACCAAGTGGATGCAGCGTTTTTCGACGGACGAAGTGATGCGCCTGTTGCTCGAAGGGGGCGACTTCCTGCATCACGACGAGGAAAAGGGCTGGGCGTTGACCGTCAAGAATAATAAGCAGGATATCAACGCGTTCTATTCGGCGACCATTCACCTGCTGGTGAGCGACGCCGAACCGCTGTTCGTCCGCATGCACGGCCGTGTGATGCAGCTCCAGGAAAAACTCTGCAAGTACTGGCATTCCGAAAGTGCCGTGGATGCGGTTTCCAAACTGCTCCCCAGTTTGGAAGCGTCGCTCCGCGACAAGGAAAATGCCATGGTGGTGTCGTTGCGTAGCTCGCTGAATAGCCTCGCGAAGAAGCGTTTCGCGGCTGCCTTCAATACGAAGGGGGCGCCTCATTATTACAGCTCGGCGTCTTCGTGCGCCCGTAATATTTGTCGCTTCTGGAATCCGCATTACGCCTACGAAAATGCGTTCCTCGCGTTTACCGATGATTTTTGTGATTACGCACGCGGGCTCACCATCCAGATTATTGAATGGTACCAGAGCAAGTGGGCTTTGTTCCTGCGCGGATTCTCGCGCGGTCAGTTGAATTTATTCGAAACAACAGCCTTGAAGAAGGCTTAAGGATGCAGGTATAAAATGAAAAATGCATTTCAGATGATTTTGGCGCTTACCGTGGTCGGGCTCATTGCCTTGATGGCGGCCGCTTTTTATTTTGGCGCCCCGTTGTTCGGCTGGGTTATCATGGTGGCCATTTTTGCCGTGTTCATTGGCGAACAGTTGGTGGCTCTCAAGGCGGTTAAGCAGATCGCTGCCGAAAACGAAATTCTGGAAACCTGCAAGAACCGTGGCGGTTATGTTTCGGGAGATGGTGTCGTTGCCAAGCGTGTCGCCCTTGCCAAGAACTTAATCGCGAAGAAGATTCGCCTTGATTCCTCAATGGCCTACGAAGTCCTTTCGAACAGTGTCGGCATTGCCATCCCGCGTAGCGCCGGTGGCTCCGTGATTCTGCTCGGCCTTATGGGTACGTTCTTCGGTTTGATGTATTCCGTGGCGACGGCCGGTGGCGCTATCGACAATTCTACGACGCAGGGAACTCTTGATACAATCCAGCTTCTGTTCCAGAACATGAAGGGTATTTTCGGTACTAGCCTTTGTGGTTTGTTTGCGGCTCTTATCTTGAATGCGAGCCGCAATATGATGATTGCCTCTCGCGATGAATTTGTTGCCCGCCTCGATGCCTACACTCTTGACTTGCAGGGGGATAGCGAGGCCGAAGAAAGCGAAGAAGCTCGTGCGAAGGATGAACTGGAACGTCTCTTTGATTCTGTCGAAAAGAATCTGTCTACGGTGGCATCTTCTGTAAAGGAAGGCCTTTCGGGTGTTGTCGCGATGGTTGGCGAGGAACTTGCCGCGACGACGGCCAAGCTGAACGACTCCCTGGCTTCTGCAGTTGCAGGAATGAATAAGTCCGTCGAAAATTTGGGAGCTTCTGTGAGCGGTTCGCTTTCGGGTGCGTTTACTCCGATGGAACAGAATATCAAGACACTTTCTGCTTCCGTGGAATCGATCCCGGCTAAGCTTGATGAAAAATTGAATGGAATTTCTGCTACGCTGAACGGCGGTCTCGAAGGTATTTCTTCTGGAGTCAAGTCTTCTCTGGAAGGCGTTTCGGGTAACGTAGAATCTGCTCTTGCGAAGGTTGCTTCTGATGTGAAGTCAGGCCTTGACGGCGTTGCCGCCGCAACGGCCCAGGCGATGGAAGGTTCGACGAAGGATATCGCTTCTGCTGTTTCGGAACAGGTCAAGCAGTCGAACGAACAGTGGAATTCCTTCATGGAACGCCTCGCTGCCGAAACTTCTGCCAATGTGGATTCCCAGAAGGAAGGCCTGGAAACTCTTAAGAATGTGGCACTTCAGGTGGCCGAAAAGGCACAGGCGGGTTCTGCAGAACTTTCTCAGTCCGTTGCCGAAAAACTCTCGACCCTTTCTTCCGATATCCTCGGCGCCTTCCAGAAACTTTCCGAAACTTCTGCCGTGCTGCTTGAAGCCCAGAAGGCTCTCACCGAAAGCATCGACAATCGCGTGGTCAAGGAAAAGGAAGCGACGGATGCCCTGGGCGGAAATATCGTGGAAACCGCAGAGCTTATGCGCGTGAACCAGTCCGAACTCAGCGCAAACCTCGAAATGCTGCGTGCTGGCCTCGAGACGATTCTCGAAAAGCTCTCGGGCGATACCGCAGAACGCGAAGAGGAAGAAAGCTTCGTGGAACACCTCAACCAGTCTCTCGAAGCTTTCCACGAACGCGCGAGCGAAGTGCTTATGGAAAATGCCGTCAAGACGCAGGAAATTTTGCTCGAAGTATTGGAACAGACGCAGCGTAGTTCGGCGGCACCTGCTGCCCCTGCTGAACAGCCGAAGGTCGAGGGCTAACGGATGCGCTTGAAACGAGAAGACAACAGCAATCCTTGGATGGCGTACACGGACTTGGGCGTAGCCCTGGTTTCGCTGTTCATCCTTGCGTTTGTGGCGATGGCAACCCTTAAGGAGCAGAAGGCCGAAGACCTTACGCGTACCGAAGAGGAAGTCCTCAGCTGTCAAGAAGAAATGCGCAAGATTGCGGCGGAACGCAATGCGCTTTTGTCCAAGAGCTTGCAGACTTCTATCGAGGCAGGTCTTATCGCGCTTGAAGACGGCAAGATCCAGATTCAGGCTTCTTTCCTTTTCCCGATTAACGGCGCTGACCTCACCAAGGAAGGCGAGGGCGTGATTCGTGGCATCAGCAAGGGCCTCCTGGAAGCGCTGGATTCTACTGACGTGATTATGGTGAGCGGCTTTACCGACGATACTCCGGTGAAGTCCAAGACTTATACGAACTGGAATTTGTCGACTGAACGCGCCGTGAACGTGGTAAAGACCCTGATTGCGCAGGGATTCCCGCCGGATAGGCTCTTTGCCGCAGGCTTCGGTGAACATATGCCCAAGTATCCGAACGATAGCGAGGAACACCGCCGCTTGAACCGTCGCGTGGAAATCGGCGTCACTCCGCTGCAGAAGATGAATCAGGCTGGTCATTAGTTTATGCAAGAGCGCCTGGAAAACATTCGCCAAGGTATTGATGCTATCCGCAAGAGCGGAAAGCTGCCGCATTGGCGTATGGTCTATGCAGACAATCTGTTTAACCGCGCCGGAGAGTATCTTGCCGTGGATAGGCTCCCGGAAGCTTCGATGGTGGCCGATAAGCTGGAACGCTGGATCAAGACGCATACGCCCCGTGTGGATGCCTCGGACCGCTTTGCCGAAAATCCGATGGTTATCTGGAACAACGATATGCTTTTTGCCATGTCGGCGAAGCTTAAGCAGACGCTTTCCGCAAAGATGCTGCTTGTCCCGGCGACCGAAAGGGAATCGACTCTTCGCAGGTTGAACGTGGTCGAGGGGTGGATCCGCGAAGGACTGCTCCTGCAGGCCCATGACGAACTGCTGTCGCTCCGTACCGCGCTGATTGCCCGCTTAAGGCGTAGCTTGCGTGCGCGCCTTGTGGCGACGGACCTTTACCGTGGAACGGCCTCTGTTCCTGCAGGGAGCCTTGTCGGCCCCTACAACGCCCTGCATACACTGGAGGAAACCTTCCACGTGGTGGGCGAACGCGATCCGATTTGGATTGAGGACTTCCTTGAAATCTATAACGACCTGTTCCGCATCGTGGAACGCCTCGTCCCCCAGGATAAAAAGTGACTTGAGTGTCATCCTGGAGCGTGTCATCCTCGGAGCAAGGCGGAGGGGAGACGGAATTCAGTACTAAAAAAAGAGCTCCCGAAGGAACTCTTTTAAATTTTTGCGAATGAGTTGTTAGAAGCCGATACTCAGCTGGCCCATGTAGATACGTTCTTCATCCTGGCCGGTGTAGTAACCGAGTTCTTCTGCCCAGGTCGCGAATTCAACCGTGACGAGTCTCAAGACTTCGAGGCCGAAACCTGCAGCGGGGTAGCCGCCCTTGAAACCGCCAGAAAGGCGCAGCGCAAGGAACCGGATGGCGTTGTTGTATCCAGGCCATGCTAGCAGGGTTTGCTCGATTTCCATACCGAAGTTGATGTGGGAGAGGAACTTGTAGTTGTTCTGTCCGTTGATAGCATCGGCGTAGTCGAAGGCGATGTTGAACTTACGGCCAAAGCCTGTATTCTTGTTGAAGAATCGCGGGCTGTAGTTGATACCGGCGGTAATGTTCGGCGTAATCTTGTCTCCGGCGAGTTCCTTGAAGTAGATGTCGCGGACGGAAAGACCGAGGCGGACTTCACGGGCGACCTGGTAGAGTACGCCGAGATCGAGTGCGAAAGACATTGAGCTGAAGTCAAACAATTCGTCGGCGACATCGTGATAGCGGTCTTCCAGGGTGTCCTGGATGTTGTCGTAGTTGACCATGGTAATCTGGACACTTTCGACTTTGTGACGCTTTGCGAACTTGATACCGATACCGGCGGCGAATTCATCGGTAAAGCCGTAAGCGGTACCGACCTGGGCCACGCCATCGACGTAGAACGTGTCGACGACAATCTGCGGAACAATCAGGCCTGCATCCATGTAGGGGGCGACGTTACCGTCCACCCAGATGGCACCACCGAAGTTGTGGAACGCCATTTCTGCATCCATCTTGATCTTCATGGAGAGGTACTTGTGGTCGTAGCCGTTCATCTTGTGGATGAGTTCGGGGTGTGCCGAAAGAGAGTCCAGAAGCACGTTGGATTCTTTCAGGCCACTGTCTGCGGCAACCTTGCTGGCGCGGCTATAGATTTTCTGGACATCCTTCGCCACGTTGTAGGTGGAGAAATAAGTTTCGAAGGGACCTGCACCGCCGAGGTTCAATCTCATGTCGCCGAGGTTACGCGGGTAGTAGCCCTGTTCGGGGCGTTCCTCGTAGTTGCCCAATCGGTTGATCTGGTTCAAACCGGCGTAGTTGAAGTAGATGGCTTCCTTGTCGTCGACCAAGGCTACGTGGGCGTTACCCATGGCTTCTGCACGCAGAGACCTATGTGTCGGCGCCTTGATAGCAAAGGACGCTACAGTCAAAATAAGAATCAAGAATACAAGGAGCTTTTTCATTACTTAGTCCTCCCTTCGAACCATTTCTTGAAAGAGTCTTCGTCGTAGTTGACCCAGCAACCGCCGACCATGGACTTGCGATCTTCGAGGCTATAGGTGGGATTGTCTTTGTTGGTGTCTTGTGCGATGAGACGTTTTCTTTCCTTCAAACCTTCAACGCCGCCTTCCATGTTCCAGGGAAGGTCCTTGGAGAAAACGAGACGGTGGTCGTTGTTGTTGACGCGGTCCTTATAGTTCGAATAGATAAAGCTCCATTCGCGGTCAAGTTCGTCGGGGTCGTCTTCTACGGTCTTGCCGTTCATGTCGATGTCGACGCTCCTGTACTTTCCGTTCGGGCCGGCAGACTTAATCACGCGGAGTTCCTTGATGGTCATCTTCTTTTGGGCGATGTTGCTCATGATGACCATATCGTCGTAATGGATTTCGTTCGTCTTGTCGCTGATGTCTTCGTCGATTTCACCGTCGCCGTCGTTGTCTTCGCCGTCGTAGAGTTCTTCGTCGACGCATCCATCGCCGTCGTCATCGATGATGTCGCTATAGCCAAGCTGACCGATGATGATGTTCATGGTCCTTGCCTGCTTGGTGGAATCGTCTTCGGGAATGTCTGTTTCCTGTGCAAGGGCGGAGCACATACCCATGATAGCCTGGTTCTTGGCTTCCTTGGTCAGGTAACCCGCTTCATTGCTGAAACCCTGGAGGTAGTCTTCGAAGAGCGATGTCATACTTTCTGGATTCGTTTCGCAAGTGTTGAAGACTTCATGGAAGGTTTCAACGGTCTCGTTAGGATCGCCCTTGAAGTCGTTAAGGATGGTCTGCATACTGCAGAGGCTGTCGCCGAGTGCGACTCTTGCCTCCTTGTCGGCACATTGCAAGGGCATCTTGGTCTTGAGAACGAGCATGGTCTTCAGCATCTGGATAACCATGTATCCGTCCGAGATGTACTTGTAAGTGACTTTGCCGTCGGTCTTGCCGTTCTTGTCGCGTTCGATAAACTGCGTGGCAATGTAATTGACGGAATCGATTGCTTCTCTCAGGGGCGCTGCAACTGAGTCGGGAAGGTCTGCGAACGGTACTGTCTTGTCGTCGGCATCACGGTCTGTGTTGACATACTTGAGCAGGGCGAACACGTTCGTTTCCGCAGTGGTGTTTAGCTTGCGGTTCAGAATGGATTTCATGAGGCCGAGCCACGCCTCGGAGTGCGAGGAGTCCGCAGCGATAGCCCTGTTGAAGTATTCTTCTGCGTTGCTATATTCGTTGTCTCGGAACTTGATATAACCTTCGTAGGTGAGCGCGTTTGGGTCGTCATTCTTGATGTTTACATTTTCGGTGGGGTTGAAAATGTTGCATCCGGCGATGGTCAAACAGGCCGCAAGGGCGGCTGTCCACAAAAATTTGGATTTAAGTACGTTTTTCATTACATTATTCCCATTTACCTAAAAAATAACTTTATTCTTACAAAAATGAAATTTCAATCTGTTTTTTTTGAGAGAAAAAGTGATATTTATCGTTTTTTGTGGCTTTTTTGGCGTTTTTTTCGCTTGATATCAAAAATATCTATCTTTATAGTATGACTGCGTACCGCGAGTATTTTCCCACCAAGGCGTTTCGGATAGCCGAAATGCGCTTGTCTTCGCTACTCGGACGCGAACGCGACCGTCTGGATGCCCTGGCGGCAGACCTGGGTAGGGAATGTGCGGTAGGTCCAGACAACCTGGTGGAACAGCTCCCACTTATTCGCGAGTTTACAAGGGAATACCACCGCCTGTTTTCGGAGTATCTCGATGCGGTTTTGCCGCAACAGCCGCGACCGATCCAGTGTAGGCCCGCCTGCGGGAACTGCTGTCATCACTATCCGATGTCGGTGGAACCTTTTGAGTTGCTGACTCTATATGGCGACCTCCGGGGGCGGAATGACCTGCTTGATATTATGGAGGCGTGCCAGGTGCGTTCGTCACTCTTTAGCAGGATGTTTGAATCGCGTAGGACGGAAGCCGAAAAAGGCGACGTTGCGGATGGCGAAGGCCAAGGCTCCCAGATGGATTTGGATGACTACGCCGAAGACAAGGCGCTGCACGATTACTTTGCGGCGTGGAAACCCTGCCCGTTCTCGGACAAGGCGGGGGACTGTACGGTTTATCCTTTGAGGCCGGTATCCTGTCGCATGTATTTTAGCGAGACGGACCCGAAGTTCTGTACTCCGGAACATTTGCAGACTCCGGAAAATGATAGCTACATTGTGTATTTGCCGGATAGCATCGAAGATGCCGTTTACGGAATTTCGGAACATTACGCCCTATTGGATTTGCCCGAAAGTTATTTTGGCGGACTTTTGGCGGTAAACCGCTATGAAGGCTTGATTGGCGGAAACTGAAAATGAATATATTCGGAATGCAACTGGACTTGTTCGGGAATAATTCCGATGTTCCCGAGAAACCGGCAAAGCCGAAAGTGCCGGCTTCGGTTTCGCAGAATGGATTGGTGCATTTCAAGTACAATACGCAACTCAAGAAGAGCATCCGTTGCAAGGGGGGAGTGCTTTTTGGCCACCCCGAAGTGATTTTGCCTGCCTACATGAAGGACCCCGAGTTTGCGCCGGCGCGTGAACTTGCCGCCGAATGGGCGGAACACGCTGTAAAACGCAAGACGGCAAAGAACAAGGCGATTATCAAGGACCTGGTAAGCCGCTTTTGGACGCTGGTGGAGCAGATTCTGGCTGACCGTGGCGATGAATCCTTGTCTAGCAAGGGAAGGCTTCCGCCCATCAAGCCGCAGGGCAAGTACCATAACCTGAACGATGTGCTTGCCGCCATCAACAGCACTTATTTTGAAGACAAACTAACTTGTCGTATCACGTGGAGCAATCGTGTGGGCGGGCTTAGTTTCCACTCGGTTCGCCAGGACCCTGTAACTGGCGAAGAATTCCATTTGATTAGCATCAGCAAGGGCTACGATGCCGCCAACTGCCCGGAATATGCCGTGGCCGGTGTGGTGTATCATGAATGCCTGCATATCGCAATCCCGGTCGAAATCAAGAACGGCCGCCGCATTGTGCATGGCCGCAACTTTAGACGTCGCGAACGCCAGTACATCTATTACGACGAATGGATCCACTGGCACAATCATGTGCTTCCGCTGAATATCCGCAAAATGCGCCGCCACGGGGAATTGTAGAACTTAGTTGGTAGAGCTTAGAACTTAGGAAAACAGGAGTATTCTAAATTCTAAGTTCTAAGTTCTAAGTTCTTTTTTTTCTACATTTACCGCCGTAAAATTAACAAGGACCAAATTATGGCAATGCAAGATATGAATGACCAGGTTCAGGCACGCCTCGCGAAGCTTGAAAAGTTCAAGGAAATGGGTGTGGAGGCTTATCCGCACAAGTTCAACCGCACGCATGATTCCAAGGTTTTGAAAGAAAATAAGGAAGCTTTGATGGCTTCTGGCGAAAGTATTGCTTTCGCTGGCCGTGTGGTTCGCTTCAACCGTAAGGGCAAAATGTGTTTTATGCACCTCAAGGACCGTTATGGCCGCTTGCAGGTGGTGGTCGCCCGTGACGAAGTGGGCGAAGAAAACTACGAAATCGTCAAGATGACCGACCTGGGTGACTTTATCGGCGTAAACGGTTTCATGTTCGAAACGCAGACGGGCGAATACTCCGTGCACGTGAAGAAGGTGACCATGCTTTCGAAGGCAGTGCGTCCGCTTCCGGTCGCTAAGGAAAAGGTGGACGAAAACGGCAACAAGGTCGTGTTCAACGAATTTGCCGACGTGGATACCCGTTACCGTCAGCGCTACATCGACATGGCCTTGAACGACGACGTGAAGGACGTGTTCATCAAGCGTTTCAAGATTCTGCAGGCTATCCGCGAATACCTCATCGAAAAGGGATTCATCGAAGTCGAAACCCCGACGCTCCAGCCGATTTACGGCGGTGCGAACGCCCGTCCGTTCACCACGCACCACAACGCTTGCGACATGACGCTGTACCTGCGCGTGGCTCCGGAACTTTACCTCAAGCGCTGCATCATCGGCGGTATGGAAAAGGTGTTTGAGTTCTGCAAGAACTTCCGCAACGAAGGTATGGACCGTACGCATAGCCCGGAATTCACGGGTCTCGAATTCTACGAAGCCTACGCCGACTACAACGACATGATGGTGCATTTCGAAAACATTTACGAACGCGCCTGCATTGCCGCTAACGGAACGACCAAGATCAATTACCAGGGCAAGGAAATCGACTTCAAGGCCCCGTGGCCGCGTTACAGCATGATCGAAGCCATTGAAAAGTTCGGTGGCATCAAGGTCAATGACATGAGCGATGACGAAATCAAGGCCAAGATGGAAGAACTCGGCGGTCACCTTGATGGTGAATTTACTCGTGGCCGTGGCATCTTGGAACTCTTCGACCTCACGGTGGAAAGCAAGCTCATCCAGCCGACGATCATCAAGGATATGCCGACCGAAAGCACGCCGCTCTGCAAGAAGCACCGTAGCATCGCAGGCCTCATCGAACAGTTCGAACCGTATGCCAACGGCTGGGAACTCGGTAACGCTTATACCGAACTTAACGACCCGATCCGTCAGCGTGAGCTCCTGGAAGACCAGGTGCGTCGTGGCCGTGGAGGTGAAGGTGAAACCCACCCGATGGACGAAAACTTCATGCATGCTGTGGAAAGCGGTCTCCCGCCGACGGGCGGCGTGGGCTTCGGCATCGACCGTATGGTTATGCTCCTCACGAACCAGCAGACCATCCGCGACGTGCAGCTGTTCCCGCTGATGAAGCCCGAAGCGTAGCTTCGCAGTGAGGTCGTTCCACCTACGGTGTCACTTTGAGGTATGAGGTCGGGGCTAAAGCCCCTCTGAGGAATCTGATATGAGAGATTTTCGTTCGCTTGAAATCTGGAAACGTGGGCATGCCCTTACGTTAGATATTTATCAGGTATCGGGAAAGTGTTTCCCGAAGGACGAACTCTATGGTTTGACTTCTCAAATAAGAAGAGCTTCTGCTTCTATTCCGACAAATATTGCAGAGGGTTGTGGCCGAAAAACTCAGGCAGAATTTAATCAATTCTTGCAAATTGCTGTGGGTTCGTCCACTGAAGTAGAATATCAGCTTCAATTAGCACATGACTTGAATTATATTGACGAACTCTGTTTTGAAGATTTAAGTTCAAAAGTTGTTGCTACAAGAAAGATGATTCTTACCTTTATTGCTCATACCTCACACCTCAAAGTGCCGAAGGCACGACCTCGAACCTAATCGTCTCTCGTCTAAGAATGAACAAACTCGAACTTCTAATTGCCTGGCGTTACCTGGGGGCTCAACGCAAGAGCCTCTTCGTTTCGCTTATCGGTATCTTCAGTATGCTGGGCGTTTCCATCGGCGTGTTTGCGCTGGTGGTGGCCCTTGCCGCGGTGAACGGCTTCGAAGAAGAAGTCACGGCGCAGATGATCGGTAAAGACGCTCACTTCGAAGTGATGGCATACAATGGAGAAATGATTGCTCCGTATGACAGCCTCATGAAGGAAGTCCGCGATCGAGAATCCCGCGTGGTCGCTTCGTCTCCCTTCATTATTTACAAAGTGGGCGTGAGCTCCAAGAAGGTGAATGACGGCATTGTCATTTACGGTATCGATACTGAAACCGCCAAGGGCGTGACCGATATCCACAAGTACATCAAGTGGGGCAACTACTCCGTCGATAGCCTCGAGGATTTGAGCGGTACGTTGCGTCCGGGAATTATTCTTGGGTCGGGGCTTGCGAACCGACTCCGCGTGGTGGTGGGCGACAAGCTTGTGTTGCAGACCTTCCAGAGCCCAGACGCCATGGTCAGCAGTGGTGGCCCGAAGATGATGATGTGCGTGGTGAGCGGCATCTTCGAGACGGGTACTTATGAATACGATGGTAACCTCGCTTACGTGGGTATTCCGGAACTTCAGAAGCTGCTAGGACTCGGCGACGTGGTGACCGGTATCCAGTTCCGCCTGAATGACCATTGGTTGGCGGGCGAGGCGGTCGATAGTCTGGCGTCTTGGTTAGGTTATCCGTATTACGCGATGGACTGGAAGACGAAAAATATCACGCTGCTCAAGTGGATGAACTACGAAAAGTTTATCGTGGCGGCGGTTATTTGCCTTATCATTCTGGTGGCAGCATTCAACATCATCAGCTCCTTGATTATGGTCGTCATTGACAAGACGAAGGAAATCGGCATTCTCCGCAGCATGGGCTTCAGTAAGGTGGGCGTTATGCGCGTCTTTATGCTCATGGGTAGCTTTATCGGTGTGGGCGGTACGATTGTCGGTGGCACGATTGGCCTGGTGCTTTGCAAGCTGCAAGAGGCTTACCACTTTATCAAGCTCCCCGGCGATGTCTACGTGATTCCGTATTTCCCGATTTCGGTGCACATCATTGACGTGATCTTGATTTTTGTCATCGGCATTGCGCTTTGCGTGGCTGCAACGCTTCTCCCCGCATGGAAAGCAAGCCGCCTTGACCCCGTAGGAGCCATTAGACATGAGTAGTTTGTTACAAACTGTTGACCTTCGTCGTGTGTTCTCCGAGACGGGCGAGAACCTTGAGATTCTCAAGGGCGTGAATTTTGAAATGGAAGCGGGGGAGCTGGTGGCTCTCACGGGTTCTTCGGGTTCGGGTAAGTCCACTTTTTTGAATTTGGTGGGGATGCTCGATACGCCGACGTCTGGCGAAATTCTCTTTAAGGGCAAGGCGCTTTCCAAGTTCAACGATGCCGAGCGTGACCGCTACCATCGTGTGCAGGTGGGGTTCGTGTTCCAGTTCCATCACCTGTTGAGTGAATTTACGGCGATTGAAAACGTGTGCGTGCCGGGGCGTATTCTCGGGACTTCTGAAAAGGAATGCCGTGAACGTGCCGCGATGCTTTTGGAAACGGTGGGTCTCAAGGACCGACTGAAGCATTTGCCGCGCGAACTCAGTGGCGGTGAACGCCAGCGTGTGGCCATTGCCCGTGCGCTGATGAACCACCCCGACTTAGTGTTGGCTGACGAACCGAGCGGCAACCTGGATGAGGCGAATTCTGCGATGCTGAACGAATTGATTGGTGAACTCAACGAAAAGTTTAATCAGGCTTTCTTGATTGTGACGCACGACGAAAAATTGGCTAGTTTTGCAAAAAGGCGTGTCGTGATGCACGGCGGCGTCATTCAGTAGCTTAAGGAGAAATATGTCAGATATCAACGGTATTTTTTCGAAAAAGGCGAAGGCTGTTTTGCAGGCGGCACGTATTGCGGCCCGCAACTTGGGTAGTGACAGCGTAACGACTGAACACTTGTTGCTGGGGCTTGTCCGTGAGGATTCCGGATTTGCGGCCGAGACCTTGATGGCGCTTAAGGTCAACCTGAACGAACTCGGTGAAACGGTGCAGCGCTCGCTGACGAGTAATGGTGGCATTATGACCATCGGCGTGTCGCATGGGGCAATCCTTAATTTTACGGCACGTTGCAAGGCGGCTCTTTTTAATGCTGCAAAGATCGCGAAGGAAGAAGGGGACCAGTACATTGGCCCGGAACACCTGATGCTAGCCATTTTGCAGCAGAGCGAATCTCCTGCCGCGGGTACACTTTCGACATTTGGCATTACTTACGAGAATTTTGATGCGGCCCTGCAGCAGGTCAAGAACGAGGCCATGAATGGTCAGGCTCCTGCAGATGGTGCCGATGATGGTGATGACGGTCGCTTTATCAACCAGGGCCGTGGCGATACGCGCCAACAGGTTCGCAGCCAGTCCCGTTCCAAGACTCCGATTCTGGATCATTTCGGTCGCGACTTGACGGCGCTTGCCAAGCAGGGTAAGCTCGATCCGATTATCGGCCGTAGCCGTGAAATCGAACGCCTTATCCAGATCCTTTGCCGCCGCAAGAAGAACAACCCGGCACTTATCGGTGAACCGGGTGTCGGTAAGACGGCGATTATTGAGGGACTCGCACAGAAGATTGTTCAGAAGAAAATTCCTGAACTCCTGATGAACAAGCGCGTGGTAACGCTCGATGTGGCGGCCATGGTGGCCGGTACCAAGTACCGCGGTCAGTTCGAGGAACGCGTGAAGGGCCTGATTACGGAATTGCAGCGTGTCGACAGTTCGGTCATCCTGTTCATCGACGAACTCCATACGATTGTGGGCGCGGGTGGCTCCGAAGGCAGCCTCGATGCCAGTAACATCTTTAAGCCGGCCCTTGCTCGAGGCGAGCTCCAGTGCATCGGTGCGACGACCATCGACGAATACCGCAAGTACATCGAGAAGGATGCCGCGCTGGAACGCCGCTTCCAGACGATTATCGTGAATCCGCCCAACTCCGAAGATTCTATCCAGATTCTGGATGGGCTGCGTCCGAAGTATGAACAGCACCACAAGGTGCATTACACGCCCGAGGCAATCCGTGCCGCGGTGGTGCTTGCCGAACGTTATATCAGCGACCGTTTCTTGCCGGATAAGGCCATCGACGTACTCGACGAGGCCGGTGCACGCGTGCGCCTGAATTCGATTCGTACGCCGCAGGACCTCAAGGAAATGGAAGACGAACTTGCTTCTGCGATGCAGAAGAAGGAAGAGGCAATTGCCGATCAGCAGTATGAAACGGCTGCATCTCTTCGCGACAAGATTGAGGAATTGACAAGCCGCATTGCGGAACGCCGCGAAGCACTGAACAAGGAAGATTCTGCGGATCTGCCGATCGTTGACGAGAATGAAATTCGCGATTGCATCAGCAAGATGACGGGGATTCCTATCAGCCGCCTTGCTGGCGAGGAAACGCAGAAACTTTTGAAGCTGGGCGACGAAATCAAGGAACGTATTATCGGCCAAGATGCGGCTGTAGATGCCGTGGTTAAGGCGATTCGCCGTACACGCGCCGGTATTCGCAACACGAAGCGCCCCATGGGCAGTTTCCTCTTCCTGGGCCCCACGGGTGTGGGTAAGACCGAACTTGCGAAGGTGCTTTCCCAGAGCCTGTTTGGCAGCGAAGATTCCATGATCCGTATCGATATGAGCGAATACATGGAAAAGCATAGCATTAGTCGCTTGATCGGTGCGCCTCCGGGATATGTGGGCTTCGAGGACGGCGGTGGACAGCTGAGCGAAAAGGTGCGCAAGCGCCCGTACTGCGTGGTGCTCCTCGACGAAATCGAGAAGGCTCACCCGGACATTTACAACCTGCTTCTGCAGATTTTGGACGACGGTATCCTTACGGATAGCTATGGCCGCAAGATCAACTTCAAGAACACCATTATCATCATGACGAGTAATGCGGGTGCCCGCGAAGTGCGCCACAGTTCCGGCATGGGATTTACCAAGATGGGCGAGACCGACGACTACGAACGTATGGAAACGGCCATCAAGGAAGAAGTCAAGCGTGTGTTCTCGCCGGAGTTCCTGAACCGTATCGACGAGCAGATTGTGTTCCGTCCGCTTTCGAAGAAGGACCTTGTTTCTGTCGTGGATATCCAGCTCACGTTCCTTCAGAAGAATTTGTCCGAAAGGGGAATTCTCTTGGAAGTATCGGAGGCCGCGAAGGAGCATATTGTGTCCCACAATTACGATTCTGCCTTGGGTGCGCGTCCGATTCGCCGCTCGATCCAGAACCTGGTGGAAGACGAAATTGCGGAAGGTTTGCTGCTTGGCATCTACAAGGATTTCTCGACGATTTCCATCGATGTCGAAAATGGCAAGCTCAAGTTCACATCTGAAGCTCTGCCGAGCTAGAATCTTTAGATAAAACCGACTTGTATTTTTATGTTTAAAATTGGCGTGATGGCTTCCGGTGGTGGAAGCAACTTTAAGGCGATTATTGACCACATTGGCGAGGGTGATCTCGAAGCCCAGTGCAAGTTCCTGATTACCAATAACGGCGGTTGTGGTGCGGTGGAACATGCGGAGTCCTATGGTATTCCCGTTTACCATATTTCGGGCAAGACTCATCCCGATACGGCTGCCTACGAAGCTGCGCTGCTCGAAGTCATAGACCGTTACGATATTGATTTATTGATTCTGGCGGGCTACATGAAGGCCTTGCCGGTGAGCATCATCAAGCGCCTTCCGGATCGCATTCTGAATATCCATCCGTCGCTTTTGCCCAAGTATGGCGGCAAGGGCTTTTTCGGAATTCACGTGCACGAGGCGGTGATTGCCGCGCACGATACGGAATCGGGCCCGACGGTGCATCTGGTGTGCGAAGAAATTGACCAGGGTCGGATTCTTGCGCAGACGAAGGTCCCCGTGCTTGCAGACGATACGCCTGAAGTTCTTGCAGCTCGCGTGCTGGTGCAGGAACACGCTTTGTACTGGAAGACAATCCGCGACTACGCAAAGAGCATCCTGTGAAGCATAAGTTGCCTGCATTTCTCGAAGGTATCGAAGCCCCTGTCGATGGCGAAGTAGCCATGCGCAAGTTCGCCGCGCAAGCGGGGGAGAATGCGATCGTGGTCGGTATCGACGAAGTTGGTCGTGGTCCCTTGGCAGGTCCAGTGGTCGCATGTGCGGCGGTCCTCAAGTCGCCCGATGCGCTCCTGACGCTGAATGATTCCAAGAAACTTACTCGCCCGAAACGCGAGGCGATGTATCAGGATGTGCAGGATGCTTGTGCCTGTTTTGCCGTGGCGAGTGCCTCGGTCGAAGAAATTGATCGCATGAATATTTTGGAAGCGGACTTCCTCGCGATGCGCCGCGCCCTGCAGGCTCTCGGTATGCCAGGCATAAAGGAATCTGCTCCTCAAATTCCGATCTTTAAGAAGGGATGTCTCAACATTAGTAGAGATCCTTCGACTACGAGCCAGGGGCTCTCCGCTCAGGATGACAAAACGGTGCGAGTTCTTATCGCAGTCGATGGCAACCTCAAGATTCATGGAATTCCTGAAGAAATTCAGATTCCCGTGGTTAAGGGTGATGGCCGCATCGCAAGCATCTCGGCGGCCTCGATCCTGGCGAAGGTTTTCCGTGATCGTTACATGGACGACCTTGAAAAGAAATTCCCCGGCTACGGTTTCGATAAGCACGCCGGTTACGGCACCAAGGCCCACCTTGATGCCATTCGCCGCCAGGGCATGACTCCGGAACACCGCAAGAGTTTCCATCCCAAGAGCTTACAGACCGAGCTGGATCTTTTTTAAGGTACAATTGTGATGTAGCGCATATCATCGGTGGCTCTTTTATTGACTTTTAGAAAATTTTTGTTATATTGAAGCTAATCAATATAGGGGAATCCCATGAATAATGTTGTAAACTTTTGTAAACAAAAAAACAAAGCGGCGTCTTTTCTTTAATTTGTGCCGCTAGTATAGGGCTTTTTGGCTGCGGGAGTGATTCCAGCAGCAGTGGCCCTGACGCGACGAACGATTTGTGTTCCGTTACCAAGACGGGAAACTCCGTTACTGTAAAAACGGCTGCAAACGGAACTGCGACGACTACCGTCTATGTGTTTGGCGCGGATGGAAATATGGTTTCGCAATCCACAATTACCGATTATTCTCAAATGGGGGATGACGTTACTGCTAAGGCTGTTTGCGAAGCCTCGGGAACGGTAGAGGGATTTAGTGCGACCTACGAAGCCGGTAAGTGCACGGTTAATCAGACCGTTGGCTTGGTTGGAACGTTGGACGAAATATACGATACCCAAAATGCGGTTTGTGATGCAACTAACGGAGTCGCCAAGCCTGCAAGCAGCAGTGGCTCCAGCGAAAGCTCTTCTAAATCCGAGAAAAGCCTGGTTGAACTTTTCCAGTCCCCCTGTGCTGAATCTAATTCTGGCGAAACGGTCAAAGTGACCGGAGAAAAATCCGATTATATTTGCGCTTCTATTGATTTGGGTATGGGAATGACGACATACACGTGGGCGCCTGCCGTTAGCAAAATAGAGGATATGGACGAATGCTCGCAAAGCTGGGCCATCGCAAATCCCCAAAAGACCTATGCCTATGACAAGTCCAAAAAACAGATTTATACGTGTTCCATGGATCCTGAATCCTTGACTTGGAAATGGTCGGCTTTGGGGGCCGCGCTTGATATTGGCGATGAGGATGGTGATGATGACGAGCTCGGTTCTTCCGGCTCTTCCAAAACCAATTCTTCGGAATCCTCTGAACCCGAATTGTCTAGCAGCTCTGGACCAAGGGAAAAAGTCGTAACTTTCGAAGACGGTATCATGTACACATCCACCTACGGTGACCGCGTACGTACATTCTTCAACACGGTTGACGAATATACCTTCTTTGACGACAACAAGGAAACGAAGGATAGTTCGGGCTGGTGGTTCAGTTTTGATGATAGTGCTGATAGAGGATATTCTTCTGTATTTACGGGATCAGAGATGGGTGCCTACACGGCAGAAATCGACCTTATATACGACTGGGAGTATAATGGGGAATATATGGAAGCCGTTCCGTATCCCTATGCCGCCATCGGTTTCAATATGTCCCCGTCGGGAACCTCCGTAAATATGTCCGATTGGGAAGGAATGTGTGTCACCTATTCTGCAACGAAGAAGGTTGCGTTTACTTTGAAGAGCTTTGGTGACGGAAGAAGCTCCTGGTATGCGACCTTGCCGAGTGGTACCGTCAAAACGGTGAATCTTGCTTTTAACACGACAACCTTCCATCAACCCAGTTGGGCCATCGAACAAGATCTCGATTACCCGACTTTCAAAGGTGCTTTGGCAAGCGTCCTAGCCATCCACTTCAAGTATTCCAATGACGAGGCTGGCGTTTCTTGTCCGGTTTCGTTGGAAGGGAACTGCGTTACTACGTCCGTCAATAGCATCAAAATTCACAAGATCGGCAAGTACGGCGCCTGCTCGAACTAGATGCCTTTTACCGTTCCCAAAGTTGCGGCTCTCAGTATTTCACCTGTTCGGGAGTGCACTGAAAGAGTCGGCTCTGTCAGACCATTTTGCACAATCGGGCGGTCCTAGCAAAACGTTCCCAATCCGTCAGCCCCTTGGAAACTGCAAATTCACTACGGAATTGCAGAATTTTCGCAGAAATCGTGACCAGGCTCGCCACAGCGAGTTCGCAGCTATACGGTCTGGCCTAACAGAGCCGACTGACAAAACGATAAAATGTATAGTTTTTTTTGCAAAAACGGCTAAAATAATTTATATTAGAGGAAAACAGTTCTATCCTGTAAAAAGACTTAACCAGGGGTGCCCCATGAAAAACAGCCTGCGCTATGTTGTGTTAAGCGTATCCGTTATTTCGGCTCTTTGCTTTTTCGCTTGCGGCGATGATTCTGCGAGTAATGCGAACGATAACGCAAATGATTCCAAGGGGACCGAAATTCCTTGCGATTCATCTAACGAAGGTCTCGTTATCAAGCCGGCGGACAGCGAAAACTTCAGAGAATGTTCCGATGGTAAATGGGTTGAAATAGTTTCGTCCAGTTCCTCAAGCGAAGTTCAGGTAGTCTCTAGTTCTAGCGAAGTTCAAGTAACCTCTAGTTCTAGCGAAAAATCTGTTGAATCCAGTTCTAGTGAAAAGTCGGTCGCATCAAGTTCCAGCCGTGTGACGAATTCAAGTTCAAGCGAGGCCCAAGTTGCCTCCAGTTCTAGCGACGCGCCGATTTCATCCAGTTCTAGCGATGTTCCAGCTTCATCCAGTTCTGACAATGAAACAGAAAATTCAAGCAGCAGCGAAAAAATGTACCTGTGTGATGATGGTGTTACTTATGTGTTGAATCTGGATAACTGCGAAAAAGCCAAGTCTAGTTCCTCTTCGAATACTAGTCCAAGTTCATCTAGTTTGTCTTCATCTAGTCAAGCGCAGAGTTCTGCAACGGTGTCCAGTTCTTCGTCTGTCCCGGAATCTTCTAGCGAAACGATGTCATCTGCTGAAGTGGACTCAAGTACATTCTCTATTAGAGATGCTGTGCTTGCCACGGGTACGCAGTATCTTATTGCCCCGAAGGTCGTTGTTCATGAACTGAATGCGTCTCTTAATAAAACGGGAGTTCAGCATCAATCGACAAATGTCAATAGTACCAGTTATATAGGTGTCTTTGGCAACAAGTATTATTCGGAGTCAGACACAATCGGACAACAGTCAATTTATATGCAGATAGAATGTCGGGGAAAAGTTTTTGAATTGGATTCCCAAAAGACGACGACAGATTCCTTGACGCTTAATGCCATAGTCGATGCAACTTATTTGGACAGAAATACAATAAACAAAAGGGTAGAGTACATTGCAAGGGTCAACTTGTTTACACATATCCAATCAAAGCGAATCGCCTATTTGGTAAAGAACGGTCTTGATTTTCCGTCGGCAAGAGAACAGGCGAATAATGAATGGATTAAGTCTTTAGGCTTAGAAGGAACCTTTACAGAACCACAGGATATCGTTCCCAAAACGGCAGCCGACACGGTTTTATACAATGTAACGCTTTTGTTCAATGGACTGACCAATAGTGCCTCTGCTTTGCAAAAACTAATTGATGAAGTCGCAGACGATTTTGAAAAAGATGGAGAGTGGAGCGATAGTATAAAAGCCAAAATGGCAGATTTTGCAAGGGCGGGGTCGATACTTTCCCAGACGACGTTTAAAACATCTGTAACTTCCTCATCTTATGCAGCCCCCTATAAGTCTGCTTTCCTGGGTAATTTCTGGAGGCGAGAATATGGTATAGGGACCTGCACTAAAGAGCGTGCTGGCGAAATTGCCGCGGTAACCAATCCGTACAGCAAACTCTACTACAAAAATACTTACAGTCGTTTTATTTGTCGTGATTCCTCTAAATCTGTTTTTTGGCGGTTTGCGACTTCATACGAGAAAGACCTAAATAACGATACGACTTGTAATGAAACGGGAAAAATCATCAAAGGCTCTGTTGTTGATACCATTAGCTACTATTGTGCGCCAACTGGTAAATGGGTTGACATGACCAATGATTGGACCTGGCTTGTCCCCAAGGAATACCGCTTTAATCCCGATTTTGAATACGGAACTATGACTGATGAGAGAGATGGAAAGGTTTATAGGACTACGGTTATAGATGGCGTTACCTGGATGGCAGAAAACTTGAATTTTGCAGATAGTACTGATGAAAAATATAAAGAAAACTTGAAAAGGAATTCTCAATGTCCTGGTAATCCCTCTACTGCCGAAAAATGCGAGGTCGGTGGAAGGGCGTATACATGGACTGCTGCAATGAACATTTCTAGTGATTACCAAAGCCTTGCAACAAGAGATATCGAGGGACTTATAGCAGGTAAGAATCATCAGGGAATTTGCCCAGAAGGATGGCATATCCCGACTATTACGGAATGGTATGACCTGTTTGATTATGCGGGAAAGGATCGCAAAAAACTTTATGCCAAAACAGGTTGGAATAATAGCGACCATACAAATGGAACAGATGAATTGGGATTTACGTTATTGCCGGTTGGCTATAGAAGTTCGTATGACGTCCAACATGGATATTCATGGGAAAGCTGGAGAATCACAATGTTCTGGACCGCAAACGAGGATGCTAGTGATGCGACAAAAGCAAAACAAGTCCATATAGATCATTCAGATATTTATGATTCGGGTGTACAAGGGAAAGATGCTAGACTTAGTATCCGTTGCGTAAAGAACTGATTCGCAAATTTTACCCCAAATAATAAGACTGCTGTCAGACAAACCATTTTGTGAATTTATTTCTCGGCTTCCGTGAATGCGGAGGCCATGAAGGCTCGTTTAGCGCTCTTCTAAATCATCAATAGACTGTAAAGACGACTTTATTCGGTAACGCCTTGACATTTTTGTGGTATTCGCTTTCAATTTGCAATAACATCAAATCCTGCAGTCAAGGAATTTATAGAAAGTCAGTTGTAACAACTACGATTTGCTCCAGAACCTATAGGAAAGATATAGTTACTGGAGGAAATCAATGTGTGGATTGCTCAGTAGACGTTCCGCTAGATATAGCGGTAAACGCCACGTTTCTGTTGCCCAGCGCTCATTCTAACTAAAAAGTGTGAAAAAATCAAAAAAATACTGATTATTCCATACTTTTTAATCAATTACGAAAGGTCTGACTGACAGGCTCTGCTAGGCCATTTCATACAATTCGGCGGTCCTAGCAAAATCAACCGGCTACCAACGGCTCTCGATAAATTCCTTGAAATGCAAAATTTTTTCGCTAGATCGCACATTAAACAGCAAGTGCTCGAAATCCCGCTTTTTTACATTCAAGTTTGTCGAGTCGGCAACCTGCAGCAGAGCCTTCTTCAGTTCGCCCTTCGTTTTGATCCCGTGCAAGGCTTTCAAAAAATCTAGACAGGGCTCTGTTTGCTGGAGTAAAAACATGCTGTCGTAAAAATCGCGTCCCTTATGGCGGGAAAGTAATGCGGATAATTTCATGGCGCAAAGTATTTCATCTGGCGGGACCTGTAATGGAAAGAAAAATCCGCATCCTCCCACATTTATTGTCTTGGGCGTGTAATTGACACCTTGATCCTGGGCCTCAATCTTGACGAGCAGGCGTTCTTCCCTATAGCCGCTTAATTTCAACTCGAAAAGAAGTTCCGGAAAATAGATGCTGCGGCGAAATGCCGTCAGGCGTTCGCTCTCCTTTTCCTTGACAATTGCATTGAGGCCGTTCTCCTGCAAAAAGAGAAGCGCGGAATCTGTCAATTCAATAAATTCCTCCTTGCTGAGATTTTTGCAGTCGAAATCAAGATCTTCGGAAAAACGGTCTATCTTCTTGATTAGGCGCAGGTTCGTCCCGCCGATAAAGGTGAGCTTTCCTGCGTATTTCGAAGTGGAAATATAGTCCAACAACATCAACTGCAAATACTCCTTGAGCATCTGCTTGTCAAACGACGGGTTGCGTGCTATCGCTTCCGGGAAAAAACTGCGGATATATTCTAGTTCAACCATAAATCTCCAGCAGGTTGTTGATTCTTTTGTCTAAAATTTTGCTCTTGAACTTTTGCAAGAAGTCGAGAAGCCGCTCTCTGTTTAACGATTCCGTCATGAAATCTTCGTCAAGGCGGAGCTCCTCGAGTTCGTCGTGCGTGTTGTAATACGGATTCAGGTAAAGAAAGTCGAGCAGCGCTTTTTCGGGGGTCGCCATCATGAAGGCTTGTCCGTTGGCTAGCGGGTGCGAAACGACGTGAGGTTCGTAGCCGAACATCAGCGATTCCTTGACGTTCTGGTACGAGAACTGTCCCCACAAATTTTCAAAATTTGCCGTCTTTAATGTCGTTACGCTCGTGAACTGTACCACCGATTCGGGAATCATGCCGTAAAATGACAATGCATACTGCAAGGAAATGTAGGAGGGTCTGTAAATTCGGTTCGCGGCAAGCCGCACGAAATCGATGTCCTTTTGGAATTCGGGAAAGCTGAACCACCCCCTGCGCAGGCGAACCACATCTCCTTGCTTTACCCAGCGGGTCAGGTTCATTGAATTAAAATCAGGGAAAACGGAAGCAATCTGGTTCGTCGAAAAACAGACCAGTGGCAAGAACGTGCTTTTGAACTTCAGAAAATTCATTTTATTTCCGTTGTTATACAAATATATATACTTTTGGAAATAAAATCAAGATTTTTTTAGGAAAATTGGAGGTTTTATGACTGATTGCTGTAGAACCGTAAACTACCTTGATTATTTGCTCTAGCTCACATTCCTTACGTAATTGTTTTTTTTTCTTTACTTTCTAGCCGTTTTAAGCTATATTTACTCCGATAGCACAACGAGGACTCTATGCTCAAAAAACTGATTGCAGCCCTTCTATTCGTATGCCCCCTGGTTTTTGCTAACTGGGAAGGCGATGTCGAGAAACCTTCTGTTCGTGAAATTGACGGGAAGGAATTTTACGAGATCGCGAATCCAGAAAATTTGGCATGGTTTGCGGTTCAAGTAAACAAGGGAAACTTGACATACAACGCAATTCTTACGGATGATATCGTTGTTTGGGAGGATTCTGTTTCTAGCGAAACTATTGAATGGACCCCGATGGGCATTATGAAGCATGCAAATGACGAAAATGGCTTTTCTGGAATTTTTGATGGTAATGGTCATTTTATTTCAGGAATCTATGTCCCTGCTAAATATTTTGCGGCAGGCTTCTTTGGACGGGTTGCACCGAAGGGTGTTGTCAAAAATTTGACTCTAAAAAACATTCTTATAGAGGGTATTGAAGAAGTCTTGGAGTATGAAGATGACTTTTCTTATGCAACGGCCGGTGGTATTGCTGGAACATTTAGTGGCGATTCCCTTGTCAACTGTGAAGTTCACGGAGTAATTGATGGACCTAATATGGCTGGAGGTCTGGCTGGGGAAATTCACCCCTATTCACCGCAAAAAACTCCGATAGAGGTAGTCCGGGATTGCCGAAACTTTGCCACGATAAAGAATGGCTTGTATTGTGGAGGTTTGTTTGGTGTTGCAGATTTCCAGTGTAAAGTCATTATCGTCAATTCAAAAAATGCCGGATATGTGAACTGTATTGATTATAATGGCGGATTGGTTGGGTATTCGGGGCTTAATATGGATATTGATAGCAGTGCCAATGCTGGGGAGGTCGCGTCACAAGATGGTAAAGGAATTGCGGCAGGTTTTGTTTCTGCAAGAGGTTCAGAAACCTTATTGAATATCACGAATTCCGAAAACAATGGTCGAATCCTTGGAGGAACTTTTGAAAAACGGGGGTCTTGTGCAGGCGGCTTTGTTGCAGTGAACGAAGGTGTGCTTAATATAGACAACTGTGTCAATAATGGAGAAATCACTGTTGCCGTATCGTCCAAGAAAGGGCATATGGGTGGTTTCGTTGGGTATTCGCCTGCGAATTTGGATATTTCTAGAAGTGTGAATAGAGGGTATGTCAATGGTCTTGCTGTTAGCGGTGGATTTGTTGGAAGTACCGATTCTTTAGGAGCTTATAATATAACGTATTGTGTCAATGAAGGTCGTGTTGGCAGTGCTCAAATTTCGGGAGAGGCGAATGGGGGCTTTATTGGCGAAGGACGTGGAAATTTGAAGATGAATAATGTCCTAAATACGGCTAGTATCTATGGAAATACCGTTGGCGGTATTATGGGGGATTTTTTGACTAGGTATAGAAAGAATTATAAAAAATCAATTTTTGATATCAAGAACGCTGTAAATGAAGGTGAACTGACTGGTTCTGCTTATGTCGCTGGAATTGTAGCCTTGGTGATGCAGGGAAAGACGGATACTGTTCATCAAATTAAGATTACCGATAGTTACAATAGAGGAAATATCAATGCTGTCGGTTTTTCTGCACGGGCGGGAGGCATCGTTGCTCACAATCTTGATTCTCTACTTGTGATTTCTAAATCAAAAAATGAAGGGAATATTCTGGTTGATGTTTCGACAACTACATCAAGTAGTTCTGTTTCTGGGGTGACGGTTGGGGGAATTGTTGGATCCGCAACAAGAACGGCTGTTTTGGAATGTGAAAACTATGGCAACATTTATTATGTAGACAGCGTGAGGAACGATCTCAGCTATACGGCACGCTTGGCCGGTATTGCGGGCAATAGTGCGTATTTGGTTCGTGGAAGCAAAAACGAGGGCTCCATTACTGTAACTCCTGTCGAGGCTCCATCTTCGATTTATGTCTCTGGAATAGCCAATTCGCCTAAACAGGTGACGGGAAACTTGAACGAAGGCCGCATGGAACTTGCGGGCAACGCTACGATGAAAAATGCCGTTGTTGCAGGTATTTCGTATAATGCAAGTGGTGCTAGTGGCAATCTGAATAAGGGAAACTTAATAAACCGGGTTGCGGCAAATGAAAATGCGTTGTATGCGACTTGTTCGGGATATTCGCATGGTGCGGCTAGCCTTAGTATTTCGGATTCGCTTATGCTCAATGGTGCGATGACGGTGGGAAAGAAAGGCAATGCCTGTGCCTATGTGGATAAGGAAAAACTGGGTCTAGGAGAGAGCGAAGAAGTTTTTGCTTTTAGTTCCAAGGATATTAAAACTCTTGATTTTGCATGGTTTATGAATACCTGTGGAGAATCCCTTGAAAATATGGGAATGTGGAGCCAGAAAGGGGAGGAATATCCAATCATTGCCGATGCTGTCAATCGTCCTATTTATAAAGTGACTTTTATTGATTCTTCAAAAGCGATTAAGGTGAACCCCTATACGATTGGGACTAGCTTCACCAATGCGTCGGGATATATCGTTGATTTTGCTGAAGGTCCTGATCCTTCCAAGGCGGATCCTGATTTGCGTTTTGGCTATTGGGCTTATCAAAAAGAAGCCATTTTAGAAAAATCCATTATTAGAGGCGATGATTCGCTTTATGCCACTTTTGTCGATAAGGATGTCGAACCGCTTATGGTTTCGTTTATTGTCGATGGCATAAGTGTTGCCGATTACATTGTAAATGCAAAGGGGACGTATGTCAATTTACCTTCTGTTCCCAGGTCGGGGCGTAAATTCCTAGGATGGTTTGATGGCGATAGCCTGTATGGCGATGCTGGTGCGAGTGTGAAGTTTAACGCTGCCGTAAGCCTTGTTGCTAAGTACGAGAGCCTTTACTATGCGGTCAGTTTCTTGAATGCTAATCAGGTTCTGCAAAGAGACAGCCTTTTGTATGGAGAACTCCCTGTTTTTATGGGTGAAATCCCGCAGAAAGAGAATGTTAAATTTGCAGGCTGGGCTCCTGAAATTCAGCCGGTTACGGCGAATGTCGCCTATTTTGCAACATTTAATTCTATCGGCTTGGAAGAAAGCTCTAGTTCCGCAAGAGAATCGAGTAGCTCTATGACAAGTTCCTCGAGTGTTGCTCAGTCTAGTTCTTCTGTGGCTCCGTCCAGCAGCTCTCAGGCGAAATCTAGCAGTTCCGTTGCTTCTTCTAGTTCTTCAGTGAAGTCCAGCTCGTCCGTGGCTCCGTCCAGCAGTTCTCAGGTGAAGTCGAGCAGCTCAGTCGCTTCTTCTAGCTCTTCAGTGAAGTCTAGCTCGTCTGTGGCTCAGTCCAGTAGTTCTCAGGTGAAGTCGAGCAGCTCTGTTGCTTCCAGCAGCTCTGAGGCAAAGCAGGAATCGTCTTCGTCTGTTGAAGAAAGTAGCTCTTCTGAGCATACGACTGTCGCTTGGAACGACGTTCAGCCTACGTTCAACCTTGCGGTAAACGGCATGACGCTCACGCTTTCTAACACGCAGGGTGGCGTTGTTCGCATCTTTGATGCGCTCGGTCACATGGTTGCTGCCAAGCCAATTGCCACTGCAACGACGAGTATCACCCTGCAAACTCCGGGCAACTACATCGTCCGCGTGAACGGAATGAGCCAGAGCGTGACGCTCAAGTAAGCCCCATTGCCCCGTAACATTCGTTATCGGGGACTTTTTTGTTTGCAAAAAGGACTAAAAGGCACATAAAATAATTTATAAAAGAAGAAAAAACAATTGTAAAAGTTTTTTCCTATTTTTACAATCATGAAAAGCTTTGTCAAATTGTTTTCCTCATTCATTTGCCTCGCGGCAACACTTGCTTTTGCTGCTTATTCTGGAACTCCGCAAACACCGGTTTTATCTAACGGCTGCTACCAAATTGGCTCAGCAGAAGAACTTTACGGATTTGCAGAATTAATGAACGACACCACCAATGGTTTAGCAACAAGTTTTGAAACATGTGCAAAACTTGAGTCTGACATTGTTGTAAACGAAAACGTGCTTGATGGATATAACCTAAGCAAGAAATATTACAACTTTCACAAATGGATTACCATCAATAGATTTAGCGGTACTTTTGACGGCCAAGGGCATACTATTTCAGGCCTATACTTTGATAGCAACAGAGGTCTTGACTATGTAGGATTATTCGGATATGTTGTAGGCGAATCCGAAAGCAGACACGCGGTTATCAAAAATTTGGGTGTTGTCGATTCTTATTTCGCAACCCTGTGGACTATAGGCGCTTTTGCAAATAGTGCCGTCAACATTACCATTGAAAACTGCTTTAACGGAGCAACAATAGAAGCGTCTGCACAGCTAGGAGGCCTCGTTGGGCTTGTAAAAGGGGATAACTTAGTTATAAATTCATACAATGTAGGCTATATTCATGCAAGTTCAAGTACCGTAGGAAACGACCGCTACGCAGGTGGCTTAATAGGTCAGGCAACAGAAGGGATTACGACCATTAAGAATTCGTACAACTTAGGGCAAGTCTACACAACCCTTGGCAGGGGCGGACTGGTAGGTTTTTCTGGACCTATGGCCATCAAGCTTTTTATCGAAAATTCTTACAGCTATGGCATTACAGATTTAAACCTGGTCGGCGCACAGGACCAGGCAAATTCTAAAATTTCCATATCGAATTCATATAAATTAAGTAAGACTTCCAATGATAACGAAGGGGCTCGCACCAAAGAAGACTTCGCTAGTGGCATGGTGGCTATCGCCCTACATTATGGAGTAAACGGAGATATCTGGGGACAAAATATAAATGCTGATTCAACGCCAAATTTCAGCGGCTCTATACAGAATTATGCAAATGCAACTAAAGTATCTAAAATTACTCTTCACACTTTTGAAGGAGATTCTACAAAATATATTAGTCAATATGCGGAAGGCGTCGGAGCGTTACTTCCTAGCCCCATGCAGACAAATCATATTTTTGCAGGTTGGTATTCAAACAATTCATACACAGGAGAAAGACTTTATTCCATTTCTAAAAGTACATCGGGAAACATAGAGCTTTATGCAAAATGGTGGAGCAAGCCCTCGCTAAAAAACGGCTGCTACGAAATTTCTGATGCTGGAGAAATGTATGTGTTCGCCGCAATGGTAAACGGCACCTTGGGAGACTCCGCGCAAAGAAACATTTGTGGAAAACTCACCGCGGATATAGTTCTTAACGAAAATGTCTTTTCTAATTCAGAAAAAATAACATGGACCCCTATCAACAACTTCCGGGGAACATTTGACGGCCAAGGACACACCATTTCAGGCCTTTATTATAATAATGGAAACGACAACTACATCGGTCTTTTTAGAAGAACCGGGGGTTCCGAAGCGTCTCCGGCAGTTATTCAAAATGTAGGACTTATTGATTCCTACATAGGAGCTTGTTGGTATATAGGCGGTTTTGTCGGCGAACAAAGTGGCTACCTCACTCTCAAAAATGTATATAGCAATATCAAAATGCGTACAAAACACTATGGCGGAGGCTTGGTGGGCTATGTTTACGGCAATCTTACGGTTGTCAATTCATATAACGCATCAAATTCAGACAATGACGCCGGGCTTATAGGTGGCCTTAATCAGGGCGCTTCTGCAACCATAAAAAACTCATTCAATTACGGTTCATACGATACGGGGATTTTTTCTTACGCAGATTTAATAGGTAAAAAGGATTCCTCAAATAAAATTTTAATTGAGAACGCTTTCAATAATAACAATCATAATCATGTTTACACGGGTAATATGGCGGACTCAAGCCAATTTGCAAGCGGAGCCGTTTTGACGGCGCTACATAGTTATTCCGATGGCGAAATTGACGGTTCCGTTTGGGGGCAAAATGTAGGCACAGACCCTTACCCGACACTTAATGCGAATTACAAAAATCCGGGATTCAAAATATCAAAAGCAACGTTCCATACAAACAACCAAAACGATTCCACCTTCACTGTAAATTATGTGGAAGGGCTTGGTAAATTTATTCCAAATCCAAAAGAAGGTTTATGGATTTTTAAAGGTTGGTACGAAAGTAAAACTTTTGACGGAAGCAAAGTAAATCCAATTCAGTCCACCGATAAAGGGAATAAAGAATATTATGCCGACTGGATAAAGGTTTCTGCACCAGAACTTGACAATGATTGCTACGCCATTTCGAATGTTGGCGAACTCTATGGTTTTGCCTCCATTGTAAGCGGTACTTTTGACGGAATAGAAAAGGATGTTCGTGCATGCGGTAAGCTTACAAATGACATTGTTTTTTACGACAACTTGCTAAACAAAGATGGAACTCTTGCCAAAAAAGCATCCGACTTAATCGCATGGGTCCCCGTAAAATTGTTTAGCGGGACATTGGATGGACAAGGCTACAGCATAAAGGGAATGTATGTAGATTACGGTTACGTAAATGGAGGTGGTTTATTCGTAAATCTTGAAGGAGATTCACTTGGTGCCGCTGTTGTAAAGAATCTGGGAATTGAAAATTCTTTCATTGATGGTGGCGAGCGCGTTGGAAGTATCGCTGGCATTACAAAAGGAACTGTTATCATAGAAAACTGCTATAACGCATCGACCATATTTGGTGCATACGGCCCAACAGGAGGATTCATAGGACTTGCAAATAACGGAAGCGATATAACCATAACAAATTCCTTTAATGTAGGGCGGATTAACGACAACTCCAAGGGTAGCCGCTCAGGAGGATTGATTGGTTGGTTAAATTCTGGAGCAAAGGCGACTATTATAAATTCTTACAATGCAGGCTTTTTAAATGACGAAACTTTTGACATTTTAAAGGCCGATAACGATACGATATATTCTATACAACATTCCTACTTTATAAGCTTTGACATAAGCGGAGATTCTCTTGAAATGAAAGGTACCGCCGCATCCACATTACAATTTGCAGACGGTTCTATCGCAGAAGCCCTTCACAAATACAACGAGGAATCCATTGACGGATCCATTTGGGGTCAGAATGTAGGCTTTGATACCCACCCCGTATTAACAGGGATAACAACCTACAGCGGCACCCCTGTCGTAATAGAGTATCCGTCTTCTAGTTCTGAGAACGGATCGTCTAGTTCAGAGCCAATATCTTCTAGCTCGGAAAATGCTTCTTCTAGTTCTGAGCCGACATCCTCAAGTTCAAAGATAGATTCGTCTAGCAGCAAAACAGATAACACGAGTAGTTCAAGTACCACGTCTGATTTAGTTTTCCAAAAAACAACTCCAAACGTAAGCATATCCCTTGTAAAAAATGCGGTTTTTGTCGATAATTATGTTGGCAAAATTTCTGTTTTTGATGTAAACGGAAATCTTATTAAAACAGTCTATTCAGGCGGAATGCAAAATTTCTTGATTAACAAAGCCGGAATTTACATAGTCAAGACAGGAAAACAAATTGCAAAAATAAGTATCGCCTATTAGAATGATGGTGAGGGCCTTCGTACATCATTTCCATGTGATGTGCACAATTTTTTAATTGTTTTTTTTGTAAACTTTTGTTTCTTACGATATTGTTGCAAATTTTACCTAGGACCCCGAAATTTTTTCCGTGGTCTTTTTCTATATTGTTGCCAAACAACAAGATACGAGTCTTTTTCCGGTTAACGGGAGGTGATTTTGAACAATTCGGTTCCTTTACTCCAGATGCTTACGCAGTCCGATATCACGACACTTGTGATTTTGGGTATTTTGGCGGTTATGTCGCTCGGTTCCTGGGGAATCATCATTGTCAAGTATATCGTGAATACGAAAAACCAGCGCGCAAATGTCGTCTTTTTCCGCAAGTTTGTGGATGTGCGCCAGTTCGTGGAACTGCAGGGGCTTTGCGAGACCGCCGATGACAGTGCGCTCAAGAGCCTTACGGCTGAAGTGCTCAAGGAAGCTTCCAAGTTCAGTAACTTCGTGAGCTACGATTCCATTCAGCACCGTGCTTCGCTTCTGGAAGATACCATCCAGCGTTCAATTGAAGGCCTTCGCCTGACAGAAGACCGCTACCTCGGTTTCTTGGCCACATGCTCGAACCTTGCTCCGTTCTTTGGACTTCTGGGTACGGTGTGGGGCATTATGGTTGCCTTCTTTCAGATCGGTCAGCATGGCTCGGCTGACCTTACCGTGGTCGCTCCGGGTATCGCCATGGCCTTGATTACGACTGTTGCTGGCCTTGTGGTCGCTATCCCCGCCTCTGCTGGTTACAACTACTTTACCGCCTGTAACGGACAGAACGAAATTTCGTACTTCAACTTCGGCTCCCAGGTGCTTAGCCTCTTTAAGCGCGGTGACTTGCTCGCCCTCGAAGAAGTGGCTGGCTAGGAGGCATAGTGAAGCGCAGTCGCGGAAAAGAACTTAAGCAGGAGATGAACCTCACGAACATGATTGACATCGTGTTCGCGATTCTGATTGTGTTCATCATTTCTGCGCCTCTCATGAGTCAGGGGGTCAAGGTGGACTTGCCCAAGGCGGAAGCCCCGACCATGGAGCAGGAAAAACTTTTGAAGGTTTCCATCACGAAAAACGAGGAACTCTACATCGCCGACATGATGGTGGATTTCGGGAGTTTCAACAACGTGTTCAAGTCGCTCTGGAATGGCGAGATGGCGGTGGTCATCAATGCCGATGAGTCGGTGAACTACGGTCTTGTGATGAAGGTGGTGACCCAGGTGCAGAAACTCGGTGTCACGAAACTCGGATTCCTGACGATGAATCCCAAGGAAAAACCGGGAAAGAACTAGGTGAGCGCAGATAGAAACATCCAGTATTTTTCGTCTGACGATGACGGAATGATGGTGAAGATCATCGCCTGTGCGGTGGTGTTCCACTTGCTGATTGCGGGTATTTGCGTTGCGTTCCATTTTGTGAATTTCAAGCACGAGCCGGAACCGATTCCCGTGTTCGAGATGGTGCAGGTGAACCAGGTAAAGCCGCGTCCGCAGCCGCCGAGGCCTAAGCCGGTTGAACCGAAGCCCGAACAGCCCAAGCCGATTGAACCAAAGCCCAAGGTGGAACCGAAACCCAAGGTAGACAAGCAGCTGCCGCCCGAACCGAAGGTTGAAGAAAAACCGCCTGAACCGGAACCGGTAGAGGAGCCGCAGCCGGAACCCGAACCGGAGCCGGAACCGCAGGATGACTTTGAAGTGGACGATCTGGATTTGCCGACGGCTGTCGAGGCCCCGAGCTTGAATCCGGTGGGCTCCGTGGATATGGACCCCCTGATGCAAGTTTATCTGGAACGTTTGAAACAAATTATCATGAGCAATTTCAATCCGCCCTCGAATTTGAATGTGCGTCGCGACGTAAAGACGACTGTTCAATTTACGGTGGACCGTTTTGGTGGCATTACGGCGATTACCCTGAAGCGCAGTTCTGGAAACAAGACTTGGGACCATTTGTCGGTGAGAGCCGTGCAGATTTCCAAGGTTCCGGAGCTTCCGCCTAACTTTAGGGCTCCTTCGCTCGTGTTGCACTTTAATTTTACACCAAATTAACGAAAACGGGTGGGCTTGAACAAAGGAATATTGTATTATTGTGAATAATGTCATTGCGAGCATAGCTACGCAATCTCTTGTTGAATTACGATGATTTTTTTGAAGAATAAAATGAACTTGATGAACTCTGTTTTGCGCATGACGGCGGTTGCTTTTGCCGTTGCCCTGCTGCCGGTAGCATCGCATGCGACAATCGATACGATTGCGGTGGATGTCGGCATCTCTGTGTTCAAGACGATGCCCATTGGCGTTGTTCCCTTTGCAGAACCCAAGGGTGCTATTGAATGGATTGAGGAAAAGCCGCACCAGATCGTGACTCGCGACGCGAACCTTTCGGGACGCTTTGATGTGGTTGCCTCGGACAAGTTCAACCTGCCGCTATTCAGCAAGGCGCATGCCAAGCATTATGTGACGGGCAAGGTGACTCCGGTGGGTGGCAAGCTCAAGCTGGAATGCTACCTGTATGTGGCACAGACCAAGGACTTGCTTCTCGGTGAAACCTATACGGTGGAACAGAAGGACCTGCGCCGAGCAATGCACCTTTTCTTTGACGAGGTTATTTATCGTCTGTGGGGCGAACGTGGCGTCGCCTCGACCAAGCTCGCCTATGTTTCCAAGATCGATGGTATCAAGCAGGTGGTGGTGTCGGACTACGACGGTTTCCATCGCAGCCAGATTACGCGCGATACGACGATTAGCATGATGCCCGTGTGGATGAAGGACAACGCGGGTCTATACTATGTGAATTTCAAGACGCACCGTCCGAAGCTTTATTCCAAGATGTTCGGCGGCTCCGAAAAGTCGGTGTTCCCGCAGCTGGATCAGACTTACAGCCCGGCGGTGAATCCGAAGACGGGTGAACTCCTTTTCTCGAGCACGGTGGACGGCAAGACGGATCTTTATATCGGAAATCCGGCGACAGGCAAGGCGAAGAAGTTTGCCTACCTCAAGTCAAACCAGACGAGCCCCGCATGGAGCCCGTATGCATCCGAGGTGATGTTTACCAGTGACCGTGGCGGTGGACCGCAGATTTTCGTGATGGGTAAGGATGGCTCCGATTTACGCCGTGTGACCTTTATGGGCCGCTACAATGAACGTGCAGCCTGGTCGCCCGAAGGTGACCGCATCGCCTATACCTCTATGGACAACGGCCACATGAACATTTATACCTGCGCTCTCGATGGCTCCGATATCGTGCAGCTGACGAACAACGCGGGCAACAACGAACATCCTACCTGGTCGCCCGACGGCAAGCTGATTGCCTTCTCGAGCAACCGCAGCGGATCGTACCAGATTTACATTATGAGAAAGGACGGGTCGAACGTAACGCGTATCACCAATTCCGGTGAGAATACTTCGCCTACTTGGTCTTTCTTCTACGAAGCTATTAAACAACAAAAAAAGGAAGGTGAAAAATGAAGAACCTCGTGAAACTTGCCGTGGTGGCCTCTGCTGCTGCTATTTGCCTTGTCGCTTGCGCGAAGAAGGAACCGCCGAAAACCGAACCGACGGCTGAACCCGCCCCGGCTGCCGAAGCTGCTCCTGCTGTGGAACAGGCTGCCCCGAATGCGGATTCCCTTGCTGCTGAACAGGCCCGCCTCGAAGCAGAACGCTTGGCTGCAGAACGCGCCCGTCTGGAAGCGGAACGTGCTCGCCTCGAAGCTCTTATCAACCAGATCATGAGTGAAGATGTGTACTTTGACTTTGACCGCTCCGAACTCACCGAAAAGGCCAAGGAACTGTTGGCTCAGGTGGGCGAGCTCCTGATCAAGGAAGAACGCTTCACGATTACCATCGAAGGTCACACGGATGCTCGTGGTACCGAAGACTACAACTTCACTCTCGGTGCAAAGCGTGCCATGAAGGTGAAGGAATTCCTCGTTGCTTACGGCATTGACGCCAAGCGCATGGAATCGGTCAGCTACGGTAAGGAAGCTCCGAAGGTTGAAGGTGCAACCGAAGAAGCCTATTCCCAGAACCGTCGCGCCAACTTCCGCGTGAACATCAAGGAATAATTCAGAATTCGGAATTCGGAAAAAATTGTGTCATCCTGAGCTATACGAAACGAGGAACTTTAGTTCCAAAGTTGAGTTATCCTCTTTGTGGAGAAGCAACGTAGTTGCGAAGTCTCTTTGATCACTTAGCGCTTTAGCGCTTATGTGAGCATGATCCCCTTTGCGGGGAGAAGGATCTATAAAACATAACTAAATATGAATATGAAACGAATTCTCTTGACAGCGGGTTTTGCCGCTATGGTCTTGACTGGGTGCAGCCAGATGACTGTGCTCCGTACCCAGGAAATGAAGGCGGTCGGGGCGGAAGTTCAGACGAGCCTTGATTCTGCGGTGCAGAGTCTGTCTGCGCAGAACGATTCGCTGCGTGCCGAACTTGATTCGACCAAGGCTTTGCTCGATGCGTCGGCGCTTGCACAGAAACGTATGCAGGCTGAAATCACGATGCTTTCGCGCCGTGTCTCCGACGAGTCCGAACGTAACGATTCCAGACAGGAAGAAATCATCTACCGTCTGGATATGCTTCTCGGCAAGTCTGACAAGATTTTGGCGAAGAAGGTTGTCGTGAGCGGTGCTCCCGCTCCCGTTTCGATGGACAGTTTGGAACGTGAGGCGGAAAAGCTCGTGGAAGCCGAGGCCATGTTTAATACGGCCCGTTCTGACTACCACCGAGGAGAATTCAAACTAGCCTATAACGGTTTCAAGCAGGTCTATGAACAGATGAAAGAGGGCGAACTCGCCGAGAATTCGCTTTATTGGATGGCTCTCTGCCTGATCGATGTGAACCAGGTGGACAAGGCGAAAAAGGTCTTTGCTCGCATGTCGGAAGCCTTCCCCGACGGCCAGAAGACTTGCCCTGCCTTGTTCAAGCTTTCTTCCCTTTATGGCGAAGAATGTGACATCGATATGCAGAAGCAGTACCTGCAGAAGATCCTTTCGACCAAGTCCTGCGAAAAGTCGGCCGAGTTTGAACAGGCCGCCGAAATGTTGCAGGAAATCCTGGAGAAGGAAGACAAGAAGGCTGCCGGTGAACCGGTGGATGCCTGCGTGCCCGTGGTTCGTGAATCCAAGATGCCTTCTGCTCGCGTGAAGCCTGCCGAAGGTAGCGCATCCGAGCCGACGGCAAGCACGACGGCTGAATCTACAGAAGCCTCGCTGTAATAAACTAAACCTTTTAGAATTTAGGGGAATGCCGCTCGGCATTCTCCTTTTTGTATGACAAAAAAACTCCAGCGGTTGTTTCGCTGGAGTAAATATCTCGCTGGATCCCGTCACCACTTCGTGGCTTCAGGATGACTTGAACCATGCTTTCTACGGTTCGTCGGCGTCGATGACGACTCGCTCGACTTTGGCGCCGAGCTTTGCCATTTTCGCTTCGAAATCTTCGTAACCGCGGTCGAGGTGGTAGATGCGGCTGATCTTGGTTTCGCCTTCGGCGATTAAAGCGGCGAGGACGAGCGCGGCGGAGGCGCGCAGGTCGGAGCCCATCACGTCGGCACCTTCGAGTGGGAGGCCGCCCTTGATGGTGGCGGTGTTACCGCTGAGAGTGATGTTTGCGCCGAGACGTTCCATTTCGGCCACATGCTTGAAGCGGTCGTTATAGACGGTGTCCTGGATGACGCTGTTGCCCGGAACAGAGAGGAGCGTTGCCATGAGAGGCGCCTGCATGTCGGTGGGGTAGCCGGGGAAGGGGAGCGTCTGGATGGTAATCGGCTTGAGTTCCACGTCACGGGCGTCAACTTCGGCCCAGTCGGGGCCGACATTTACCTTGCAGTTCATGTCGCGGAAGGCATCGAGAGTCGAGGCGATGTGTTCGGGAATGATCTTGGTGACCTTGACGCGGCCGCGGGTAATGGCGGCGCCGCAGAGGAAGGTGCCCGCCTCGATACGGTCGGGGATGGTGACACCATTGCCGGGGCGTAGGGATTCTACGCCCGTTACCGTCAGGGTACGCGTGCCGCGTCCCTGAATTTTCGCACCCATGCCGATGAGGTAATCGACGAGGTTATCAATTTCAGGTTCAAGTGCGGCGTTCTGGAGCACGCTGGTGCCCTTGGCGAGCGTCGCCGCCATCAGGACGTTCACCGTGGCTCCAACGCTCGAAATCGGGAAGTGGAAGGTCCCGCCGGGGAGGCGACCGTCGCAGGTGGCTTCGACATAGCCATGCGTTACTGTAATCTTTGCACCGAGCGCCTCGAGTCCCTTCAAGTGAAGGTCGACCGGGCGGGGCCCCCAGGCGCATCCGCCCGGAAGCGAGACGCGGCAACGGCCGAAGCGTGCCACGAGAGGTCCGAGAACGTAGAAACTTGCGCGCATCGTCTTCACGAGTTCGTAAGGGGCCTCCAGGTGGTCGGCTCCACGCGTGTCAATCTTCAGCACATGGGCTTCGCCACTGATATGGCAACCGATGACGCGCAGCACGTCGGACATGGTCTTCATGTCCTTGAGGTGCGGGACGTTCGTGATTTCGGATACGCCGTCGGCAAGAAGTGCTGCGGCCATTACGGCGAGCACTGCATTCTTTGCCCCGGAAATTTCAACTTCGCCGTCTAGCGGCTTCTTGACTTGGGGAACAATAAACTGGTACATAGTTAATTCGAATTTCTGCTTTCAGAATTCAGAAGACGTTTAATTTGTTTGAAAGTCTCTTAACGTTCCAGGCGGAAGTAGACTGCGGCAAGCGGCGGAAGCTTGATATTCAGGCTCCACTCACGGTTCTGCCACGGAATGTCCTGTGTCCAGACTTCGCCGAAGTTACCCACGTTGGAACCGCCGAACATGCTAGCGTCGGTGTTGAAGATTTCTTTCCACTTGCCACGCGTGGGGGCGCCGAGGCGGTAGTCGTTGCGCACCACCGGCGTGAAGTTGAACACGCAGAGAATCTGGTTCCCGTGGTCGTCCTTACGCACGAAGCTCACGATGGAATTGTCGGCATCGTCGCACCAGATCCATTCGAAGCCGGTGTAGTAGTGGTCGATTTCCCAGAACGGGGCATTTTCCTTGTACAGGTGGTTCAGCACCTTCATCATCTGCAAGAGCTTGCCGTGGCTATCCCAACTGACCAGGTGCCAGTCGAGTGAGCGCTTTTCATTCCATTCGCGGAACTGACCGAATTCGTTGCCCATGAAGTTGAGCTTCTTGCCCGGATGTGCGTACTGGAAGGCGTAGGTGAGGCGGAGGTTTGCAAATTTCTGCCAGTTGTCGCCCGGCATCTTGCCAAGCATAGAACCCTTGCCGTGAACCACTTCGTCGTGACTGAACACCTGGATGAAGTTTTCGCTGTAAGCGTACACCATGCTGAAGGTTAGCTGGTTGTGGTGGTACTTACGGTGAATCGGTTCATGCTGGATGTAGCTGAGGAAGTCGTTCATCCAGCCCATGTTCCACTTGTAGTGGAAGCCGAGGCCGCCCTGTTCAGGCGGACGCGTGATGCTCGGGAAGCTGGTGGATTCTTCGGCGATGAGGATGGCATGCGGGGTCAAGCGGCCCATGATGCTGTTCAAGTGCTTGAGAAATTCGAGCGTATCGTAGTTGATGTTGCCGCCGTCCTTGTTCGGCACCCACTGGCCCGGACCCTTACCGTAGTCGAGGTAAAGCATGGAGGCCACAGCATCGACGCGGAGACCGTCGCAGTGAAATTCCTTAAGCCAGTACATCGCGTTTGCAATGAGGAAGTTCTTGACTTCGTTACGGCCGAGGTTAAAGATGTATGTGCCCCAGTGCGGGTGTTCGCCCTGGCGCGGGTCGGCATGCTCGTAACAGGCGGTGCCATCGAAACGTCCGAGAGCGTGAGCGTCCTTCGGGAAGTGGGCCGGAACCCAGTCCAAAATCACGCCGATTTCGTTCTGGTGGCAAAGGTCAACAAAATGGCGGAACTGGTCGGGCGTGCCATAGCGGCTCGTGGGGGAGTAGTAACCGGTCACCTGGTAGCCCCAGGATTCATCGAGCGGGTGTTCGGCAAGCGGCAAGAATTCCACGTGCGTGTAGCCCATTTCCTTGAGGTAAGGAATCAATGTTTCGGCAAGTTCGTCCCAGTTGAGGAAACGGTCCGGATTGGCGGGATCGCGACGCCAGGAGCCCGCGTGGACTTCGTAAATGTTCATCGGCGAACCGAAGACCTTGGTCGCCCAGTGGGTGGCCATGTAGAGGTCGTCGCCCCATTCGTAGCCGTCAAGGTGCGTGGTAATGGAGGCGGTTGCCGGACGGACTTCGCTGAGCTTTGCGAGCGGGTCCACCTTCACATGCAGGTTGCCGTCGGCTCCGTGAATCTCGAAGCGGTAGAGTTCGCCTTCGCCAATGTTCGGAATGAAAATTTCCCAGATGCCTGTCGAGCCAAGCATGCGCATCTGGTTGCGGCGGCCGTCCCAGCTGTTGAAGCTGCCAACCACGGAGACTGCGCGGGCGTTCGGTGCCCAAACGGCAAAGTGGACGCCCTTGAAACCCTGGTGTTCAACAAGGTTTGCGCCGAGCTTGCGGTAAAGTTCGTAATGCGTGCCGGAGGAAATCAGGTGGCGGTCAAAGTCCGAAAGGACGGGGAGGAATGCATACGGGTCGGTGAGCGTGTATTCGTTGCCGTCGTCCTGCTTGATAATCAGGTTGTAAAAGAACGGTTCGTATTCTTTGTCGAGAATCGCTTCGAAGAATCCCGTGTTACCGATTTTCATGAAATCAAATTCATATTCACCGTCGCAAGATTCTCCGCGAATGAAACTGGCCTGCGGTTGATAGGCGCGAATCACTGTCTTGACACCACGATCTGTATTCAGCGGGTGAATTCCCAAAATGGAAAACGGATCTTTCGTACTAAAATCCCAAATGGCTCGCATATCTTCCGACGTGAGGCTCGTAAAGTCGTTCCATTCCATACAATACTCCTTTAAACACCTAGTTTAACGATGTAAATATAACTTAAACGTATTCGTTTCGGACAAAGAATAAATAAAAAAACGACCCACATCATTAGTGGGTCGCTTCATTGAGTGCGAGAAATCTCTTTCTACTAGAAATGGATTACGCGGACCTTGATGACCTTCTCGAGCTTGGAGAGCTTCTCGATGATGGAGTCGTCCACCTTGCTTTCCACGTCAACGAGGTTGTAGCCGATCTTGCCGTTGCTCTTGTTAGAGAAGCTGGCGATGTTCACGCCTTCGGCACCGAACACCTTCGTGATTTCGGAAATCATATTCGGAACGTCCTGGTTGATGACCACGACGCGGCTCTTGACGCCAGCATGCGGGTGATCGACGAGGGCCGGGAAGTTCACGGAATTGCGGACGCAACCGAATTCGATGTAGTCCTTCAATTCTTCGACGGCCATCACGGCGCAGTTTTCTTCGGCTTCTTCGGTAGAGGCACCGAGGTGCGGGAAGCAAGTCACCTTGTCGTTCTTGATGAGGTCTGCTGTCGGGAAGTCGCAGAGGTAACCCTGGAGGGAACCCGAAGCGAGCATTTCGTTGACCGGATCCATTTCGACGATGCCACCGCGGGCGAAGTTCATGATGTAGCTACCCTTGAACTGAGCGAGGTTCTTGCGGTTGAGGAGGTTTTCGGTCACGCCCTTGATGAACGGAACGTGCACGGTGAGGAAGTCAGACTTCGCAATCACGGTGTCGAGGTCGGCGATTTCCACCTTGTTGGAAAGTTCGTGCATGTTGGCGGCGTTCGGATACGGTTCGTAGGCGATGACGCGCATGTTCTTCCAACGGGCATAGTTAGCGACGAGCACGCCAATCTTGCCGAGGCCGATTACGCCGAGAGTCTTGCCAGCGAGTTCCATGCCGGCGAACTTCTTCTTGCCGCTTTCGACGGTCTTCGCGAGGTCCGGATCGTTCACGTCGAGGCCCTTGACCCATGCGGCGGCCTTGTCCACGTTACGGACGGCCATGCCGAGCACGGTCATCACGAGTTCCGCAACGGCGTTGGCATTTGCACCCGGGGTGTTGAACACGCAGATGCCCTTTGCAGAAGCCTTGTCGATGGTGATGTTGTTCACGCCAGCGCCGGCGCGGGCGACAGCCAGAAGGCCGTCAAAGTTGTCGGTATCAACCTGGGCGGAACGCACCAAGATGGCATCGGGTTTTTCGACGGAGTCGGAAACCTGATAGAACGAGCCAAACAGGCTCAGGCCTTTCTTGGAAATGTTGTTCATCGTCTTAATAGTTGCCATTGTATTGTCCTTTGTTTAAGTTAAAACTTAGTTGGAAGTAGGAAGTTAGAAGTAGGAAGTTGAATAATCGCGGCTTCGCCGCCAAATTTATTCTGTCTACTTCCTACTGTCTACCGTCTACTAAATCAAGGTTCCTGCCACCTGCCTCTTTCCTTGATCAAATTCACCAGTTCCTCGATGGCGTCCTCTTCGGGGATATTCTTCTTGACAGCAGTCTTGCCTTCGAACAAGGTAATGCGGCCGGGGCCTCCGCCTACGTAGCCGAAGTCGGCGTCGGCCATTTCGCCCGGGCCGTTCACGATGCAGCCCATGATGCCGATGGAAATGTCGGAGAGGTGTCCGAAGCGGGCCTTGATCTTGCCCATGACCTGCTGAATATCGTAGAGGGTGCGGCCGCAGCTCGGGCAGCTGATAAAGTTCGTCTTGCTGCGGCGGCAGTAGGCGGCCTGCAGAATGTCGAAGGCGAGGAGCACAGCTTCTTTAGCGCTCTTGTAGCCGTCGATGACGACGGCGTCGCCAAGACCGTCGGTGACGAGGCTTCCGATATCGGCGGATACGCGGAGCGTTTCACGTTCGTTGTCGTTAATCTTGGCGTACAGGAGAATCGGGTCTTTGCGACCTGCAGCTTCGAGAGCTGCAGCAAGTGCGCGCACGCCAGAAACCATCTCGGCTCCCGTGTAGCAGAACACGGAACCAGCGGGCACGGCAGAGGGATTCGCTGCAAAGCCTGCGATATCCATGGCGTCCTTGAATTCAACGATAGGCTTCTCGGAGAGGCTCGGCAGCGCAAATTCCGCGTTGCGGCGTTCGCCTGTAAGTGCAATCGCATCGGCCTTCACGCCGACCTTCACCGGATGGTTGCCTCCGATTTCCACGCCTGCAACCTTCACGACAGAAGTCGCCCTGCGTTCGTAATGGTACGGATCCTTTTCGAGAACCGGCACCGCATAGCTTACGGGTTTCGTCGGGAGAGCGCAGGCCTTGATGAGTTCCTGGGCCACCGGGACTTCTGCCACCGGATCTTCAGTGAGAGACACGCGAATCGTATCTGCAAGGCCATCGAGCAACAAGGCGCCGATGCCGGCCGCAGACTTCAAGCGTCCGTCGGTACCCGCGCCCGCTTCTGTCACGCCCACGTGGAACGGGTAGGGCTTGAAGCCTTCCTGCTTGATGCGGGCGGCGAGCATGCGGTAGGCGGCAATTGCCACGCGCGGATTGCTGCTCTTCAAACTTAAAACGACCTGGTCAAAATGTTCGGCTTCGCATACGGCCAAGTATTCCATGGCGCTTTCCACCATGCCTTCGACCGTGTCGCCGTAGCGGTAAATCATGCGGGCAGAGAGCGAACCGTGGTTCACGCCGATGCGGATGGCGCGACCGAGGCGCTTGGCCTCTTGCACAAACGGCGTAAAGGCTTCGGCAACCTTTTCCTTGCCTTCTTCAAAGGACTTGTCCGTCTGCTGGTCAAGCGTTAAAATTCCTGTATCGACAAAGTTGCCCGGATTGATGCGGACCTTCTCGACCCACTTGAGGGCTTCGAAGGCGGCCTTCGGCTGGAAGTGGATGTCGGCGGAAACCGGCACCTTGCAACCGGCTGCACGCACCTGCTTCATCACTTCTTCGAGGCCCTGTGCGTCTGCAAATGTCGGAGCGGTAATGCGAACCAGACCACAACCCACCTTGGCGAGTGCCAATGTTTCGGCCACCGTCTTTTCGACGTCCTTGGGCTTGGTGGTGGTCATGGACTGAACTAAAATGGGGGCATTGCCCCCGATAAGTGCGTCGCCAACGCGAACCTGTACAGTTTCCCTGCGGACAGCATTGAAGCGGTCGGCTACATACGGGAATTCACTAAACTTTGTCATGTGCCCAAATGTAGAAAAAAAAGAAGAATGAAAATTCCTCATTCTTCCTTTTTCATTCTTAATTCTCTATGCTTCGTCTTCTTTCAAGCTACCGTAGTATTCTTCGAGCTTGGAACGGCAGGCGATAAAGCAATCCTTGAGCGATGGATCGAATTGGGTGCCCATGCCTTCGATGATAATCGTATAGGCGTCGTCAAAGGACATCTCTGCCTTGTAGCAACGTTTACTGACCAACGCGTCGTAAACGTCGGCAATAGCCATGACGCGGGCCTCGAACGGAATCTCGGTTCCCTTGAGCTTCTGCGGGTAGCCGAAACCATCGAAACGTTCGTGGTGGTAACGGGCCACATTGCGTGCAATCTTGACAAAGTCGGGGGACTCGATAGAGGTGAGCAGGTTTTCTACGATCATGGCGCCCTTCTCGGGGTGGCTCTTCATCTCTTCGTATTCCTGCGGGGTGAAGCGGCCGGGCTTTCTCAAGATGCGGTCTTCGATGGCAATCTTACCGATGTCATGCATCGGAGCGGCAGAGACCAGGCTGTCGAAGAAGAAGTCTGAATAGCCGAGACTCTTGTCCTTGCGTAGGTAATCTACCAAGATAGACACAACCTTGCTTGTACGCTTGATATGGCTACCCGTGTTGCTGTCGCGATTTTCGACCATGTGGGCCATGCCGATAAGCATTTGTTCCTGGATAGAGCGAATCTGGGAATCGTTCTCCTTAAGCATCATTTCCAGGCGAACGTTGTTTGAACCCAGCATGTTGATGTAGTTGTGGATGCTGGTTTCGTCTTCGATCTTGAACAGGTTGATTTTCTTGGCGCGCGTGAGAGGAATCTGTCTCAACTTGATTTTGTAGTATCTTCCGTCGCTTTCAAACTTTTTCTCGATGACAATTTTTTCTTGGGAGATTTCCTTGATCCAAGAAACAAGCAGGCTGTTGAGCCTTGTGTTGTCGGGCATCGAGTGGTCGATTCGGCATCTTTTCAGGTCAGGGAAGGTCTTGTAGGCTACGGCATTGCAACCAAGGAACTTGTTGTTTGTCGTAATCAGGACATAGCTGTCTGAGTTTTGTGTTTCCAGTACTTGAGAAATAATTTGTTCGACATCATAACGCTTGACCCAGAAGCAGATGTATAGGAGGGCGCACTGGTCAAACACGTACACGGCGGGCATGACCATCGTGTCGCTTTCGACAAAGCGTGAAATGAAGAACGAAAGGATAGAAACGACTTCCATCGACGACAGAGCGATAAGGCTGTTGAAGGAAACGTTTCTTCTTTTGATGAAGGCGTAGACGATAAGGCTCACGTTGATCAGGACGAACCCGACCATCAGGCAGTTGAAAATATCGTGTCCGATTCCATATTCGGCAATAAAGTTACCGACGCCGTAGGTCGTTGTAAACTCGATGGTCTTGTAATACAGACCGTTGAAACCGACCGTCTGCGACATCACGAATACGGCGAAGACAATGATTGCCAACAGGTCGTAACACCAGCGGGGGAGTCGAATCTTGCAAATGGAAATACTAGCGTCGAACGTGAATAGCGGGAGGAACATCGATCCCACGTAAATCATCTTGTTCGAAAGAATCGCCTGGTCCAGATTTGTAGAAAGCGCAAGAAGCAGGTGCCCAAGGCAAGCGATGAATACAGAAAAGAACAACAGCGAATACGGGCCGTTCAATTTCGGATTGATACGGTGGTGTACCAATATATTGAAGGCCGCGATAACGGTCAAAACTGTTAAATATAAAATCACCATGTAAATCCCATCGCTACGAAACGCCAATCATCCACATTAAATATAAATTAAAGTTTACGGGTGTAGGTATGTTTTCTGCTTTATTTTTCAGAAAATGCTTAAAATATGTGTAAAAAATCACGGTCGCCAATCTTTTTTGATTGACGACCGTGACTTAAATGGGTTGATTTTCGAAATTAGGCTTCAGCCGGTGCTTCCGGAGCAGCTTCTGCAGCAGGTGCTTCAGCGGCCGGGGCTTCGGTAGCGGGCTTCGGAGGGAGTAGAGCCTTCATGGAAAGCTTCACCTTGCCCTTCGGGTCGACACCGAGGCAGAGCACTTCGACTTCGTCACCCACGTGAACGACGTCTTCGACCTTATCGACGCGGTGGTCGGCAAGTTCGGAAATGTGCACGAGGCCGTCGCGACCCGGGAGGATTTCGACGAACGCGCCAAACGGCTGAATCGTCTTGACCTTGCCCTTGTACTTGCGGCCCGGTTCGGGTTCGGCAGTGAGTTCTTCAATCATGCGGCGGCAGACTGCAGCGGCCTTGCCACTGGGAGCGGCAATGTCGATGTTGCCATCGTCGTCGATGTTGATGGTGCAACCCGTCTGAGACTGCATGCCCTTGATCACGGAGCCACCGGAACCGATGACGTCGCGAATCTTGTTGGTGGGGATGCGCATCTTGATCATGGTCGGAGCCTTCTCGGAGACGTGCGGGCGCGGAGCGGCGAGGCCGAGTTCAGCCATCTTGCCGAGGATGTGCAGACGGCCCTGACGAGCCTGTTCCAGAGCTTCGCGCATGAGTTCCGGCGTAATGCCGCGGATCTTGATATCCATCTGGAAGGCAGTGATGCCTTCGGCAGTACCCGTCACCTTGAAGTCCATATCGCCGAGGTGGTCTTCCGTACCGGTGATGTCGGTCAAGATCTTGATCTTGCCGCCTTCCTTCACAGAACCCTTTTCGGAGATGAGGCCCATGGCGACACCTGCGACCGGAGCCTTGATAGGAACGCCAGCGTCCATCAAGCTGAGGCAGCCACCGCAAACAGAGGCCATGGAAGAAGAACCGTTGGATTCCTGAATTTCGGAAACCACGCGGATGGTGTACGGGAAGTCTTCCGGCAGCGGAAGAACGGCAGCGAGAGAACGTTCGGCGAGATGGCCGTGACCGATTTCGCGGCGGCTCATGCCGAGGCGCTTGCATTCACCCACGCAGTACGGCGGGAAATTGTAATGCAGCATGTAGCTCTTGGAGCCTTCGCCCTGCAGGCTTTCGTAGCGCTGTTCGTCGGCCTTGGAGCCGAGCGTGCAGACCACGAGACCCTGGGTTTCGCCGCGCTGGAAGATCGCAGAACCGTGAGCGCTCGGGAGAACGCCGAGTTCGATTTCGATCGGGCGGACTTCGGTCGTCGTACGGCCGTCGAGGCGCACGTCTTCGTTCAGGATCATTTCGCGCATAGCAGTGCGTTCGTAGTCGCTGAAGATTGCCTTGGCGTCGGCAACGAGAGCAGGATCCTGTTCTTCGTCCTTGCCGATGATGGCGAGAATGCGTTCGTCTTCGAGCATCTTCGCGCAGAGGTCTGCCATAGCCGGATAGAAGTCGGTCTTCACCATGTTGGAGTGGACGTCCTTGTTCAGTTCGTCCCACACGACTTCCTTCACCGTGGCGAGAAGCTTTTCGTGGGCTTCGCCAACGTGCTGCGGCTTGAGTTCCATCTTGGGCTTAGCGCAGCGGTCCACCAGTTCCTGTTGGGCCTTGCACATGAGCTTGATGGCTTCGTGGCCGGCGAGAATTGCGTTGATCATCGTGTCTTCGGACACTTCGTAGGCACCGCCTTCCACCATGCAGACGGAATCTTCGGTACCGGCGAC
>Ga0256406_1000381_pt1 | contig 83380 bp, 64 predicted proteins | sample RumenRJG_03DNA_FD_185986 | JGI IMG/M metagenome (GOLD analysis project Ga0256406, IMG submission 185986) | Bovine rumen microbial communities from Lethbridge, Alberta, Canada - RJG_03 | ecosystem: Host-associated > Mammals > Digestive system > Stomach > Rumen | place: Canada: Alberta | collected... | reverse complement strand
CCTGCCGCAAGATAGAGGACGCAATGAACTGGAACATCCAGTACATGTGGCTCAGCGGCAACCAGCACCCCTCCTTCTCGACAATCAACCGCTTCCGGTCAGAACACATGAAGGACTGCGTGAACAGTTTGTTCATTCAGGTAGTGAAGATAATGGTGGCACTGGGCCAAGTGAGCCTTGGCGTACAGTACATTGACGGCACAAAGATAGAGTCTGTAGCCAACAAGTACACGTTTGTTTGGAAGAAGGCTACCCTGACGAACAAGGCGAAGCTGGAGGAGAGGATAAAGAGTGTGCTGAGGCAGATCGACTAGGGCATCGCCCAGGACAACACCCCGTCCAAGGAGGAAGGAACCATGACGGATGCCATAGACTCCGAGCATTTGCAGCAGCTCATAGACAAGGTGAACGAGGAGAACAGCCGACTCGCCCAAGGCTCCAAGGAGGACAAGAAAAAGACCCAGCAGCGCCAAAAGGCCGTAATGGAGGCTTTTTCTGCTTTATTTGACCTGTTTTTGCCATCCCTATGGATCCTTTGGGATAAATTCCGGAAAGCAGAAAGCTCTGTCAATAAAAAAATAGGCAGCTATCAAATCGAAACCTGATAGCTGCCTAATTTATGATAAGCTGGGCCAGAATCTGACTTTTGACACAGCCCCCTCAAATAAGTTTGATAATTTATCAGTTGGAGAACACGACCTGTCCGTCTTTCATATCGGCGACAATGGGTTTTGTCTTATCCACAGATCCGGAAAGTATCGTCTTGCTCAGGTCGTTGAGCAGATGATCCTGAATGGCACGCTTGACAGGACGGGCACCAAACTCGGGATCATAGCCAGCCTTTGCCAAGTAAGCTATTACTTCGTCAGACACTTTGAGCTCGATGCCATTGGCTTCAAGATGATGGTTAATACCCGCGATCTGGAGTTTGACGACTTGCTCTATCTGTGGCTGAGTAAGCGGCTGGAAAATAATGATGTCATCTATTCGGTTAAGGAACTCCGGGCGGAAGTGCTCCTTGAGCTGTCCCATTACCTCGCGGTTGGCTTCTTCAAGCAACGCCGGACGTTGGCTGTCATCTTTGCGGCGTATCTCATCCCACTTCTGCTGTATATACTGGCTGCCCAGATTGCTGGTCATGATGATAATCGTGTTCTTGAAGTTGACTGTACGACCTTTGTTGTCAGTCAAACGGCCATCATCCAGTACTTGCAGCAAGATGTTGAATACATCGGGGTGTGCTTTCTCTATCTCGTCGAACAGTACGACCGAATAAGGTTTGCGCCTTACAGCTTCCGTCAGTTGACCGCCCTCGTCATAGCCTACATAGCCAGGAGGCGCACCGATGAGTCGGCTCACGCTAAACTTCTCCTGATACTCGCTCATATCTATACGGGTCATCATCGATGCATCATTGAAGAGGTACTCTGCCAAAGCTTTGGCCAGCTCAGTCTTACCGACACCAGTGGTACCCAGGAAGATAAAACTGCCTATCGGGCGGTTGGGGTCTTGGATACCAGCCCTGCTACGACGCACGGCGTCGCTCACGGCCTTGATGGCCTCGTCCTGTCCAATAACCCGTTTGTGAAGGGCGTCCTCCATGTGCAGGAGTTTCTCTCGTTCACTCTGCAGCATACGTGATACAGGTATGCCTGTCCAGCGGCTTACCACGTCGGCTATATCATCAGGAGTAACCTCCTCCTTGAGAGTGGCACCATCCTTACGGGCTTGCTTAAGCTGCTCCTGTACGCTAGCCATCTCGTCCTGTATCTGCTTCATTTTGCCATAACGTATCTCGGCCACTTGTCCGTAGTCTCCTTCACGCTCGGCGCGCTCAGCCTGCAACTTCAGTTGCTGCAACTGCTCCTTGCCATGCTGAATCTTGTCTTCGAGTTCCTTCTCGCTCTGCCACTTAGCACGATAGTTCGCCTCTTGCTCCTTCAGCTGGGATATCTGACTATTGAGCTGACTGAGCTTAGCTTCATCATTCTCACGTTTGATAGCCTCACGCTCTATTTCGAGTTGGCGCAAGCGGCGAGTGATCTCATCTAGCTCTTCCGGCATCGAATCGCGGTCAATACTCAGTTTTGCGGCTGCTTCGTCCATCAAGTCTATTGCTTTGTCCGGGAGATACCGGTTGGTGATATACCTGTGACTGAGCCGGACAGCTGCAATCACCGCATCATCCTGAATACGCACCTTGTGATGGCGCTCATATGTATCCTTGATACCTCGCAAAATGGAGATACTGTCCTCCACGCTCGGCTCGTCCACCATTACCACTTGGAATCGGCGGTCCAACGCTTTGTCCTTCTCAAAATATTTCTGATACTCGTCTAGTGTCGTTGCACCGATGCACCGCAGTTCGCCACGCGATAGAGCTGGCTTGAGTATATTGGCTGCGTCCATTGCTCCTTCACCTTGTCCAGCGCCTACGAGAGTATGTATTTCATCAATGAAGAGGATGATGTTGCCCTCGCTGCGCTTGACTTCGGCAATGACACTCTTGAGCCGCTCTTCAAATTCTCCCTTGTACTTGGCGCCGGCAATCAGCGCACCCATATCGAGAGAAAAGAGCTGGCGATTCTTCAGGTTTTCTGGCACATCACCTCTGACGATACGTTCGGCCAATCCTTCAGCTATCGCGGTCTTACCCACACCGGGCTCACCCACGAGTATAGGGTTATTTTTGGTCCGTCGAGAGAGGATCTGAAGTACGCGTCGTATTTCTTCGTCACGTCCGATGACAGGATCAAGTTTACCGTCTCGAGCATCCTTGACCAGGTCACGCGCATACTTGGAAAGCGCCTGATAAGTGTCCTCTGCTGTCTGGGACTTTACCTTTTGGCCGCCACGCAACTCTTGTATAGCCATTGCCAATCCTTGCTCTGTCATACCCGCATCCTTGAGTATCCCGCTTACAGTGCTCTTGACAGCCAGCAGCGCCTGGAGCAGAGCTTCAAGCCCGGTAAACTCATCACCAGCCTTGCTGCTCAGTTCTTCCGCTTTCAGCAGCACATCGTTCGCTGTACTACTGAGATAAGGCTCACCGCCGGTCACACGCGGCAGTGTATGAATCTGATTGTCAATGATGCGTTGGAGCTGATCTCCATTGACACCCAGTTTGTTAAAGATGTACTTGGTTACATTGTCGCCCACAGACATGACTCCAGCCATCAGATGCTCTGGTTCGATAGCCTGCTGGCGCTCGTTGGAAGCCCGTCGTATAGCGGCCTGAATGGCTTCCTGTGCTTTGATTGTATACTTGTCAATATTCATAGTCGTATATTTTGTAGTTCAATCGTCCTTTTTCAAAAGCCGTACCACCAATTCCTTTGTGCCAAAATGGCAGATTTCTGTGACATTTTTACACTTTTGAGAAGAGGTTATCTGTGACAATTGCCCGGGTAGCGCTCATAACCAAGCTACGACAGCCATCGAGACATACGGAGAACAGGTAAACGGCACGTTTACCTCACGTCTCTACAGGCCAAAGATCCCTATCAAATGAGCCAGCCTCTTTGTGGCAAATAGCCAACGATCATCAGCAAATCACTGAGTCCCAGGCCAATACGACAGACTCAAAGTTGCACATTACTCCTTGATTTTCAGTCGATAACAACTCGTCTTCCAGTTTAAACTACATCGGACCTTGTTTAAACTACATCGGACCCTGTGATGCAAACCGCGTGACTTGTCCATTTTGTCTCTCATATCTCCAGTTTCATGTGTAGCGAGTGTTGAGAGGGCTTACTCCCAACGGCGAACTGTAACGGGTAAAAATAAGTTGTATTTTTAGGCATTCGCAATTTGCTTTCGTCAAATTTTATCTGTATTTTTGTACAGACATGATGCTTCTGTACAGGCAGCATCCCCTCAAGCCACCGACCACACATGACAATCACCTACATTTTCCACAGCGGATTTGTCGTAGAGACCGACAACTTCAATCTAGTACTTGACTACTGGATGGATCCGGCCGGCGTCATGCCGCACATACTGGAGTCTGACAAACCGCTCTACGTATTGTCCAGCCACTTCCATGAAGACCACTTTAATGCCGAGATACTGAGCTGGCGCAGCCGCAGACAGGCCCCAACGACTTACTTGCTCTCCAAGGATATCCTGCGTCACCGCCGCGCCGTCCGTGACGACGCTGATGCCTGGCTGGCCAAGGGAAAGACATGGGAGGATGACCGAATCAAGGTGACAGCTACGGGCAGCACAGACAGCGGAGTATCGTGGATCGTACAGTGGGGAGACATCCACCTCTTTCATGCCGGAGACCTCAACAACTGGTATGCGACATTCCTCACTGACAACTATGCCGGCGGCCACATCATGACGGAGGAGTTTGGCGAGATCGACCCGCTGCATGAAGAGAAGGCCTATCTCGGCGAACTGAAGGACATACGCAAGCTCAGAGACGGATTTGACATCGTCATGTTTCCTATCGACGGGCGGGTCGGCAATGGCTATACGCGAGGCGCACGCCAGTTCATCGACCGTTTTTGGGTCAAGCTATTTGTCCCTATGCACTTCGCGGCCAGCGGTTTTGAATCAGCGTGGCGCATGAGAGAGTTTACAGAGCCCAAGAAGATACCTTTTTGGTCCATCAACCATGAGGGCGATCGACTAACCCCCGAGTTATGAATACTGAGCCTCAGCATAAGTACATTGCCATCGACCTCAAGAGTTTTTATGCGTCAGTGGAATGTGTCGACCGCGGCTTGGATCCGTTGACGACAAATCTCGTCGTTGCAGATCTCAGTCGCACCTCCAAGACCATATGCCTTGCCGTCTCGCCATCTCTCAAGTCCTACGGTATAAGCGGCAGGGCGAGGCTATTTGAGGTCATCCAACGCGTTCAAGAGATCAACGAAGAGCGCCTGCGTCTGACCCAGACCGGACATTTCACAGGACAATCTATCTCCGCTCCAGAGCTCAAGGCACATCCCAACTGGGAAGTCAAATACTATGCTGCGGCCCCGCGCATGGCACGATATCTCGAGTATAGCCATCGCATCTACCAGATCTATCTCAGTTACGTCTCTGCCGAAGACATCCATGTGTATAGTGTAGACGAGGTGTTTATGGATATCACCCGATATCTAAATACTTACGGCATGACCGCCCATGAGCTCGCCATAATGATTATACGTGACGTGCTCAGACAGACTGGCATCACAGCCACCGCCGGCATTGGGACCAACCTCTATCTTGCCAAGATAGCTATGGATATCGTGGCCAAACACATCCCTGCTGACAGTGACGGCGTACGCATCGCCGAACTGGACGAAATGAGCTATCGCAGACGGCTCTGGGACTATCAGCCTCTGACTGACTTCTGGCGCATCGGCAAAGGCATCGCCAATCGTCTGTCTCAATGCGACATCTATACGATGGGTCAACTCGCTCGCGCATCGCTGCAAGAAGAAGATTTGCTCTATCACACCTTTGGCGTCAATGCAGAACTTATCATCGATCACGCATGGGGATGGGAACCTTGTACCATAGCCGACATTAAGCAATATCGTCCCACGGCCAACTCCTTCAGCAATGGCCAAGTGCTGACCCAACCATATGATACGGCCAAAGCCCGCATCGTCGTACAGGAAATGGCTGAAGCCTCCGCGCTCAGACTCGTAAGCAAGCGACTCGTAAGCAATAAGATTACACTCTCCATCGGGTACGATATACAAAACCTCACCCATAACGGAGCAAAAAAGCCATACGCCCAAGGCACCCATACCGATCACTATGGGCGCACCGTACCCAAGCCCGGCCTCGCCACTGAGCATCTCTGCCAGCCTACAGCCTCTACCCAACTGATCACCCAAGCTGCCCTACTGGCCTACGACCGTGCAGTCACGCCCGGCTTACTCATACGCCGTCTCAATCTCACAACAGCCAACGTCATACCAGAAGACGAAGCACAAAAATACGCTACTCCATTGGAGCTCAACCTTTTTGATGATCCGGAAGCCCGAACAAAGGCAGAGATTAGACGCAAAGAGACGCTTAAGAAAGAAAAAAAGATTCAGCAAACCATGCTTTCCATTAAACAGGAATTTGGCAAAAATTCGGTATTGAGAAGTCTTGACTTTCAGGAAGGGGCTACAGCCAGACAACGTAACACTCAAATAGGAGGACACAAAGCATGACAGACTCGTACGAAGACATCATCCACCTCCCCCATCACACATCCTCCAAGCACCCTCGGATGTCGAGGCGGGACAGAGCCGCCCAATTCGCGCCCTTCGCCGCGCTCACAGGGCGGCCATCATCGCTTGAGGCCCTCAAGAATCAAGCTGCTGAGAGCGACTCTCTCCCTCCGACTTCGTCCACAAGCGACAAGGCAACATCCGTGCAATAACTCCTGCAGGCTGCCACTTCCCAATTCGACGCCTATCGCCCCGTTTTCTCGCTCAAGGCATCTTTTTCTCTTATCCACAGGCCTCTCCTGTAAATTATTGACTCTTTTTTCTAAAAGAATAGAGATATTCTGCTGATGAAATATCCTACCGGAATATGGGGCTTCCTACATAGAGGAAAAACAAATCATCCAAAATCAATATTGAAGTCAAAATAAAATACAGAAAACTTTTCCTACACTACACGAAGTCCTATAAAACTTCAGTAGGAAAAAAATGTGCGGATCTACTCGTCTGCTACTCTGTCCCACCTACGCATACGAAAAGGGAATGATGGAAAGACACGAAAAAATAGATAAATTTTTTATCAAATTCTTTGGAACCACAGTTTTAAATTCATAAATTTGCAGCCTAAGATATTTTAGTCAAAAAGGGGACTAACACAACTTAACTTTTAAGATATGGAAAAGGCAAATATTCCTCGATGGACATGGGAGCAGGAAATCGGGCAAATAGAGCTCGATACCGTCGAGTTGCGTGAGCTTGAGACCAAGATAGACAGGCCGTATGCTTGAGCACTTAATCTGCAGTAGGCGTATGCCCCATTATCTTTACCATGTGCACTTGACAACTAAGCAACAAAACGGGCTATAGACAAGTACTCTTTGTTTTTTTTGCCAGTTGGAAAAGTTTTATTATTTTTGCACAGCAAAAACGGAAAACGGGGTGTAGCGCAGTCCGGTTAGCGCACCTGCTTTGGGAGCAGGGGGTCGAAGGTTCGAATCCTTTCACCCCGACCACAAGAAACCTCGACCAGCGCGTCCTAGGCGCCCCTTGGAGATGGGGTAGCTAAAGGTCGCGCTCGTTTTTTATTTATTCCAAGCAAAAAACTTATACCTTTTAAATATATGTATAGAACTAAGACTTGTGGAGAGCTCCGTCTCACCAATGCCGGCGAGCAAGTGACGCTAGCCGGATGGGTACAACGGGTACGCAAGATGGGCGGTATGACTTTTGTCGAATTACGTGACCGCTATGGTATCACTCAGTTGGTCTTTGATGAGAAACAATCGCCAGACCTTTTTGCAAAAACCGAAGAGCTTGGCCGCGAATACGTCGTCCAGGCAATGGGTTCTGTCCGCGAGAGATATAGCAAAAACCCTAAGATTCCGACTGGAGACATCGAGATTGTCGTCTCTGATTTAAATATTCTCAACACCTCCGAGACACCTCCATTTACTATCGAGGACCATACAGATGGCGGCGACGACCTGCGCATGAAGTACCGCTACTTGGACTTGAGGCGCAATTGCGTCAGAAAAAATCTGGAACTACGCCACAAGGTGTGCATCGAGGTTCGCAAATGGCTGGACAGCAAAGGATTTCTTGAAATAGAGACTCCTGTTTTGATCAATTCGACTCCAGAGGGTGCAAGAGACTTCGTCGTTCCCTCCCGCATGAATCCCGGCCAATTCTACGCTTTGCCTCAGAGTCCGCAGCTCTTTAAGCAGCTTCTGATGGTGGCAGGTATGGATCGGTACTTTCAGATTGTCAAGTGCTTCCGTGACGAGGATCTCAGAGCCGACCGTCAGCCAGAGTTTACTCAAATCGACTGCGAAATGAGCTTTGTCGAGCAGGATGACGTTATCAGTCTCTTTGAGGAGATGATTAAGCATCTATTTGATGCTACAATCGGCTACAATGACTTCCCCGCTCACCTGCAGCGCATGACTTGGCAGGATGCCATGAAATATTACGGTTCCGACAAACCTGACCTGAGATTTGGAATGACGTTTGTCGAGCTCGACCATGAGCTGAAGGGAACTGGCTCGTTCGGCGTATTCAACGACGCCAACTACATCGGCGGCATCTGTGCCAAAGGTTGTGCCAGTTACAGCCGCAAGCAGCAAAACGAGCTCGTCGATTTCGTCAAGACACCTCAGATTGGTGCTCAAGGCATCACATTTATCAAGATAGCAGAAGACGGCACTCCCAAGTCAAGCATTGAGAAGTTTTATAGCCCCGAAGTGCTCGACAAGGTTAAGGTCGTCATGGATGCCGAGCCGGGTGATCTGATCCTGATTATGTGTGGCAACGACGCGATGAAGACTCGCAAGCAGCTCTGCGAATTGCGCCTTGAGATGGGCCAGCGTCTGGGCTTGAGGGACAAGAACAAGTTTGCTCTGCTTTGGGTCGTAGATTTTCCGATGTTTGAGTGGAGCGAAGAGGAGCAGCGCCTCATGGCCATGCACCACCCCTTCACATCACCCAAGCCCGAGGATATCGCCTTGCTAGACACTCATCCTGAGCAAGTACGCGCCAACGCTTACGATATGGTCTGCAACGGCGTCGAAATAGGAGGTGGAAGCGTCCGTATACACGACAGTGTGCTCCAGCAAAAGATATTCAAGATATTAGGCCTGACGCCGGAGACCGTAGAAAAGCGCTTCAAGTATCTCGTGCGCGCCTTCAAGTATGGGGCACCGCCTCATGCAGGTTTGGCATACGGACTAGACCGTCTCGTCTCCATTCTGGCCGGTCTGGACAGCATCCGAGACTGCATCGCCTTCCCCAAGAACAATAGCGGACGTGACCAAATGGTCGATGCGCCTACAGTGCTGGAACCCGAGCAGCTTCAGGAACTCAATCTCAAGGTAGTACTGCCCGAGAAGAAATAGTCCGGTTGCGGGCTTTTGCCACAACACAACACATCGAGGGATTGCATCCTACTCTTACACGAGTGGGCAATCCCTCATTTTTGCCTTGGTAAAAATATACTTGACCACAATAGCCTATATATAAATAGCATAAGTGCTTCCGTTTCTGAAAGCGGCTGCAGGTGCCAATGTCTCCTGAGAAATTTGTTGGCGCTAATGCTTCAGAAGTAATCCGCAGGCGCTATTGGAGACGTCTGGATGACTCCATCAGCCGGTGCACGACAGAATAGAGCTGCAGTATGATGGCCACGCTATAAACGGCGAGACTGATTGTAGAGACTGCGGACAGTACCATAGACAGCACAAAGTGCAACACATAGATAGCGGAAGGCAAATCCGTCGTGTCTCCCAGGGCAACGGCCAGGTCGGAAGCTGCAAAGACAATATTGAGTACGAGAACGGGCAGACAGCAGAGGACTACAAAAATCACGCCGAGCACGCCCGTGGCAAAGTTGACGAAGAGGGTAGAGCCAAAGTTTTGGTTCATTCTCTTAAATCCCCATGCCAAGGATTTGAGGGCAGATGAGTGGATCAAGCAGCTATGAGCCAATGAGAGCGAGAAGGGGACCGACAGCATCAAGACGACAAGCGCGTAGGCCAGCCACAGATAGATGTGTGCGTCGGAGTATTTGAAAGTCAAAAGTCCCAGGCCCACCAAGACCACCGTTTGGATAACCAGCAACAAGTACACCGAAAAACTTCGCTTGAGGTAAGCCTTGAGGTGGCGCTTAAGCGATGGGCTGACGAGGTCATTGACTTGTGCCCTGAGCAGATCTGCCGTCACCGCCATGTATACAGCTGCGAGCAGGAGCAATATCAGCGCGCCCACGACAATGGTGCTGAGCAGCTGGACCTGCGTCGCCGATAAGCGCATCAACAGTAGCACCATGGCAATGACGAGTCCTATGCCAAAGGACAAGGGCCAAAGTCCCCTGAAAAAGGCCACAGCATGAGTAGTACACAGATTTAAGGCGTCACTGATCACCTGCCGGTAACTGCGGGACTGATTCAGACGAAAGGCATCTGATGCCGATGTATAGTATTTCATATCAATTGGATTCTTCAAATAGGTTGAGCTTATTGTGCCGCGAGGCCTCCAGCGAAGCTAAATGCTGCTCTTGGTGATGGCCTTGCCGCAATTGGTCGTATGTCGCATAGAGGTCAGCGACATAGGCGGGCGCCGTATCAGGAGACGTAATCTTTCCGGCGATCAGCGAGGCCTGTGCCGCGTCCTTGGCCCATACCACAGGACCGTCATACTCCGGAGCCATTTTGAGTGCGGTGTGCAGCTCGCTTGTCGTAGCGCCGCCCACCATCACCGGTATGCGTATACCTGCTTTGCGCAGGGCTTGCAACGTATGTATCATTTCGTCGAGACTCGGGGTAATCAGTCCGCTTAGGCCTATCATGTCAGGGTGTAGGCGCAAGGCCTCTGCCACGATCTGCTCCGCCGGAACCATCACGCCCAAGTCGATAATCATGTAGTTGTTGCAGCTGAGTACGACGCTGACGATATTTTTACCAATGTCGTGTACATCTCCTTTGACGGTGGCCATCAGCACCTTGCCGCCTGTGGACGCAGAAGTTGATTTTTCCTGCTCGATATACGGCTGGAGAATCTCCACGGCCCGCTTCATCGTACGAGCAGTCTTGACGACCTGGGGCAGAAACATCTTACCCGCACCAAAGAGTTCGCCGACCTCACCCATGCCCTGCATCAGCGGGCCCTCGATGATGTCGACGGCATGCGGGTATTTGTCCAGGGCCTCCTTCAGGTCCTCCTCCAAATGGTCGCTTATCCCCTTGCGCAAGGCGTAGGCAAGTCGCTGCTCGACACACTGTGAGACCGGCTCTGCCTGTTCCATAGAAGCGGGGGGGACCTCCTGTCCGCCCGAGACCTCCACGACGCGCTCTGTAGCGTCTGGGCGGCGGTTGAAGATGAGGTCCTCTATGAGTTCCCGGTCATGTGGCGGGATATCGTCATATTGCAAGCTGGCCGAGGGGTTGACAATGCCCATATCCATTCCCTCGCGAATTGCGTGGTACAGGAAGATGGCATGCATCGCCTGGCGCAGGTAGTTGTTGCCGCGGAAGGCAAAGGAGAGGTTGCTCACGCCACCGCTCACATGAGCACTCGGCAGGTGGGTGCGGATCCAGTGCGTCGCCTTGAGGAAGTTGATCGCGTAGTCATTGTGCTCCGCCATACCTGTGCCTATAGTAAGAATATTAGGGTCAAAGATGATGTCAGAAGGCTTGAAGTGCACTTTCTCGGTCAGTATCCGGTACGCACGCTCGCAAACGCGTATCTTGTGCTCATACGAGGTGGCCTGACCTGTCTCGTCAAAGGCCATGACGACGACAGCGGCTCCAAGTCGTTTGAGGTCCCGCGCATGGCTGACAAAGACGTCCTCGCCCTCCTTGAGCGAAATCGAGTTGACAACGCATTTTCCCTGTACACACTTGAGCGCCGCAAGTATTACGTCCCAGTTGGACGAGTCAACCATCAGCGGCACGTGGCAGATGTCGGGGTCAGCAGTAATGAGGTTGAGGAATGACACCATCTCCTTGCGGGCATTGAGCAGCCCGTCGTCCATATTGATATCGAGAATCTGGGCGCCGTCCTCGACCTGCTTGCGTGCAATCTGCTGGGCCTCGTCGTAGCGGTGCTCCTTGATCAGACGCAGAAATTTGCGCGAACCGGCGACGTTGCATCGCTCACCGATATTGATGAAGTTGCTCTCCGGCCGCACCTGCAAGCGGTCAAGGCCTGAGAGTTCGAGCAGCTGGCGAGACAGAACTGGCTGGTGAGGTTTTTTCCACCCACGGTCGTCTCGTATGATGTCCTGATAGAGCGCGATGTAATCATCTGTCGTACCACAGCAGCCGCCAATCACATTGACTAGCCCCTCGTCCACAAAGCTCTTCATTTGCCCGGCCATCTGTTGCGGCGTGATATCGTACTCCCCCATCTCGTTGGGGAGGCCGGCATTGGGATATACAGAGATATAGTGGGGCGCGTCCGACGCAATCTCGACCAAATAAGGCTTGATTTCCAGTGGGCCGAAAGAGCAATTGACTCCTACGGACAATACCGGGGCGAAGTCCATAGAGGTCAGAAAGGCCTTAAGGGTCTGTCCAGAGAGTGTACGGCCCGACTTGTCGCCTATCGTCACGCTCAGCATAACTGGCACCGTCTTTCCGTGCCGGTCAAAGACCCGTTCGGCCGCCACGACAGCCGCTTTGGCATTGAGTGTGTCAAATATCGTCTCAATCAGCAGCACGTCGACCCCGCCCTCTACGAGAGCGTCTATCTGCTCCTCGTAAGCCTGACAGAGCGGGTCAAAGGTCAGGTCGCGCAGGGCCGGATTGTCTACGTCGGGGCTCATGGAGCAGGTCTTGTTGGTCGGTCCGATGCTACCCGCCACAAATCTCGGCTTGTCCGGCGTCTGACGGCTGTATTCATCGGCAGCCTGGCGGGCCAGACGGCATGCGGCGAGATTAATCTCGCGGCAATATCCCTGAGTGCCGTAGTCTGACTGGGAGACCGACTGGGCATTAAAGGTATTGGTCTCAATTATATCGGCCCCTGCGGCTAGGTACTTGCGGTGGATGTCCAGGATTACGTCCGGGCGGGTGAGACAGAGCAGGTCATTGTCCCCCTTGAGCAACTTGTCGGCGTTGGCAAAGACTGTCCCGCGGAAGTCCTTCTCTTCCAGTCCGTACAGCTGTATCATCGTGCCCATCGCTCCGTCGAGTATGAGCACGCGTTGCTTTATGATATCCTGTATCGTCTTATGGTCTTCGGTCATCTTTTTCGTTATTGTCATTTGCTGTACAACTTCATCGCGCGGTCCATCTCGCGACGGTCATTTTTCTCCTTGAGCACCTCGCGCTTGTCATACTGCTTCTTACCTCGGGCGAGAGCGATCTCGAGTTTGGCCCTCCCCTTGTCGTCGATGAAGAGCTTTGTCGGAACAATGGTCAGTCCTGGATTTTTGATCTCCGTCTCCAACTTGCGTATCTCGCGGCGGTTGAGCAAGAGCTTACGGTCCCGGCGCTCCCCCGTATTGGAGAAGGAGCCGTAGAAGTAAGGTGCAACATACATCCCCTTGACCCATACCTCATGCCGCGTGATGATGCAGTAAGTGTCTACCAGGGAGGCTTTACCCGTACGGATGGACTTAATCTCGGTACCGGTTAGTACCAGGCCGGCCGTGAGTTTCTGCAAAAAGTAGTAGTCAAACTCGGCCCGCTTGTTGCGTATGAGTATCGTCTTGCTTATCTTATCGTTCATTTTTTTGAGTCGTTTCGGTCACGGACAGGTCAAAGTTCTCCGGATAATCCAGCACATACCGACAGACTGCGGCCGTAAACAGGGGCTCGCATTCCACAAAATCGTCATCCACCGTTTCCATCTCTGGATGCTGTTCGTAGAGCGCCATAAAGTCCTTCTCCGACAGGTCAAGTCCCTCTATCGTGTCGCCCTGCTCGTCATAGAGGCGGCGGCAGTCGTAGAGCAGTTTGGAGAGGTCCTTGAGTCCCCAGAGCCTCATTGCCTTGGCCAGCGGATTGTGCAGGATGAAGCCGCCATAGCCATTGTATATCAGCTGTACGAGGCCGCCCTCTCTCATCTCGCGCCGCAGGCACAGGTAAGCCATCAGCGTCACTTGGTCCGCCTTGAGCTGGGCCATGCGCTCCGCAGTCAGTCCGCTGTCCAGGAGGGGCAGCAGTATTTTCTCCAGGGCAGGCAGCAACTCCGACGGTTTGCCGGCCTTAGCCGCACGCCAGTCTACATCTGCTATTTTGATTACCAAAGCTGACATTTTTACTCTATCCGTATTTATTGGGAACAAAGTTACAAAATAAGCGGGGGATAGACAAAAACTTTTTTCTTACAGCCTTCACAAGGCGGCTGCCATAGACGGGGTTGTAAGCCGGATGACAATTTACGCGAAGCCTAGGCTTCCTCTGGCATTCAAAAAAAAGCCCATCATCCTATCCCATATTGACAATAAATAATTACTTTTGCAGTTGACAAAAGCCTGCCATCCCACGGCGTCGGCCTGTGCGCGAGACGGGGCAATAGGAGCGAGATAGACTCAACACTACACAATCCTACAAATATATACACACAAATCTAAAAATGAGCGACAATCCTCAATTTATGGTTTTCTCGGGCACCAACAGCCTCTACCTGACAGAGAAGATCTGCAAACACTTGGGCATCCCCATGGGCAAGTTGGCGTTTACACGCTTTGCTGACGGCGAATTCTCCGTACGCTTCGAAGAGTCCATTCGCGGCCATGACGTTTTTCTCGTACAGTCGACCAATCCCAGCTCCGACCACCTCATGGAGCTTCTGCTGATGATTGATGCAGCCAAGCGTGCCTCTGCCCACCACATCATCGCCGTCATCCCCTACTACGGCTGGGCCCGTCAGGACCGCAAAGACAAGCCCCGTGTCTCCATCGCCGCCAAGCTGGAAGCCGACCTGCTCAGCGTCGCCGGAATCGACCGTCTCATCACGATGGACCTCCACGCCGACCAGGAACAGGCCTTCTTCAATATCCCCGTAGACCACCTCTACGCCTCCTCTACCCTCCTGCCCTATATCAAGAGCCTCAACCTGCCCAACCTCTGCATCGCCACCCCCGACGTCGGAGGGTCCAAGCGCGCCAATACCTACGCCAAATATCTGCAGTGCCCCCTCGTCTTGTGCAACAAGGTGCGTGAGCGTCCCAATGTCGTAGCCTCCATGCAGATCATCGGTGACGTCAAGGGCAAGAATGTAGTGCTCGTCGACGATATGGTCGACACCGCCGGATCTATCACCCTCGCCGCAAAAATCATGAAGGAGCAGGGCGCCCTCAGCGTACGCGCCGTCGCCAGCCACTGCATCATGTCTGGCCCCGCCAGCCAGCGCATCGAGGAGAGCGAATTGGAGGAAATGGTCTTCACCGACTCCATCCTCTACACCGGCCATTGCTCCAAGGTCAAACAGCTCAGCGTCGCCGACATGTTCGCCGAGACCATCAAGCGCATCGAGAACAACGAGAGTATCTCCTCTCAGTATATCGTCTAGCGACCCCACCACCCGACAAAGCGAATCAATTATAAACATCATGGATCTCAGTCTTCCTATTGGCTGACCTCCATGATGTTTTTTTGCAAGTAGTCGCATAGACCTGGGTACAGGCGAAAAGACGAGGAAGAATTTGATGGGAACGGGAGATTTTCGTATTTTTGTGGAACAAAACATTTTATACTCTCCTATACATTTTATATTTTTATATAATGAATCGCAGGACATTTATTGGGGTGGCGACGGCCGCAATGACCGCAGCAGTGCAAAAGACGGCCGCAAAAAAACTGGTATTGAGCTCGACAATAGGGACGGGACTCCACATCCGCTTCCTGGGAACAGGAGCAGCTGACTGGCAGGGCGTGGATGGCCGTGGAGAACATCGCCGATTTTCCAGCATCTTGGTGGACAATAGTTTTCTCATCGACTATACGGCTCAGGCTAAGGATATGTTGCCCTCGGGGGTGGCTCCGACGGTCATCCTCTATACCCACTCACATGGCGACCACTTCAATCCGACAGACGCCCTACAGCTGGGCATCAAGACGGTCTACTGCCACAGTTCGTGGTACGACACTTGCGTGTCGCGCTTCCAGTCTGTGGCTAGTACGTTGGGCGTAAGCATGCCGCAGGTGCTGAAGACGACTTTCGGCGTGCCGATTGAGCAGTCCAATGTCACGGTAACTCCTCTACCAGCCAATCACGCGACGGGCAACATACAGGAGCAGACGCAATTTTTCCTTCTGGAGAAGGGTGACGTGCGCCTCATCTACGCGACGGATACGAGTGGTATACCGGTGAGGGCGGCACGATGGGCTGGCATCGATCCTGAAAATTCAGGGACGCCGATCACGGCGCTCATCATGGAGTCTACAATGGGTATGAACTACGAGGTGAACTTCCGCCTCTTCACCCACTCTAGCGTGGCGCTTGTGAAGCGAACCTACGATGTGCTCAACAGCAGAAAGCTCTACCTGCCACCTAGCGGACAACCTGTATACCTCACTCATCTGGCCCGCACGCTCCATGGCACGCAAGCGCAACTGGACACCCAACTGCCAAGCCCTCTCAAAGCGGCCTACGACGGTCTAGAAGTGGACTTTAAACCTAACCCGGCTATCAGAGACTAGCGGGCAGCCTAAGGGCAGCCAACCCCGTCGGGACGAAATTACGTGAAGCCTTAGGCTTCCCTGCACTTTGGATGGCGTTTGGCGAGTTGTATGGACCGGCGGCAGAAGGCAAAACAATAATTTTTCTTTTAAAGTCCTTTTCATTACAAGATAAATCGTTACCTTTGCATTTACAAAAAGCACGATTAAACCGATTTCAATTTACACAATGGCACACAAGACGGAAGACCAGGCCTTCTCTACCAACGCCCTGGACAAATCAACTCAATTTATTGAGAAGAACAAGAAGATATTCATTGGCGTCCTCATCGGCATTATCGTCGTCATCGCCGGTATCTATAGCTATGTCAACTTCATATCCAAGCCACGAGCCGAAAAGGCCAGCTACCTGCTCTCCAAGGGACAGAACTACTTCGCCGCAGGCAACTTTGACGTAGCCCTCAACGGTGACAATACCGACTTTCGCGGCTTCCTCGACATCGCCAAGCGCTACTCTGGCACCAAGGCGGGCAACCTCGCCAACCTCTACGCTGGACTCAGCTACGCACAGAAGGGGGATGCCAAAGACGCTCTGACCTATCTGGACAAGTATGACGAGAAGGGCGACCGTCTCATCTCTCCCGCTGTCGTCTCCGCACGCGGCAACTGCTACGCCCAGCTGGGACAGATTGACAAGGCTATCTCCCTACTCAAGAAGGCAGCTGCTGAGGCTGACAACAATAGTTTGTCCCCCATCTTCCTCATTCAAGCAGGCGAACTGCTGGAGAGCCAGAACAAGACTGACGAGGCCCTCAAGCTCTATCAGGAGGTGAAGCAGAAGTATCCCAAGGCTCCCTATGCTGAGTCTATCGACAAGTATATACAGCGCGTCTCCAAGTAAGAGACTCAATCGCAAAGCTAGGGAATCAAGAGCAAAATGGCTTCCGCACAATACAATATTAATGATATCATTGCCCGAGGCATGCCTGACGCTACAGGTATGAGAGTGGGCATCGTGGTCAGCGAATGGAACGATTCAATTACACTGGCACTGACCGACGGCGCCGCCAAGACGCTCAAGCAGTACGGCGTCAAGGAGGAGGATATCCTCATCAAGACGGTGCCGGGGAGCTTTGAGCTCATCTATGGCAGCAGTCTCATGGCTCAGAGTCACGAGGTGGACGCCGTCATCGCCATCGGCTGCATCATCAGAGGCGAGACGCCCCACTTTGACTTCATCGCCCAAGGGACGACTAACGGCTTGGCCGCGCTCAACGCTCAGGGAGAAGTGCCAGTCATCTTTGGCGTGCTGACATGCTCCAATCGCCAGCAGGCAGAGGAACGCTCAGGCGGCGTACTGGGCAATAAAGGTGAGGAATACGGCGCTACGGCAATAAAAATGATTGCTTACCGCAGAAGTTTGGAAAAGAAATAGTATCTTTGCACTGCAAAAGATACTAACGGGCAAATACCAGAGTGGACAAATGGGGCAGACTGTAAATCTGCTGGCTTACGCCTTCGGTGGTTCGAATCCATCTTTGCCCACCACTCAGAAAAGGAGAAATGATTCATTTCTCCTTTTTTATTTCTACCACCGAGGAGTGTGGGCGGCAGCCTAAGGGCAGCCAAAGGCTGCGCGGACGGGAGTATAAACCCAGGGGGCGACAAGAGACCAATAGAGAAATTACAATACAGAAAAAGAGAAGGCAAACAATTTTTTATCCCATTTACACCCTCTCCCGTCCATTTATTCGTAAATTTGCCCAAACAAAAGCAGAACAAACAGAAAGAGTGTATAATCCCCAAAAACAGACAAGACAATGAAAAATATCCTTTACGTCCTCCTGTTCGCTCTGGCCATACCCCTGACCGGATGTGCACAGCGTAAGGCTCCGGCCACCAAGACACAAGCTCCTGCCACTCCAGGCGTCACCGTAGAGACCGTCGCTTCGACTACGGCACCCGAGCAGATACTCGACGTCATCAAGGCCAAGCACAAGGGCAAAGTGGTGCTGATTGACTTCTGGGCCACCTGGTGCGGACCTTGTCGCGCCGCCATGGTTCAGATAGACCCGATAAAGGAACAGTATCTCAAGGACAAGCGTCCGGTCGACTTCGTCTACATCACCGGTGAGACCTCTCCCATGGCCACTTGGCGCGATGCCATCAAGTCCATCAAGGGCTATCACTACAGACTCACAGACAGTCAGTTCGGCGGTCTGCTCAAAAGCCTTGGCATCATGGGTATCCCCACCTATATGATCATCGACAAGAACGGCAAACAGGTATACGACAATATCGAGACCGGCGGTTATCCTGGCGACGACGTCATCAAGGGCGAAATCGACAAAGTGCTCTAAGCGGGCATTCTTTATATATACCCAAGGAGGCCTACGGTTAAGGCGAGAGAACCAAGAAGAGCCTCGCAAGCAAAGTCAAATGCCTCGCACCGGACAGGCCGTTCAAGTAGTTCTCACGGGGTATAGATAGTCCTGAGGAAATTGCCTCAGCGCCGCGTTTCTTCGCCTTTACAGGGTCTAAAAACAGCCACAAAGGATGGAGGCTGCGAGTCAGATATTTGTCTCTGTGGAGCGGAGAGGAGTCAACGCCAGCCGATGAGTATCTTCGGCTATTTCGGACGAGAAATTCTGAAAGCGCTGAAGCGGGATGAAAAATTCGTATTCTGCAAACGAGGTGTACGAGGAAAGGACAAAGTCCCAAAAGGACAACTCCCCGCGATGACGCAGAGTGGTTTTCTCCCCAAAATCCCAAGACAAGAGGTGCGGAATGCCTTTGGCGAAATTCGCCCGTCTCCATTGGTGAAGCCGGATAGAGATTACAGGAGCAGTTTAACGAGACTTCAGCCATCCACTATTGGAGCCCTATTTGAGGCCACAGAAATCAGTTCAACGAAACTTCGACCATTCCCCACTGGAGTCCGATACGAGCCATATGGACCGACTCATAGAGACTTCGAACGCACTTCTCCTTTGCCAGAACTGGATATACGAGAAAACGGGATTGCTCTTGCTTGTCTACAACAAAGACATTTTACTTCCCAAACATTCTTCTCCTATTATTATAAATGAGTAAGCCACAATCTACCTCTCCATACTCCGCAGCCGTGCCCGACGAGCAACTTTATCACAAGCAGCTGCAAGTCTTCCGCGCCTCAGCCGGCACCGGTAAGACCTTTACTCTGGCGGCCCGCTACATCGCGTTGCTGCTCGACGGACAGGACTTCCGCTCCATTCTGGCGGTCACCTTCACACAGAAAGCGACGGCCGAGATGAAGCAGCGTATCATCACCAATCTCTATGAGATTGCCTCGGGAAAGCTGGAGGATGAGGACCCTTTTATCGTCACCATAAGCCACTTCATGCGGTCCAACATGGCCACCCAGCCCGTCTTTGAGTGGCAACCCAGGGCCCAGACCATTCTCCGCGACATCCTCAATGACTATGACCATTTCGCCGTCACTACGATTGACTCCTATCTGCAAGTGCTACTGGCCGGACTCGCCCGCAAGCTCCAACTCAGGGCCAGCTATCAGGTCGAGCTCGACCAGGACAAGGTTACTCAGGAGGCGGTCAACCAGCTAATACAGGACAATGCCGACTTCACGACTCCGACGGGCAAACGCCTGAAGACCTATATACAGGACCAGATGAGCGACGAGAAGAGCTATGACATCCGTAAGAGCCTCAGAAAAATCGGCCGTCAGCTCTTCCACGAGGAATACCGCAAGCATGAGGAACAAATCAAGGAAGACCAGGGCAAAAAAAATAGCGAATATCGCAAAGCGCTCCTTCAGCTCGCAAAGGAAGCCGCAGATGGCATTCGCCCCAAGGCCCAGAATTTCCTCGACAAATACCTGCAGATACCAGATAACCCCCGTGGCAAAAAGATCAACAACTACCTGTGGAAATATCTGACAGAACTCCTTAAGGCGCTAGATTGCAAGGCTCCCTACAATAGTTTGCCCAAATTCAACGCGACACTCACCGGCCTGCTCGCCCCCAACGCACATACGGGAACAGACCAGCAGGATGAATGGGTCAAGCAATGGCATAAGAGCAAGGAGGTGGACCCCGGTCAGGCTGAAGCGGCCTATGACGACGCCCTCGAACTTTACCGTCTAGGGACACAACTCGTGGAGACCTCCAACAGCGTCACTCTCACGCTGCAGCACCTCAACGACGTGAGCCTGCTCTATACACTCGACAGATATATCCAGGACATCGTTCATCAGCAGAACAAGACGCTGCTGAGCATGACGCCCCATACCCTCAACCGAGAACTAAAGGAGGATGACGCGCAATTTATCCTCGAACAAACAGGCGTGAGGTATCACTCACTCATGATGGATGAGTTTCAGGACACCTCGACCTCGCAGTGGGAAATCTTCAGCAAAATCGCCGATGAGATCCTGGCTAGCGGCGCCGTACTGCTGGTGGGAGATGTCAAGCAGAGCATTTATCGCTGGCGCAACGGCGACTGGAGAATTCTCCAGCAGATTGACCAGGAAGGAGCGCTTCAGCGGCACTTCCAGGACCAGACGGCCGCTCTGATCCCCCTGAGGCGCAACCAGCGCAGCCGGCAGCAGATTGTCGAGTTTAACCTCGCACTCTTTGACTATCTGCGACAAGACCCCGCCATGCCTTTTCCCCGCGCAGCGCTTCAGCAGATCTATGACGAAGGCTTCACTACGACCGATCACAGCGACTACTACCGCCCGGACAAAAAGGGAGGATTTGTCAGCGTCAAGCTCTATGTGGGTAAAAAGACAGAGTCTCTGACGAAAGACATCATGCAGGATACGTTTGATAAAATCCTCCAGCTGGTCGACGGCGGCATTCCTCAGGAGGACATCATGATCCTCGTCAGATACAATAATGAGGCGGCCCAGATTGTCGAATACCTCGCCCAGTTGCAGCAGGGGACCAACGACACCACGCCACAGCAATCTGACATTTCCAGATATCGCCAACTCCAGATGACTTCCTCAGAAGCCTTTTTGCTCAAGGCGTCCATCTCCGTACAACTGATCATCAACGCCCTGCGCTGGCTCAACGATCCCTCTGACGATATCGCTCTCTACTACCTCATCTACCACTATCACAACGATATCCTCGGCAAACCCACTGATTGGGAGGATATCCACCGCACAATCTCTAGGAAACACCTCGAGGACTATTTGCCCCAAGGGCTTGACAAGCAACTCCTGGATTTACCCCTCTACGAGACCGTCAGCCGACTGACCAGCATTCTCCTCTATGATGACCAGGGCCGTCGCCCTCTCCACGATGACGGCTATGTATGCTGCCTGATGGACTGCATCATCTCATTTGCCAACAACTATGACGCTACGATCCCCAATCTCCTCGACTACTGGGACGACAGGCTCAGCACAACCTCGGTGAGCGGCGGAGAGACCAAGGGCATCCGCATCCTAACTATCCACAAGGCCAAGGGACTCGAGAGCGAGATCGTCTTTGTCCCCTTCTGCGACTGGGGCAACAGAGAAAATGAGATATGGTGCCATCCCAATCAAGCGCCCTACGACGAGCGCAACTGGCTTCCCATTACGACCGGAGACAAGATGGAGCTTTCCATCTATCACGACGACTACGTGGAAGAGAGATTTCTGGCCGAAGTAGACAATGTTAACTTGCTCTATGTTGCCCTGACCCGCGCCAAGAGTAGTCTCTACATCTCTGGTACAAAGCCCCAAAAGCCCAAGGAGAACAAGAGTCCCAGCATCTGGATTTACAACTATCTGAGCGCCCAGCACGTGGGTGGACTAACTGAAGACAAGACAATTTACCAATATCAGACTGGCGCTGAGAAACTACAGCAGCCGTCTACAGCTGTCAGAGGCCACAATGGGCACCGGCTCAAGCCCACCATCACCGCTATTCCCGTAGACATACGCAGTCACACCTCTCGATTCTTATTTCGCCAGTCCACCGAAGCCCGCGACTATCTATGTCCGGAGGAAGCCCAAGATCAGGTTGCTACGCGGCGAGGCTTATTGCTCCATGCGCTCTATGCGGAAATTGACGTCAAGGCGCACGCCGAGGCCGTCATCGAACGCTTTTGGGTAGAGGGAGCCTTTGCCAGCCTCGCAGAGCGTCAAGAAATGGCCAGGATCATCCATCAGAGCTGGAACAATCCTCAGGCTGCCCGATGGTTTGACGGCCAGTGGCAACTCATCAGGGAGAACAATATCATCGTTTACCAAGGCAATGGCAAGGTGCGCCCAGTCCGTCCCGACCGCGTTATCACGAATGGGCAGGAGACAATCGTCATCGACTTCAAGAGCGGCAAGAGACGCCGGCAGCATCAGGACCAAGTCAAACAGTATATGCAACTCCTGAGCCATATGGGCTATCCAGACGTCAAGGGCTACCTCTGGTACGTCAGCGAGAAGGGCGCTCCCATCGTGGGAGTCAAATAAAGCCAACCAGCAGTATTTCATCAGCCATTTATCGAAAAGCAGTCATCTCATGGATAAATTTCTACAGCTCGTTGCAAAAGACATATACAACCGCTATCAGAACCGGCTCCAGCACATTGCCATCGTATTTCCCAATAAGCGGGCCGGCATCTTCTTTGACAACTATCTCTCTCAGCTCAATCAGGACCAGCCTCTCTGGTCACCCAAATACTATACTATCACCCAACTCTTTGACCAGCTCTCTACGCTGAAGGCCGACGACCCTATCGCCACCATCTGCCTGCTCCACAAGATCTACAACCGGGTCACCGGACGGGAGACTTCGCTCGAGTACTTCTACAGCTGGGGACAGCAACTGATGGCGGACTTTAACAACATCGACAAAAATATGGCTCCGGCCGACCAGCTCCTAGACAATCTGCGGGCTGCCAAACAACTGGAGCAAATCGACAACAAAGTACAGCACAAACTGACCGCGATACTCGAGGGAAAAAGCCGGACCGAGCTGCAAAATAACTTCAGTGACCTGTGGGGCAAGCTCAAAGACATTTATAACCAGCTCAACAAGCAACTCCTGGACCGTGGAGAGGCCTATGCCGGAGCAAGAGCCCGCAGAGTGGTCGAACAACTGGAGCAAGGCGAAGGACAGCTCCCTGAGGATCTAGAGATGTATGCCTTTGTGGGATTTAATGTTCTGCTCACCACAGAGCAACACTTGATGGCCTACCTCAAGAGGGAGGGAAAAGCCTTATTCTATTGGGACACCGACAAGTTCTTTATGGACAAGCCCGAGACTTTCCCTTTCGTCCGCCGCTTAGCCCGCAATATCGAGACCTTTGGGCAAGCGCTCCAAGAGGAAGACCTCGACAATATCAGCACCCAGGAGATTGACTTCGTCTCTGCCCAATCTGACAGCGGCCAGGCCCAGTTTGCATCTGATTGGCTCCAGGCCCATCTGACCAAGAATCTGGAACGAAATACCGCCATCGTACTCTGTGACGAAACGCTTCTGCTGCCCCTCCTCCACGCGATACCCTCTTACGATCCAAATCAGGACAAGGGCGTCAAGGAAGTCAATATCACCAAAGGCTTTCCGCTAAATCAAACGCAGACCTTCGTTCAACTGACAGAAAAACTCGGCACAGCTTTGCCAGATGAGGACGCAAACAAGCAGCTACAGGCTATCGGGCAACTCAGCCAGCAGTTTACCGAGCTCGGCCACATCTACTACGACACCGAAGAAGACTCTCGTGACTGGGCCAAAATACTCGGCGGCGAAGCCTGCTATCAGGTAATCAAGACGCTCAACCGCTTTCATGGCCTCATCGAGGACCAAATCCTCCAGATTAGCAACCAAGGCCTGCGTGACCTCATCCTGCAAGTACTCAAGGAGCAAAGTATTCCATTTAATGGGCAACCAGCTTCAGGCCTCCAGGTGATTGGTATGCTCGAGACAAGAGACCTCAACTTTGACCAGATCCTCATGCTCTCCGTCAACGAGGGCAATGTGCCCAAGCGCAGTGCCGACCACTCCTTTATCCCCTTTGATCTGCGCCGGGCATTTCATCTCACAACTTACCAGGACGAGAGCGAGATTTACGCCTACAATTTCTACCGCCTCCTCCAGCGCACCCGACACATCACCTATGTCTATAGCCGGGCTGTGACACAGGACCGCCAGGGAGAGCCCTCCCGTTTCCTTCTGCAACTGCAAGCCTGTACAGATCTCCCCATCCAACACTTCACCCTCCAAGAGCAGCAACTCAGCAACCACTTCCCTATCCGTCCCATCTCTGATAGCAACAACGAGAGCATCCATAGCAGCCAGGTCCAAGAAATCACCATCTCCCCCTCGGCCATTTCCGACTACTTGACCTGTCCACTCCGCTACTACTTCTCCCGATTTGCTAATCTGCGCCAGCCAATCGTCAATGACATCCTGCTTCCGGCTAATACCTTTGGCAGTATCTTCCACGACGCGATGAAACTCTCCTACGAGCAACTCACTAAGGGGAAAAAGCCCGACCCATATGGTACACCGGTCAAATCCGATGACTTGAGGCTACTGGCTCAAGACAATATCCGAATAGATAAAATCATCAAACAGGCCTTTAATGATGTTTCCATCTTGGACTATAGACGCTTGGGGCACGGGAATGTTGAAAGCATCGACGAGGTACCAGTAGCGCAGCGATACAATCCAGACTCCCAGCTCGTTGACCATGACGTCCTCAAGCAATACATCACCTGGCAACTCACTGCCGACAGCCGTCTCAGTGACCTCCATATCATCGAGATGGAGAAGGCGCACTATGCTCACGTAACCCTCGACAACGGTCGTTGGATTAAAGTTGGCGGCCAGATTGACCGCATCGATATCGTCCGCGATGAGCAGGGCAACCCCGTCCTGCGCATTGCCGACTACAAGACAGGGGCATTCAATCCTAAAGCAGTTGACGCGCCCCAGATAGCAGAAGTATTTTACCCCAAACAAGTAAGTAGCCACTACATCTTCCAGACCTTCCTCTACAGCCACGTTATCGCCGAGGAGCTTCGACTCGCCAAGCAGTCTAACGAGGCAAGCCTGCTGACCTCCCTGCGGCTTCAGCATCTCCCCATTCAGCCCGTTCTGCTATTCACTCGTCGAGCCAATTCCCAAGACTACAATCCCCAACTTACGATTGACAGTCAGCCTATCACCAACTATGTCAATCAAGTAGAGGGACCCTATCTCCAGCAACTCAAAGATGTTCTCTATGAAATGGTCACTGAACCGCTGAATCCGACGCCAAACAAGGGAAGTTGTGCATTCTGCCCTTATCAGCTACTCTGCGAAAGAGGCTAATCGCCGAACACTATCTTCAAGAACAGGCGTAAAGCATGGACTGAGGACGAATAAAAACGCATCTTTTTCAACTTACACTTGAAAGGCAAAAGGACTTTGCCCTTCTCTCGCTTATTCGTAACATTAAACAAAGTACTTGCGCTCGATATATCCAAAGAGAGAGAAAATCGTTCTTCCTCTAGTCTTTTCTGCTCGCTTATTCGTAACTTTGCAACTCAATAATAAAGAAAATAACATCACACAAATCTATGGAACTGGCAAGCAAATATGACCCTCATCAAGTAGAAAATAAATGGTACGACTACTGGACCAAGCATCATCTTTTTAGTTCAAAGCCCGATGGCAGGAAGCCCTACACAGTGGTCATACCCCCACCTAACGTAACAGGTGTGCTGCACATGGGCCACATGCTTAACGAGACAATTCAGGATATCCTTGTACGTCGCGCCCGCATGGACGGCTACAACGCTTGCTGGGTTCCAGGAACAGATCACGCTTCTATCGCCACAGAAGCCAAAGTCGTCGCGCGACTGGCAGAACAGGGAATCAAAAAATCAGATCTAACCCGTGAGGAGTTTCTTAAGCACGCTTGGGACTGGACACATGAGCACGGAGGAATCATCCTCAAACAACTTCGCCGATTAGGCGCCTCATGCGATTGGGACCGTACCGCATTTACTATGGACGAAGTCAGAAGCAAGAGTGTTATCAAAGTATTTTGTGATCTCTACCGCAAAGGACTTATCTACAGAGGTGTACGTATGGTCAACTGGGATCCTAAAGCTCAGACCGCACTCTCTGACGAGGAAGTCATCTACAAGGAGGAACACTCCAAGCTCTATTATCTGAGATACTACATTGCTCCTGACGATGCCGAGATCTATAGTTATGTCAAATCTCCAGATACAGCCCTCAAGCAATATGCTGTAGTGGCCACGACGCGTCCAGAAACCATCATGGGCGATACGGCCATGTGCATCAACCCAAAAGATCCCAAGAACCAATGGCTTCGCGGCAAAAAGGTCATTGTCCCGCTAGAAGGGAGAGTCATCCCCGTCATTGAGGACGAATATGTTGACATCGAGTTCGGCACAGGTTGTCTTAAAGTCACACCAGCTCACGATGTCAATGACTATATGCTCGGTCAGAAGCACCACTTGAAGAGTATCGACATTTTCAATGACAATGGCACCATCTCCGAAGCTGCAGGCCTGTATGTGGGAATGGACCGCATGGACGTACGCAAACAGATTGAGACAGATCTTGAGCAGGCTGGCCTGATGGAAAAGGTAGAAGCTTACACAAACAACGTCGGCTTCTCTGAGCGTACCAATGTGCCTATAGAGCCCAAATTGTCCGCCCAATGGTTTCTCAAAATGCAACACTTCGCTGACGAAGCCCTACCGCCTGTTATGGAGGATATCATCAAGTTTTACCCAGCCAAATACAAAAACACTTATCGCCACTGGCTTGAGAACATAAAGGACTGGTGCATCAGTCGACAGCTCTGGTGGGGCCACAGAATACCGGCCTACTATCTCCCCGACGGTAAATACTTTGTCGCAGAGACTAAAGAAGAGGCTCTCGCCCAAGCCAACGCCCAATCAGACGGCAAGACATATCAACTTGACGACCTTAAGCAGGATGAAGATGCGCTCGATACATGGTTTAGTTCATGGCTTTGGCCCCTCAGCCTCTTTGATGGTATCAACAATCCCTCCAACGACGAGATTAACTACTATTATCCCACTGCTGTCTTGGTCACAGGTCCAGACATTATCTTCTTCTGGGTAGCCCGCATGATTATGGCCGGATACGAATACATGGGCAAGGAGCCTTTTAAGGATGTGTATTTTACAGGCATCGTGCGTGACAAATTAGGCCGCAAGATGTCCAAGAGCCTTGGCAATTCGCCTGATCCTCTCAAGCTCATCGACAAGTACGGCGCTGATGGAGTCAGGATGGGTATGCTGCTCTGCGCACCTGCCGGCAACGATATCCTCTTTGACGAGAGCCTCTGTGAGCAAGGACGTAACTTCTGCAACAAGATTTGGAATGCTTTCCGTCTTGTCAAGGGTTGGAAGCTACAGGATGATCTCAAGCCGACAGAAACAGACCTGTATGCTACGAGATGGTTTGATGCTTTGCTTAGACAGAGTGCAGCCGAGATTAAGGATCTCTTTGGCAAGTACCGTCTCAACGAGGCATTGATGCTACTTTTCAGACTCATACATGATGAATTCTCCGGCTGGTATCTCGAGATAGTCAAACCCGCCTATGGACTGCCTATTGCCAAGGAGGTTCTCGACACTACATATCACTATTTTGAGAAGCTCCTCCAGCTACTTCACCCCTTCATGCCATTCATTACAGAGGAGATATGGCAAGATCTGACTCCGCGTCAACAAAACGAGAGTATCATGGTAAGCCTCATTGACATACCTGCCCCTCTCGCAGAAGACAATCAGATCATTACCCAGATGGAGACGGTGAAGGAGGTCATCACTCAAATACGTGCTATTCGCAACAGTCGCAATATACCGCAAAAGGAATCTCTGCAACTGGAAGCCATTGGTCAAAACCCTGTCGAGCAATATAAGAGCGTCATCTGCAAGATGGCCAATGTCAACAAAGTTTCGACCGTAAGTCTGAAAAGTGAAGGCAGCTCAGCCTTCATCGTTGGCACCACAGAGTTTGCTGTGCCTTTGGGCGATTTGATTGATACCGAAGCAGAGTTGCAAAAGGCCGAGACCCAGCTGCAGCACCTCAAGTCCTTCCTTGTTGGTATAGAGAAGAAACTTGGGAATGCGCAGTTTATAGCACATGCACCAGCTCAAGTTGTTGAACTCGAGCGTAAGAAGCAAGCTGACTCGCTCAGCAAGATTGCCACTCTCGAGGAAGCCATCCGTAAACTTAAGAAGTAGCACCATAGGAAAGATTCCATAGGGCAACCTACATATGCTCAAGTCTTATCTAACCACTCCGCGTTGCCTGCTTCTCATACTGCTGGTATGTACCTGTTGTTTCATTCCCAACAGCCGATTGCTCCCCGTCGATATTATGGAATGCCGCAACTTGGCTACGGCACGCGAGATGGTAGAGTCACACAATTGGTTAGTGCCAACACTCAATGGGCAACCGCGTCTGGAAAAGCCGCCCTTGCCCACATGGGGAGCTGCACTAGTTGAGTCTGTCTTTCCTCATGATATAGGAGCACAGCGCCTCTTGACGTCCTTATTGGCATGCCTGTGGGTACTCTTTTCCTTTGAAATTGTACGCCTCCTCTCCCTCTCCAGAATAAACGCGCTCTGGTGTGGCCTAATTATGGCGAGCAGTTATAGCATCATGTTTCTGGCGCGCAATGCCACGTGGGATATTTGGTGCCATGCCTTATGTGCTATAGGCATATGGGCCTATATCAAAGCGACACTCCGGTCTGGCCCTTCCTGGGGATGGATGACATTGGCAGGACTGGCTATGGGACTCTCCTTTATGTCCAAAGGCCCCATCTCGCTCTACACTTTGTTCCTACCCTTCCTCATTGGCTACCACATCGTCTACCGGCCGAGCATGAAGGGAAAATGGGGTGCTTTGACCTTGATGATACTGACCTGTGTCATCGTAAGTACATGGTGGTATCTATACATTTTAGTCTTTGCTCAAGATCAAGCCCACTATGTACTCCATAAGGAGACAACGGCTTGGATAAGTCACAGCGTAAGGCCTTGGTATTACTACTGGTCTTTTTTCAAGGAAACAGGCATCTGGTGTCCGCTAGTATTGGCCGCTTTAGGCTTTGCCTTGTATTACCCCAAATTGCGATGCTTTCCTCCACTCCGCCTTGCTATAGTCTGGACCTTGGAAACGCTCATTTGTCTGAGCCTTTTTCCAGAGAAAAAAGCCCGCTACTTGTTACCCATAATGATGCCAAGCGCCATGCTTACAGGCTGCTACATCTACGCTCTCCTCTCACGTCTAAAATTGTCCAAGGTCGAATACTACGTTTACAAAGGCATCTCCATCCTGTTGATGCTCCTCTGCATAGGCATTGCCTTCATGATTTCCTTCAATCCGCTCCGCATGGACTTCTCCAGAACTCATGCACAAGAATTGCTCTATTGGATGGTTCCCATGGCCGTCGGACTTTTCTACTGTCTGCGTTTGAGGCGCCCAGACTGGCTTATGCCTGCCATATGCGTGCTGATCATGATAGGGGCAAGTCTTTTTGGCATTCGGCTTGTCATCCCTGCACTGGCTCAACAAAATAAGGAATCTCTCTATGAACTGCGTAACAATCCCAAGGCTTTCAATCTGGCTTATTACGCTCCTAATACAGAATCTCTTCGCCCTGAGGTCATCTATGCAGCTGGACAAGTTATCCGACCCATAAACCCAAGTGACACTACGGAGATTAAGACACATCTGCCTTTTATATTCATTACTTCACAAGGTCTGAAGCCTATGCACGAGTTTGACATGTACCATATACAGTATCTGGGCGCATACGATGAAAATTGGAAACTCCCGGGACAAAGCGGATACAAGAATGAGCTGCATACTGAAGCTTGGCTCGTCACGCCATAATCAACTTTTGCCCTTGAGAAGCGATATTGTGAGTAGAAAAATGTAATTTTGCAACCATAAATAAAAATACGGAAAGCCTTATGTCAGATATACAAGATGAGAAGTCCGAAAAGAGAGGACTCAACTTTGTAGAAGAAATCGTAGAACGTGACCTCAGCGAGGGCAAAAACGACGGACGCATCCAGACTCGCTTTCCGCCAGAGCCCAACGGATATCTGCATATCGGTCATGCCAAGGCTATCTGCATGGACTTTGGTATTGCAGAGAAATATGGCGGTGTATGCAATCTCCGATTTGATGATACTAACCCTCAGAAGGAAGATCAGGAATATGTAGACTCAATTCTCGAAGACATTAAATGGCTCGGGTTCAAGTGGGGTCACGTATACTATGCCTCTGACTATTTCCAAAAGCTATGGGACTTTGCCGTGCGCTTGATCAAGGAAGGAAAAGCATATGTTGACGAACAGACCAGCGAGCAGATAGCCGAGCAAAAGGGCACTCCTACTGAGCCAGGCCGTCCGAGTCCTTATCGCGATCGGCCTATAGAGGAGAGTCTTGACCTCTTCAATAAGATGAATAAGGGCGAAGTACCTGAGGGCTCTATGGTGCTTAGGGCAAAGATTGATATGGCCAATCCCAATATGCACTTTCGCGATCCGGTCATTTACCGTATCATAAACCGCCGCCATCACCGTACCGGCGACAAATGGAAAGCCTATCCCATGTACGACTTTGCTCACGGACAGAGCGACTACTTCGAAGGCGTGACCCATAGTATTTGTACTCTTGAGTTCGTTCCCCATCGTCCGCTCTATGATTATTTCATTGATGAGCTCAAGAAGGGGAAAGATCTGAACGACCACAGGCCTAGGCAATACGAGTTTAATAGGCTCAATCTCACCTATACCGTTATGTCCAAGCGCAAGCTCCACGCTCTCGTCGACGAGCAACTGGTCAGAGGCTGGGATGACCCGCGTATGCCGACTCTCTGCGGCTTGCGTCGCAGAGGCTACAGTCCTGAATCCATACGCAACTTCATCAATATGATCGGCTACACCAAGTACGATGCGCTCAATGACTACGCCATGCTGGAAGCAGCCGCCCGTGAAGATCTTAATAAGCGCGCCACACGAGTATCCGCTGTTCTACATCCTCTCAAGCTCACTATTACCAATTATCCGGAAGGACAAACTGAGCAGATGCAAGCCATCAACAACCCAGAGGATCCCGATTTCGGTACCCATGAAATCACTTTCAGCCGCGAGCTTTGGATAGAGCGCGAGGACTTCATGGAAGACGCTCCTAAAAAATACTTCCGCCTTACTCCAGGCAAAGAGGTCAGGCTCAAAAATGCCTACATCATCAAGTGTACAGGCTGCCGCAAGGGAGACGATGGACAAGTAGAGGAAGTATATGCAGAGTATGACCCTGAGAGCCGTAGCGGACTGCCTGGCGCCGATCGCAAGGTAAAGGGTACTCTCCACTGGCTCAGCCGTGGCCATGCCGTCAAAGCAGAAGTCAGACTTTATGACCGTCTTTTCAGCGTGGAAAATCCCTCCGCCGATGAGCGAGACTTCCGAGAGTTGCTCAATCCTGATAGTCTCGAAGTCCTCACCGACTGTTACGTAGAGCCATTTGCCGCTAATCAGACAGCTGGAAGCTACTTGCAATTTCAACGAATAGGATATTTTACTCCTGATAAGTGCACTGCTCCCGAGCATCCTGTATACAATCGTACAGTCAATCTCAAGGACACTTGGGCAAAAAAGAAAGACTAACAGCAGACGGCACTTGTCATACGCCTAAGAAAGACATGCCCAATCCGCTTCTCAAAAAGATGAGGGCATAAGCGGCAAGCCGACGACTACACATCATGTGTATCTTAGCCAGTAGAAAATTGCCCTTGCCATCAGCCCGTAGAAGGGTTGCCCTTATCATCAACAGGCTCTCGAATATGGGTAAATTAAGGTCAGAGATTTGACCTCTTTCTACACCACTCCAAGACAAGTCCTCCGGCAAGTGTCTTTCAATCCTAAAAAGCAAATACAACGATGATCATCCTCACTCCAATCTACCAGTCACTGCTCGACAATCTCAACTATCTTAGTGTGACCATCTTGATGACCATAGAGAGCTCTGCCATTCCATTTCCTTCAGAGGTAGTCGTACCACCAGCAGGCTATATGGCAGCAGAGGGTCGCATGTCAGTCATCCTTGTAGTCATTTTTGCCACTTTAGGCAGTATTATGGGGGCTGTCATCAATTACGTAGTATCAGTCTATGTCGGCCGTCCAATCGTTTACAAATTTGTTGACAGCCGTCTCGGACATTTATGTTTGCTCAACCGGGAGAAGATGGAGCGAGCCGAAGCCTACTTCAATCGTCGCGGGGCCGTAGCCACTCTCATCGGACGTCTGCTCCCAGGTATTAGACAGCTTATTTCAATTCCAGCAGGTCTCTCTCGAATGAACTTCGGCCTTTTCATTCTCTATACAGCCATAGGGTCTTCTATCTGGAATAGTATTCTCTGTTTCCTCGGCTGGTATCTCCATCGTCTGGTTCCCTATAGCCAACTTCTGGTAAAAGTCAAAGAGTATGAACACCCCATTGTCGTCGGCATTTGTGCGATAGTAGCCGTTGCCCTCGTATGGATGGTCGGCAAATCCCTTTATAAGCGCAAAAAGACCACACTTCCCCCTTCAGAGTAAAGACGCAAACCCTAGCGTAGCCCAATCGCCTTTGCTCGTCACTCTCCATAAAATAAGATAGACGACCTTGTTCACGGACAAAGCAAATCTCTTTTTCACACTTGACCGTGTAAGGACGTATGAATTCACTCCTCAACTTACTACCGAGTTCTCCTCGCGACAAAAGGTCGGTTTCTCGAAAGATAAGATGGCTTCTCATATTTCCTTAGAGCCGACTTGCATCGCCTACCCGGCCATAGCAGTATACTTTTCCTCCTATAAGCCAAAGTGATGATTACTTATAGGGGCTTTACCCTCTTATCCATAGAGGAGAAGCGCTTTTCAACTCTTAAGGTCATGGAGTCGAGCGTCACGCAGACGCCAGACGAGCTGCACTCTCATCGTCCGATACTACTCCTTGAGCAGCTTAGTGATAAAAGCATTAAGGTCTTGATCGAGACCTTTCATCAGCTCCTCATGCTCAATCATAATGGAGTCATCGTCTACCTGATAAATATCCGACACTGTCTCGAGATCCCCGTCAACGAGTACGAAAGAGAAGGGATGTATGATCGATAGACTCAGTACGCGCTCACGATTGCTGCGGAGATACTGCTTAAGCGTCTCCCGCACAACCTCATTGAAATTGGCCTCCGGATAATCTATCCATTCATCGATGACCTCCGAAGCGATCTCTTGATCATCATCGTCATAGGCTGTGAGCTCACCACTATCCTGATGGGCTTGAAAGCTAATGTCTGTCATGATAGGGCTATCTGATCCAGGGAAATAGTGCTTCTCCAATTCCCCAAAGAGCTCATCGAGTTGCTGAATGGTCTGTTTGCTGAGATTCATATTACCTTCTTGAAAAAAATAGTATTGCGTGATTAAGAAATCTCTGTCCCGACATCAGTCTGGTCCAATCCAATGCCAAAAGTAAGACATTTTATCGAATTGCACTCCAACTCCGGACTTTTTGTTGGAAAATTTTCCGTTGATACGATGTTTTGCGTACCTTTGCTTATCCAGAGAGGCCTTGGCAGGCCTCCATAATAGAGAGGCGTTGCCTCGCCCGACGCGCATACAAGAATTCCTATTGTCATGGCCCATACACTGCTCACTGTTGTCATTATCGTCGCGCTCAGCATCACGTTGCTTTCCATCCGATTGCTCATGGGCAAAGATGGATTTGGCTCGGCTGATGTAGATGACAATCCGGCGCTCCGCAGCCGCGGCATAGACTGCCCGCGCAAGCAGGATGAGCAGGCACGTCGCAAAGGGGGCCTACTTATTGCCGAGCACAGCAAGGACAAAGCGCGCTCAGCTAAATTAGACTAACACCATACAATTACTGACAATCATTAATACTATAAAACATAAAGCTACACCATTATGAAGTACGCTCACATCCTCTCCATCCCAGCCCTACTGCTGTCAGTATCAATGTTCACCTCATGCAGAGGTAATCAGCAATCCAGCAAACCAGCCCCAGTCAAAGAGCAGGCCTCTCTTAAGATTGCTTATGTCGAGGTGGACTCCATCATGACTCAATATCAGTTTGCCAAAGACTGCACAGAGATACTCCAGAAGAAGCAGAAATCGGCACAAGCCACTTTCCAGAGCCGCGCCGTCGCCCTTCAGCGTGAGGCCACCAATCTGCAAGTCAAGTATGAGGCGGGCAAGTTGACCCAGCAAGAAGTACAACAGGCTCAGCAAAATCTTCAAAAGAAGCAACAGCAGCTCCAAAATCTGCAAAGCAGCCTTCAATCACAATATGAGAAGCAGCAAGACCAGTACAACAAGGCCCTCCACGACTCTATACAGCATTTCCTTGCTGACTACAACAAGGACATGGGCTACGACTACATCCTCAGCAAAGGCCAGGACAACATCCTCCTCTCCAACAACAAACTCGACATCACCGAGGATGTCATCAAAGGCCTCAACAAGCGCTACAAAAACAAGAAGTAGTCTCCGACTATAGCTCGATTCATTTTTACTGACATATGACTAAGTGTAATAAGCAGACACACGTCAGTATATACTGTGTCAACAATGGTAAAACGATACAGGTGCCTACAGGCAGCACCCTGCTCGAAATTTATGACAAACTGCATCTCAAAGGTCTCCAAAGCCTGACCCATGCCAAAGTCAACAATGTAAGCCGCTCCTTGGCCTATACCGTATACAACAACAAGGATGTAGAGTTTCTCGACATCACCTCCCCCTCGGGTCTGAGAGTCTATACGCGCTCTCTCTTCTTCGTCCTCAGCAAAGCCTGTAAGGATCTCTTCCCCGAGGGCTCGCTCAGAGTCGAGGCCCCTGTAAGCAACGGCTATTATTGTCAACTCTCCTTGGGCAGGATGCTGACCGAAGAAGACATCCAAGCTATCACCCGACGCATGCAGGAGATCATCGACCAAGACATTCCCTTCGTCAAGGTCGTGGCCCATACCGATGAGGCCATCAAGCTTTTTTCCCAACACGGATACTACAGCAAAGTCAAGCTTTTACAAGGCAATAAATCTCTCTACACCAAGTACTATACCCTCGACGGAGAGCCCGACTATTACTACGACCCCCTATTGCTCAGCACCGGGCAGTTGTCGCTCTATGGGCTGATGCGTCTGGGTGACGGCTTGTTGCTACGCGTCCCCGATTCCGAACATCCCGACCAACTCAAGCCCCTCATCAAGCAGGAGAAGATGCTCGAAGTCTTTCGCGAGCACCAGCGCTGGCAAGACATCATCGGAGTCAGCACTATAGGGGAACTCAACGAGGCCTGCCGTAATCATGACAAAGCCATCAACATCATCAATATCAGCGAGGCCCTCCAGGAGAAGAAGATAAGCAACATCGCCGAGGAGATACAGCGCCATCCAGAAGTCCGGCTCATCATGATTAGCGGCCCCTCCAGTTCGGGCAAGACCACGTTTAGCAAGCGCCTGAGCGTCCAACTCATGGCCTGCGGCCTCAAGCCCTTTGCCTTCTCTATGGATGACTATTTCGTTGACAGGACCAAGACCCCGCGTGATGCCAATGGAGACTATGACTACGAGTCTATCTACGCGCTCAATATTCCCAAGCTCCAGCAAGACCTGCAGGATCTCCTGGAGGGCAAGGAAGTCGAGCTGCCCAAATACGATTTCACCACAGGCAAGAGTTCCCCGAGTGGCAAGCATCTTCAGATCGACAGTCATACCCTGCTGGTCATGGAGGGTATCCATGGGCTCAATCCTAAGCTCACCAAGGACATCCCCGATGTCTACAAGTTCAAAATCTACGTCAGCGCGCTCACGACTATCCTGCTGGACTACCACAACTATATCCCCACCAGCGACAACCGCCTGCTGAGGCGTATCGTGCGCGACTACAAGTATCGCAACTACTCCGCTGAGGAGACCATCGGCCGCTGGCAAAAGGTTCAAGCCGGCGAACGCAAGTGGATCTTCCCCTATCAGGAGAACGCCGACGTCATGTTCAATAGTGCCCTGCTCTTTGAGCTCGCCGGCCTGCGCAGCCAAGCCCTGCCCTTGCTCGAGATGGTGCCCGAAAGTTCGCCTCAGTACTCCGAGGCCTACCGTCTGCGCAAATTTCTCAACTATATCGTGCCCATCCGGACCGATGCCCTCCCCCCGACCTCTCTGCTCAGAGAGTTTTTGGGCGGCAGCACTTTCCACTACTAAAAGGGACACTTGTTTTACAATACAGTCTATCTGATATGAAATACGGATTTGTCAAGGTCGCCAGCGCTATACCCTCTGTAAGAGTTGCTGACTGCGAGTACAATGTCAAGCACATTATAACACTTCTCCTACAAGCAGAAGAAGAAGGCGTAGAAGCCGTAGTGTTTCCAGAACTGTGTATTACCTCTTATACATGCCAAGACCTCTTCAGTCAACAGCTCCTCCTTGAGCAGGCTGAGATACAACTCATGCAGCTTCTTAATGCTACCCTCAAGCTCAATGTCGTGGCAATTGTCGGACTCCCTGTTGCATATAAAGGGACCCTCCTCAACTGTGCAGCAGTCATCCAAGGAGGAAAATTACTCGGTCTGGTTCCCAAAAGCTACCTGCCAAATTATAAAGAATTTTATGAGATGCGTTGGTTTACACCAGCACTTAATCTCACAAATACCACAGTCCATCTTGCCGGACAGACCGTGCCTCTCGGTCCTAAGATGCTTTTTGAAGCTGCGGGATTCAATTTTGGAGTTGAAATATGTGAGGACATGTGGGCCCCTATACCTCCCAGCAGCCTGCTGACTCTGCATGGAGCAGATATCATCTTTAACCTCTCTGCTGACAACGACGCCATCGGCAAACATCAGTATCTCAAAGGCCTCATCAGTCAGCAGAGCGCACGTTGTATATGCGGATATGTATTTAGTGGATGCGGATTTGGAGAAAGTACACAGGATATCGTCTTCAGCGGTAAGGCATTGATCTATGAAAATGGTCAACTGCTCAATGAGGGAAAGAGGTTCTCTCTCGACGAGCAGCTTGTCATCTCTGAAATAGATATCGACCGCCTACGTACAGAGCGTCGTGTTAATACGACCTTCGCAAGCAGTATTGCGCAGCTGAATGATACAAAGGAGTTTTATCACATTCATGTTGAGCAAAATCTCAACGAACTCTCTTTCAAACTCACCCGATATATCGACCCTCATCCTTTTGTTCCGATAGGACCGGAACTAGACGAACGCTGCAAAGAAATCCTTAATATCCAAGTATCAGGCCTAGCTAAGAGACTTACACATATACACGGCAAGACAGTTGTAATTGGCATCAGCGGCGGACTTGACTCAACTCTCGCTCTTATCGTATGCGTGAGAACCTTTGATTTGCTCGGATACAATCGTCGGGGAATAGTGGGTATCACAATGCCAGGATTTGGCACAACAGACCGTACCTATACGAATGCCACAAATCTCATGAAGTTCCTGGGTATTACCATTCGTGAGATTAGCATCTCAGAGGCAGTCCGCCAACACTTTCACGATTTGGGCATTGACCCTTCCGTACACGATACAACGTATGAAAACTGCCAGGCACGTGAGCGAACCCAGATACTCATGGATGCAGCCAACCAAATGGGCGGACTTGTCATCGGAACAGGAGATTTGAGTGAGCTAGCACTCGGATGGGCAACATATAACGGTGACCATATGAGTATGTATGGTGTCAACGCCTCTGTACCTAAGACCCTCGTGCGTCACCTTGTTGTCTGGTCTGCTAATCACATAGACAACGATAACTGCCGCATGACTCTGCTTGACATTGCAGACACGCCGATTAGCCCAGAACTCGTACCTGCTGACGAACATGGGAATATTCAGCAGAAGACAGAAGATCTCGTCGGGCCATATGAGCTTCACGACTTCTTCCTCTACCACTTTATGCGCTACGGATTTCCACCAGCAAAGATTTACACTCTTGCGAAAAAAGCCTTTGAGCATGTCTATGATAATGTAACCATAAAGCATTGGATAACTACATTTTTCAGCCGTTTCTTTCAGCAACAGTATAAAAGAAGTTGTCTTCCTGATGGCCCTAAGATTGGATCATGTAGTCTGAGCCCAAGGGGAGATTGGCGTATGGCAAGCGACGCAGACAGTACCGCATGGATTCTGCAATGTGACAAACTTTAACATAATACTACGCTTTGCCAACTTCGGCATACATGTCCCCCCCCGACTATCTATACACAGACAGCCTTAACCTTGACCATTCACAAAACCAAAGTATATAAATGTTTCGTCATATCTTAATTTCACTATTTGTCATAACTCTTATTTCTCCCATTACAATCAATGCAAAAGAAGGACAAGAAATTTTTTCTCGTGTAGTCATCAATAATGGAGAACATATCATCGCTGGGGACAGTACTGTCTTTAGTGTAATCATTTACAGCAACCTACCCTTTGGCGAAATCAAGTGCTCTGATAGCAACGTAAAAATTTCAGGATGCCGCGTACGTCAGACCTATCAAGGCAACGGACGTCGTCAAAGTCGGAGTTATCTTGGTGGAAGGGCTTATTACTCTACTGTATGGTCTCAATATGTCATAGGTAGTAACAATAAGGGTAAATACACTTTCCCAAGTCTTAGCTTCTCCGCGCAACTCTATATCGAGCAAAGCGACGATATTGATCCCTTTGATCCTTTCGGATTCTTCCGTCAGCCAAGATACAAAAAAGTCAAAGCTACTCTTAAAAGTCCTGAAACCAAATTTGAAATTATTGACCAGCCTCGCAAATCTACTGAAGAATTGATGAAATCTGGAAAAACTGTTATCTGAGCCAACCTTAGTATCTTTTGTAACATAATAGAAATAGGCTAAATATCTATATTATATGTATCTGAGAAAATTATCACACTTCATAATTTTATCTTTTTTACTTCTATCCTCTGCAAAAGCACAAGGATGGAAGGGACAATGGATTGAAGCTCCGCAGTGCCAAGAACGCCCTAATACCTGGCAACGTTTCACTCATGACTTCACACTCTCTACCAAGCCTACCAGCCTCAAAGCCCGAATAGCAGTAGACTCAAAGTATTGGCTTTGGCTCAACAACAGACTCATTATTTTTGAAGGACAGCTCAAGCGTGGTCCCTCGCCAACGTCTACCTACTACGATATAGTCGAGCTCGCACCATATCTGCGCAAAGGTGCCAATCACCTGCAGATTCTCACTTGCTATTTTGGCAAAGATGGTTTCAGCCATATCAGCAGTGGACATGCAGGACTGCTCTTTGACGCCCAGAATAATAGTGTTGACATACTATCTGATAGCAGTTGGCACGCAGAAGTACTTGACGCCTACGCCACATGTGATACTGAGACTCCAAACTATCGTCTCTCTGAAGCATCAATCCGTTTTGATGCCCGCCATGCAGGCACAATAATCAATGGACTTCCAGGTGGCAATGCTCCTACTCAAAGAGCAAAAGTTATTGCATCACAAGCCATTAACTCTATCTATGGAAATCTTGTAAGTCGTCCTATACCTTTCTGGCGCTTTACAAGTCGGAAGAAATACATTTGGACAAAATGGGATTCCGTTAAACGTCAACTGCGCTGTCGTTTGCCCTACGACGCACAAGTCACACCCTATCTCAAGGTCAAAGCCAAAGCTGGAAAGACCATTGACATGCGGACAGAAGACTTCAAGATCGGTACACAAAATAGTGTCCGCGCCGAATACATCACACGCGAAGGCATACAGGAATACGAAAGTCTCGGTTGGATTAATGGCAACGAGATGATTTATACCATACCACCAGGTGTCAAAGTGATAGATGTCAGATACCGCGAAAGCGGCTATGATACAGATATTGTAGGAGAATTTAACTGCAACGATCCTTTTTGGAATGAGCTTTGGAAACGTTCTGCCCGAACACTGTACGTCAATATGCGCGATACATATTTTGATTGTCCAGACCGCGAGCGCGCACAGTGGTGGGGCGACGTTGTCAATGACATACAAGAAAATTTTTATGTCCTTTCCACAACTAGCTGGAAAATTATCGATAAAGGAATGCGTGAACTGATTGCATGGCAAAATCCTGACGGAGTTATTCATGCGCCCATACCTGGTAATTACAAGCAAGAACTACCTTGCCAAATGCTTATGTCTGTAGGCTGGTATGGTTTTTATACCCACTGGTACAATAGCGGCAACTTTTCTTCTCTGGCAGACCTGTATAACGGAATCCACAAATACCTCCATCAGGTTTGGCAGACAGACAGCAACGGATTTGTCCCCATACGTAAAGGAGGCTGGAGTTGGGCCGATTGGGGGAGCAATATTGACCTCGAACTTATCACTAACGAATGGTATTATCTGGCACTTAAAGCAGAGCAAGAGTATGCCCGCATACTTGGAAAATCAGAAGATCAAGCTAACATTGCACGGCAGATAGACAAAATGGTACAAGGCTTTGATAAACGCTATTGGCAAGGTAATGGCTATAAGAGTCCAAACTTTGAGGGCCAGTATGATGATCGTGCACAAGCACTTGCTGTCGTCAGCGGATTGGCAAGCAAGGAGCGATATCCCTATTTATTCAAAATATTTGAAACGACTCACTTTAGTAGCCCATTGCTTGAACTCTACGTACAGGAAGCCCTCTTCCGTATGGGAAAGGGCAAAGAAGCTCTCGCGAGGGCCCGCCATTTATATAGCAAAATGATGAGTAATCCTAATGCTACAACCGTCTATGAACTATGGGAGCCCGGAGCCAGCATCAACCACGCATGGGCAAGTGGCATGACCGTCATCCTTGGACGCGAGGTCTGTGGTATTAAGCCTACTAGTCTTGGATTTAAGACTTTTGACATAGCTCCGCAACTTGCTGGCTTAACTCATGTTAAGACACAAGTACAAATCAAGTATGGCACAATTAGCGTCGACCTTTCTCTGCAAAAATCTGGTCACCTCAAAGCTCAAGTCGTTGTTCCTAGAGGGACTACGGCCACGGTTAAATGGAATGGGAAACAACTGCAATTACATGGCGGACGTCACTCAGTAAAATTATAGTACTCTGAGTAACGTAAAATAACATTACACTAAAGACAATACATATATTGAGAAACTGGCTCATAACGAAAAAGTACAAGTTGTCGTATCTGATATATACATATATGACTTACCTTAACTTGTAGCTAATTGTTGGAAGTCTGGAGCAGACCCTCTGATAGTTATCGCATAGAAGCCCTTTACTGGACAATTTTTTATTATTGCTGTCCGATAAAACTTTCTGAAGTGTTGAAAAATTAGGGCTGGCATCTATTGCAGGAGTCAGCCCTTTTCGACTACTTTGCTTTTGCGAAAAGGGGAAGTCGGCTATAGGCAAAAGTAGTCATTTTAGCGGACAACCGCTGTATGGTTAGGTCATTAAATTGCTTGACAAGTCTAAGACTCCTCGTTTATTTGAGTCCATCTACCGGAATTTGTATACCACTTATCGTACTGTTCTTTCCTCGGATAGACGCAGCCGCAAGACTCCCCAAATAAACTATAAAGCAGAAAGCAAGAGTTATCAAGTTCCGAGTGACCGATTAACAGTATACGTTGCTCCAAATAAAAACATCCAAGTATCCCACTAACACGGTGGCAATCCTGCACGCCATAGAGACCAAGACTATGTGACAAGGAAGGAAAAGTTGGCAGCACTCGTGACGATGGCATCCCTCTCACAAGCAGTACCAACAACAGTTGGCCTGGATGGATAGCAACCTCAACCAAGATAGCAATTATGACTACTTCTCGTTTAATCAGCACTCATTTTACCTCGTAATTAACAGAGAGTGTAAAGTAAACTGTGTCAGGCTACAATAAAAGTAGGATAACACAGTTTACTTTACACTCTCTCCTGGTCAATAAATTGCTTGACAAGTCTAAGACTCTTCGTTTATTTGAGTCCATCTACCGGGATTTGTATGCCACTTATTGTACTGTTCTTTTCTCGGACAGCCGCAGCCACAAAACTCCCCCAATGGATGAAGCGGCTTCAAATCATTGATTTCACCACCATCTCGCTGTTCTCAAATCTACTTTTCAAGGCTGTAGGACGGCATCCTAAGACCGGCAAAAGAAGGGGGGGCACCAAGGTACAGCATTCCATAATCCATGCCAACGAGGGAGTGCCTTCGGACATAACATTCACCTCGGCTACCACCAACAGCTCCTTCATGCTCTAGCTAACGCCCCTCAGCGAGGGCGACATAATAGCCTTGGACCGCGCCTATATCGACTATGGGAAATCCCAGGTGCTTACAGACGGAGAGTCTTCTACGTGACCTAGGTGAAGAAATCGTTAAAATACAAAGTATTGGAAGACACGATGTGTCAGACTCCGGACGGTCTTATGGAAGTGAGGATACAGCATGTGGAGTTTACCAAACAACAGAAAGGCGCAAAGGACATTCGTCATAAAGCACGCATAATAAGCTACTGTGATGTGAAGAAGTACGAACTCATATCACTGCTGACCCATGACATGGACTCCGTCCCGGAGAAGATCGTAACCGTATACCGCAAACGCTGGGAAATCGAGCTGCTGTTCAAGCAGATAAAGCAGGCCCTCTGAAATACTACTATGGCCGAAGCGCAAACGCCATCAAAATCCAAATATGGGTGACGCCGATAGCCATTCTGCTTATGGTGATGCACAAATGGCTGAAACGGCACTAGAGTCTCTCAAGGCTGGCAACAATGGTCAGGAGAACAGAGGTACTACGTTGATTTCTACAGCCCGTTAAACAATCCCGAAAAAGACAGGGAAATCCTGCTCGACAAGGCATCCGATGCCCCGCCGGAGCCGTCGCAGTTCGACTGAGGGGGCTTGTAAATCAAAAAATCAGGCTCCGTCCCCGTGTAATTAGTAGCCGAAACAGATATTCTTGTGCCCGTCAACTTTTATCGGATAGCAATAATTTCAAATTTAATAAAAAGGTATCGGTATCTAGAGAAAAAATCAGCCCTATCTCACAAAGAGACAGGGCCAACTTATTAAAAAGGTATGAATGAAAGTCAAAACATTATTCTGCACGTAGTGTAAATCGCTTATAAGCGGTAACTGTCAGCGTCTTAGAAGCTGATTGCAAAATCTGAGAGATGGTCTTAGTCGCATCCATACAATATTCCTGATCGAGCAGGCAGGACTCCTTGTAGAACTTGGCCATACGACCCTTGGCGATATTCTGCACCATCTGCTCGGGCATATGAGCGGCCTTGTCGGCTGCAGTCTTGGCCTTGAGCTGGCGGATCTCATCAGCCTGAGCCTCGGTGATCTCATGCTTCTGGATGCCTTCGGCAAGATGCTCCTCGCTCTCGGAAATATAGAGGTTGAAGCCGGCCTTGCGCAATGCGCCTTCGACGGCGCGCTTGACCTGCTCCTCCTTGGTCTTGTCAATGGCGACCTTGAGCTCATTGTCCTTGACGTCCTGAGGAACGTCGGCCTCGCTGATGGCGATGGGGTTCATGGCGGCTACCTGCATGGCAATCTGATGACCTATCTCAGGATCCGCTTGCTCATTGAGAGCGACCATGGTGCAGAGGACATTTTTGTTCTGATGGTTGTAGACGCTGACGTTCTCGCCTTCGATAGTGAGATAGCCGTCGAGCTCCATCTTCTCGCCCGTGATGCCGCTACGCTGGGTAACGGCTTCGGCGATGGTGATATCACCGAGCTTGAGGGCCTTGACCTCATCGAGGGTCTTGGCCTTGGCGGCAAAGGCGGCATCAAGGATATCCTGGGTGAGCTTGACAAAATCTGCATTGGTGGCGACGAAGTCGGTCTCACACTTGAGGGCGATCATGGCGCCAAACTTGCCGTCAGTCTTGGCGAGGACGCAGCCCTCGCCTGCCTGACGGTCGGAACGCTTAGCTGCGATGGCGAGGCCCTTGGCGCGAACGATCTCGGTAGCGGCACTGATGTCTCCGGCTGCTTCCTCAAGGGCCTTCTTGCAGTCTGCAAGTCCTGCTCCTGTGATCTTACGAAGCTTCTGTATGTCTGCTATATTTACTGCCATAATATAATCTATGTGTTGTATGTGTCTGATAAATAGATGAAGTAATAGATTGATGGACTACTCTGCCTTGTCCTCTGCGGGCTCGGCTGCGGAGGCCTCAGCTACGGTAGCCTCAGGCTTTTCGATGCGGGCACGGGCTGCGCGACGACGGCGGGGCTTATCCTCTTCCGATGCTTCGGCTTCCTGCTGGGCCTCAGCGGCCTCAGCATCGGCCTTCTCGACCTTGCGTTCCTCAAGTCCCTCGGCAATGGCGGCACAGCAGGCGTCGAGGATGACCTCGATGCTCTTGGTGGCATCGTCGTTGGCGGGGATGACGAAGTCGATATTGCGGGGATCAGAGTTGGTGTCTACGATGCCAAAGACGGGGATGCCGAGGCGGTTGGCCTCATGGACGGCGATATTCTCCTTGTACACGTCGACGACAAAGAGGGCAGAAGGCAGACGGGTGAGATCAGCGATAGAGCCCAGATTCTTCTCCATCTTGGCACGCTGGCGGGATATCTGGAGAATCTCACGCTTGGAGAGATTGGAGAAGGTGCCGTCGGCTGTAAGCTTGTCGATGTTGGCCATCTTCTTGACGGCCTTGCGGATGGTTGTGAAGTTGGTCAGCATGCCACCTGGCCAGCGCTCGATGACGTAGGGCATATTGACAGCTGCGGCCTTCTCGGCGACGACCTCCTTGGCCTGCTTCTTAGTAGCAACAAATAGTATCTTCTTGCCAGACTTGGCGATCTGCTTCAGGGCCTCTGCAGCCTCGTCTATCTTGGCTACGGTCTTGTTGAGGTCGATGATATGGATGCCGTTGCGCTCCATGAAGATATAGGGAGCCATGGCTGGATTCCACTTTCTTTTCAAATGGCCGAAATGGCAACCAGCTTGTAGTAATTGGTCAAAATTTGTACGTGACATAGTCGTAATTTGTTTCGTTTACTTTCTTTTTTGTTTACTTGAAAACCAACAATCGGGTAGTTGCCGGCTATACATTATATATTGATGGTGTCTACCGACAAGTCTCAACTGTTTAGATACTAAACGTTAGATTTCCAATCCAGTAATAAAGGAGGCGAAAATTAACGTTTGCTGAACTGGAATCTACGCCGAGCCTTCGGACGTCCCGGCTTCTTGCGCTCAACCTCGCGGCTATCGCGGGTGAGGAAGCCCTTGGCACGCAGGGCGCTCTTGTCATCAGCATTGATCTTGACCAATGCACGGGAGATAGCCATGCGGGCTGCCTGGGACTGGCCGGTGAAACCACCGCCGATGATATTGAGCGTGATGTCATACTTATCCAGTACTTCGAGGACCTCAAGGGGCTGCTTGACGACGTACTGCAGGAGGGGTGAGGGGAAATAGTCCGTCAGATTCTTCTTGTTGATCGTAATCTTGCCGGAACCCTCAGTGATGTATACACGGGCGACAGAGCTCTTGCGTCTGCCTAATGCGTTTACTTTTTCCATCTCTTCCTAAAAATGATTTATTTATACAGGTTGATGTCAATCTTCTCAGGATGCTGAGCCTCGTGTTTATGCTCACTACCTGCGTAGATATATAGGTTGTCAATGAGCTTGGATCCGAGAGCGCCCTTGGGGAGCATACCCTTTACGACTCTGCGGAGCAGCTTGTCTGCGCCATTGGGCTTGGCCATGATCTGAGCAGGGGTCAGCTCACGCTGTCCACCAGGATAGCCGGTATAACGGATATAGACCTTTTCGGTCCACTTCTTGCCTGTCAGTTTGACCTTATCGGCATTGATAACGATGACATTGTCGCCACAATCCACATGAGGGGTAAAGTTGGGCTTATACTTGCCGCGCAAGAGCTTGGCAATCTTAGAGCCAAGACGACCTAGGATTTGATCGCTGGCGTCTACTACAACCCACTTCTTGTCTACGGTCTCCTTGTTGGCGGAGATGGTCTTGTAACTTAAAGTGTTCACTTTGCTTTTTGTTAATTTGTTGTACTACTAAGTGTCTTTGCTGTGCCTCTGAACCACAGGCTCGGCCAAAAGCCATCGGGGCTCGTCCGGCACAATCAACACGGGTCTAAGGGACCCATTGATAATAATCGGCATGCAAAGATACTTATTTTTACATCTTCTTGGTCACTTTTGAGCCTATCTTTTTGAACAAATTCTTTGATTTCGAGCCAAAAGGGGGAATCAGCGCCCTCGAAATCGGCAAAATGCCACTTCACAATGGCAAAAACGCGTGAGCGTCACTCTGTGCCAAGTAGCTGACGGAGGGTCGAGAGGATGGTATCAAGAGAGGTATTGCGTAGGACGACAGATTTGTCCCAGTCGAGCAAGTACAATCTCGGCATATCGCTGATATCGTAGAGGGGGATGTCGGCGACGCACCCATCAAGATTGATGCCATTGAGCCACGCGGGACGCATCAGGTGGGCACAGCCTCGCCACGCCGTCTCGTCTATATAGGGATAGACGGCGAGTAGCTGGACGCCCTGAGAAAGCCACTTGGACAATGTCTGGCTATGGTACATCTCGTCAAGGACTGCCAAGCAATGGGGACAGTCTGGATCATAAAAAAAGAGTATCGTATAGTCCGCGCGCAATTGAGACAAGCGTATCGACTGGCCTGATGTCAGCTTGATGCTGAAGTCGTTGGCCGATGAGCCAACCCGATTGAGCAGTATCTGTCGGAGATGAAATCGGGCCCGTTCCCGGTATCCTTCGTCCACATACTCACTGGTGGCCGCATACTGGGCAACAGGGAGATAGCGGCGCTCATTGTAGAGTGGCGAGCCCTTGGTCAACCACTTCTCCCTATACTTGTCAAGCCAATAGTGCAGCAGCCAGCCATTGTGCTCGATCCTACGCAAGGAGGCGGTGACGCAGCTGTCGCTCCAGGACAAGTCAGAACGACACGTCAGGAGTGTCAGAAAGTCGGTGAACAGACTGTCCATCCTCTCGCTGTCTTGAGCTGCGATGGTGTCTGTCGGGTCAAGGCCGTTCCAGTAGTGCTCCGCCCGACTGATGATATCGGCGTAGCCTGAGAGGCATGCTGAAGTGGCAGCGAGCAGGAGAAGGAAAATCCACTTTTTCAACATTTCAACTGTGTCTGATTATTGCCAGGGCCTCACTCCTACCCTTTGACATGAGTCTTGAAGATACGGTGGAGCCAAAAGGCCATGTGTCCCAAGCCAAAGACTAAGGCGACGATGAGCAAGGTCTTGTCACTCTTCCACCCTGCCGATTGCTGATGCCAGAAGCCGCTTAATGTACAAAGCACACTTATCGCAATGCCCAACATATTGAGATAGCTCTGACCCCGGCGGCTGGGGTGCGGATCGAGACGGCTATGGAAGATGCCATAGAAGAGATAGACATCCAGCCCTATCAGCATCCACACGATGAGTCGTATCCAGGTATCGGCAGGCAGCGAGATCATCACGATGAAGCAGGAGATAATGCCCATAATGGGGATGGCCGGCACCCAGGGGACTCTAAAGGCTCGCTCTCGATCAGGCATGGTCCGGCGCACAATCAGCACGCCGGCACAAACGAGGATAAAGGCGAACAGCGTACCGATGCTCGTCATCTCTCCGGCGACTTCTGCGGGCACAAAAGCCGCGAGAAGCCCGACGCCTATCATAAACAGAGTATTGCTGTGGGTCGGCGTACGAAAACGCGGATGGATTTTTCCAAAAAATGGGGGCAACAGACCGTCACGACTCATGCTGAGGAACACGCGGCTCTGAGCTAACAATGTCACCAAAATGACGCTACAGTATCCGACAAGAATGGCGAGCAGAATGGCGCGGTTGAGCCATGGGTAAGCGGGTATCACGCGGCCGTCTGCGCCAATATGTCCCATCTGGGAGATGGCGACGGCTACAGGAGCAACGCCGTCCTGCCCTTCGAAAAGATGATAGTTAGCCACACCGGTCATAACGTAGGCGAAGCTCAAATAGAGCACCAACACGACGACCAGCGATCCCAGAATGCCTATAGGCATATTGCGACGCGGATTGCGCGTCTCCTGCGCCATGGTGCTCACACTGTCAAAGCCTAAGAAGGCAAAAAAGACAATGGCGGCTCCCCGCATCACGCCCGAGATCCCAAATTCGCCGAACTTGCCCGTGTTGGGCGGGAGATAAGGATGAAAATTGTCATTGTTGACATACTTCCACCCGAGAATGACAAAAAGGACGATGACGCCTATTTTGAGAAACACAATAAAGGCATTGAACACTGAGCTTTGCTTTGTGCCTCGGATTAACACCAAACTCATCAAGACGACAATGAGCAAAGCCGGCAAATTGATGATTCCGCCATCCCACGGACAGCTTGTCAACTGAGGCGGCAAATCGACGCCGATACTTGCGAAAAACGATATGACATACCGGCTCCAACTAATGCTGACAGTAGTGGCTGCGACGCTATACTCAAGGACGAGATCCCATCCAATAATCCACGCCACAAGTTCGCCCATCGTAGCATAAGTATAGGTATAGGCACTTCCAGAGACCGGTATCATAGAGGCAAACTCGGCATAGCAAAGGCCTGCAAAGCAACAACACACTGCTGCAATAATAAAAGAGAGCGTTATAGCAGGTCCGGTGTAGTTGGCCGCAACGATGCCTGTAATACTGAAGAGCCCGGCTCCCACAATGACGCCTACACCCATCGCTATAAGACTCACAGGCCCAAGTACACGCCGTAATGAAGTCTTTCCGTTCTCCAAAGCTTCGTGTTGAAGCTGATCAAAAGGTTTCTTAATAAACAATCCCATCTCTATTCATCTTTATCAAGAAATGGCTGATTTTACACATGTTACCCAAGCGATAGCTTGAAATGCCCGATATCAATTGATTGTGCTTTTCCTGCGACGTATTCTTCACTTTTTATTCTCTTTAGCCCTTCAAAGATACAGATTTTGTGTTAAAATGCCAAGCAAATGAGACGGTAGTATTTTTGGCCATCACTACACAGCACCGATCTTCAGCAATTACAATACTTTCCGAAATATACTCTTCAAGTATAATCGAGGCAGAGAGCCAAGCATTAACAGTCTTCCTCAATTTTCCAAAGGCTTTGCCTCAGATCAACCATTGCAGTACCATCGCGACGAAGGCTGGATTTCAATGCCACGCCCTCCTCGCGCAGACTTCTGATTTGTCCTGGCCAACCGGGCGCTGTACGTCCTGCCGCATTGACCACACGATGACATGGCACAGAAGCATCCTTGGTCAAGCTCATCACCCGCCCTACCAGACGCGCATGATGAGGCCAGCCAGCCAAAGTGGCCACCCTACCGTAAGTCAGCACTTTGCCTGGGGGAATCTGACGAACGATCGCGCGTACATCATGGAAAAACTGAATAACATCCATGGGTGATACAGTCGATAATTGAAAATATATAGGACGAATTACGATGAGGAGAGCTTTTAATACACCTTTATCGCGCAGTCGCACCGTTTCAACCCGCCTGCCCTCCGTGGATGGAGCGCTTATTGGACCTCAACAAGGTCAGGATTACAGATACAGCCTGATCCGTTGTCATGCGGCTCGTATTAATCACAAGATCATAATTGCTGGCATCCAGCCAACGCCGATTAGTATACTTCCAATAGTGATTGGCACGTCCACGATTGACTTGCTCAATCTTACGCGCAGCCTGCTCGTAAGAAAGTCCATCCTTGGCCATAATCTTTTGTACAGCAGTCTCCTCATCACTCGTCACAAATATCCGATATACGCCAGGGTAATCTCTGAGAATCCAGTCGGCCACACGTCCCACGATGATGCAGTCATGTTCAGAAGCCAATTCTCTAATAGTTCGACTCTGACTTACAAATATAGCGTCATCTTGACTAGGATTCATAGACTCCGGGATACTACTGTCCGCAAAAATATACTGCCATAGTTTCTGATTTGAGATATTTTGTTCCTCATGGGCAACTTTCTGCGGACTATAGCCAAGAGATTTAGCAGTTATGTCTATCAGATTGCGGTCGTAGAGAGGATATCCTAAGACCTTGGAAAGATCTTCGCCTATTGTGTGACCGCCGCTTCCATACTGACGTGAGATGGTGATGACTGTATGGAGATGAGACTGTGAAGTTAAAGTATATGCCTTTTTAGCAAGAGCCAACTGATGTCGTGTCGACGAAGGTATAAAGACATAGTCTGCCCATTGGATATGAGGGGATAAGACACGGACCATAAATCCGACATATAACATCGAAACAAGAGTGCCCACTCCAATCATATCCCAGTGCCATTGTCCAAAGAATATGAGCATAAAGATAGCACCTACGCAGACAAGGGCCGTATCCGAGCAAATCTTAACCTTGCCAAAGTCCCGTTTAACGACTTTAGCGATAGCGAGAGGAAAGCCTTCACCTGCCAACATGAGAGAGTCACATCTTACTTCGAGGGCAATTCCTAAGGCAAGAATACCACCGCCAATCAAAAGCTCAATAAATCGCAGCGGATATGCTATCGACACTGCCAAAGTAGAAGGCACTTGCAGATAAGACGTCATCCACATTGTCACATCTGTATACCATCCGAAGAGGACACTGACAAGTATTTGCAAGAGTTGTATCTTCTTATAATTGCGACGGAGTAATAGGATTTGCGCCAAAATGAAAAATATATGCATACACATCACATAGCGACCCATACTCCATGCTCCAGGTACAAGACTGAGCACATATGGAGGACATGAGATAGGAGAGCTGCCGAGATTAGCCCTAATAGACAGAGATGTGCCAAATGCGATAATAAAGAGTATCAGAACAAAACTCAAATAACGACGTACAACTTCCTGAGTCCCTCGCTTTCGAGGCTGTAGAGGACTTTCATGGTTTTCCATTCACGGCAGAGATTTAGGCTTTCTATAAAAATAAAATATAATCAGGCCCGATTATATACAGGCCTGACTTGACAAGAAAGAATGTTTATGAAGAATATTGTATTAATTTCGTAAATTTCAACTGCTAAATAAAAAGTGATTTTTCAATAGCCTCAAACTCTTGGCGGAATTGTTGATCGGCATTAAGGCGTTTCTCAACTTGGCTGCAAGAGTGTAACACAGTTGAATGGTCGCGTTGTCCTATACGTACGCCAATCTGGGAGCTGGAGAGTTTTGTGTATTTCTGAGAGAGATACATAGAGATGTGTCGTGCCCTAGAGATTTCTTTTTTACGACTTGAAGAGAGAATCTCGCGTTCTTTAATGGAATAATACTTTCCAACTTTGGCAATGATTTCGTCTATCGTAATATTTTTCTTGCGAGTGCCCGCAATACGAGCAACGACCTGCTCCGCAAGACGTAAGTCTATATCACTATTATAAGTAATCGAATATGCCATAATTGAGTTTATGGTACCCTCTAGATCTCGTATGTTTCCAATTATATTAGTCGCAATATAGTTGACGACATTTTGCGGTATCTGAAGGCCTTCTTGCTTAATGAGAAAGTTAAGAATGTCACGTCTCAACTTGACATTAGGCTGTTCAAGCTCAGCAATGATACCCCATTTGAATCGTGACAGCAATCTGTCTGTCATTCCCTCAAGCGATACTGGCGGCCGGTCACAGGTCAGAATAAGTTGACGCTGGTTAAGATGAAGGTGGTTGAATATATTAAAGAAAGCCTCCTGTGTTTTGGTCTTCCCCGCTATTTCCTGAATATCATCCACTATCAGTACATCGATAGATTGGTAGAAGTTCATGAAATCATTGAAGCGATTATTTCTAACCGAATCTGTATACTGTATCTGCAGAAGATGAGCAGACACATAGAGGACACGCTTACGCGGAAATTTCTCCTTAATACGACACCCAATGGCATTAACCAAATGCGTCTTACCCACACCTGAGGCACCATATATAAAGAAAGGATTAAATGTATTCTGATATGACTTATCCGCTATTGCCAATGCAATGGTACGCGTAAGTTTATTGCTATCGCCAGGTATAAAATTATCAAATGTATAATTCGGATTGAGATGCGGATCAAGGTCTTGCCCACCTTGATGGGCTGGAGTCTCAAATGGCTGTCTACTAGCTGATGCATTGTCACTGCTGCTGTCTGGAATTGTCGAGCGCGTGGTTGCACCTAAGTTTTCCTCAATATGATTTGAGGTATCTATATCAACCAGATATTTAAGTTGGGTCCCCGACCCATAAAATTTAGCTATAGTGGTACGGATTAACTTAACAAAATGAGCCTCAATAAACTCGATAAAACTCATACTTGGCACCTTGAGCCGAAGTAATCCGTCCCCATAAGAATGGAAACTAATTGGTGCAAACCAGATATTAAACTGGCTCTCACCAATATTGTTTCGAATAAAGGACAGGCAATCTGCCCATTTCTCTTCTGGGGACCGAGACATTGTTTAAGCTAAGTCTGATTGTTGTTTTCTGTCTTGCAAATTTCTAACTTTTTTCTTGATTTCGCAAGTACATATTTGGGATTAAGTTCAAGCTGCATCTGCAAGCAACTTAAAAATCAGTCAGAAAACTTATCGTATTTCTAATTAGCAACATTTCTTTACTTATCAGAATGATAAGAACCTACTTTCCAAAGGCTAATCATATGCCTATGCATAAGTTCTCAGCTAAAAACACAATACACCATATCATTTAACTTTCTAATTCCAAATGAAAAGCTTCCAAATAAAAGAAGGAATCCATGAGGAAGTTAATTTAGAATTAAAATTATCAGATCTGTTTTTATTTGTCCTTTTTTCCAAAAACAGAGAAGTGGACGTATCGCTTTGGATGCGCCTTAAGATCTGTCATCAGAGCATTAGACGATTCAATCGTCTTATTAAGATTGGTATAAAGCGTTTTATCATTCAACATCAGTCCCAGCGATCCTTCTCGAGAGTTAAGTTTTTCATTAAGATCTTTTGTCATGGCATTAACCTGAGCCACAGTTTCGTTTACTTTAGCAAGCGTCGTTGCATAATCAAGATCTTTTAACTTTCCAGTCAATTGTTCTGTATTACTACCCACACTTTCTAACTTCGCAAGCAATGCCGGCACATCATTATGCATGAGTACATTCAGATCATCTGTCGTCTGTTTGAGGTTAGCCGTCACATACTCCGTATTATCAAGAGTCTGCTTAATTTTCGGATCAGATAGTATCACATTAAGATTGGCAAGAATGGAGTCAAACTTAGGCAACATCTGTTGAATCGTTGGTATCAAATCCGCAGCCCGACTCATTAGTCCCTCCTCTGGACCACCGGGGAAACTATCTCCTGGGCGAAGGAATTTTGAAGACGTACCCAGTATGACGTTCATCGTCGTATTGCCTAACATGGAAGAAACCAGTTCTGCATGGCTTCCTTCTGTAAAGCGCATATTTTCATTCACCTCAATGCCTACCCTGATATTTCCCGGATGATCATAGTCATAATCAATATCTCTGACTATACCGACAGGAAAACCATTTGTATATACTGGATTGGAAACTTGCAGACCCGTTACGTCGTGAAAATTGACGTAGTACATATTGTGCTTCTTAAAAGGATTGCTGCCCTTCAGAAAATTGATGCCATAGAAGAGAAGTATTATAGCACATATTGCAGCCAACGCAATCTTAACTTCTTTGGTAAAGATCGATTTCATAAGTTTATGTGTCTGATTTTAACGCGATTACTAAGTCATTTCTTTTTGAGCGCAGCGCGGGCTTCAGCAATAGAGATGCGCTGATCGCCTTGCATTGCAATTATGAAACAATCCGGGAATTTTTCTACAATAGAACGCTTAAGCCGAACGATTTCGTTATAGTCCGTAGTAGAGCCATAGGTATACTTATAGATATTGCCATCTTTGTAATAATCCACTTTGTCCAATCCCTTAAAGTGCTGACTGTCGTTACGAAGCATACGGGGCGCAGTAAGAATTTGAATTTTAAAGCAGGGCTTCGTTTTTGCATTATTCCTTTCATTGCTATTTCCCATATTAATTAATGTAGCATGGGAATTAGCTGAACTCAACGGGGATTTTACATCGCGCTTGTCAGATGGAGCTGTTGTTGCACTACCGGTATCCGAAAGATTTTCCTTCTGCCCGCCACTTTTAGTACTAACAACTCGTCTTTCAGGTATAGATTGGTTCCCATCCTTCGCATTTGAATTTTTTATATCTCTTTCTCTCGCGTCACGTCCAGCCTTAACCTCCGCCTTCATAACTTCGGAAAATTGGGTACCAATAGGCGCATCAGATTTACGTCCAGCGTTATCCAGCACGACCGATTTGCTCCGCTGTACGCTCTGCTTGTAAGCTGCAAAGCCGCGATATATAGCTGTTGCAAGTTCATCTGTACCCTTTTGAGAGTTAAGGTACTGTTCTTCCTGCGGTGTAGAGATAAATCCTAATTCTGTAAGCACACTGGGCATCGTAGTCTCACGCAAGACAAGGAAGCCTGCCTGCTTAACACCCTTATCTGCACGGCCCACATTGTGATATTCCGTTTGAATAGCTTTAGCCAGCTCTGCACTTTGTCGCATATACTTATCCTGCATGAATTCGAAAATGATGTAGCTCTCACTTGACTTCGGATTAAACCCCGCATAACTCTTCTGATAATCGTTCTCATATAAGATGACCGAATTTTCGCGTTTAGCAATCTCGAGATTTTCTTTGCTACGCGCCATACCAAGCGAGTAAGTCTCACTACCATATGCGAGTTTACCACCTTCAAGCGAATTAGTATGAATAGAAATGAAAAGATCAGCCTTATTACGATTAGCAATAGCCGCACGCTCATGCAAAGGAATGAAGACATCAGTCTTACGTGTAAAGACAATCTTAACATCAGGCATATTACGCTGGATTAACTGTGCCACCTTTAGCGTAATATTAAGATTGATGTTTTTTTCCTTAGAGTAAGTGCCAATAGCGCCAGCATCGTGGCCGCCATGGCCAGCATCCAATACAAGAGTAAAGGTTTTATTCTCACCACTCACTAACTGCACAAACAGTAGTAGCGTCAGAGTCAAAAAAAATTTGTATATAGTTCTACCCATTGCAAAATGCACCATCAAAAATATGTTTGCAAATTTACCATTTTCCCGCCAATCAGCCTAATTTCACCCTTAAAGAGTATGATATTCGTTCTACAGGAACGTTAAAAATTCCCTAAAAGATTGATTCCTTGAAATAAAAAAACTAGACTTTGCTCCTAATACATAATGCTCTACAAAAGGATCAAGTAATAAAAAATTTCTTGACGAAAAGCATCTTGTGTATATCTTCAAAACAAGACTCCCATAAAAAGTCTTATACCACATAACGCAACATCTTCTTTATATGCGGAAAATGGAAAATAGCGTTCTACGTACCTGACACACCACACTCATCAATTGACACCCTAGATTTGAAATAAATCATGATGTTCTCACAATATTTAGTTAACAGACCTAAGAATTCAGACTTTAGCATCTGTTACTCATTTCATCGAGTATAAAACTACAAGGTCTGAATTCTTAGGCGACTGACTTTCTACTTGTGAAAATAAGCTCTACACTACTTGCCAATATGCTGCGAACGTATTTCACGATATTTGCATATCGTAGGATCGGTATTATATATCACTTGACGGAATTGGCTAGACTCGTACGGTACCGCATCGCGCGTCAACTCTGGAACATTAAAACTCTTGAAAAGGCGTAGATTGAAACGCGGATCTTCTTGCGGGGTCATGAAAGCCTTGTGCACATGCCCTTGATGATCAAAATAAGTAATATATGTGCGAGTAAAATTTCCGTCATCTCTGCGACTACTGAAGGCTATCCAACGGCCGTTGCTGCTCCACGAATGATAAGAATCAACATTGCTGCTATTGGCGGCACGCAGAGGATACACTTGACCAGTCGCAAGATTTTTAACATAGAGGTCTGATGAACGATGCCATATATGAAACTGCCCATACTTACCAAGCGTAAAAAGTAGATATTTTCCGTCAGGACTAACACGCGGCACAGAGGCGCTAAGTCCATGAGCAGCACAGTCGTAGACGAGCTGGGGCTTGCCAAATGTCATCGTATGCTCATCAAATGACATAGTCATCAGATTATACCTAAGATCGCGATAGTGCTGTATCGCATAGGGAATAGTAACGCTATCAGATACATCCCCAATAAGAGATGTGTGGGCTACACAATAGTAAATACGGTCCCCTGAAGGTGCCCAACAAGGGAAAGTCTCCCAATCACTTGAAGTCTTGAGGACATTGCTCACCTCATGTGTATCTGCATTATAAAAAATGAGGTCACTTCCGTAGTCAAGAACTTCAATCTTATTTTTATTGTATATATGAAAAACTTGACCTGTTTTATTAGACGAGAAGACGACCCAGTTGCGTCGTGGATGCCATGAAGGATAGACTGCATTACCCATCAGTGAGTCATTTTTGGGATTAATCTTCTCTATTTTTCCATTCTCTGCAATTATAGTTCCGCCATGATTTCCTCTGACGTGAAAGAGCATACGCTTGGTACTGTAATTTTGGTAGTTATGACAATTAATACAGTGAGAGTTTTTATCGTCTTCAGTCCTATTATTCTCGTAAATTATATGTACGTCAAAGTTTGTCAGATTACGTTGATAGAGGCCAAGTTGGCGGTAAAGCTCATAGCCTGGCTCAATGAGACGATAGCTAAGATAGGGGTCGATAGGCTCCTCGGCTACTTGCAGATAGTACGATGGATAAACATACCACTGGTCTCCCCGCTTAACGTAAATAGTGGCCGTAAGTGATTGTCCCTTGTTAGAATACAATAGGTTGCGCCACTCGACAGAATCAAATCGGATAATACCTGTCTCATCACTGCCAGAGACAATCTGCTTGCCAGAAGGAGCAACTATCTGAGCTACGAATTCGTCTCCGACAGCACGTACCATAAAATTGAGAGGAGCTATATTGGGAGGTATGACAATATTGGTATAGTCAGGATAGATCTTAAGCTTTTGGGTTGTGGGCTTTGTATTCTGAGGCACAGTATATGTACGACCGCAGGCTGTTAGCAAAAAGGCCAAAAGCAACGATAAAAAATAAATGCGGGAGTTGGGCGTCATAGTTACAATATAAAATTATACTCTTCTGATATATCTTTCTTTTAATCTTACTTTTGAGGTTATAAGTCTCAGACTAACAAGTCAGTTGACACGGTCACCTAGTTTCATGACCTTTGTTGTCTCATTATAATTATCATCGGGCACATTCTCGTAGAAATAATAGAGTGGATAAAATCCTAAATACTGATTCTTAAGCATTTGTCCCTTATATTTGGCATCTTTTCCTTTGTACTGAGCAGCCTGACTCATAAAGTTACGGAAGATATCCACTATGTAAGGAGTGAACTTACTGATATCCACATTTTTCGGATCACGTATCGAATAGAGCAACACAGCTTCCTCCACCACTTTAGGCAGTTGTTGTCCAAGTTGTAGCAAAGCTCCATATCGGTCCATGACGCCGGGCAGATTTTTGGTGTATAAGCAACTGGCCAATGAATTCATCAAAGCACGCTCAGATCGTCCCTCAAGCATACTGTTATTGTATCCAATAAAAGTGGGCACGGAAAAAGACTGCTCGAAGGCATCTGACACGGGCTCCAATTCTATCACTTTGGCTAGAGCCGGATCTGTTGAAATAAGTTTGGAATTGTATAGCATTGGGCGATATTTTTTGACCCATTGTCCTTCAAATGGCATCTGCTCAATATAGCGCAAGTACTTCTCCGCCAAAGGTATCTCTCCGTTGATTAAGCAACAAAGATACATATATTTGAGGCGATAGACATTAAGTCCTCCGATGACACACTGCTCCATATTAATATGGTATGCCGGAGTGATAAGACCCGAATAAAAATTGCAATCAGCAGCATAGTAATTGGTGCCGAAATCATCGATAAAGGTCTTGTTCTTAAGGTGTATGTTGGGATATTGGTAGAAAATATCAAACATTCCGTCCAAGATGCGATCTGTCTGGCTTAAGGCAATCGCATAATAAGCACAAACGGTTCGTGTAGGATGCTTCATGCCTTTGCAGACATCTATCATCTCGTCGTATCTATTCTGCTGCAGGAGCGTCTGCATGTGGGCTGTACGCAACGCACTGTCTCCAGTCTTCAGAGCAAATACACTCAGCACAACAAACATTAGGAGATATATCAGTCCCCTTCCCCACTCTACTAAAGGATTTTCGATTTTATTAAGGGAGAACAGGCACCTTAAATGTCGTTTAGAGACAAGACGCACGATCAAAGTAACTACCGTCATAACAGCCAAGGCTATCAAAGGAACATAAAAGAGAATTCCTGGGTCAAGTTCGTAATACAGATTAAGTTGTATTGATACAATATAAGCCAAGAAAGCGTAGCTCGGGATAACTGACAGAGCCCTCCACCATCCACGTAGCCTAAATACATAGTCTATTAGCCAAGCAATAATTGTCAAAAACAGAGACAGGACCAAACCGCCTAGCAGAGGCCAATGGAAACTAAGCAGGAAAAAGCGGCCCGCCATAATCAGCCACCCTCCGGGTGTCGATAGCACATCATACATGGCCACCCTGTCAAAGGCAAAGTACGTATTCTGCTCTGCCATATAAAAAACGTAGCGGTATACTACAGAAGCAAAAAGCCAAAAGAGCAAAAATGCAACAAGCAACAGCGGTATATGCGGCAATGACAATCGACGCTTCTGGATTTTTGCCGGACTTGCTGACTGATTGACAGAGTGATGTTTGGCACGAGATTGAGTTCTATGCTTTAACATACATATTTTAAATTTATTCTTGGTTCTATAAGATTTCCATAATAGGTCTTTCGAGAAACAAAACTAACTATTTATTTTTAAATACATTGAACAAAATCTTGATAAAATCAAACTACAAGATTAGAAAATCGTATTTTTGTAGAGAAATGAGAGTGTTACTCCTCGGTGAATATAGTAATGTTCATTGGACCCTGGCACAAGGACTTAGGAAGCTGGGAGTTGATGTCACAGTCGTCAGCGATGGCGATGGATGGAAGTGCTATCCTCGTGACATAGATCTCAGCAGAAAATATGGGAGACCCTTTAGCGGTCTTGCCTATCTGGCGCAGCTACTTCGACTCCTTCCCGCCTTGAAAGGATATGACAGAGTACAGATTATCAATCCTGTCTTTGTACAGCTCAAAGCCGAACATATTTTGCCAATTTACAAATATCTCCGACGCAACAACGGCAAATTCTCACTTGCAGCTTTTGGTATGGACCGTTACTGGGTACTCGCTGGAAGAAGTTGCCGTACTTTTCGTTACAGTGATTTCAATATAGGCAATTGTATCCGCCAATCAGCTGATATTGACAAGTGGATAAACGAGTGGATAGAAGGAGCCAAAGGTCAGCTCAACACTCGTATTGCCATGGATTGCAATGATATCATAGCAGGGCTCTACGAGTATTACCAAAGTTACCTTCCCCGCTTTTCAGGCAAGACTCACTTTATCCCCTTTCCTATCAACACTGACCAAATCAAAGGCCGTATCCGTAGACAGCCGACCCCTATCAGATTTTTTATCGGCATCCAGCGTGACCGGAATACCTATAAAGGAACCGATATCATGCTACACGCTCTGGAACGCATCGCAAGAGACTATCCTGGGCGCTGCGAGATCGTCAAGGTCGAATCAGTGCCCTATACACAATATCAGGAAATGATGGATAGCTGTGATGTCCTACTGGACCAGCTCTACTCCTATACTCCTGCGATGAATGGACTGCTTGCCATGGCCAAAGGACTCGTGCTTGTAGGCGGGGGGGAGCCGGAAGGCTATGACTTACTCGGAGACTACGACCTGCGCCCCATCATCAACGTTCAGCCTACCGAACAGAATGTTTACGACCAGCTACAACGCCTTGTATTGCATCCAGAACTTATTCCGCGATTGTCAGCATCCAGTATTGCCTACATTAAGCGATACCATGACTATGTTCAAGTGGCTCAACAATACCTTGACCTTTGGACTTCCAACTCTTTTACCAACTCTTAGTCCGATATTGTCATGTTGCTTTCTGTCATAGTACCTGTTCACAATGTCTCTAAGACGCTTCGTCCATGCCTCACCAGCATATTGCAACAAGGAGTCCGGGATTGTGAAGTCATACTCGTCGATGACGGCTCAACCGATGGGAGTGGTAACTTATGCGACCTCCTGAGTGCAGAAAATGATCGCATAAAAACATTTCATAAGCCCAATGGAGGCCTCAGCGCTGCACGAAATCTCGGTCTTGATAAAGCGCAAGGACAGTTTATAACCTTTGTCGACAGTGACGATCTTCTCTGCCATGACACTTATCGGCCGATTCTCACCTATTTGGAAGCTCATCCCCATGTTGATATCGCCGAATTCCCTGTTATAGTGCACTATGGAAATCCTAAGAAGGAATACCATCTTACCTTTCATGGCGAGGTATACGAGACACTGGCAGACTACTGGCTGCAAGGACGCGGCTATGCTCATTCCTATGCTTGGAACAAACTTTATCGCGCTTCTCTCTTTTATCAAGTGCGCTACCCCGTAGGTCGGTCTTTTGAGGACATTCTGACCCTGCCTCATCTCCTGCTTCAAAGTCGCAGCATTGCTACCTTGTCTACCGGCTGCTATCTATATAGATGGAACGACAGAGGCATCACAGCCTCCGCTACAGGACAGCAGCTTAAAGACCTGCTTGATGGTTACCTCAGCATTCTCCCCGAAGCCTGTGATGCTCGCTTTTACGCTCAGATTGTCAATGTCGCCCTTGACATCTACGAAGCGACAAGACACGTGCCCGATATTCCGGATAAGCCCTATATGGCAACTCCAAAACTCTTTATTAAACATCTTTTTGGTCTCAAGCGCCTATGTCAGCTCAACCAATTCATTCACAAAGTATACCGCCGCTCATAAGCTTTATCCTACCAGTTTTTGATGTACCGGCCGAGCTTGTCAAGGCATGTATCCAAAGCATTCTCTTGCTACCTATAAGCAGCGAGCAACGCGAAATCATTGTCGTAGACGACGGCAATGCCGTACCCGTTTGCCAACTCATCAGTGAATTTACATCCTCTGTACACATCATACGACAAGTTAACGCCGGACTTTCCGCTGCGCGCAATGCTGCACTTGACTGCGCTCAAGGGCAATACATTCAGTTTGTCGATGCTGACGATATGCTGCTCGTCAAGGGCTATACCCAATGTCTCAAACTTCTGGACCAGCAGAAACCTGACATGATCATGTTCAGATTTAGGCATCATCAGAACGAGAAGACCTTCTCCATTAAATTACTCGGTCCGATGACAGGGACACAGATGCTTCTCCGTCACAATCTTAGAGCATCCGCTTGGTCCTACATTTTCAAGCGCGAGATACTTGGAGAGTTGCGCTTTATCCCTGACCTGTTTCATGAGGATGAAGCATTTACCCCTTTGCTTGTACTCCGAGCCCATAGTCTATACATCACCAGAATCCCGGCATACTATTACCGCCAGCGTCCACAGTCTATCATGTCGGACACGGCAGCTACTCACATTGACCGACGCCTTGCCGATCAAATGACTATTATCGTATCTCTACGACAAGAGGCCAATCAACTGGCAAGACAAGAACACGACGCACTCTCTCGCCGTGTGGCGCAACTCACCATGGATCTCATCTATAATACTTGGAAATTGACTCATAGCCCCAAAAGGATAAGACGACTTCTCCTCCGCTTGCGAAAGGAGCGACTATATCCTTTGCCTGGCAAATGCTACACAGCCAAATATACGATTTTTAGGCTGCTGATCAACAGCATTTCCTTCGTCGCTGGCCAATAAAAGTCTGCAAGTTGACTGCCGCACTCTCCCCTGGCTCATCAAGAGAGCGTTCTCACAGCCTCTACAAAAAACATCCGTTCAGCTACGCTCCACAAAACCATTGAATATCAAAGAGATACATAAAAATTTGTTCTTTTTGCAACCAGCTGACTTTCAAGCGATAACAACTCGCCTTCCCGTTTAAACCACATTGGACCTAGTTTAAACTGCATCCGACCTTGTTACGCAAACAAGGCGACCCGAAGTAGCTGGGTCGGCATATGATATAATATTTTCTATAGGCCCCAAGTCAAAGCGGCTCTTTTACCTGTTTATTTGACCTTTGCTATTCCTTTTAATAGCTGGAATAAAAGTCTGAAGAAGCTACATTTACTTCTCTGAGACACAATATATGCCAGATGAAAAGCCTTGGGCACTGCAGAATAAGGGTACACATAACCCAGCAAGCCGCCCATCGCTTGCTGTATATGATGATCTCTATTGATCAAAAGCGGCTTATAGATAGCCGAAGTCTGGATGACGGGTATGGCAAAATAGTCTATGCGGAGGTCAGCCCGCAAAGCATCATAGAGAAACACTTGCTGCTCGTAGCAATGGAATTGTTCTGACCCCAGGCCAAAGCGCTCATCATACCTCACGATACCTTGTACTTTATCACGACGACAAACCATCTCATATGCCAGCGTATTGATATATTGAGCAAAAGTCGTCACTTGTTGAGGCTTAGATGGGTAGCTCCGCAAAGGAGCTCCGGAGTAGTTTTGAGCTTGAAAAAGACAGATATCCGACTCTGGATGTTGCTCAAAAGTCTGTCGGATAATATCTATCGTATGAGGCAGGAAGCAGGTGTCATCATCGATAAAGTAGACTAAATCGCCTTGTGCAAGCGAGAGAGCAGAGTTTCGGCTTCGGCTCAGTCCCTTGCCCTGTGTCTTGATGACCCTCACGTCTGGATAGCTCTCCAAGACAGGGGGAAAAAGCTTTAGAAATTTCTCATCTGTATACTGATAAGAGATAATATATCTCACCCCCTCCTGTGGCTCAGGAAGCATCTCCTTGATACGGACTATCTTAGCATTGGTCACGCTGATAAGTATGTCAAGAGTAAGCATAGTAATAAGTTAAGTTAAGCTTAGTTTATATTGATCATAGCAAATGCCGCGCCCGCCAAGGCCTTGCTTCTGAAAGCAGAGCCCCTCATTAAGAGATCCGTCAGAATGATGACTCGTGCCAAAGTCCAAGTAATCATGCTCCTGACTAAGAGCCGAATGCATCAGGCTATCAAAAAGCATCTCCAAGGCCCCCAGCTCACACCCTCGGTCACTGGCTGCAATATACTGGGTGTGAATGACACGAGGCGTGATATATAAGACGGTCCCCCCAAGCAGGACATCACCCTGCCGAATAGTCAGAAGACGTATTTCAGACGGGAAACGAGAATGAAGCAACATGATTTCACTCAGGCTGTGTACTGGGCGGCTTTTGTGACGTTCCCATAAGATATCTGTCAGAACTTGCCAGAAGTCTGTCCAGTCTGCCTCTATCTCTCCCCACGCTAAATGCAACTGGCTTCGCTTGGCCTTCGCAAGATGACGCCGCCTGAGCTCGCTGTAGGGAATCCTATGGCGCAAGTTCACCACAGAGGCCAGTTGTCGTCGCTCTAGTTGAGCCCCCATCTGCGAGAGACAAAACAAAGGCTCTGAAGCTGGCTGCAACAGATAGTCGTCGGGTACAGGCTTATAGTGTATGACTTTTACGCCCAATTCGTTACGATAGTACAATATCAACAGACGCAGCATTTCGCCGACATCCTCTACATACACCTTAGGTCCGTAGACCAATCCACCATAAGTCAAGCCTTGATGACTATAAACCTCATCACCACAAATGTTGGCAGGAAGCAACCCGATGGGCTTACCTCGTTTGACGAAAAGGAGTGAACAATCATAGAAGCGGTCCTTATGGTAATCCATATAGGGACGCTTAAATAGAAAAGTGCCATTGGTAGATGAATCCACGCACTTATTCCACTCGTCTGTCAGACTTGGTACAAATCGAATGGCTTCCATCTCTTTGTATTATTGTCTAGCGATTTCCTTTATCTCATCTATCATCTTTTGAGCCAAGGCATTGGCCTTTTCTGTAGTCTCAGCTTCAGCATAGACGCGGATAATCGGTTCGGTATTGCTCTTGCGCATATGTACCCAGCTGTCAGGAAAATCAATCTTAACGCCATCGATATTTGTGACCTGATCTTGCAGATGATGCGCCTCGACTATGCGCAGTATCTTATCGACATCCATGGAAGGCTCGAGGTCTATGCGATTTTTGGTAATGACATATTGAGGATAAGTAGCCCGCAACTCAGAAGTCTTGCAGCCTTTCTTAGCCAGATAGGTGAGAATGAGCGCAATGCCCACCAGCGCATCACGACCATAGTGCGCTTTTGGGTAAATTACTCCGCCGTTACCTTCTCCTCCGATGACCGCTCCGACTCCCTTCATCTTGGTAACCACATTCACCTCGCCGACCGCAGCGGGATAATATTTGCACCCGTATTTCTCCGTCACGTCTCTCAATGCCCGGGTGCTGCTTAGGTTGGAGACCGTCGGACCATGTTGGAATTGGAGCACGTAGTCAGCTACAGTCACCAGAGTATACTCTTCACCATACATGGTGCCGTCTTCACAAAAGAGCGCCAAACGATCCACATCCGGATCAACGACAAAGCCTATATCGAATCCACCGCGCTTGATAAGCGCCTTAATATCCCCTAAATTTTTTTCGAGGGGCTCCGGATTGTGCTTAAAATCTCCTGTAGGCTCTGTGTAAAGTCCCTTGATGTTCGCCACGCCAAGTTGATTGAGGAGCTGAGGAAGGATAATACCGCCTACAGAATTGACAGTATCAATGGCGACACTGAAATGAGCTTTTCGAATAGCCTCAACATCTACCAGTTCAAGATTTTTGACAAGTTCAATATGCTTTTGCCCATAGGAGAAATCCTCCGTATATTTTCCGATATGATCAACGTCAGCATACTCAAATTTGGCCTCATCTGCCAATCGCACCACTTCTGCTGCCTCTGCTGCACTGAGAAACTCGCCCTGCTCATTAAGCAACTTGAGAGCATTCCACTGCCGTGGATTATGGCTTGCTGTTAGTATCAGTCCTCCACAACTTTGGCTCATGGTCACCGCCAGCTCTGTCGTAGGCGTCGTTGCCAGGCCTATATTGATCACGTCATATCCCAATCCCATCAGGGTGCCGCAGACAATCTTGCTGACCATCTCCCCACTGATACGGGCGTCACGCCCGACAACGATGGTATTGCTCTGCAGCTTGCAGTTACGGCGTCGCTGTACGGCATAAGCACTCACAAACTTGACAATGTCCAAAGGATTGAGAGAATCTCCAGTCGGTCCTCCTATAGTACCACGGAAACCGGAAATAGATTTGATAAGGGTCATATTCTTTTTAGATGATTACTTATGGGATTCACCTTGTGTCCGACCAAGGCCAGATCTATATAATTTTATTCTAACACGTTAAACTTCTTGGTTATAGTAACAAGTGACACCAATGTCCCGTTTTGATAACTCACGGTACCGTCTGGTATTGTGTATGACCCACTTGTACCATCCGTCTTGGCGGAAAGATTGTATCGGATTGTCACTGTAATAGAGTAATTGCCGGCCTCTGTCGGGGTGAAGCGGATAAAGGGGTCGCTGTTGTCCACTCCATAATTAGTCGTAGCGGAATTGACATCTGTCGTCTGGCCATTGACAGTATATGACCACGCATAGGTGGTGCGGTCCAGTAGAGAGCCCTTGTTAAACTGTACACAGGTGGCCGTAATCGTCTGCCCGACATGTGGTGCAGTGGGATTGAAGGCCATATCCGAAAATGTAGGCACATGAGAAACCAAGTCTTCTTCACTACAGCTGTTGCACAGCGTCGCCAGCCCTATCATGAGACATAGGAGTCCGATTTTTGATCTTTTCATATTGGGTGTTTTTAAGGAGTTACATGATAAGTTCACCGGAGCCCTGTCTCTCAATCACAGGCGAGGCGCCCGTGCAGTTGACCACAGTCGTCTGGCCGTCGCGTCCCACCCCTCCATCTATAGTCAGCGCTACCTCGTCTCCGAAGTGCTCCTCCGCAAGCTCGGGATTGGTATAATAGTCCACATCTATCGGCTCCTGAGGCAATGATGAGACCATAATAGGGGCGTCAAGGGCCTCGACGATATTATATAATACCGGATTCTCAGGTATACGGACACCCACCTCCTTGCGTTTGCTCAATATCTTGGGCAATCTGTTAAGTCCCGGCAGGATAAAGGTAAAAGGGCCCGGCGTATTGCGTTTCATCAGTCTGAACATTTCGTTGTCTATGCGGGCAAAATCGCTGATTTGGCTGATGCTGTGGCAGATTAGTGTAAGTTTGTTACGGGCGTCATCGCCACGTCCCTTCCACTTGAGTAAGCGTTCAACAGCTTGATTGCGCAAGGCATGGCATCCTACAACATAGCGCAAGTCTGTCGGGAGCAGGATAAGTTCTCCCTCATTGAGCACGTCTACGACTTGATCCAAGTCGGTCTGACGATTGAAATTTTCATATAACTTAAGACGCGTCATCGGTCTGATTTCCAATTTTTAAGTTCCTTATATAGTTGTGGCACAGGCAGTCCCATTACATTGTAGTAGCACCCCACGATGCGCTTGACTCCCATCATGCCTATCCACTCCTGGATGCCATAAGCTCCAGCCTTGTCCAAGGGGCAGAAATGATCTACATAGTAGTCTATCTCATCGGATGTAAGCGATACAAACTCGACTTCTGTCTCGCTGGAAAAACTTACTGTCCGATGAAGATCCCGCAGTGTTACTCCAGTGATCACCTTGTGCACCTGACCAGCAAGCGAAGAGAGCATTTCCTTGGCTTCGGCGACATTGGCAGGCTTGCCCAGCACTTGACCTTGATGCCACACAATCGTATCTGCAGCAATGATAAGGGTGTGAGGGCCGAGCTGTACCTCATTATGTTCAGCCTTCTGTCGTGACAGATAAATGGGTATCTCCTCTTTTTCCAATGTGGTAGGATACACCTCATCTCCTGTACTGCTGGCCACACGGTAGGGCAATCCCAAATCGCCGAGCAACTGACGCCGTCTCGGAGACTGACTTACCAAGACGATATCCCATCCCTTAAGATAGGGCAACAGCGATATGCATGTTATTTGTCTACTTACCATTGTCTATACTTTACCAGCCAAAGGCCACATGATCCATCTGCCACTTGCCTTGCGCCCGCAGGATTTGCTCGATGACCTCCCTGACACATCCCATACCGCCACAGGCTGTACACACATAGCGCGAGATAGCCTTGATCTCTGGCGCAGCATCAGCGGGACAGCATGGCAGTCCACAGCGTTTCATCACCTCATAGTCGGGTATATCATCACCCATGTACATGATCTCATCATCTCTCAGCGAAAGCCGCTGACACAGGTCGGCATATACTTTGCTCTTGACGCTGCATCCGAGATGCACTTCGCTGATACCGAGATGGATATATCTCTCTCTGACAGCCTCGGTCTTAGCTCCAGTAATGATAGCGACCTGAAGTTCCCTCTTGATAGCCAGTTGCAGCGCATATCCATCTTTGATATTGACAGTTCTCACAGGCTGTCCGTCGCTTCCCAATGCGATAGACGGAGCACTTAGTACGCCGTCGACGTCAAAGAGCAAGGCTCTAATCTTGGTCAAATCGTAGTTTATCATAGCTGTTTTCCTTCTGTTGGTGTCGCTATAGACCTCTGGCGCTCACGCTCTGCAGCCTCTATACTGCGATTCAGCAAGGCGTATATGGCCATCAGATCCGGCTGGCCTTGGAGCAGCCGCCCCTCACGCGCTACGCCTTCACGGTCGCCGCGGCGGGCTGGTCCTGTCTGGGCGTCAAGAGGTGAGAGCTGATGTACCTTGGCTGTCGTCTCATCGATCAGCGGAAGAAGGGCGCTGAAGGGCACTCCTGCCTGCTGTGCCAATTGCGAAGCCAAGGTATAGCAATGGTTACTGAAGTTGCTGGCAAAGACTGCTGCGAGATGGAGCATCTGACGTTGTGGTGTAGGCAGCTGATAAAGATTGTCACTGAGCGAATATGCAAATTGCCGAAGGCGCTCCGAAGCCTCTGTCGTATTGGCCTCCAAGAAACAGGAAATGCTCTTGAAATTTACCCTGCGCTGCTTGCTAAAACTCTGCATCGGATACCACACGCCGCACATCCGCTCCCGTCCATTAAATATCGACATCGGCTGGCTGCCTGCCGTATGAACGAAGAGCGTCCCCTCACGTCGCGGCAACGTACTGATAACATGCGGCAGAGCATCGTCGCTCACTGCGATGACACATATCTCGACCTCATCTGATATGGCGTCTACAGAAGTTGACCATGGACAATCAGCCAAGCGAGCCAGTTCCAGAGCATGGGCTGCTGTACGGCTCACTACTCCTACGATTTCATGGCCACAATCCCTAGCAGATAGTGCGAGGTTGGTAGCCAAATTACCTGCTCCGATGATTTGTAGTTTCATGGCCTTTACGACATAGTTTCTTGCAAAGTTACTAGTTTATTGACAAAAATGCCCATCAAAACGCTCTTTTTTATCCTCAAAAATTTGTCCAAGCCCTCGTCTGATACGGCAAAGGCAGCCATAGGGATTGATATGATGATCTGCAGCCCGGCTGAAGTCCAAGCGAGATTCTGCTTCGTTTGCTTTTCCGGAGCTTGTGGCTTGGTGGGCCACCTCTGCTGTACTGGGGGCAAGGGGCCGTAAACTTACCTATGGCTTCTTCACATTACGAGCATACGTCCCTTCTGAGGCAGCCTTAATACATTCCTCTATATCAAATTCTTTCTTTTATTCTGAGCATCTGCCAGACGGCTGCCACCGCTCTTTTTGTACAGCGGCGGCGCGTCTCCGCTGATAGCAGCAGCTCTATGATATCTTCGGGTTCAATGGCCATCTCTCACAAGAGGCAAGAGACTGGATTCGGATCGCACGCGGGGAAATCACAGCATGACAAAGGCATTTCCTAAAAGAACTTCTATTTTGAAAATCTCCAGTCAGACCCACCGACACGATTCTCGGACTGTGAAACCTTCCTACCGTCTGTCGACCTGAGGAGATCTGAAAATCTCTTTCACTCATCTCGACAAACTCATTTCTTTCCGCAACAGAGCCACCTTAAATGTCATCATGGCGCTGACGAAATCGAGCACGCAGAAACCTTATATCAAAAATATCGTATGCGCCGACCTTACTGTATCATGAACTAATATCTTGACAAAAGAGGCTCTACCGCAACTCGTATCTTATCTGCCAACATGTCAAGCAGCTTGTGACGGATGAACGTCTTAGGAGTGATAGCCAAGATTTGCCGGCGAGGTTCGGGCAAGGCAAAAGGACGCACCAGTTTGCGCTGCTTCTCCTGAAGTTGAGCCAATGCCAACTCCGGGATAAACGTCACGCCTTTACCGTTCTCTACAATCCGCATAAAGGTCTCTATACTGCCCAGCCGATAGGCACGCTTACTCAGCGAGGCGGACTTCAGTTTACAATACTTCACTAGCTGGTCACGGAAGCAATGCCCCTCATCGAGCAGCCACAAATACTCTTTCCCTAGGCTAGCTATATTGACCCGATCACAAGCGAAAAGCGGGTCTCCTTCTGAGACATAGGCATAAAACTTTTCGCTATAAAGTGGTAATTTATCAAAATCATCCAATCCATTGACATCGGCCAAAATGCCGACATCTATATCACCATCATGAAGAGCTCGCTTGATCTCACTCGTCTTCAACTCCACAATCCTGACATCCATTTCCGGATGCTCGTTCATCAACTGAGGGAAAAATAGAGGAATAAGATAAGGCGCAATAGTGGGAATAACAGCAATGGTAAATTCGCCGGTCAACTGATTTTTCTCCTCCATGGCGATGTCGTACAGACGACGGCTATGACTGAGCACTTCCTTGGCTTGGCTGATAATAGCGCGCCCGGCTTTGGTCGCAACGACAGGCTGCCGGCGACGATCAAAGATTTTCATTCCCAACTCGACCTCCAACTTCTGAATCATAGAGCTGAGCGTAGGCTGCGTAACGTCACAATAAAAAGCCGCCTTGGCAAAATTGCCCCACTTATCAAGCGCGAGAACATACTCAAGTTGTTGTAAAGTCATGGACACTATAATTTGATACTGGCAACAAAAGTAATAAAAGAATTCTGACAGAAAAAGTTCCTACGAAAAAATCGAGCTTATGCGTTAGCCACTTTTCCCTCATGCAGCCAGAGGAAAGGAATTCCCGGCCGAGGCTGCAATCGCAACACCTGACGGACAACACATCATGACACCTCATGCATGGTAGTCGTCAGAGGAGATAAAATAACCAAAGAATAAGCCCACATCCATATGCGCCCTTCTCTCCAGATAGTCATCAGCACACAAGACTCCTTTATTTTATATAATAAATAAGGAATACTGTCTGTACTGATGCCGATGTTGTCATTTCAAGACGCCGTGTTCGCGTAACATGGTCGGACTTATTTAAAATAGGTCCGACTTATTCTAAATAAGTACTGTGTTGCTATCGTCTGATAGACTGTTAGTTATAAGAACGTAAATATCTTTTGTAATTATTTTGTATTCAATAAGTTACAGAGGAAATATAAGAATTTTCATCCTTTTTATTTTTGAAAGCTATTCGAAAATCTGAATTCATTTTTATATAAAAATAGGAAGCCTCAGCTAGCCCTTGATGAGAGGAATGTTGATCTTGATAAGCCTAGCTCCTGTAAAAAGATGTCCGATGAAGCAGGGAAAACTTCGGCGAAAATAGATCAATTGAAAAAAGAAAACCGAACAGATAGGCAAGATGATGGAAGCACGCGAGCATCATGAAGCAGTAAAAGTCGTAACAGAGGTTGCGCGTAATTCTGCCTTGACAGGGTGGTCAATCCCGGCAGGGTTTGGTACGTGGAGCCTTAGGCTCCCGCCTTGACAGGACAGTCTAAGGACAGCCAGAGGCCGCCCCCAACAAAAAAAGGATGCGCGACTTTCGTCACACATCCTCTCTCATAGCATTTTATCTATCAAACAATATTCTCTTTCTAAACTTGTTGCATGAAAGCGGTGAGCATCCAGACGAGTTTCTCCTGTCCCTTCAAGTAATCGCTCATCATCGATACGGTGACCTCATCGCTATTGTCTGCGGCTTTGCTCAGGATTTCACGCTCTTGGGCAATAAGGGTCTTCAATGCGTCGAGCACATAGGAGAGTCCTGCCTTGCCGTCCTGTATAACATCCAGTTCTTTCACTTGTGATTGCTGCAGGTAGACCGAATAGCGGTGCTCGGGTGTCACATCCAGTTGCAGCAAGCGCTCTGCCACTTCGTCCACCTTAGCAGCGGTGTCATCGTAGAGCTCCTCATACTTCTCATGCAGGATGAAGAAGCCGTGACCTTTGACATTCCAGTGCAGATTGCGCAGGTTAGTGTAATGTACTTGCAAATCAGCCAGTAGCTGACTCAGAGCGTTGGTAACTTGGTTGGAGGGATTGAGGCCTGATACTGTTAAAGTCTTCATAATTCTATTTTTAAGTGGTTAATATATTCTTTTAAGTGGTTAATATTTTTCTTTTCTGATGCAAAGATAGACACACTCTCGCCCCTGTCCAACAGATAAAAATTATAGTACGATAGACAGCGTCAATAAAGGCGATTAAGTTGCACACCATCAACAAATTAAGCACTATCATCAAATTTTAAAAATTTGCATTTCGAGGGAGAAAGTCTACAGGCCCTTGCTAACAAAGATGTTTCGGGAGGACGCCTCTTCAAGTAAAAGGACGAGAGTGCTTCCACTCGGGCGTACGAGTTACCTCATAGGTCTTGAGTAATCCAGATCGACCATAGAAAATAAGACGCCCGTCGGCCCCCATCTCTATCAAATGGACATCTGTTTGCAAGAGTCCATCAGATAACTGCCTATGTCAAACGCAGGCCTCTATCCATCGCCATCGGCCTGCTTAACTGGCGCACTTAGAGTTTCGACAGATCTGAATAAAAAAATCCACAATATCCTTACTTTGTGCCCGCTTATTCGTACTTTTGCATAATAATATAACCGTCAATACAAACTATCCTACAAAATACCACAAATCATGAAATTTCAGAAGACTCTTATTTATGTAATGTGTGCTTCGCTGCTGGCCTTCGGCTCCTGCGACACAGTAAAAAATGCCAATAATACGACCAAAGGCGGAGTTATCGGTGCAGCAGGTGGAGCTGCTCTGGGTGCCATCATTGGAAAAATCGCTGGCAATGCGGGAGTAGGTGCCGCCATGGGCGCTGTAGTAGGTACCGGAGCGGGTATCATCATCGGGAAAAAAATGGACAAAGCCCGCAAGGAAGTCGAGCAAGCGGTGCCCAATGCCACTATAGAAGATGTAACCGACTCCAATGGTCTGCAAGCTGAGAAAGTGACATTTGAGAATAAGATCCTCTTTGATACAAATAAGGCTGAGCTCAGTACGAGCGCCAAGCAGAACTTGGCCAACTTTGCAGACGTACTTAAGAAATACTCAGACGTAGACCTAACTATCTATGGCCATACAGACTCAACAGGCAACGACCAGATTAATGACCCTCTCTCTCTGCGTCGTGCAAAAGCTGTAAGCGAATTCCTTACCCAGTGTGGCGTTTCAGCCGACAAATTCAAGAGCGTAGAAGGTAAGGGATCACATCAGCCCGTGGCAACCAATGCTACAGCCAATGGTCGCTCACTCAACCGGCGCGTTGAAGTTTATATGTACGCTAGTGAGCAAATGATCAAAAACGCGGAACAAAGCGCAAGCGAAAAGAAATAAATCGCACCGCGAGTCTCATTCTCACATCGAGGCTGCTCTCTATACGTCATGGTTCCATCCACCGCATCGTCTCTTAGAGTGACTTCAAAAACAAGACACATTGCTAAAGCTCATCCGTAAAATCATATTGTGGGCCGTAATCGTTTTTTTCGGCTCCTCGCTCTTCTTTGTCATCATCTATCGTTTTGTCCCGGTCCCTGTTACCCCGCTGATGATCATCAGACTCGTGCAGCAGAGTGCTTCTGGGGAGACGGTGAGGCTCCATCATCACTGGGTTCCTCTCAGGAAGATGTCCAAATACATGCCTGTCGCCGTCATGGCAAGTGAAGACCAACGATTTCTGAAGCACCACGGATTTGATTTCAAGGAAATAGGCAATGCAATCGGAGATCGTCTCGATGGCCGCCGCAAGCGAGGAGGATCGACAATAAGCCAGCAAACTGCAAAAAATGTATTTCTCTGGCCGGAGTCTTCATGGACACGTAAGGGATTTGAAGTGTATTTCACAGTGCTAATCGAGTTCTTTTGGTCCAAACAGCGGATCATGGAAGTTTACCTCAACTCTATCGAAATGGGGCATGGCATATACGGCGTCGAAGCCGTGGCACGTGACCACTTCCATACCACAGCCCAAGGACTCTCTCGCAGCCAATGCGCCCTGATAGCTGCCACACTGCCCAATCCATTGAGATACAACTCTGCCTATCCCTCCACCTACTTGCGCAAGCGCCAAGCCGCTATCGAGAACCAAATGCGCCACATCAATCTTTTTACTACGGCCAGACACACCCGGCTGACAAAGCGACAGAAATAGACATTACGTCCCTTAGACCGATATAATAAAAATGTATAAGAACATATACCTCAGACGAGGCAAAGACAGTAGCCTCAAGCGTTGGCATCCGTGGATATTCTCAGGTGCAATAGCCCAGATGGATGAGGACATAAAAAGCGGCGACTGCGTACGCGTCATCAACTGTGAGGGCCAATTTGTGGCTGTCGGTCATTATCAGACCGGCTCTATTGCCGTCCGCGTCCTAGCCTTTGACGATATTGAAATCAACGACGACTTTATCCTGCGGAGATTGCAAGCCGCTATATCGGTCAGGCAGAGTCTGGGACTCATCAGGCCAGACAACTCGATTTACCGCCTTATCCACGGCGAGGGTGACCGCATGCCGGCACTCATCATTGATATATACAACCGCACCGCTGTCATTCAGGCACATAGCGTAGGCATGCACTTGCTACGTAAACAGATTGCCCAATGTCTCCATCAGCTTATGGCTGACCAACTGGACTGCATCTACTACAAAAGCGATGGCACACTGCCCATACATGCGCAACTCGAGGATGAATCGGGCTATCTCTATGGGTACGAATCAACAAACGTCGCTACAGAATACGGTCTGAAATTCCGCATCGACTGGCGTAAGGGACAGAAGACCGGCTTCTTTATCGATCAAAGGGAAAATCGGCGTCTGTTGGAGTATTATGCCAAAGGGCGCAAAGTACTCAACATGTTCTGCTACACCGGAGGCTTCTCCGTCTACGCTATACGAGGTGGCGCTGTACAGGTGGACTCTGTCGACAGTTCATCACGCGCAATAGAACTGACACGCGATAATGTACATCTCAATTTTCCTGATTGCACCAATCATAAAGCCGTAGCAGAAGATGCCTTCCGCTATTTGCATGATATACCAGAAGCGGCCTACAATCTGATTGTACTCGATCCGCCTGCCTTTGCCAAGCATAGAGATGCCATCCACAATGCACTCAAAGGCTACATCCGGCTCAATGCTGCAGCGCTGAGCAAAATCAAATCCGGAGGAATCCTGTTTACTTTTAGTTGCTCACAAGCCATCACACCTGAACACTTCCGACAGGCTGTATTTACAGCTGCCACACAAGCTCACCGCTTCGTACGCATCCTACACCAGCTCCATCAGCCTGCCGACCATCCCATCAATATCTATCACCCTGAAGGCGAATACCTCAAAGGCCTCATACTCTATGTCGAGTAATCCAGAAATAAATATATAAGATATATAAATTAAACAAAAACACATATTATCATGAAAGAGACAATTCTTGTCACAGGTGGTACCGGATTTATCGGCAGCCATACTAGTGTAGAACTCATCAATGCAGGCTACGATGTAGTCATCGTTGACAATCTCTCCAATTCCAATATCAAAGTCCTTGATGGCATTGAAAAGATCACCAATGTACGTCCGGCTTTTGAGCAAGTAGACTTGCAGGATAAGGAGGCGACAGAAGGCGTCTTCAAGAAATATCCTAAAATATCTGGAATCATCCATTTCGCTGCCAGCAAAGCGGTAGGCGAAAGTGTCCAGAAGCCCCTACTCTACTACCGCAACAATATCGTCTCTCTGATTAACCTACTTGAACTGATGCCCAAATATGATATAAAGGGCATCATATTCTCTAGTTCCTGCACGGTTTACGGCCAGCCCAAACCGGAAAATCTGCCTGTTACAGAGACGGCTCCTCATCAGAAAGCCACATCTCCCTATGGCAACACCAAGGAGATCAATGAGCAAATAATCTATGACTATATCCATTCCGGTGCACCCATCAAAAGCATCATCCTGCGGTATTTCAACCCCATAGGCGCTCATCCCTCTGCGCTCATCGGCGAATTGCCCAATGGTGTCCCCGCTAACCTCATCCCTTATGTCACCCAAACAGCCATCGGCATCCGGAAACAACTTACAATATTCGGCAACGATTACGACACTCCTGACGGTACATGCATCCGTGACTACATCTATGTTGTCGATTTGGCAAAAGCACATGTAGCAGCCATGGCTCGTGTCCTCGACGAGGGAGCTGACAAGATAGACTACTTCAACATCGGCACTGGCAAAGGCAACTCGACGCTCGAGATCGTCCAGACCTTTATACAAGCCACAGGTGTCAAGCTCAATTGGAAGTTCGGTCCACGCCGCGAAGGCGACATTGAGAAGATCTGGGGTGACTGCACCAAAGCAAACAAAGTGCTCGGATGGAAGGCTGAGACCCCGCTTAGCGATGTGCTCCTCTCTGCCTGGAAGTGGCAATTGAAGCTTCGCGAAGATGGCATCATGTAGAGTTTGACTATCTTATGTTCTCTCTTAGGACCATGGGCTATCCATCCCCCTGTTATATTCTCGAGGAAAGCAAGCTTCGGAAAAACTTGGAGCACATACGCTCAGTAGCTGACAAAGCTGATGTCGAAATCATACTGGCGCTTAAGGCTTTTGCGCTTTGGAAGACATTTTCCATCTTTCGGGAGTACATTAGCCATACTACCGCCAGTTCGATAGGAGAAGCCAAGCTCTCTGCTCGCCACTTTGGCGGCAGATGCATGACTTACGCGCCTGTCTATGACGAGGAAAGCCTGCGCGATTTGCTGCCTCTAAGTGAGCATATCACTTTTAATTCGTTCTCGCAATATAAGCGTTTTTCCCCCTTACTTGCTCAATGGGAAGCAGAAGGATATCCTCATGTGTCAGCCGGTTTGCGCATTAACCCCGAGTTCTCAGAGATTGACACTGATCTGTACAATCCCTGTGCTCCTGGCTCGCGACTCGGCGTATTGGCAGAGCAAATGCCCGAACATTTGCCTCAAGGACTTGAAGGACTGCATTTCCACTGCCTCTGCGAAAATGATGCTACGAGTCTTGCAAAGGTGCTTCAGCAAGTCGATCAAAAATTCGCTCCTTGGCTCTCCCAAGTAAAGTGGCTCAATATGGGCGGAGGACACTTGATGACGGCCAAATGGTATCACGTAGACCTTCTTATTGAAATCCTGCAGAAGTTCCATCAGTCCTACCCTAATCTCCAGCTCATTCTCGAGCCGGGTTCCGCATTTCTGTGGCAGACCGGATTTCTTACCGCAAATGTCCTAGATATTGTAGAAAATCACGGTATTCGTACTGCGATGCTCAATGTCAGTTTTGCATGCCACATGCCAGACTGTCTGGAGATGCCTTATCAACCAGAAGTAAGAGGAGCTATCAAAATTGACAAGCCTGATGCATCACCCAATGTCTACAGATTGGGAGGAAACAGTTGCCTCAGTGGCGACTATGTGGGCTACTGGAAATTTGATCATCCGCTTAAAGTCGGAGAACAAATTATCTTTGAGGATATGATACACTATACGACAGTTAAGACGCTCATGTTTAATGGTGTCTCACATCCCGACATTGCTATAGAGCACACGGACAAATCAATAGAAATTCTCCGTAAATACACTTATGCCGATTACGAATCACGAATGGACTAACTGTAGAAATTATAAATTGTAAATAATCAGTCCGTGCATGGCTAAACCTATGCACGGACTAATTGTATGGCTTAATGATTAAGGCTATTTAGGGTAAAGGCTCCTTTCTGAAGGTGCGATGAGGTATCGGCTTTTTGCGAAGTAATAGCTGTCCATTGGTCTTAAGAGGCGTGCGTTCAGCTGTATCCGCTTTTAATGTGTCGATCATCAGATGTTTCGAAGCTTTTCGTATAGAGTCCAGCCTCCGTATTTCCTCGCGATCTTCCTTCGTCTCATGGAAGCGTATCAGAGAGGGATTAGTAACAAAGAGAAGTCTAGGACGGTCTGACCACTTGGTATTAAGATATATAAAGCCTTCCACAGCTTTAATAGGGCGGTCTGTGGAGCGAATCATTGTCGTAAAATCTCCATCAGTAATAAGATGACTAACCATACTACCGACAGAATCATTATTATAAACGACAGATAAAGACACAACCGCATCGCGAGGACCATCACTATAGACGAAATGAGAGACAAAATGCAGCAAGAAACGGTCGCCACGGTAAAAAGTTGTGTCTGTTTCTATTCGGAAAGTCATATAATTATTGCCGACTCCTTGAGATGTCAACAAGTAATACGAACGCCCATTCCATATATTGGCAGTATCACCTTTTGTTCCCATTGAAGCATAAGTAGACGTAGCGTTATTCTCTAATCCCAAGAGCTGAGCTTCATCCGCCAAGTGCTTATCAATATTCTCATAAATCTTATAGAGGCGATCAGTATGCCGAGCGTACCAAAGTAGAGAGCTGTCAAACTGAGCCTCTGTCACACCATACTTACTGTAAATACTCTCGATATAAACACGTTGCCTGTAAGCCGCATTATCTCCTGTCTCTGTGATTGCTTCTGCCAGTTGACGTTCATAAAGAATATTCTCCATCTTCTTCTCACCAATAATATTGGCCGAGCTGTCTCTGCGACAACCTATGAAGAATGTTGCCAAAGCAAATAGCAAAATCAGATAGAGAGTCTTACGCATCAAAGAGATCGCTTAAAATTATTTATTATCATTTTCTCCGGCTTTCTTACGACTAAAGAGAGTCAGCGAATATTGAAGCGACTGTCGAAAGCAAAATATAATCACAAGACCTCCACATGTTATTGCAGCATCTGCTAGATTGAAAATAGGACTGAAGAATACAAAATGTTTACCACCAATAAGGGGCCAATTGTAAGGCAGCCATGTGTCTATCAATGGGAAATAAAACATATCCACAACCCTACCACACATCACTCCCGAATATCCCTCGCCAAAAGGGACCAACGATGCCACTGTATAAGGAGTACTCTGAGTGAAAATCGCACCATAAAACAGATTGTCAATGATATTACCTGCTGCGCCGGCAAGAACTAATCCAACACAGACAAAATAAGCCCAAGGCAATCGACGTTCCCGTAGTATTCTATGAATATAGTAGACAAGTAGTCCAACTGCCACTATACGGAATGCAGTCAACAGAATAGTGCCCATGAAATCAAATCCAAAGGCCATGCCATCATTTTCGATAAAGTACAAATTGGCCCATTTCTGTCCAAATATCTGTACTCTCTCACCAAGCATCATGCTTGTCTTGACTGCAATCTTGAGAGTTTGGTCAAGTAACAAGACTAGACAGACAACTCCAATAGTCATCAGTCTTTTGCCTTGCTCTTTCATAGGCTGAATCGCTAGTGGTTTTGATTTTTATTCATCATTTCCTTTGCCTCTATACTGAGAGTAGCATGAGGCACCGCACGTAAACGCTCCTTAGGTATCAGCTTACCCGTCACACGGCAAATACCATAAGTTTTATTCTCGATACGCACAAGCGCAGCCTGAAGACTTTTAATGAACTTCTGTTGGCGTGCTGCCAGTGCAGTGAGCTCATCTTTAGATTGAGTATTATACCCTTCTTCCATTACCTTATAGCTAGGAGACGTATCATCTACACTATTGCCAGATTTATTCATTAGGACAGCCATCAGATCATCATAATTTTTCTTAGCAACTTCCATTTTCTGCAAAATGAGATCCTTAAATTCCATAAGTTCCTCATCACTGTATCTTGTCTTCTCTGTCATATTATTAGATTTTTCTGATTATTACATTAAGTTTGAAATTCTCAAATTCAAGTTGATCGGGAGCAGGACTATCACTCCACTCAAGATTGTCGCATAGTACTTGAGCACATATGTATTCTTTGTACGCCTCAACGGCATCTTTAACATCTTCACGGTTCTGCATTACGATGTAAATGTGGTCTGTAATATCAAAACCATGATCTTTACGATAGGCCTGTATGCGTTTGACGATCTCACGTGCCATGCCCTCGCGCCTAAGTTCGTCAGTAATCTTGAGATCCAAGGCAACGGTAAGAGTTCCATCATTTATGACACTCCACCCTGGAATGTCTTGACTGAATATGTCTACTTCATCCTTCAGCAAATCGATATTCTGTTCGCCGACCTTAAGCTCAATATGACCATCAGCGTCAAGTTGATTAATCTGCTCCTGAGTCATCGATTGAATCTCCCTATTGACAGCACCCATCAGCTTACCATACTTTTTCCCAAGAATACGGAAATTCGCCTTGATCGTCTTTTCTAATTGTATTGACTCTACAAATTTGATTTCCTTAATATTAACTTCACTCTTGATGAGGTCCGCCATCTTTTCTATTTGCTCACATTGCTTCTTGTTCTGAATAGGAATCATAATGCACTGCAGGGGTTGACGGACTATGACCTGCTCCTTCTTGCGCAATGAAAGCACCATCGAAGAAATTTTTTGAGCAAGTAGCATACGCTCTTCAAGATCCTGATCTACAAAATTTTTGTCATACGTTGGAAAGTCGGCTAGATGTACACTCTCAAGGGAATGTTCATTTGTAGCTCTTGTCAGACTTTGATATAGTGCATCACTGTAAAATGGAGCTAAAGGAGCCATCAAGCGGGACACAGTCTCCAGACAAGTATAGAGAGTCTGGTATGCACTAAGTTTGTCCATATCCATCCCTCCAGCCCAGAATCTCTTGCGATTAAGTCGAACATACCAGTTACTCAAGTCATCAATGACGAAATTCTCCACAAGACGACCCGCCTTTGTTAATTCAAGGTCTTCCATCCAGTCGGTCACATCCTTGATAAGTGTATGAAGTTTTGAAAGAATCCAACGATCTATCTCAGGACGTTTGTCAAGTGCTACCGGAGGTTGGCTTCCGTCAAAATGATCTACATTGGCATACATCGCTAAGAAGGAATAGGTCTGGTGCAGTTTGCCAAAAAACATCCGGCTCTCCTCCTCTACACCTTTCTCATCAAAACGTAAATTATCCCATGGAGAGGAGTTGGTCACCATATACCATCTTACAGCATCACTTCCATAACGCTCTATTACGTCAAAAGGATTAACCGTATTTCCTAGGTGCTTACTCATCTTATTACCATGCTTATCAAGCACTAGTCCATTACTAATTACGGACTTAAACGCCTGACTGTCAAACACCATTGTTGCAATAGCATGTAGTGTAAAGAACCAACCTCTTGTTTGGTCAACGCCCTCAGCGATAAAATCAGCAGGGTAAAATTTACGCTGATCTATCAATTCTTTATTCTCAAAAGGATAGTGCAATTGTGCATAAGGCATAGAGCCACTATCAAACCAGACATCAATCAAATCCGGCTCACGGTGCATTGGCTTACCAGTATCGCTGACTAATACAATATCATCCACATAGGGACGATGGAGGTCTATTTTGTCATAGTTGCTCTGGCTATAGTCTCCGGGCACAAATCCCTTGTCCTTTAATGGGTTGCTCTTCATCAATCCGGCAGATACGCTCTTTTCAATTTCTGCGTATAATTCCTCGATGCTGCCAATGCATTTACGTTCGCCATCGTCATTGGTCCATATTGGCAGAGGAGTTCCCCAATAGCGGCTACGACTGAGATTCCAGTCATTGAGATTCTCCAGCCATTTGCCAAATCTTCCTGTTCCCGTTGTCTCTGGTTTCCACTTTATAGTTCGGTTAAGCTCCATCATGCGATCCTTACAAGCACTACTACGAATAAACCAGCTATCGAGCGGATAATATAGGATAGGTTTATCTGTGCGCCAACAATGAGGATAATTATGAACATGCTTTTCTATCTTATAAGCCAGTCCCGACTGTTTCATTTCCAAACAGATCACGACATTAAGGTCTTCTGCCTTTTCAGAAGCCTCGACGTTCCATACTCCGTTGGGATTGAACTTAGGATCATAAGCATTCTTGACGTAGTCACCGGCATGGTGGGTATAAAGCGTCGTATCCATACAACACTCAATGAAATTGGCGTCCAATTCCTCTATTAGATAATACTTTCCCTGCAAATCCACCATAGGCCGAGTTTCTCCTTTCTTGTTAATCAGAAATAGAGAGGGCACACCTGCCTCTTTTGCCACTCTAGCATCATCAGCGCCAAATGTGGCGGCAATATGGACTATTCCTGTACCATCCTCTGTCGTCACATAGTCTCCCGGAATTACTCGAAAAGCTTCATCAGCCATTTCAACGAAACTATCCTTTCCTGTCTCACCTTGGAATACTTTATCTGGGTGCGCCTTAGCATAGGTTTTAACATAAGCAGGAGCATTACGGTCCACTTTCTCACAAGGCTTTACCCATGGCATCATCTGCTTGTATCTCATACCCACCAGCTGATCGCCAATCCAGCTACCGATCACTCTATAAGGTATAATTTTATCCCCATGTTTATAATCCTCCATCGGGATATTTTCACCTTCTTGTTTGAGATAGGCATTGACACGAGCTTCAGCCATAATTAGCGTAAGCTTCTCATCATTATAGGGATTGTATGTCTGTACAGCCACATATTTGATTTTGGGACCGACACAAAGAGCTATATTAGACGGCAAAGTCCAAGGAGTCGTCGTCCATGCAATAAAGCAAAGCTTACCCCATGTCTGATTAATATTAAGGCCATTGGTGTCAGTAACCTCAAAAAGCCCCGTCACAGTCGTATCCTTAACATCACGGTAGCATCCCGGTTGATTAAGTTCATGACTGCTAAGTCCCGTTCCTGCAGCTGGGGAATAAGGCTGAATAGTGTATCCTTTGTATAGGAGTCCCTTCTGATAAAGCTGCTTAAGCAGCCACCAAAGAGACTCAATATAGCTATTCTGATAAGTGATATAGGGGTGATCAAGGTCTACCCAATACCCCATCTCTTCGCTCAATTTACGCCACTCAGACGTAAATTTCATGACATCCTCGCGACAGGCCTTATTATAATCATCCACACTGATTTTATGGCCAATATCCTTTTTCGTGATTCCAAGTTCCTTTTCAACATTAAGTTCTACAGGTAATCCATGAGTATCCCATCCCGCTTTTCGTGGCACATGATACCCCTTCATACTCTTATAGCGCAATACAGTGTCTTTAATCGTACGAGCCAGGACATGATGAATTCCAGGATGGCCGTTGGCAGATGGTGGCCCTTCAAAAAAGACAAATGTTGGTCTGTTCTCCCGTGCCTCTAGACTGCGGCGGAACATATCCTTATCTTTCCACTGCTGCAGCACATTTCTATTAATTTCAGCAAGATTAAACTCCTTGTGCTCACTAAACTTGCGACTCATATTTTTTATATTGGCTATATATTATTAAATTGATCTCCATTACACCTTCATCATAAATAGCAACATTTTAAAGCTATCATTGCGATGCGGGAGATAACCTCTTATTAGACTGCAAAAATACAAAAGTTTAGATGATTATTCTTAACTGACAAGCCAAGAAATCATTTAAGTTTGACAAAAGCCGATAAATATTCAAGGCTCAAGATACTTAGGCAGAAAATCTGCTCACCTCATGCATTATAAAG